>Ga0315899_10004775_pt1 | contig 14615 bp, 15 predicted proteins | sample LakEriMetagenome_2_FD_203518 | JGI IMG/M metagenome (GOLD analysis project Ga0315899, IMG submission 203518) | Freshwater fungal communities from buoy surface, Lake Erie, Ohio, United States - Buoy 4 MA112 | ecosystem: Environmental > Aquatic > Freshwater > Lake | place: USA: Lake Erie, Ohio... | reverse complement strand
GTATAACAGATTGAATCGTCCGGACCCGGTGCTGGTTGGGTCAGCTCCACCCCGCCATGACAACGCTCCAGGCTCAGTCCCGTGTCCGGAGGGGCCTGCCCCCTTCCCCTGAGGTCCCGCAGGCCCAGCTCCCAGCGGGTCCAGCCCGATCAGCCCCGTCCCCGGCCAGCCTCGATGGCGTGTACCGCCGCTGCCGCGACCTCGGCATGCGCCTGAGCCGCCAACGCCGGATGGTGCTTGATCTGCTCTGGCGGGAAAAGGCGCACCTCAGCGCCCGTGACATCTTCGAGAAGCTGAACCGGATCGGCCGCAACATCGGCCACACCTCGGTGTACCAGAACCTGGAGGCCTTGCAGTCCGCCGGAGTGATCGAATGCCTCGATCGGGCCAGCGGCCGGCTCTACGGCTATCGCAGCGATCCCCACAGCCATCTCACCTGTTCCGCCACCGGTGCGATTCAGGATCTGGATGTGGTGCTCCCCGAGGATCTGCTGCGCCGGATCGAGGAGACCACCGGCTTCACCATCGAGAGCTACACCCTGCAGCTCACGGGCCATCCCAGCCGCTGAAGCCACAGGCACAGGAAAGCCCGCCGGATCTCGATACCCTGAGCCATCATCTGCATGCCTGTGGGTTCGGCGCCGGTGCCCCTCACGCTCCTTCTTCTCGCCGACCCCCTGGCCGCCGCTGGGCTCACCCGTCTGCTGGAGGGAGAGATCGCCGACTGTCGGGTGCTGGTGGGGGAGGCGGAGCCGCCCCCGGGCCGGCCCGATCTGGTGATCTGGCAGCCGCAGCCCTCGATGGACGCCCTGCGGCTGCTCGTGGAATGCCGGCACCTGCAGGAGCGCTGGCAGCCCGCCGCCCTGCTCGTCATTCTCGTCGCTGGCCACCGCCTCAGCCAGCCGCAACTGCTCGCCCTGCCGGCGCTGGGTGTGCTCGAAGCCCCTTCCCCCCGGCAGCTGCTCGCCGCCATCACCACCCTGCGCAGTGGCGGCCGGGTGCTTGAGCTGCAGGAGCGACCGCAGCCGGAGCCTGGGCCCGATCCCGTCATCGGCCCGGGCCTGGGGCAGTGGCTTCTGATCGGAGGCCTGCAGCAGATCGAGGCCGACCTGGCCCTCTGCCAGCGTCTGCTTTCACCCCCGCCAGGCCCGCTGACGCGGCTTGTACTGGAGGGGCGGCTGCGGGAACTGGCGGTCGCAAGGCAGCTGCTCCTCTGGCTGTGGGGACCGCTGCATCTCGCCTGGAGCAGCGGCTCTGCTGCCCAGCCCGGCGCGGAGGGGGCCGGCACCGGTGCGGCCGCCAGTCTCACCCTCAGCCAGCGCAGCGCCGAGGGCATCTGGAGCACGATCGAAGGCCGCCTGCAGGCTGCCGTGCGCCGGGGAGTGGCCAACGGCAGCGGACAGCTGCTGGCGATCGAGGGGTTGGCCCCCCAGCGGCGGGCCGACCTGCTGCTGGCCCTGATGCAGCAGCTCACACTGCTGCGCCAGCGCCTGGCCGAGGATCCCTCCCTGCAGGCCAGCCTGGCCGAGCAGTGGCAGCAGCTCCAGCCGGAACTGCGGCGCCAGGCTCTGCGCGCCATGGCGAACCCCTATGTGCAGCTGCCCCTGGCCGGTGGACTCCAACCGGTGGCTGACACCCTGCTGCGCAGCAGCAACCTCGATCCGGTCCTGGCGGACCTGCCCGATCCCGGAGGCTTTCTGGCCGCTCTGGTCCAGGGCAGGCCCGTGCTTGTGGACGGCCAGCTCCTCCCCCCCGATGAGCCGCGGGCCGTGCTCCACCTCGAGCAGCTGGTGTCCAACTGGCTGCTGTGCAGCGCCGAGCAGATCGCCGCCGAGGTGCTGGCCTGCTGCAGCAACTGGCCCGAGCTGCGTCGCTACCTGCTTCAGCCCGATCTGCTCGCCACCCGCAATCTTGAGCGCCTGCGCAACCAGCTCAACGCCCAGGAGCGCTGGAGTGCCTGGTTCGAACGGCCGGTGGAGATCTATGAGAGCCGCCGCAGGCTCCTCTGCCTGGCCGCCGGACGCATCCAGCCGGTGACGCTCCTGGAACCCCGCGACGCCGAGCTGCGCCAGCTCGGCTGGCTGCAGCAGATGGTGACCCTTGCCCTGGAGACCCGGGATGCCGTGGGACCGCAGCTGCGGCGTCTGGTCAAGGGTCTGGGGGATCTGGTGGTGGTGCTGCTCACCCAGGTGATCGGCCGGGCGATCGGGCTGGTGGGGCGCGGCGTGATGCAGGGCATGGGCCGCAGCTTCGGCAAGGGCTGAGGCCACAGCCGAGGCCACAATGGTTGAACCTGCCCCGCCTCCTTGCCCCGCGCCACCGCCACCGCCAGCCTCCGGCAACCGCTGCTGGCAGCGCTCGTGGAGCCGCTGCTGGCAGCCCTCGTGCTGCCGCTGCTGGCAGCCCTCGTGCTGCCGCTGCTCACCCTGCTGCTGACCCTCGGCCTGCAGCTCTGCCTGGCGGCATCTCCAGCCTTCGGCGCCCTCACCGACAACAGCTACGACGGCAACATCTTCGCTCTCTATGCCGGCAACGGCTCGCTGGTGCCGCCCCGCAGCAGCCTGGCCGAGGCCCTGGCCGCCCGCCGCCCGGCGGTTCTGGTGCTCTATCTGGATGACGATGCGGCCAGCAAGCAGTTCGCGCCGGTGGTGTCGGAGCTGCAGCGGCTGTGGGGAAACAGCATCGAGCTGATCCCGCTCACCACCGACGCCCTCCAGAACCGCCCCGAACGGGGGCCGCAGGATCCCGCCCACTACTGGTCGGGCCAGCTGCCCCAGGTGGTGGTGTTCGGCCCTGACGCCGCCGTGCTCCTCGATGCCAGCGGCCCGGTGCCGCTCGGCCGGATCAACGCCGCCCTCAGCCAGGCCACCGGCATCGCCCTGCCCGCCGATCGGGCCGGTGGCGATCTGCGCAGCTTCAACGAGCTCAACGCCGAGGTGGTGCAGCGATGACCAGCGGCGAGCCCGGCGATCCGGGCGTCGCGACGACCCCCGGCCAGCGGATCGAGACCGACAGCCTGGGGCCCGTTGAGGTGCCCGCCGCCCGCTACTGGGGGGCCCAGACCCAGCGCTCGATCCGCTGCTTTCCGTTCCAGGAGCGCATGCCGCTGGCCGTGGTGCATGCCCTCGGCCACCTCAAGGCCGCCTGTGCCGAGGTGAACCTGGCCCGCGGCCTCCTCGCACCCGGGCTGGCCGCCCTGATCGTGGCCGCCGCCGAGGAGGTGGCCAGCGGTGCCCTCGACGCCGAATTCCCGCTGACGGTGTGGCAGACGGGCTCCGGCACCCAGACGAACATGAACGTCAACGAGGTGATCGCCAACCGGGCGATCGAGGCCGCGGGCGGTGTGCTCGGCAGCAAGCAGCCCGTGCACCCCAACGACCATGTGAACCTCAGCCAGTCGAGCAACGACACCTTCCCGGCCGCCCTGCATGTGGCCGTGGCGCTGGCGCTGCATCACCAGCTGCTTCCTGCCCTGGAGCGGCTGGCGGCGGCCCTGGCGGCGAAGGCCGAGGCGTTTGCGGGGATCATCAAGATCGGCCGCACCCATCTCCAGGATGCCGTTCCGTTGAGCCTGGGTCAGGAGTTCAGCGGCTACGTGGCCCAGCTTGAACTCGGCCTGCAGAGCCTGCGGGCGACACTGCCGCAGCTGCGGCAGCTGGCCATCGGTGGCACGGCGGTGGGCACGGGGCTCAACGCCCCGCCGGGCTTCGGTGAGGCCGTGGCCGCGCGCCTGGGCGAGCGCCTGGGACTGCCGTTCAGCAGCGCCCCCAACAAGTTCCAGGCCCTGGCCGGCCACGAGGCCCTGGCCGCCTGCCACGGGGCACTCACGGTGCTGGCCGGCTCCCTGATCAAGATCGCCAACGACATCCGCTGGCTGGGCAGCGGGCCTCGCTGTGGAATCGGTGAACTGCTGATCCCCGCCAACGAGCCCGGCTCCTCGATCATGCCGGGAAAGGTGAATCCCACCCAGTGCGAGAGCCTCACCATGGTGGCCGTGCAGGTGATGGGCAACAACACCGCCGTGCAGCTGGCCGCCAGCCAGGGCAACTTCGAGCTGAACGTCTACAAGCCGCTGATCGCCCGCAACCTGCTCGAGAGCATCGACCTGCTCAGCTGTGGCTGTGACGGCTTCCGCCGCTTCTGCATCGAGGGACTGCGGGCCGACGAGCGCCGGATCGAGGGCCTGCTGCAGCGGAGCCTGATGCTGGTGACGGCCCTCACCCCGGCGATCGGCTACGACCGTGCCTGCGCCATCGCCAGCCATGCCCACGAGCACGGCCTGAGCCTGCGCGAGGCGGCTCTGGCGCTGGGGGCGATCGATGCCGACAGTTTCGATCGGCTCGTGCGGCCCGGGCTGATGGTCTGAGCCGGCAGGGGAGCAGCCGATGCCGGGCCCCACGATCTGGGTGGTTGACGACGACGCTGAACTGCGGCACCTGCTGGATGGGGTTCTCCACGAGCAGGGGTATCAGGTGCGCTGCCTCGAGAGCACGGAGCAGCTCGAGGCCTGGCTCGGCCGGCAGCGCCCCGACCTGGTGGTGCTCGACCGGATGCTGCCGGGAGACGATGGCCTCACCTGGCTGCGCAGGCTGCGCGACCGCGGCGACGACCTGCCCGTGCTGATGCTCACCGCCCGGGCGGACGGGGTGGACCGGATCCTGGGGCTGGAGCAAGGCGCCGACGACTACCTGGGCAAGCCCTTCCTGCCGCGGGAGCTCACAGCCCGCATCGAGGCGGTGCTGCGGCGGCGCAGCCCCCTGCCGCCGGGCTCGCCCCACCTGGGCCGGGAACCGATCCGCTTCGGTGCGTACACGCTCCTGCCTGAGCTGCGGCAGCTGCACCGCCGGGGGGAGCCGGTGGCCCTCACCAGCGGAGAGTTCAGCCTGCTGCTGGCCTTCGCCAGCCACCCCCATCGCCCGCTCTCGCGCGATCGGCTGATCGAACTGGCCCGGGGTCCCGGCAGCGACACCGATGAACGCAGCATGGACGTGCAGGTTTCGCGGCTGCGGCGGCTGCTGGAGGAGGATCCACGCCGGCCCCGCTGGATTCAGACGGTGTGGGGCTACGGCTACGTGTTCGTGCCCGATGGCAGGGCCAGCCGATGAGCCCCCGCCGCTGGCGGCGATCGCTGCTGGGCCTGGTGCTGGCGGCCGCGGGATCGGTGGCGGCCGCGGGCACGGTGCTCACCCTGCAGCTGCTGATGGCGGCACGGCTGGAGCGGGCCAGCCTGAAGCGTCTCGGCGCCGAGACCGCCTTCACGCTCAGGCTCACCGACCTGGCCCTGGAGCGCTATCCGCGCGAGGCCGTGACGGCGATCAGCGGGGTGGAGCTGCGGCCCGCACCACCGCCGCAGCCCAGCCCGGTGCCGGTGCCGGTGCGCCTGCAGCGACAGGGGCGCCAGCTGCACCAGGAACTCTGCGCCCAGCTGGATGCCTGCCCCCGGATGGTGGTTCGGGCCGCTCCCAGCGCTGGCGTGTGGGTGGAGATCCCCACAAGCCTGGAGCCGGCCTGGCTGTTCGCGCCGCTGCCGCGGGTTCGGATCTGGCCCCCCCAGGCGCCGGTGCTGAGCATGGGATTGCTGGCGGCGGGACTGGTGATGACCACCCTCTATCTGGAGCTGGCGGTGCGGCGCCCCCTGGCCCGCCTGCGCCAATCGGTGAACGCGCTGGATCCCGATCTGCAGCCCGCCCAGGTGCCGGTGGAGGGGAGTGGGGCCGTGCGTCAGCTCACCAGCCGCTTCAACGCGATGGTGCAGAGGCTGGAGCGCAGCCGGCAGGAGCGCAGCACCATGCTGGCGGGCCTGGCCCACGACCTGCGCACTCCGATCACGCGGCTGCAGCTGCGCCTGGCCCTGGCGGAACGGCGGATTCTGGCGGCCTCCGAGGCGGAACGGGCCCAGGCGGATCTCGATGCGATCAGCCGGATCACGGGCCAGTTCGTGGCCTTTGCCGCCGGCAGCGGCGGCGAGCCGGCGCTGGAGGTTGACCTGGCCGACCTGGTGGGTGAGGCGCTGGCCGCCGTCGAGACCCCGATCACGCTCGACCTGCCCAGCCTGGTGCGGCGCGTTCAGCCCACCGCCCTGAGCCGGGCGGTGGCCAATCTGGTGGAGAACGCGGTGGCCCACGGGCGGCCGCCGCTGCGGGTGGAGCTCAGCGGCGGCGACCCCGGCGACAGCGCCGGCGGCGAGCCCTTCGTGATCACGGTGGCGGACTGCGGTGCCGGCATCCCGGCCGAGCGCTGGGATCTGGCCCTGGAGCCGTTTCAGCGCCTCGACCCTGCCCGGGGCGGCAGCGGCCACTGCGGCCTCGGTCTGGCCATCGCCAGCGCCGTGGCCCGCGCCCATCGGGGGGGCCTGGAACGGCGGGTCCGCCAACCCGGCGCTGGACGGCCGCAGACCTTCGCCGTAAGCCTCAGCGGCCGGTCACATCCGGTCACAACCCGCTCCATGGCCGTCACACTCCAGTCACATGCCCACGGCACGGTGAGCGAGTCCTGAATCCCTCCGGCCCATGCCCCGTTCCCTGGCCCTGGCCACCGCCCTGCTGCTTGGCACCGCCCCATTCGCCGCCCCCGCAGTTGCCCAGAACGCGCCGGCCGAAGGTTGGCGCCGGCAGGTGCGGCAACCCCGGCTCAACCCGGAGCAGCAGCAGCAGCTCTTCCCCGAACGCAAGGCGCTGCTGGCTCAGCAGCAGCGGGAGCGGATCGCGATCCTGCAGCGCAGCCTGAGCTGCGTGAACGCCGCCTCCAGCTCCGACGCCCTGCGCAACTGCCTGATGCAGGAGCGGCGCGACCAGCAGGCCCTGCGCAGCCGCTTCCGCGATCAGATGCGGGTGCTCTTCGAGCGGAACGGCATCCCCTTCCCGGACAGGAACGCGACGCCATGGCGGCGGGGTGAGCCCGGGGGCCCGATGCCCCAGCAGTCGATCTGAATCGCAACACGGGGGAGGATGGCGGCAGGGGCCCTGGGCCGCCGCAGCCCCGCCCGACCTTCCCGCCCTTTTCCCGCGCCGGAGCCCATGCCACCGCTGGTCCTCGTGCATGGGCTCTGGAATGCCCCCCGGCTGTTCAACCCCCTCAGGCGGGAGTTGGCTGATCGCCGTGAGCCTCTGCTGATTCCCCACCTGCCGCACCGTCTGGGGGCGGTGGGGCTGATGGATCTGGCCGACCTGCTGGGAAGCCATGTGGAGGCGGCCTTCGGCACCAACCAGCCGATCGACCTGCTCGGCTTCTCGATGGGCGGGGTGATCATCCGCCTCTGGATCCAGCTGCTGGGTGGCCATCGACGGGCCCGCCGCTTCCTCTGCGTCGGCAGCCCCCAGCGCGGCACCTGGGCCGCCCAGACCTTCCCCAGCCGGATCTTCCGCGGCATCGGCGACATGAAGCGTGGCAGCGCCCTGCTGCGCCGCCTCGACGCCGACCTCTCCACCCTCGCGCCGGTGGACTGCCGCAGCTACTACTGCCGCACCGACATCACCGTGTTCCCCGGCTGGGAGGCGCGGTTGCCGCTCGGCCCGGCGCTGTGCATGCCGGTGTTCACCCACCGCCAGCTGATCGAGCATCCACTGGCCATCGGCATCCTGAGCCGGGAGCTGCTCCAGCCCTGAATCAGAGCAGATTCGCCGCCAGTTCGGCCAGCTCGCTGCGCTCGCCCCGCAGCAGAGTGACATGGCCGGCCAGCCGCTGGCCCTTGAACCGCTCCACCAGCCAGGTGAGACCGTTGCTCTCCGCGTCCACGTAGGGATTGTCGATCTGGTAAGGATCGCCGGTGAGCACGATCTTGGTGCCCTCGCCGACGCGGGTCACGATCGTCTTCACCTCATGGGGTGTGAGGTTCTGGGCCTCGTCCACGATCATGAACTGACGCGGAATCGAGCGGCCGCGGATGTAACTGATCGCCTCCACCTCCAGCAGCCCCATCGTCTTGAGGTCGGCCCAGCTGCTGCGCGGCGTCCGCGCCCCGCCCCCGCCCCGCCCGCCCTGATGGCGGGGTTCCTCGCCGGCGCCGAGCAGGAAGTCGAGGTTGTCGATGATCGGCTGCATCCAGGGACCCATCTTCTCCTCCAGATCCCCCGGCAGGAAGCCGATCTCCTTGCCCAGCGAGATCACCGGCCGCGTCACCAGCAGGCGGTCGTAGAGGCGTTCCTCGGCCACCTCGTGCAGGCCGGCCGCCAGGGCCAGCAGCGTCTTGCCGGTGCCGGCCTTGCCCACCAGGGTGATCAGCTGCACGGCCGGATCGAGCAGCAGATCGAGGGCGAAGGTCTGTTCGCGGTTGCGCGCCTGGATCCGGCCGAGCTTCACCTTGGGCGCCCTCTGCAGCGGCAGCAGGGCGTCGCCGGCCGCGTCGTAGCGGGCCAGCAGGGTGTGGCTGGGCTGCAGTTCGTCCACCAGGGTGACACCCTCATTGGCCTGCAGCGCCGCGATCCCGGCCGCCTCCAGGGGCAGTTCCGCCGCGGGCAGCCCACCCTCGGCCTTCACCCGGTCCATCCGCTCGGCGTTCACCCACAGCTCGCAGAACCCCGGATAGAGGTCGGCGATGTCCACCTTGTCGGTGGTGTAGTCCTGGGCGATCAGGCCCACCGCATCGGCCTTGATGCGCAGGTTGGTGTCCTTGGTGACCAGCACCACCGGCGGCTCCCCGCCGCGCACGCACTCGAGGCGCTGTTGCTCCAGCGCCACCGCCAGGATGTTGTTGTCGCCATTGCCGGCCTTCAGCTCCGGCGGCAGCTGGCTGAGGGTCTCGCTGCGGCAGAACACCACCTTGAGCCGGGCACCGCTGGTCTCGTCCAGCGGCACCCCTTCGGCCAGATTGCCCCGCGTGCGCAGTTCATCCAGCAGCCGAGACACCTGGCGCGCGTTGCGACCCTTCTCGGAGGGATCGCGCTTGAAGCGGTCGATCTCCTCCACCACCTCGATCGGGATCACCACGTGGTTGTCCTCGAAGCGGGTGAACGCGGCCGGGTCATGCAGCAACACATTCGTATCGAGCACGAAGGTCTTGCGCATCACCCGCAGCCCAAAGCATGGGCTGGACAGTAGGGCGGGGGCCTGATCGGACCCACCTACGCTCCGGCGATCCGCGCCCTGCCGCCGCCGTGCCCCTTCCGCTGCTGAAGCTCCCGCTGCTGGCCGGCCTGCTGCTGGCCCTGCTGCTGCTGCTGGAGCTGCGCCATCGGCTGCGGCCGGCCTCGCCCCTGCGGCTCAAGGCCGGCGACTGGCGGCTGCAGCGCCAGGACGGGGCCGTGCAGGTGCGGGGGATCGTCACGATCAGCAATCCACACCGGCGCATGGAGGTGTTCGTGCCGGAACTGAGCGCGCGGCCCACCCTGCTCGGGCGCGGCTCGCTGGCAGGGGTGCGGATCGCCACGACCGTGGTGCCCCTCCATCCCGACGAGGAGGCCAGGCCTGACGGCTACTGGTTCGCCTACATCGTGAAGGCCGGCAAGGCCACCGCCGCCCGGATCGAGCTCACGATCAGCGCCGAGCCCGGCACGGATCTCCAGGCCCTCCTCGACACCCTCTGGGTGGAGCTCCTCTGGGTGAACTACGGGCCGTTCGGACGCCTGTGGCGCCGTGACGGCGTGCTGGTGCCCCTGCGCCGTCCCGGCGCCGCCAACCCGGCCACTGCCCGGTGGCGCGAAGGGGAGCGGTGCCGCGTGCTGCCGATCCGCACCCATCTGCTGGGGGTGCTCGACGACCCGGCCGAGGTGCTGCGCCACTACGCCGGCCCGGTGCTGCAGCCGGGTGATGTGCTCACGATCGGAGAGACGCCCCTGGCGGTGATGCAGGGCCGCTACCGCCACCCCGCCACGGTGGAGCCCTCGCTGCTGGCGCGGCAGCTCTGCCGCGGGTTTCACCCCACCAGCTCCCTGGCCACGGCCTGCGGCCTCCAGAGCCTGATCGATGTGGTGGGACCGGCCCGGGTGTTGCTGGCCTGGTCGGTGGGCCTGGCGCTGAAGATGGTGGGCCTCAGGGGCTGGTTCTACCGCCTGGCCGGCGAGCAGGCCCGCCTGATCGACGACATCACCGGCACCACGCCGCCCTACGACCAGACGATCGTGCTGGGCCCCGACCAGCCGGAGGCCTTCTGCGCGGCCATGGCGGCGTGCCTCGGGGTGGAGGTGGCCGTGGTCGACGTCAACGACCTCGGCCGCGTCAAGGTGCTCGCGGCCAGCGCCGGCTGCGACCAGGAGCTGCTTCAGCGGGCGCTGCGCCCCAATCCAGCCGGCAACGCCAACGAGCGCACCCCCCTGGTGCTCGTGCGCCCGGCCTGACCGGCTGCCTAGATTGGAGAAGGACTCCGTCCGTGCCACCGCCATGAGCCGCCCACCATGGCGCCCCGAGCCAGGCGATGAGCCCGTCGACCGGATCTGCCGGATCGAGGCACTGGCGGGTTGGCATCTGCCTCTGCTCAGTGATCCCGTCTTCCTGCCGCTCCATGCCGTGCTGCAGCGGGCCGTGCTGCTTGGTCTGCCGGAGCGCCTGCTGCACGCGATCGCGCGCCGTCCCTCCCTGGCGCCCCAGGTGCTGGTGGCCTTCGCCCCGCGCAGCCAGGACGCCCTCGGGCTGATCGTGAGCCGCCGGCTCAACCGCAGTGGCAGCTGCTGGCAGCTCCAGCACCTGCGCACCACCCCGGCTGCCGATCGCCGCGGGCTCGGGGCCGCCCTGCTGCGGGCGGCGATCCAGCGGGCCAGCGGTGCCCGCAGCTGGATCGCCCAGGCGTCGAACCTCGATCCCGACCGGCTCGCCCTGCTGCGCGAACAGGGTTTCCAGCCCCTGCGGGCCGACCGTCTCTGGTGCTGGCAGCCGGCGGATGATCCGGGCCTGGCCAGGGCTCCCCTGCCCGCAGACCTGCGCCTGCAGCCCCTCAGCGGCCGCAATGCCGCCGAGTTCTGGCATCTGGAGCAGGCGGCCTGCCCGGCCCAGCTGCGCCAGCTGCTCGACCGGCGCATCGAGGATCTGCTCGACCAGAGCCGCGGCCGGGGCTGGCTGCTGGTGGAGTCCAGCCGGCCCCAGGCGGTGGCGGCCCTGCGCTGGACCGGTGAGCATCCCGGCGGGGGTCACGACGTGGAACTCACCCTCCAGGAGGGCTGGAACCGTCTGCTGGGCGCCAGCGCCGAAGTGCTGCTCCGCCACGCCGCCGAGCAGCTCGGCGCCGGCTGCCTGTGGCTGCGCTGTGATGCGCGCGATGACGCCCGCCAGGCCTGGCTGGAGCAGCTGGGGGCGGAACAGCGCGGTGAGCGGGTGCTGATGGCCCGCAGTGTCTGGAGCCGCCCTGCCACGGGGCTGGCCCAGCGATCCAGCGGCCGGATCGGGGCCGTGCTCGAACAGCTGCAGCCGCGTCGGCGCCCCCTGCCGACGCCGGTGTCTCCCCCCTGAAGCGCCGGGCGATGGCCGTTCACCCCCCCCCACCCCGCTCGATGCTGGCCCTCGATGTCGGTCGCCGCCGCATCGGCCTGGCCGGCTGTGACCCCCTCGGGGTCACGGTGTCGGCGCTGCCGGCCCTGGCCCGGGGGCGCTTCAGCCACGACCTCGAGCGACTGGCTGCCCTCGTGCGGCAGCGCCGGGTGGCGGGTCTGGTGGTGGGCCTGCCCCTGGATGCCTCCGGCGGGCCCACGGTTCAGGCGGAGCACTGCCAGCGCTACGGCCAGCGCCTGGCCCGGGCCCTGGCGCTGCCGCTGGCCTGGGTGAACGAGCACGCCAGCAGCTGGGCCGCCGCCGAAGCGCGGGGCCTGCACGGCGACCGCAGCGGCGCCCTCGACAGCGCCGCCGCGGCCCTGCTGCTCGAGGAATGGCTGGCGGAAGGCCCCGAACCCCAGCCAGCGCAGCCCCGGTCAGCGGATGAGCACAGAGGCGAAAATGACGCGGCGCCCGGCCTTGCACCATCCTGAAGCCAGAAGCATTCCCCCGATGAGCCCCGAAGGATCCTCCATGGCCGGTGCCGGCGACGTGCCCACGGTGCTCGTGAACGATGCCCACGGCCGCCAGCTGCTCTGTTTTCTGGAACAGCTGATCCCGCTCGACGGCCACGACTACGCCCTGCTCACGCCGGTGGATACCCCGGTGTGCCTGTTCCGCCTGAGCGACAGCGACGACGAACCCGAGCTGATCGACACCCTCGACGCCACCGAACCGATCCTGTCGGTGGCCGATGTGGTGCTTCAGGAGCACGATCTCACCCTGGTGCGCTCCGCCGTCACGCTCACCGTGAGCGGTGAACTCGATGAGCCCGATCCGGAGGAGCTCGACGAGGACGACAGCGAGGATGGGGACGACTCGGAGACCTACGAACTCCTGGTGAGCTTCCTGGTCGATGACCAGGAGTACGGCCTCTACATTCCTCTCGATCCCTTCTTCGTGGTGGCCCGCATGGAGGGCAGCGAAGCGGTGCTCGTGGAGGGTGAGGAGTTCGAACGGGTGCAGCCGCGGATCGAGGCCGAGCTGGATGAGCGCGAGGGGGAGCTCTGATGGCCAGCCCCTCGACCCTCCAGCGCCTGCTCAGACCCGACTGGGCCGTGAACGGCACCCTCGCCCAGGTGCCGCTGGAGGAGCTGCTCGGCCAACCTTCGCGCCCGATCCGGGCCCTCGTGCTCGACGTCGACCGCACCCTGCTGCCCCGGCGCCAGGCGAGCCTGCCCGGCACGATGCGCCAGTGGCTCGCCGCCGCCAGCGAGCAGGTGCCGATCCAGCTGCTCAGCAACAATCCCTCCCGCAGCCGCATCGGCGCCGTGGCCGCCGAACTCGGCCTGCCCTTCACCACCGCGGCGGGCAAGCCCCGCCGCAGCGCCCTGCGCCGTGTTCTGGCGGAGCTCGACCTGCCGCCCGGGCAGGTGGCCCTGATCGGTGACCGGCTGTTCACCGACGTGATCGTCGGCAACCGGCTGGGCCTGTTCACGGTTCTCGTCAAGCCGATCGATGCCCGGGGCGAGCCCTGCCAGCGCGACCGGCTTCAGAGGCTGGAACTCCGGCTGGCCCGCTGGGTGGGCACCTCCGTGGGTTCGGGCCTCGGCTGAGGGGGCGGCATGCGTCGGGTGATCAAGGTGGGCACCAGCCTGCTGCGGGGCAGCCGCGAACGGCCCACCGCCGCGATGATCGCGGACCTGGCCGCCAGCCTCAACCGGGCCCGCCGCCGCGGCGAGGCGCTCGCTCTGGTCACCAGTGGAGCGGTGGGCCTTGGTTGTCAGGCGCTGGAGATGGCCGCCCGTCCCCGTGAGGTGGTGGCTCTGCAGGCCGCCGCCGCCGTGGGCCAGGGCCGCCTGATGGCTCTCTATCAGGACGCCTTCAGCGTGCGCGGCCTGGCGGTGGCCCAGGTGCTGCTCACCCGGGGTGATCTGGCCTCGCGCCGCCGTTACCAGAACGCCTGCCGCACCCTCGAGCAGCTGCTGGCGTGGGGTGTGGTGCCGGTGGTGAACGAGAACGACACCCTCGCCACCGACGAACTGCGCTTCGGCGACAACGACACCCTCTCGGCCCTGGTGGCTGTGGCCGTGGCCGCCGACGAGCTGATCCTGCTCACGGACGTGGACCGGCTCTACTCCGGCGACCCCCGCACCGATCGCGCGGCGCGCCCGATCGCCGAGGTGCGCGATCTGGAGGAACTCGAGCGGCTCAGCGGCGTGGCGGCCGGCGGGGGTCAGTGGGGCACCGGCGGCATGACCACCAAGCTGGCGGCCGCCCGGATCGCCACCTCGAGCGGAGTCCGGGTGCGCCTGGCCGATGGTCGCGATCCGGCGGTGCTCGACGCCCTGCTGGCGGGCGAGCCGCTGGGCACCGTGTTCCAACCCAGCCGCACCCCCCTCAGCGACCGCAAGCGCTGGCTGGCCCATGCCCTGCTGCCCAAGGGGGCCCTGCGGCTCGACGCCGGCGCCGAGCGGGCCCTGCGTCAGCGCGGCGCCTCGCTGCTGGCCGTGGGGGTGACGGCGATCGAAGGCGAGTTCGACGCCCGCGAGGCGGTGCGCCTGCTGGCGGCCGACGGACGCGAACTGGGCCGGGGACTGGCGACCCTGGCCAGCGCCGAGCTGCGCGGGCTGATCGGCCGGGCGGGGGTGGAGGTGGTGCACCGCGACCAGCTGGTGCTGCTCTGAGCCGGTGGGGCGCGGCCGCCCTGCCTACGATCCCGCCACCCGACCCCTCGCGGCATGCGCTTCAGCCACCTGCTCGGCCACCTGAGCGAGCTCCGGCGCGATCCCGGCGCCGGCCCCGCGCGGGATCTGGGCCCCGACCCCGAGCTTCTGACCGGCGCCTCCCTCGATCAGGCCGGCGCCGGCCAGATCAGCTTCCTGGAGCCCGGCAGCGCCCTGGGGGCCGCCATCGCCGCCACCGGCGCCAGCGCCGTGCTGATCCCGGCCGCCGCTGACGAGACCGCCGCCCTGCGGGAGCAGCTCAGCGGCCGGGGCGTCGCCTGGGTGGCCCTGGCCGACCCCCGCCTCGCCTTTGCCGAGGTTCTGGAGGTGCTGCATCCGCCGGCTGCGCGACCGCCCGGCATCCATCCCAGCGCCGTGCTCGACGAGAGCGCCCGGATCGGCGCCGGGGTGCATGTGGGGGCGCGGGTGGTGATCGGCGCCGATGCCGAGATCGGTGACGGCTGCATCCTCCATCCCGGGGTGGTGCTCTACGAA
>Ga0315899_10004774_pt1 | contig 14621 bp, 10 predicted proteins | sample LakEriMetagenome_2_FD_203518 | JGI IMG/M metagenome (GOLD analysis project Ga0315899, IMG submission 203518) | Freshwater fungal communities from buoy surface, Lake Erie, Ohio, United States - Buoy 4 MA112 | ecosystem: Environmental > Aquatic > Freshwater > Lake | place: USA: Lake Erie, Ohio... | reverse complement strand
GAGCCCGCCTATACCCAGCATTGCAGACAAATCTGCGGCTGCTTGTTTTTGCTTATCGTCTTCGTTGTCGCTCATTGTCGATACTCCTCGCACAAAGGTTCAGTAACTGCGTGTTAAGAAGTTCGGTTATTTCTAGGCTTGCAAATGGAAAGAGTGCAAAACCAAGATCATTTTGCACACTTGATCCATTGAGAGAGCTTAAAAATCGTCATCCTAAGTAGAAAGCAAATAGGTGATTCCCTTACCGGAGCTCGCACCTAAGAACTCGGCTCGAATATCCGAGGCCTCTCATGATCTTTAGCTCTGCCAAATGGATACTCGACCACTAGATCGCCAGGAAGATAGTCTTGAACTCGGTGCTGTAGACCAATAAAAAGAATTCCGACATTACCTATATGAAGCGTCTCTCCGATACGTTGAGCGATGAAACAATCTCGTTGTGTTAGAAGAGAAATAGTATCATCATTTTGTTGTGATTCGCTAGGTTTATCGGTCTCATGAAAACTTCCGTCCGCAAGACTTCTCTTAACCGCTTCGTATTCTTTAATGAGAAGCTCGGTCGATTCCGTTCCTACGAGTTGAGCCCCTCTTTCAATCAACCACTTTACCAATTTGTGGTTGGCACTTCCTTTAGAAGCGAGTTCATTTACGATGCGGTGCTCAATAATGCGTTCGGGGTGCCCCGTAAACGGCAGTGCATCTTGAAAAACAAACGTATTAGAATAGTCAATCTTCCAAGATTCTATTCCTAACTTCAGTTCTTCCCAAAACGAGTCTAGCTCTCTTTGATTTTGCTCCAGAGTGCCGCTTTTCATGAACTGGCTTTTTACGTCGCGAATGGGATGCTCCAGCGTACCAAGATCATGTCTCGAATGTACTATCGGAATGATATAAAGCTGTCGCATCGCATCAGTCACCGTGGTTAAGGCTGCCAGCCTAGTGCGGATTTATACAGACAAGCCGGCAGCCTGTCTTTGCGAGAAATCTACTTCATAGCAGCCACATCTGCAAACGAAACTGGCTGAATTGAGGCAGCAAAGGTACTGGTCGGAACCATTCGTCTGTTTGGACCGGTCTTTTCGGTTGAAGCGTTTGCTTGTGTGGACGAAAAGATTTGTCGCAGATACATTTCAATGGTCTCCGACTCATCACGATCTAGCTGACTCCAAATCGCATTAATCAGTTCATTGAAATTGGCTTTAGCACATGGGGAATTCGCTTCAAAGTTCTCTGGCCGAGCAACAATGTTCTGACCAATTCTCTTGCGCCACCAAGCCCTAAAGCCAGAAACGTCGCCCGGTGATGACAGTAAAAAGCTTGCCAAGCCACGAAGCATGACGGAATTGTCTCGGATACATGCCTCAAGCCCACGTTCGCCCAACTGCTCTTTGTAAGCCAGTGAGGAATTGACTGCAGCTGTTGAAATTCGTTCTGCCATAGAATTACTATGCTCGTTAATTTTGTAAGCACCAGTATAGGCTGGCGCAACGGCTGCGAGTCCCATGAGCAACTCTGCAATCTCGGGATATTCCCTCAATTGCTCGAGAATTCCTCTTAGAAACTCTACCACCACGGCGCCAGGTAGCTTGCTAAAGCGAACCTGCTCAACTTGGAAATATTCGTGCAAGGAAACCTCGGCAGCCGCACCACCAATGATGGCTGCCTCAATGGTCTTCTGAATTAGTAGTTTTCCGTCACGACGCCCCGCCTTGATCCCTCCACGGTCTAAAGATTCATGTCTAGGAGCAGCTTGATATCCACGTTCGACTGCAGAAATGGCGAATCGATCAGCATGCGCCGCAACAGCATACAGTTTTGCATGACGATCAAAGCAGCCCATGGCATCATCCAAATACCCACGAGCAATCTTGGCATCCTCGGGATCGGCATGGGTTTCGATAACACGGATGACGCGATCGTAAACTTGCTTAAGGATTCCCACATTGAAGGGAAGATTTGGTAACAGATACTTCGATATGTAGGACCTGAATTCGAAGCCATTAACCCCGGCAGGACCGCTCGGAATCAAGGTTACGATCTTGGATAAAACCAATCTGATATCTCGAAAGGCCGCTCTTTTATCGGCTGCGAATTGACTAAAATTCTCGATAGCCCAATTGGCAGACTCGGTCGAGATCTTGTCAATGACTTCGGACAATCTCATCGCAATCTCAGCTCGGCGAGCAACTTCCACCAATTGCAGGATCGCATGCCTAAAGACCTTAGCCGTGTCATCCTTCCAACGCGAATCGACTACCTCCAACAATACCTTCAGACTCGACGCGAGCAATCCTGAGTGGGTTGACGGCATATTTGGTAATACAATTTTGCACCAAATGTCCGCGAGTTGATCGGCTCGAATTTCAGCGGGACCGCAAGCATGCAGAATGGAAAGCTCTGTAATCAATTGACGGTTAGCCATTGAGACAGCTGTCTGAAACTCATCTGTTCGAAGTAGCCCAAGAGTTTCTCCTCGTTCCAGTAGCTTGGCGGCAGCAGCGTCGGCAATCTCACCAGCGTGGGTCGTGAGTCGAACCGCTTGCAATAAATGATTCGAACAACCGGCCATCGTTTCGAACAAATCACTGACAGCCATTGCAGCATCTGGGCCGCAGCATTCCACAATCCCTTCACGAAGAGCGAGGAACGACCAATACCAAACCTCTGAATTGTACTCAACTTGACTCATCAGTCGCTCAATCAACCAACCAGCGAATTGCTTCTTCATCTCCATCGGTGATGGAGTTTTCATAACTCTCGCAACTTCTTTGATCAGCAACTCAAAATCTCGCTTGCACTTCGAAACGCTGGAGACACCATATTGTGCCTTAACGTCAGGCATGATCGACATTACTCGATCCGCTGCAAATTCAGCGATTCGTCGATGTGCTCGTTGAATAGTCCCGCTGTAAGATGCCTGCCTTACAAAAGCAATCATCTGCTCAAAAACGGTATCAATGAATGGCTGCGCACTGACGGGTAACTCTCGATGCGCACCTTGTTGAATAAAATGCAAAAATACTTCCATGTGATGACCGGTTACATTGGATGCATCGAGGTGGCCAACAAGCCAAGAAAGTACTTTCTCGAAAACAATTTCGCACGAACCTTCCCTTACTGCTTGCGCTGCATATCGCAACAAGATTCGGCCATCCTGATGCCCCTTTTTCCGTCTCATTGATCCAGAAGGACCTTCGAAACCAGGGGTAATGTCACAGAAAGCATGCGTGGCGAAATCTACAATCTCAAACTCAAATTGCTGCATCCATTTGGAAACCAACATCCTGTGAGGAAGCTCTAATGAAGCACCGATCGCTTTTTCGTTTTCAAGCGAGGTAAAATAGCGACCTTCGGCGGCAATCATAATTTTTGAGAATGCAATGCTCATAGCTCTTCCTTTTCTATTATTGGTAAACAGATGTGTTGCTTGCCACCCTCAAAACGGAAGGCACTTCCCGTATGAGACGCAGCATCAACACGCCGTTCAAGATTGTAGGTTTAGTAAATGATTCAAAATCTCTTGATGTGGTTTAAGGCTTGTTTTCCAAGAACGAAGGGACTCGATTCGCTTTGGATCAGAGAGCAAAAACCGACTGCTGCTGAATCCATCTTTTTCACTTTGTGATTGGAAGCAGTCGACGTCTTTTGCGATAAAGTGCGAAAACATGCCAGCGATAATTCCAGCTGTCAGAACATCTGCTGGATAGGTCACTGCATTCTCAGTAATGTCTGCCATGATGGCTCCCTCCAAAGAGAGATCAATTACGCCTTTATCGAAATGGGAATAATCAATTGTCAGAACACCCCATCCGTTGTGACCGAATTCTTGTGTTATCAGACTTTGGAAAAATGCGAGCGGAAATTCGTTGAGTGGCTTTTCGTAAAACTCCGACCATGCATCGTCTAACCCCTTACCAAAGTTTCGCCCCCATTTGCGTCCACAGTGGTAAAGAACCGCTTCAACTCGATCACCACATTCTTTCTCTAGGGCGCGATGTAGCCCCAAAAGAAAATCATTTGTTAACGCGATCATTCGTCGACCAGAACGATTTACGAGCACGCCGGTTTCAACATTTGCAGTCATATAGAGTCTCTCAACATAGTAGTTTCGGAATTCTATTTCGCTTGCGTTTGCCATATACGACATCCAGATCTTTGGTTTTGATTAGCCATGTGGGCTAGTTGGGATTTGATTTCAGGATTCGATCGCCTAACTAAACCGCTGGGGTTGCAGGCGCGGGAAAGTCCGACATTATTTCGATCGTACGATTGAGATATGGCTCAAACGCGGCGTAGGCGTCAGGAGGCAAACTCTGCCGGAACCCTTGCTTCAAGTAGGTGTACGTATCACGATTAAACTCGGGCGTAAAATTTAGACCGGCCAGGATGGTCCTCAACCAGAAGAGCAACTTCTCTTCAAGAATCGTCATCTCTTCCAACAACATTGCCTGGGCCATGAAACGAGTTGTCAATTGAACATCTCGAAAAGCTTTTGCCCACGCACTGCCGTGATACTTATCAAAGTTTGGATATCGCTTGCGAGTGTTGTCGATGCAGAATCTAACAGCCGCTTCTTCGTTGGCCTCGATCAAGCCTAAGATGCGAAAGCGTTCAGGAAAACCATTGGTATAATCCAACACTTCTTGACGCTCTTCTGGAGTCATGTAGCGACTATCGCTGCCAACCAGTATTTCAGAGATTCGATTGTTCATGGTTTATGTTTAACGAGTACGGACTTATATGAGGTGAATTAACTCTTTGGATTGGATTGTTGAAGCTGTTCTCTCAATGCCAAATTTTCTAGGTTCAACGCTATAATTCGATTTGCCATTTGCTCAATAGGATCTACAGTCGCTTCTTCTCCACGTACTCTCGCTAATTCCATGTTTAGCTCAACAACCAATCGTTCAAGCTGTACGAGGTAATCATCTTGAGGCATATCACCTCCCGGAGATTTACTTACCGCTTTCCCTAGGGGAATTCTTTCAGCAACTTGATAAGATGGGCGAGGAAGAGGCTTCGCAGATTTCGCCACAACCTCTTCGTCCGTCACTTGCTCAACAGGTTTGCTCTTACTCGAATCTTGCCTCGGAGCTTTGACGACGGGGCTTGGTTTCGCATCCAACTCGATTTTGTCTACGCTGGTTGCTACTTTCGAAGTGGGGACAGGTTGGTACGCTTGATTCGAGTCGGACGTAATCGGCGATTCTGCGGAAGATACATCAGTCGACTTTTCGGATGGAGAGGTCTCCACCTTTGTTTGATCATCGAGTTTACGTTGCGATTTTGATGTCTCAAGCGAGCCTATAGCCGATTGATCTAGATTGGGACTTGTCTCCAAATCGTTTTTTACAACTTCGACAGCTACACTTTCCGCGGCTACCTCTGAAGGCAACCTAGCCAATTCAACCGAAGCATCGGCAGTGCTTTCTACAATCGCCACTTGTTCCGAGGATTCAATTGCTGGTGGAGTCAACTCGCACTTTTCCGTTGACTCAATAGCAACTTGTACACTTTCGGCCGACGGCGCGTCAGGCGGTGCAGAGTTATTGACTTCAACAAAAGCTTCCTGGGTGACTTGGGGTGCTTTATCTTCGACGATTGCTTGCGTCGAGACAACAGGCGTTGGCGTTACCTCAGAATTCGACTGCTCGTTCTTAGGCTCACCTGAAACAGCTGGTAAGTCTACCCAAGGCTTACATTCTGGCCTTTTAAACGAAGTATCGTTAGACCAATTTATCGCCTGGGACAGTTGCCCAACTAACAATGCCCCAAGATTCATGGATTGCAGCGAACCGCACCCCCAATCCCCTTGAGCCGTAGATTTGGACTTCTTTTGTTCTTCAGACAACATATTTTCGAACTATCCCTTCACGGATACTTTCAAGTCGCGAGGTTCTAAAAGAAAAAACGGACATACATTAAGCATTACGTACTTTCTTCATAATGTCCTTGCCCGTCGCTCCTTGGCTTCGCCAAAATGCAGCAGCATTAACTCGTTCCGCTTGGGAGATCAGAAACTTACAATGGTCCGCTCCCATCGCGTAACATTGGATTTCAACACAACCAAAATCTTTGCGAGAGAGAACGCTAAATACTGCTGAAAAAAGTCCGGCATAGAAATAGCAAACAACTGCACCTATGTCTCCCAGCGTTTTTGCAACGGCCGATTCATACAATTCGATGAAAAGCATGTCTCGTTTTGCTTCTCGAAAATCGAATTGCCATGTTCCCCAGCCTTCGATCGTCAAGGGCCACCACCACGTCTCAAGCATCATCCCCATACCCATTTTCGTGAAATCAACTTCGAATTCACCTTGAGATCGTTTTACGAAATTCCGCATATCCTCCATACCCCAAGCGTATCCGGTTTCATACATAACCATCCCCGCTTTTTCCCCCACCTCATCTTCGAGGCCCCCGAGAACACCGGTAATAAAATCCTCTGTAACACGGAGAATTCGCTGACCGTAGACGTTAGTGATGATGCCTCGATCGCGGTCTCTTTGGTAGAACTGTTCCGAGGTGTAGTAATTGTGTTTAAAGGGTTGAACACCAGGGGTCATTCTAATGGCGTCGCGAATCTTGTCGTCAGCCTTTTCGTTTCGAATTCGCACGAGCGATTTAGAATCAGGGGTACCCGAAAGTATCTCGACAAATTGTTTTGTTTTGTCTTCCGTGGTCGTTGGCGTCGTCATGAGTGCACTTTACCTGTTTGAAAATGAATAACCTGGTCTCTTACCAAAATTGCTTTCTGTAGTCCCTACGCCGATTTCAGCTGATTCCCAGCATGAACAGTGCTTTCCATGAGCAAGGCTGCGTAAAGATCGTTTAGCAATTCCATAAATCGAACTGCGCCTTCGGTAACATTGCCGACCCGTTCGGAATCCAATCCAGCTTGATCGATTTTCTCCTTGAATGTCCTCATTCTCAAGGGAGTCTGAGCTGCTCCCTCGGTATGATATTCAATTCCTGCCGTATCCCCAGGCATCAATCCAAGAGTCTTGCCAAGAGGCTTGGCAATCACCAATGAGCCCATTCTCGATCCTTCAAGAATGTAGATACACCCTAGAAGCGCGAAAGGCTTTTGAGTGGACCAATCGCGAAATTGATTAGTGATCCCGAGGGTCTCATTCATGAGTTGGAAAGAATGGATGTCGAAACCAAACGCCTTCAGGTCTCGACCAATCGTGTGTGTCCTGATCATTTCTGAAGTAAAGTATTCGGCTACATCACGATCAGCCTGGACCAATCTCTCGAGCTCACCATGGATGTACCATAACTGAACGAGGCCGTTGGCATACTCGGATCGACTAATCGAGCCATCCATCATCCCTTTGGAGAATGGGGTCATCTCGATCTGTTGATGCGACTCAGAAATCGCCGTTCGAACCATATTCATTACGCTCATTTTCATCCTCGTGGTTTTGCGAATAAGAATTCCCGCATAAAGGATTCTGTCCAATCGGGACCAAACAATTTGCTCAAGAACTTATTACCCGGGCTACTTTGCATATGATGATGTTGGTATTGATGAAGCTCATCAATCGCGTGTTCATCTCTTTTCAATTCACTTAGGACCACACCAACTTTTTTGTTTACGAAAGCGCCAAGATAGGTGTCGAGGTACGATCGATAGCATTCTTCCACTTTTGAAAAACTGCTGATAGGGACGTTTCTAGCGTAGGTGTAGTTTCCTTGGGACGACTCAATCGCCCAAACCGGCGGAGCTTCATTACAGGGGAGTCCGGAGAATCGTGCTGCAATTCCGCTTGTCATAAGTGAGGTATGCTCCAGAACAGCGGACGAGCCGATCACTGGAACTTGTACATCAACGAAAGCCACTCGCACTTCATCACCCACCGCGATAAGCTCAGCTGCGAAGACCGGCATTTGTTTTGGACGATTAGGAAATATCCATGTGTTGATGATCTGATTCTTGGGCCCTTGAATATACACCATGCGCAAACTGGCAATCGTCTTAGACGAGACTTGAATAGCCCATTGCGAAGCGATTAGCTCGATCTTTCCATGTAGTGATTCACGTTTAATGAACTCGGTCGGGATCGCTGCTTCTTCATCAATATGAAAACGCATTCGCGATTTCGTTTCATTAACCAACGTTTCAAAGGAAATACGATTCGGTGGTGCGACGTGCGTTGATTGCCGTTTTAATAGCCGCGTGAGTATTCCCTGCCTACTGTGCCCAGCCTCAGGCCTCGCATAGTATTCTGCTGGAAAGTAGTCTAAAGTGAAATTGGGATGCATGGCTATCAACTACCCATTTTTGAATTGGTGCTAGATCGGATTTCGATCGTACCGAATCGGATCTGCGTTCACACTCGTTGGTCAGTGATCGTCATTTGATTACCCCAAATCGCATCAAAAATCACGCACGCTCTTCGCCCCTATCTCAAGACCTTGGTTTTTGCAGGCTTTAAGAATCGACGTAAGTGTTAACCTTACATACTTGACGCAATGGCATCGATAACATCCTCCCGAGGACGCACTTCGACACCAATTGCCCTGGTGTGCAATTCAGTGCAATATCAATATGGGGATTCATTTTTTGGGATCGACGATGCGAACTATACGTCATGCTTTGATATCGGCAGCATGCGTATGCAACCAAATCGTTGTCCGTATCCACTCACGCTACACTTGTAGACAAGTACTTTATGGATAACTTTCAAGATACAGAATTACTAACGGAATTCGTTGCTGAAAGCTTACAGGGGCTTGGTAGTGTTGAACAAGATCTTATGTCCCTTGAGAATGATGGCGGCCAAGACACGGCGCTCGTCAATCGAATCTTTAGAGCAGTCCATTCGATAAAAGGTACGGGCTCCTATATGGGGCTCGATAATTTGGTTCGTCTTAGCCACTTAGCCGAGACACTTCTTGATCAGATACGAAGTGGAGATAGACATGCTTCGCCCGAGGTCACCGATGCGATCCTCGCCGCCGTTGACGATTTAGTGGGTATGCTCAATGCCCCCGATGTTGGAAAAAGCTTCGACTGCCAAAGCTCAATGGCCAAGCTTAATGCAATTCTTGGTCTTACAGTTGCTGAGAAATCCCAGCCTACGAAGATACAATCTCAACCAGAATCAACTGCCAAACCAACAGAGAATTCCCATCCTCCGGAGAATCTAAAACCTGCAGCAGCCTCGGAAGAAGCAGACCCTGAGCTTCTAGGGGAATTTGTCGTCGAAGCTGTTCAAAGCCTGACGGATATAGAATCCGATCTTCTCTTGCTAGAGACGGATGGTAGCACCGATTTCGAATTGGTTAATAGAATTTTCCGCGCGGTGCATACAATTAAAGGCAATGCGACCTTTTTAAAGCTCTCTAATCTCGTTGCGGTAGCCCACAAGGCCGAATCACTGCTCGATCGAGTGAGAGCTGGTACCGAATCGGCTAATTCTGTTGTCACTGATGCAGTGCTAGCAGCGGTCGACGCATTAAAATCCATGCTTCAGACTCCGGATATCGGAGCAACATTCGATTGCAAAATTCCGCTCACAAAGCTCGATGCTGCATTGAATGGACCGTCGGTCTCAGTAGACCAATATCATTTAAGCGAAGAAGACATCGCAAAGATTCATAAAGGTGTAAGTAAAAAGGGAATCGTATTTCGTCTGACATTCGATCTCGAAGCGATACGCCAGGCTATCGATGTTAAAGAAGGTGTCGTAGTAGGCTTCTCCAGTCTGGGTAAGATCCTCCACAGTTCAATTCCCATAGAAAAGATTGATTCCCTAGCTAATGGCAGATGCACCATCTATTTGGAAACGGTGCTAGCAGCGGACATGCTTTATGATCACTTTAATCTCAAACCTGATGATGTTTACAGAATTGATTTGTCATCGCTAAAACCATCGAGCCAATCCACCGAAAACAGTAGCTTACCAAAATCATCTCAAACAGCTTCTGCTTCGACAGAGGTTAAAACGGAGTCCGAAAAGAGTTATACTCCATCAAAGCCTACGGCGCCACCGACTGCACCACCAGAGAACGCTCCCTCGTCTGCTGCCAAAAGCGAGAACAAAGCCAACACGGTCAAACCGAATTCGGATAAACAAGCTGCGGACCAGTCGATGCGCGTGCCCGTTCACATCCTCAATAAATTGCTGGAGTGGACGGGAACAATGGTGATGGCTCGAAATCAACTCATGAATGAGTATGATTTCCGTGGGAATGCGGCATTTAGAACACTTTCTCAGTCGATTTCTGGTGTCCATGAAACAGTCATCGAAACCCGAATGCAAACGACTGGTTCGCTGTTTGAGCGATATCGCAGAATCGTACGAGACCTGTCTAGACAACTAAACAAAGAGGTTTCACTTCACATCGAGGGTGGCGATTTAGAACTAGACAGGACAATCCTAGAGAGCTTTGCAGATCCACTTACCCACTTGATTCGAAACTCGCTTGATCACGCTCTCGAGACACCAGCGGAGCGTGAAAAATCAGGAAAGAACCGCCAAGGCAACATCTATCTTCGATCTTATGTTCACAGCGGTGAGATCATACTCGCAGTCGAAGACGATGGACGAGGTATATCGGCAGATCGAGTCTGTGAGAAAGCCGTCAGCAAAGGGGTCATCACTCAGGACCAAGCCAATCAGCTCTCCGAACATCAAAAGGTAATGCTGATATTCCAGCCAGGATTTTCGACGAAAGACCAGGCTACCGATGTTTCCGGACGCGGGGTTGGAATGGATGTCGTCCGAAATAACATCGAGGCCGTCGGAGGCTCGATTGACGTCGTTACGAAAGTCGGCGCAGGGACGACATTCTCTGCTATCCTACCGCTCGCTAAGGCATTAGTTTCGTCTTCTCTGACTAAAGCTCTCGTCATTGATATTGAGGATGAACAGTTTGCGATCCCCGAAACGGCCATTAGTGAAATTATTCAGTACGACGAGAAAGCCATTGCTAACATCGTCCAGGTCGATGGCGAAAGCGTCTACAAACTTCGTGATCAACTCGTTGCGTTGCTCGATTTACGCGGTGCCCTCGGGATGGAGCAAGACTTTTCCAGAGACAAACAAAGTTGCTTGGTAATCCTACAATATAGAAAACATCAATTTGGCGCGATTGTAGACAGAGTCCACGGAATCCAAGAGATTATCGTTCGAGAGACTCCGAAGCTCTTGTCCAATTGTGGTGTTTTCTCCGGACATACCGTCCTAGGAACAGGGCGAGTCTCGCTTATTCTTGACATACACGGATTGGTCAACAAACTATCGCTGCGATTTGTCGACCAGAAGAAAGCTCAAGACAACCGACAATTAGCCGCAGACCTACTTGGTGGGGTTCGAACAACCAAAAACTTGCCCAAGCAGAAAATGGTTGTTTTCAGCTACTCCGACAACGAGTACTTCGCCATCCCTCTGGAACTGGTCGCGATTATCGAAAGAATCTCTCTCGATTCATTGCGAAAAGTTGGCAACAAGGAATACTGCCAAATAAAAAATGAAACCATATCGATCATGAGATTGGATTCGTTTCTGCCCATTACGCCCTTCAACCCGGAGAACCACGACTGCTGCTTGATTCGTCCCGCTGCTGTTTCCTATCCGATTGGAATTCTCACTGGACCAAACATAACGGTCATAGAGGTGGATGACCATTTTGAGTCGCGACTGGATGATAACCAAGGGATTGTAGGAACGTTCTTACACAATCAAAATTTGGTCATGCTTCTAGACGTGTTTAGTGTCTTTGAGAAGCACGCTCCAGACAAAATCAAAAAGCAAGACGAGAAAACGCGGAACGCTAAGATCCTTGTGGCCGAAGATAGTTTGTTCTTCCGCAAACTTATCAATCAATACATCACCCGCGAAGAATGGACCGTTGAAATTGTTGAAGATGGTCTCGAGGCATGGGAGAAACTCTGTGCTGAACCGAACCGATACGACTTGGTGATATCTGATATCAACATGCCTCGTATGGACGGTTTTCAACTGGCAACCAAAATTCGGGAAGACAAACGTTTTGACGCCCTACCATTGGTGGCCTTAACCACCCTCTCCGACGACCATTTCCGCGAAAAAGGCTTGAGTCTGGGTTTCGATCGATACGTCATAAAAATTGACAAAAACCATGTCCGATCCACGGTGGCGGAGTGTTTACAGATTCGCAGAAACCAGCCGAAAGCATAAGGATTGGAAGACATGCAAATCTCAACATTCAACATCCGAAACGAAGCCTTTGCAATCCACTCGCTCCTGGTTGAAGAGTACTTTCGCCCGCTTCCCATTACCAAAGTCCCTGGTGCCGATGCCCGTATTGATGGTCTCGTCAACATTCGTGGTAGGACCGCGGTAGTCATCAACATGCGGCGATGCTTCGAAGTCCCTGAACGAGAATCAATAAACCATGGCGAGATGATCTTGCTGGAAACATCTCAAAGACTCGTTCAAGAAGCAATGGACAGAGGACTCTATGCATTTGACGAACCCGTTGTACTCAACGTCGATTCGGTTTCCCAAATCCACCACCTTACGGATGAGGAAATACATCCATCGCCACCTCACGTGACACAACCATTCGTTGATGGCGTCATTCACGTTAATGAAAAATTCTTCACCCTAATCTCGATCCAAAAATTGATCGCATCCATTCTTCAACCGGAAGCGCAGGCAAGACCATGATAGTCGAACAAAAAGCCGAAAACAAATTCAGTATATTCAACTCGTTGATCACGAATGACCATCGTGAGTTCTATGAAAAAATCATCAACGAACTGATTGGCGTATCTCCTATATGCAATCAGGGAAAATGTACGGCAGCCGCAATTAGCGAGACAGCCACTGAGCAAGAACAAATTACCGACTTAATGGAGCGAGTAGAGACGTTTGCCGCTGAACTCCACGACGGTACGAAAAATCTTTTTGATCAATTCTACGCCGCGAAAGAAGAATTTTGCCGGTCCATTTACTGCACCACGGCCTACATCAAAATCAACCTTATCGACCGAACGCTCCTGGAGAGAACATGCGATGTGATGTCCTGGGCTGTTGAATCCGCCTTTACCGAAGCACTCGAACGCATCAGTAAAATCAATCGCGTTCTAGACAAACAACTTTTTGAAATGGGAGAGTACCTCGATGCATCCAAAGCAGCCTTCGAAGTACCAACGCTCGAAACGAACTGGACGATGAAGGATATTAGCCAATACGTCGATGACGTCCGAAGCTATCAATCCCGAAAACTTGAACTGATGTTTCAGGCAGAAGTTTATCAGGCATTCAAGCAAAAAGTCGATGTGTTGGCAGAGCAACTAGGAAAGGGCAAAAGCCAGGAAGCAACGCTGGCCATGTTACAAAAGGTACTTAAGAACCTCGAAGAAACGCACAATCTTGTCGCACAATCGTGCAGCCGTCTCGAAGACATAGGCAGCTCCTACACTCTTTACCGGGATTTGGTGATAACGACAGCAGACGGAATCGTAGTCGCCAATTCCAATTCGCAACGACGCTCTTCTGTACTTGGTCGATCCGTCACTGATGAGTCATGGTTCAATCGAGCGAAAGAATCTGGTGACTCGACCGATTATGCAATCGAAAAGACGAACCGATCGATCATCGACTCTGGCAACAGCTTAGTGTTCAGCACCGCCATCAAGAATGCTAACAAAGGCGATCAAATCATAGGGGCGATGGGAGCGTTCTTTGATTTGGCAGAAGAGGCGAGGATCATTTTACAAGACTACATGCCTAAGACGGAAGATGGTGACACGTGCGAAGGTTGGTATTCCTTTTTTACAGATAAAGATGGAAAAGTTGTGGGATCAAGCGATCCAAACATTATTGAGGTCGGTGAATACGCACACTTACCTCGTGGACATCGGAAACTCACACCCGGTGGAACCATCAGCAGCTACGCGAGCATCGAAGGGAACGACTCAGCAGTATTCTCAGCGATGTCGGATGGCTATCTCGATTACGCTGGCCTGGGCTGGAGCTCGCACCTCATCGTTCCTAGTAACGAAATTTTCGCCAGCGAGTCCAATTGCCAAATCAATGAGATAAGCCCTGACGAACTCATGCGTTCGAGACTTATCCCTGAAATTAACAAGGATACCTACGTCAAGGTCCAAGACGATAAGCAATCGATAAAGCTCATCTCTCTAAACGGAATTGTTTTCGCTTCGAAACTTGGCAAGAGAGGAGTTGCTCTCGGTCCAGTATTCGAACGGATTACGGAGACAGGTGATTTTGCTACTGCGAAAATGGAAGAATTGCTTCGGGAAATGGCTTACGGTGAGTTGCGACTCAACCTGCAAACTCTCGAAACGTTTTCCAAACAAGCGATAGACCTCATCGACCGCAATCTGTTCGAGAGATCAGCGGCCATACGGTGGTGGGCTACAGACAAATACCTTTGGCAAGCTCTTGTCGAACCGACCGACGAAAATATTCAAGCAGCTGGTAGGCGGCTACGGGACATCAACGGTAGCTACGCGATGTATCGCAATTTGGTACTGGCCAATCGGATGGGACGTGTTGTTACCGCCTCGAATCCTGAGCTTATTCCAGACATTAAAGATGCGCGTGTTGCCGATCATCCGTGGTTTACGAAATCGATGCGATGCAAGAACTTTGGTGAGT
>Ga0315899_10004769_pt1 | contig 14633 bp, 16 predicted proteins | sample LakEriMetagenome_2_FD_203518 | JGI IMG/M metagenome (GOLD analysis project Ga0315899, IMG submission 203518) | Freshwater fungal communities from buoy surface, Lake Erie, Ohio, United States - Buoy 4 MA112 | ecosystem: Environmental > Aquatic > Freshwater > Lake | place: USA: Lake Erie, Ohio... | reverse complement strand
AATCCAGCCTATTGTCTCCCAGAGGTATCTGACGTTTGAATATCGTGCGCATTGAGATGATCGACGTCGTTCTGATTCGCTGATTATCATCTTGGCTCCATTTCGCTAAAGCGAGAGCAACTGGATACTCATCACTTCCACTTAATGCCAGCACGCCAAAACTGGATAGAACGCTGTCTGGGTTATGATCAACAAACTGGATTATCTCACCCGTAATACCCGGTCGCGTCGATAGCAGGGACCTGATCGAAATCGTTCCCTCTGCAAACCTGGACAGCTCAGCGGATATATCAGATTGCTGGCCTGATGCGGGGCAAGAGGCGGCTAGAACAAGGAGGGTTGTGAAGAAGCTGCCCTGATGATGATTGTGGCGGGGCATACTAGATGTACCTCGCAGGCGGACGCTTTGCAGCGCATCGCTCGTTACATTTTGTGTGAAGTGTCTCTCGAATCTCGAAGTTCGGATCTTCAGGAGATGGGTATGGAAACATCCGATCGCAGCAAGCGCTACAAGCATCATCCGTATCCGTCTTCTTTGAGCATTGGGCGAACGCAAGTGTTCCAGAAGAGCTCTGGCAAAGTAGTTTGACTAGCTGGCCCAGTTTAGTCACAGCTCCCGATCCCCGGAAAGCATTTGCATCTCGGCAACAAGTTGCTGGCGTTGGTGCAGTCAAGTTGCTTCTTGAACCGTTGATCAAGCCGATTAGGTGTTTTAAGGTCTGTTCTCCAATAAATTTGCCAATTGTACGAAGGTAATTCACGATGTCACTACCGGATTTTAGTGAGCACAGTAACGCTATGCATGCGCCCACGGCTCCGCTAATCGCACAAGGATTGTCTTCTGGCGAGTTACATACTGCAAGTCCGGATGGGTCAGCTTGAATGACTGGCCTGTTGGAAGAATAGCCATACGGTGGTTCAATTGGCCACAAGGGGTCTACTGTCAGCCACCGAGACGTATCCGCCCGGTAGTGGCGGGCACGGACATACATCCGCGAAACCGCATCCGTAAGGTAGCCCCACACGCCACAGAAGCCCCACGGGCTTGGATTGGTACCCGTTTGCGTACGCACTTCTCCGTACGGCCAATAGGTGGTGGAGCTGGTCTGCGCGCCGGTGTCCATGTTCCGGGTTTCGATGACATTGCCCAGGGTGTCGGGCATGAAGAGCGTCTTGACCCCGTTCCGGTTTTCGCACAACACCTGCCCATCGACAGTGGTGTAACGTACGGCCATCGGCATTTACTTCACTTCTCCCAGGTAGTCCGTGCCATCCCACACGTACGTGGTGGTACCGCTCGAGGTTACCATACGCCGCCGTAGTCCGTCACCGAAGAAATTTGAGATGACACGAACACCTCCTTTAGTCCCGTAGTGTCCTTACGCGAACCACGATACTGTCCTCAAAGTCAATCTTGAGATGCTCATCAGATACCAAGGTTTCCTGATAGCCAAAACTTGAGAACTGATAGCTCCTAGCGCTAATTAGGGGCTTTCCGCAAATTGACTTAACTTCGTCAGTTGTCATGCCAACCTTTACGCTCGACCTGCAGTTGGCGAATAGCGGATTGACCTTATTGATACGGTAGATGTGACCGCCGATGAGTGCTGCCAGCACGATTCCGGCTATTGCAACAACGGTGAGTGTGGTTTTATTCACTGCCAACCACTATTCCAATTGGATTAGGCTTCTGAATTGGGCCGCCTGGTTTAGTGCCAGGTGGCGTTGCCCCAAAGCACTTCTCCTTCCACTCCTCATCGCCTGTATGCAGACCGTAGTCGTAGCAGCACAAAATGCAAATATATAAATCAGCCAATGCTTTTGTCATACAGATAGACAATTTCGTTTGACAGTAGGCCTGGCCGACCGGGTTCCAGCCCCACTTATTTGAGCATTTGACATACGCGCGTCCGCAATCATACAAATCATCTTTGTATTCCGAGTGGCATGAGTTCCAGCAGTTATCTTGGATCGGTCCGTTGCAATTGATCTCGTCTGGATCATGGATGGGCTCATTGTCATAGCTCGGTGACGCGCCGTAATAGTCCTTTCGCTTCGCTGGACTCTGTCGAGCATAGGTGTACGCATCTTCCCACGGCCACAGCGGGTCCACCGTCTGCCAGCGGCCCAGGTGAGGTCGGTAGTAGCGGGCCCGGACATAGGTGGGCTGCCCGGCTTGGGTGTAGTACCCCCACACCCCGCAGAACCCAAAGGGGCTGGGGTTGGTGCCGGTTTGGGTGCGCACCTCTCCGTACGGCCAATAGGTGGTGGAGCTGGTCTGCGCGCCGGTGTCCATGTTCCGGGTTTCGATGACATTGCCCAGGGTGTCGGGCATGAAGAGCGTCTTGACCCCGTTCCGGTCCTCGTGGAGGATCCGTCCGTTCACGGTGGTGTAGTTCACTACGGGCATCAGGTGCGCTCCTGCAGGTAGTCCGTGCCATCCCAGACTAGGATGACCGTACCACTTCCGGCGTATTTCTTACAACGCAACCCGCGAGTTAAAGCGTTCCCAGCGACAGCGTGGCCGCTTCCTCGCCCGCCAGGGTGCCGAGGGCCACGCCCATGCCCCCCATGCGCACGGCGGCCACGGTCGTTCCGCTCAGCGCCTGCACAATCGGCGATTTGGTCGGCCCTAGCCCCATGATCCCGCTCCACCGCCGCTGCACCCGGAAATCCACCCCCGGGATGATGATCTCGCGCAGGCATCGCTCCAGCCGATCTTGAACGAGGCCCGTGGTCACCATTTCGGTGGTCGTTTCGCCCGCAAAATCCAGGTTGCGCGCCCCGCCGAACAGCACCTGGTCGCCCACATTGCGGAAGTAGTAGTACCCCTCATCAAAGTGGAACGCCCCCCGGAAGCGCAGCCCCGGGATCGGGTCGGTGACCAGCACCTGGGCGCGGGCGGGGGTCACATCCAGCGCGGGCAGCAGCTGCCGGGCAAAGCCATTGGTGCACACCACGGCGCGGCGGGCGCGCACCGGGCCAAAGGGCTGCGTGTGCAGTTCCACCCCGTCGCCGTCCTCGTCCATCCGCTCCACCCAGGCGCCGTGGCACAGGCTGACGCCACTGGCCACGGACTGGCGCATCAGGGCGTCCATCATGTGGCCGGTGTGCACCAGGCCTTCGGCGCGGTTGTGGATGAGGTGGCGCGTCCCCCCGAACCCGAACTCGGCGAGGTGGGCGGTGCCGTCGGCATAGGCTTCGGACTGGCCGGTGAACTCGGCGGCCCAGGCGTTCAGCGTCGGCAGAAAAGCGAGGCAGCGGGACATGGTGGCGTCGTCGGCAAACAGCTCCCAGCCGCCCAGGGGTTCGTAGCCGATGGCGTCGTCGCCCAGGTTCTCGCGCAGGCGGCGCAGGCCTTGGTAGCGGCGGGCCATGAGGGCGCGGACTTCGGCCTCGGGCATGCGCTCCAGGTCGTCCATCACCTCGGTCACGCTGCCAAAGCACGCAAAGCCGGCGTTGCGGGTGCTGGCGCCATAGGGCAGGGACCCCCGCTCGAACACCACTACCCGCAGATCCGGGCGGGCGCGGCGGAGCGCCCAGGCGGCATTGAGCCCCACGATGCCCCCGCCAATGACGGCGACATCGAGATCGCGGAAATAGGTGTCGTATTCCCAGTGGCTCAGCGACATGGCGTTAGGCTTGCAGGCGGTCGAGCAGGCGGCCTTCGCAGGTCTGCAGTTCGGTGAGGGTGGCTTCGTCCATGGCCTGGATTTGGGCGACGAGGCCATCGAACTGGGCGATGCGTTCGGCGCGGAGTTCGCGGCGCAGGCGGCCACTGACGAAGGCGATGCGCTCCTCGCGGGTCTCGCAGATGAGGGTGGGCACGGGGACGGGGCGACCGTTTTCCACCGCGACCATGATGACGCGGGCGGTGTTGGTGTGCGTGTCGCGGCCGGTGGGGAGGTCGGTGGCGGTGACGTCAATGGTGACCTCCACCGAGGTGCGCCCGGCGTAGCTGACGTGGCCGCGCATGGTCACCAGCGCGCCGACATCGATGGGGGTGTGGAAGTCCACCCGCTCGAAGGAGGCGGTGACGCACACGCGCCCGGCAAACTTCTGGGCGGTGGCGCTGGCGGTGAGGTCAATCATGCTGAGGATGCTGCCGCCGAAGACCTTGCCGAGCACGTTGGCATCGGTGGGGGTCATGATCTGCGCGAGCTTGAGGTGAGTGTCTTGGACGCGCACCTCTTTTTTGGTTTCGCCGCTCATTGGGCCGCTGCCTCAACAATGCGGCGGAAACCGGCGGCATCCAGGCTGGCGCCGCCCACCAGGCCACCGTCAATATCGCTTTGGCCAAAGAGTTCGGCGGCGTTCTCGGCCTTCACCGATCCGCCGTAGAGCAGGCGCACCTGGGCTTGCACCCCGGAGGGGAACCACTGCCGGATGAAGGCGCACACACGGTTGGCTTCGTCGGCGGCGCAGGTTTGGCCGGTGCCGATGGCCCACACGGGCTCGTAGGCCACCACGGTCTTCGCCATGTCACCTTCGGTAAAGCCCTGGAAGGCGCCCTCCAGTTGCTCGCGGATGACATCCTCGGTGCGGCCAGCTTCGCGCTCGGCCAGGGTCTCACCCACGCACAGGATGGGCACCAACCCGACGCGCATCAGGGCTTCCATCTTGCGGCGCACGGTGGTGTTGGTTTCGGCGAAGAAGCCGACGTCGCCCGCGTCAATATCGAGCTTGCCGAAGCGGCCGCGGGTTTCGCTGTGCCCCACAATGCCGTAGCGCGCGCCCGCATCATCCAGCAGTTCGGCGCTGATCTGACCGGTGAAGGCGCCGTTGGGCACCCAGAAGCAGTCTTGGCCCCCGGTGGAGACCCCGGCGGGGCAGTGAGCCACGATTTCGGCCAGCAGGGTGAAGGGCGGGCACACCACCACCTCGACGGTGGCGGGCAAACCGCTGAGTTCGGCGACAAGAGCCTGGCCCGTGGCCCTCGTCATGTTCATCTTCCAGTTCCCGGCCACCAGCGGCATTCGCATGCTGTTATTGTGGCCGGGAAGGAAGCGGGGAAGTTAGGCGCGGACGACCGTCGGGTCCACGGCGATCTCCACCGTGCCGCGCACCGCGTTGGTGACGATGCAATAGGCGTCCGCCTTGTGCGCCATGTCCTCGGCCATCTTGATGTGGTCTTCGGTGGCTTCGCCGCTCAGGGTGATGGTGGGGCGGAGCGTGATCTTGGTGTACTTGAACGTCGGACCATTCTCTTCCACTTCGCCCTGGGCGTTCGTCTCCACATTGACCAGCGGGAGCTTGCGGTTGGTGGCGATGATGCCAAAGGTGATGCTGTAGCAGGCGGCAATGGCGCTGGTCAGCAGCTCTTCGGGGTTGGTGGACTGGCTTTCGCTGCCGCCAAACTCGGGCGGAACGCGCAGTTCGACGCCCACTTGGGTGCGTTGCGTGGTGGCCTTGCCTTGGCCGTCGCGGCCTCCGGCCCATTGAACTTGCACCGGATACTCGTGGATTTTCGCCATGTCTCTGGTCTACCGCGTCAGGCGTCCCGATGTCTCGGGAGCGGGGCGCATGGCTGGGGTATTGTTTGGGTCTCGCTGGGCGTCGTACCCAAGCGGTGAAGGGAACGGTCTGCAAAACCGTGATGCAGCGGTTCGAGTCCGCTCGACGCCTCCAACCTTGTTGCGTTCCCGCGAAAAAACAGTTAGGCGCCGTAGCCAAGTGGTAAGGCAGAGGACTGCAAATCCTTTACGCGGCGGTTCGAATCCGCCCGGCGCCTCCAACTCCTTTTCTGCTCCTTTTGGCGGCAAGTCCCGTCTTTTGCGCCGCCCTTGGGGGCTGAATCGTCTAAGTTATTGACATGGCCTTGCGGCGACTCATCCTGTTTGTTGCGGTGCTGATGGCGGCCCTGATGGTGCCGGCCCTCATCCCGCAAAACCGCCCCACAATGACCCTCGAGGTCGAAGGGCGCGGCCGCATTGTCATCGAGATGTATCCGGACAAGGCTCCCCAGACGGTGGGCCACATCCAGGGTCTGGTGCGCCGGGGCTTCTACGATGGTCAGCGCTTCTTCCGGGTGATCACCGAGCCGCGTCCCTATCTCATCCAGACCGGTGACCCGGCCAGCCGCACCCAGGCGATGGACAGCGCCAACATGGGCAGTGGCGGCAGCGGCGCGCGCGTGCCTTATGAAGATAGCGGCCTGCCCAACGACACCGGCTACGTCGGCCTCAGCACCCTCCCGCGCGACCGGGACAGCGGCGACAGCCAGTTCTACATCCTGCTCGGCCCCTCGCGGTTCTTGGATGGTCAGTACACGGTCTTTGGCCGGGTGACCCAGGGTATGGACGTGGTCCGCTCGATCCAACTGGGCGATCGCATCACCTCAATTCGCTAATTCCGTCGTTTTCCCCCTTGGCGGCCCGCTTCCTCGGCTAGAATGAGCGGGCAACTATGGCTTCGGGCGGCACCTCCTCGGCATCGCTGACGCGTCGGCTTTTGGGCCGCGTGGCGGCGGGCTTGCTGAGCGTGCTTTTCGTCGCCTTCGTCACCTTCATGGCCGACGAACTGGCCCCCGGGGATGCCGCCATGGCCATCTTGGGCGAGAAAGCCCGCCCCGAGCAGATCACCGCGATGCGCAAGCAGATGGGGCTGGACCGGCCCGTGGCCGTGCGCTTTGTGGAATACGTGGGCCGGGCGGCGCGGGGTGATTTCGGCAACTCGTACTTCGGCACCCGCGAGCCAGTGAGCGAGTTGATCAGCCGCTCTCTGCCCATCACGGCGATGCTGGCGATCCTGGCCATTGGGGTGGCGGCGCTGATTGGGATCACGCTTGGCTCGCTGGCGGCAATCTTTGAAGATCGCTGGCCCGACCGCATCATCCTGGCCCTCAGCACTTTGGGGGTTACGGTGCCAAACTTTGTTCTTATCCCCATCTTCATGCTCATCTTTGTGTTGAGGATGGACCTCTTCCCGCTCACCTGGGAAACCCCCCTGCGCGGCCCGCTTTTCTTCTATCTGGTGCTGCCGGTGGCGGTGCTGGCGGCCCGGCCGATGGCGGTGCTGACTCGTCTCACCCGCGCCAGCTTCGTAGATGTTTTGCGGCAAGAATATATGCGTTTTGCCCGCGCCAAAGGCGTGCCGTTCGGGCAGCGTATGTTCAAGCATGGCCTGCGCAACGCCATGCCCCCGGTGGTGACCGCCATGGGCAACTCGTTCGGCATCCTGCTCACGGGGTCGTTCATCACCGAGACCGCATTTGCCATGCCCGGGCTGGGCAAGGCGGCGATTGATGCGATCAAGAAGCGCGACACCCCGGTGGTGATGGCCACCGCTCTCACGGCGGCAGTGCTCTACATCCTGGTGAACCTCATCGTGGACCTGATGCAGCCGGCGCTCGATCCGCGCGTACGGGAGTCGCAGGTATGAAGCGGCGCGACCCGCTCTTTTGGGGCGGCGTGGTCTTTCTCGCGTTTTTGGTGCTGTTCGCGGTCTTCGGCCCGAACCTGCGCCACAACCCCATCACCCCGGTGGGCACCAACTTTTTGCCGCCGTCGTCGCAGTATTGGCTGGGCACGGATGAACTGGGCCGCGACATCTTTGCCCGCCTGGCCGAAGGGGCGCGGATCTCGCTCTTCGTCGGTTTTGCGGTGCAGGCCATCGCCCTCACCGTCGGCATCATTGTCGGCCTGACCGGGGTGTACGGGCCGCGCTGGCTGGCCGGGCCGATCATGCGCCTCACGGACGCCATGTTCGCCTTCCCCGATATCCTCCTCGCCATCCTCATCATCGGGGTGTGGGGGCTGGGCATCACGCCCGTCATCGTGGCACTCAGCATCACGGCCTGGCCGGGGGTGGCGAGGCTGGTGAAGACGCAAGCCGCCGCCATGAACGAGCGCGAATTCGTGGTGGCCAGCCGCGCCCTGGGGGCAGGCACCCTGTGGACCGTGACCCGGCACGTGTTGCCGCACTTGGCCCCGCTACTGACGGCGGTGGCGATGGTGGAGGTCGCGGGGACGATCCTGGGCGAGAGTGCTTTGTCATTCCTCGGGATTGGCGTGCAGCCGCCCAACCCGAGCTGGGGAAGCATGATCAACTCGGCGCGGTCGGAGATGAATAGCCACCCCACCCTGTTGCTGTGGCCGTGTTTGTTGCTGTCGCTGACGGTTTTTGCGCTGAACTTTGTGGGGGACGGCATGCGCCGCCGCCTCGATCCGCGCGCGAGTCAGCAATAGGTATACAAACTTCTACTTTTTTTTTCAGATACTTAAGTTACTATCCTGAGCATGAGGAAGTACTTGCTCATGTTAGGTGCCAGCATCGCCCTGGCGATCCCCCTTGCCGCGGTGACGGATGCTGCGGCGCGCGACTACCGAATCAACTCATGGAAGAACGACCCTAGCTGTGCTGAAGCCAAGGAGAAGTTGGCACAAGGCGAGCTGATGTCGGTTGTTAAGTGTGAGGCTCCGGACAAAGATTCCTGCTTCATCAGTTGTTCCAGAGTTAATGGACTTTGGACATACAAACTCAACAGCGGTATGCGCGGCTGTGCTCAGGCAACGGGCTGCGTAGACGGTACCTGTCGAGTGCGGATTTATGAAGCGTATCCTTGCAGTGCGAGCAACCTGGTGGAAAGCTACACTGAAAGCAATAAGCACTGCGGTCTTCCTACCTATGGATCTGGCGGTGCCGGAGAGTAGTTAGAGGTCGATACCATGCCCGGAAAACGTCAACAATCGCAAGATTCTGATAGTCTACTTGAGCGTGGGCTAAGTATGGTCGAGATTCTAGTCAGTCTTGCGATTGTTGCCGTTCTTAGTATTCTCATATCAGCAGTCTTGATTAGAGCCAAGTCAAGCGCCCGTGTCGCGAGTTGTATGCAAAACCTGCGTCAAATTGGCCTTGCTTCCGAGTTGTACTCTAACGATGTTGATGGCAATTTTATACCATTTGGTACTCACATTCCAAACACCGTTCTCCAAGAGAGCGGTGTAGATATCCTATCTCAAGGAAAGGCTTGGAAACGTGAACTTGGTCGGTACGGAGTCGCCCGGGGACAGTTCTTCTGCCCGGATGATCCATATACAAACCCTCAAAGTGCGGACTCGCTAATGCCAATGCGACCTCAGTCTGAACATACACATGGAAGTGCACGTCTCTTAACTAGTTATGCAGTTGTGCATGCAGTGTACTTCCGAAGTATTGGATATAGTAGATCCAGCGTTGATAGTCCTTCCGAACGGCCATACGCAACTGACGGAGTAGTCGAGGTAAAGGGCGGTCTTGCAACTTACAATCACGGCGTGCGATTTAATGTACTGCATATTGATGGTAGTGTGAAGAGCTATTCAAATACTCACACATTCCCAGCACTTCTTCGTCCTCGGCCATAAACTCTCAATCGTATTTTGTCGGTCGCTGCCTTCCAGCTATAGTATCAGAGATATGGGTGAAAAGCCCTTGGCTCTCTTGGGGATTGGCGTGCAGCCGCCCAACCCGAGCTGGGGAAGCATGATCAACTCGGCGCGGTCGGAGATGAATAGCCACCCCACCTTGTTGCTGTGGCCGTGTTTGATCCTCTCGATGACGGTGTTTGCGCTGAACTTTGTGGGGGACGGCCTGCGCCGCCGCCTCGACCCGCGCGCGAGCCAGCAGTAACCACACCCCCGCCGGGCCCAGGCGAAAGTGTGACTGCCCACGCGCCCGGCCAACCCCTCGCCCCCTGTACCGACTAAAATACGGGCATGTGTGGCATTGCGGGGTACGTGGGACCCCAGTCGGCCGTTCCGATTGTCTTCGACCAGCTTCGACGCTTGGAGTACCGAGGGTACGACAGCGCGGGCATTGCCTTCCCGCAGGGGGATCGCATCGGCATCCTCAAGCGCGCGGGCAAGCTCAGCGGGCTGGGCGAGATGCTGGCCCAAGAAACCCCCGAGTCCCACGTCGCCATTGCCCACAGCCGCTGGGCTACCCACGGCGCCCCCAACGACCTGAACGCCCACCCGCACTACGACCAATTCGGGCAGATCGCGCTCATCCACAACGGAATTATCGAGAACTACCTCGAGCTCAAGACGGAACTCGCCCGGGAAGGGGACACCTTCCAGAGCGAGACCGACACCGAAGTCGCCGCCCACGTGATTGGCCGCCTGCACGCCCAGGGCCTGAGCTTGGAAGAAGCCGTGCGCCAGTCTCTGGCCAAGTTCCGGGGCGCGTACGCCTTTGTCGTGCTCAGCGCCCGCGAACCCGGCACCATCGTGTGCGCCCGCAACGCCAGCCCGCTGGTGCTGGGCTTCGGCGAGGGTGAGAATCTACTGGCCAGCGACGTCCCCGCCCTAATCCCCTGGACCCGAAAGGTGTGGACGATGCCCGACGACACCGTGGCCGCGCTGACCAAAGACGGCATCCGAGTGACCGATGTGAACGGCCGCCCGGTGGAAGCCGAACCCGAGGAAGTGACCTGGGACGTCGCCGCCGCCGAGAAGGGGGGCTACGAGCACTTCATGATCAAGGAGATTCATGAACAGCCGCTGGTGGCCCGCCAGTGTCTGGCCGGACGCCTGACCGACGACAACCGGGTGGCGCTGGATGGCGTCTTTAGCGACCACGTGTGGCAAGAAATTGACCGGGTGAACATCATTGGTTGCGGCACCGCCTACCACGCCGGGCTGATGGGCAAGCACCTGTTTGAGCGCATGTTGCGCCTGCCGACCGACGTGTTCTATAGCAGTGAATTCCGTTACGGCGACCCGCTCCTGAGTGATCGCTCATTGGCCGTGTTTATCAGCCAGAGCGGCGAAACCGCCGACTCCCTGGCCGCCCTGCGCCTGTGCCAGCAGCGCCGCATCCGCACGCTCGGCATCGTCAACGTGGTGGGCAGCGCCATCGCCCGGGAATGCGACCGCGTGATTTACACTCAGGCGGGGCCGGAGATCAGCGTGGCCAGCACCAAGGCGTACACCGCTCAGTGCCTGGTGCTGTTGCAACTAGGGATGACCATTGCCCAGCATCGAGAGATGCCCGGGGTGCGCGTGGAAGAAGTGGTGCGCGACCTGCGCCAATGGCCCGAACGGGTAGAAGAAGCGCTGGGGCTGGAAGAGCAAGTGAAGCGCATTGCTAACGAGTGGGCGGATAGCCGCATGGCCTTTTTCTTGGGCCGCAACGCCGACGCCGCCGTGGCGCTGGAAGGCGCCCTGAAACTGAAGGAAATTGCCTACATCCCGACCCAAGAAGGGCCGGCGGGCGAGCTGAAGCACGGCCCCCTGGCGCTGGTGGAAGAAGGCGTGCTGGCCGTGTTCGGGGCCACCGACCCGTTTGTGCGCGAGAAACTCGCCAGCAACGTGAAAGAAGTGCAAGCCCGGGGCGGGCGCGCGCTGATTATCACCACCCATGATGATGACACGATGGACGGCGTGGGCGACGAGGTGCTGCGCATCCCCGGCGGCAAGACGCCGTACCTGAACGCGCTGATGAGCGTGGTGCCGCTGCAACTGCTGGCCTACTACATGGCGCGGGCGAAGAACTTGGAGATTGACATGCCCCGCAACCTCGCCAAGAGCGTCACGGTCGAGTAGGGGACCCGGCCAGCGCGAAGATGTAGACTGGAGGGCGTGAACGACACCCTCCAGTCTTGGCTCAAAGGTGAGCTCCAGTCGCTGCGTGACCAGAACCTGTACAAGGTTCCGCGCATCCTCAATTCCCCGGCGGGGGGCCGGGTGCAGATGGATGGCCGGGAGGTCATCAACCTCAGCAGCAACAACTATTTGGGCCTGGCCAATGATCCGCGCGTGCGGCAGGCGGCCGAGGAAGCCATTGAGCGTTGGGGCGTGGGCGCGGGGGCCGTGCGCTGGATTGGCGGCACCATGGAAGTGCACGACGAACTCGAGCGCAAGCTGGCCGAGTTCAAACATGTGGATTCGGTGCTGGTCTTCACCGGCGGCTTCACGGCCAATAGCGGCTGCATCCCGGCGGTGGTGACGAAGGACGACGTCATCATCAGCGACGAACTCAACCACGCCAGCATCATTGACGGAGTGCGTCTGAGCGCGGCCAGCTATAAAAAGAGCGACGGCTGGGTGTACGCGCACAAGGACATGGACGCGCTGGAGGATTGCCTCAAGCGCGCGCAGGGCTTTAAGAAGCGGATGATCATCACCGACGGGGTGTTCAGCATGGATGGCGACATTGCGCCCCTGCCGGAGATCGTGGCCCTGGCCGAGCAGTACGACGCCTTTGTGATGGTGGACGACGCCCACGCCAGCGGGGTGCTGGGCAAGAACGGGGCCGGCACCGCCAGCCACTTTGGCCTCTACGGCCGGGTGGATATCCAGCTCGGCACGCTCAGCAAAGCGCTGGGGGTCATTGGCGGCTACATTGCGGGTTCACACGAACTGAAGGATTGGCTCATCAACCGGGGCCGTCCGTACCTCTTCAGCACTGCGCACCCGCCGATGGTGGCGGCGGCGCTGATCAAGGCACTGGAAATCATGCAAACCGACCCGACGCCGATGGAGCGACTGTGGGCCAACGCCCGCCGCTGGAAGGTGATGCTGAACGAAGCCGGATTTGACACCATGGGCAGCGAGACGCCCATCACTCCGGTCTACGTGGGTGACGAAGGGGCCGCGCAGCGGATGGAGCGCATGCTGTGGGACGAAGGCGTTTACGCGCTGGCCATCGTCTACCCGACGGTAGGCTTGGGCAAGGCCCGCATCCGCACGATGCCGAACGCGACGCACACCGAGGAAGACCTGGACCAGGCGCTGCGGGCCTTTGTGAAGGTGCGCGACCAACTGGGCGCTGTGCACTAAATTTCTGCGGTGAAATCGTCCCGCCGACCTTCCGTGGTCGGCGGGTTCCTCTCCAGAGAGCGAGGGTTCGACGGGAGGAGGAAACCCGTCTGTATTGCAGGATAACCAGAAATCCTGCTCTTTGCCGCGAGTTATCCACAATTGCTCGATTTCGTCTTGTAAATTCTTCGTTAAAGTGGACGAATGTCTGCTATATTGTTGGTTATGGATCGAAGTCAGACCCTGGTTATGCTCATCAAGGCCGCCATGGAATCCACCATCGCCGCCGCCCGCGCCACCGCGCCCGACAAACTCACGTGGTCGCCGGATGGCAAGTCGCGCTCGGCCTTGGCCCAACTTTGCGAATGCGGTCAGGCCTGCGAGTGGTTTACGCACATCCTGAACGCGCGCGGCGAAGGAGTGGGCTTTGATCCGGAGTCCTTCAAGGAAGCGCAGATCGCCCAACGCCGGGCCTCGGATATTGATGTCGTGGAGGCGGATGTCCGCGCCCACACGGCGGCTTTCTGCGACGCGCTACTGAACCTGCCCGCCGAGGATGGCAGCAAGCAAGTGGAACTGTTCCCCGAGTTCCACCTCTCGCTCAACCACCTAATGCTGTTGCCGCTGGAGAACTTTGCCTACCACCAGGGGCAGATCAACTACATCCAGACCCTCTACGGCGACAAGGACATGCACGAAGCTGGTTCGGCGCAGATTGACTTCCCGGACCGCGAGACCATTATTGAGGCGTGCGAGTTCGTACTGCCGATGCTGATCCGCACGGTGCGGGCCACGCCCGCTGACAAGTGCCAGTGGAGCCCGGCCGAGGGGGCGCGAACGATCCTGGATATGGCCGAAGAAGTGCGGCAATCCGGTGGCTGGGGAGCGGACAGCCTGGAAGCCGCCGACAAGTTCTCGTTTGCCGATTTCGACTTCGGCGCGATGATGGCCGACCGCATGCAGGAGCCCGATTACGACACCTGGGAAACGCGGCTGCGGGCCAACCACGAGGCGTTCTATGCCAAGCTCCGCGCCTTCCCGGCCGAGAAGGAAGGGCTGTCCGCCGAGCCGATGCCGGGCTGGGTGCTGACCATGGGCGACCTGGCGTACTACCCGTTCTGGAACATCGCCTACCACCTCGGGCAAATCAACTACGTGCAATGCCTGTACGGCGATACCGAAATGCACTAGTTTCAGAGGAAACTATCTCGGGTCCTACCCGGTAAAGTCATTCAGTGCCCCCGCATTTGTGGGGGCGCGGTGAAATTATGCGTGGAACTATGTGCTCGCTCGCGGTGCTCGCGATGCTGGCGATTGCGCCCCTTGGGTTTGCCCAAGACGAAGGGCCGCGACCGGGCGGGGGGCGCCCCGGGGGTGGCGGTGCCGCCCAAAACTCGGATGACAATCTTTTGCCGTGGGATCGAGCCACGGAGGGCTACACCAAGTCGGCCGGGAGCGTTTCGGTCTGGCGAAAAGATGATTCTCTTTACTTCGAAATCCCGTCGGCCTTGCTGGGACGCGATTTCCTTTGGCAAATTGAAGCCAAGGAGACCCCTTCCGGTGGCTACAACGGCACGGCGGCGGGCGATTCGGTGGTGCGCTGGGATCGCCGCGAGAACCGCATCTTGCTCCGCAAGATGTTCTTCAACAACCGGGCAATAAGCGACGGCGCGATCTCCCGAGCGGTGGCCCAAAGCAACGTCAACCCGATTGTGCGGGCCTTCCCGATTCGATCGGTGAGCCCCGAGGGCAACGTGCTGATTGATGTCAGCAGTATTTTCCTTTCGGATGTGCCTGAGCTTTCGGCGCGGCAACTGTTCGGCGGCGGCAACATGGATCGCTCGCGCACGTTTGTGGAGCGCGTCAACGCCTTCCCCGAGAACGTGAATATCG
>Ga0315899_10004768_pt1 | contig 14633 bp, 18 predicted proteins | sample LakEriMetagenome_2_FD_203518 | JGI IMG/M metagenome (GOLD analysis project Ga0315899, IMG submission 203518) | Freshwater fungal communities from buoy surface, Lake Erie, Ohio, United States - Buoy 4 MA112 | ecosystem: Environmental > Aquatic > Freshwater > Lake | place: USA: Lake Erie, Ohio... | reverse complement strand
AAGATTGTAGAAAAACTAAAACCAGAGTACTTTATTAATTTGGCAGCACAAACATTTGTTGGTTCATCATGGGACTTTCCAGCTCAAACCTGGGAGTGTAATACAACTGGAATAATTCATATCCTAGAAGCCATCAGACAACATAAACCATCTTGTAGATTCTATAACGCTGGAAGTAGCGAAGAATACGGAAACGTTGCATATGTGCCACAAGATGAAAATCATCCAGCAAAACCACGTAGTCCATATGGAGCAAGTAAATCAGCCGCAAGACAATTGGTTAAAGTATATAGAGAATCTTACAATCTATACGCAATTCAAGGTTTATTATTTAACCACGAAGGTACTCGTAGAGGTGAAGAATTTGTTACTCGTAAAATTACAAAAGGTGTAGCTAGAATCAAGAAAGCTATATCTGAAGGGAAATCATTTGAACCAATTGAATTGGGCAATGTAAAATCCAAAAGAGATTGGAGTGATGCTGAAGACTTTGTTGATGGTATCTGGAAGATGTTAAATCAAACTCATCCAAACGAATATGTTCTTTCTAGCAACGAAACACATACTATCGCAGAATTCGTTTGGTATGCTTTTAAAGCTGCAGGAATTGAAGGAGCATGGCATGGAGAAGCTGAAACTTCAGAGTTTAGTATTAGTACCAAAGATGCAATTAAGTATGAGCCAGTAGCATCTGTATTGGTTAAAATTAATCCTAAATTCTATAGACCAGCGGAGGTAGACTTATTACTAGGAGATAGTACCAAAGCTAGAAATGAATTAAAGTGGGAACCAAAGACATCATTTGAACAACTTGTGGAAAAGATGGTAGTTAACGATCTAAAACAAATTGGACTATGAGTGAATCATATACATTATACAACAACACAGTGATGGATCATTTTATTAACCCAAGAAATATGGGTGATATAAAAGAAGCTGATGCTATTGGTGAAGTTGGAGCAGCTGCGTGTGGCGATATAATGAAAATTAGTCTTAAAATCGATGATGTTACTAGAACTGTAACTGATGCTAGATTTAAAACTTTTGGTTGTGGTAGTGCTATCGCAGCGTCATCTATGGCTACAGAACTAATTAAAGGTAGAACTATAGAAGAACTTGAAAAGAATTTTACTAATGATAATATAGTAGATGCACTAGGCGGCCTCCCACCAGTAAAAATTCATTGTTCTGTTTTAGCACATGAAGCATTAAGTGCAGCATTAGAAGATTACAAAAAAAGAAAAGGAATATAAATTATGTTTAACAATAAAATACAAGGAATGAACCAAACTCCAAATGTTAATTTTGGTTTGAAAGATACACAGCCTGTACAATGTACAGATTGTAAAGGCGAAGTATTTCAAAATGGTGTCATCTTTAGAAAAGTAAGCAAAATCTTGGCCGGTACGGATAAAGATGCATTGGTACCTATTAATATACCATATTGCGTTAACTGTCTAGAACCATTAGATGAATTATTACCGCCAGAATTAAAACAACCAAAGTTTAGTTTAGAACAGTAAAAACAAACCCCTCGTAATGAGGGGTTTTTTGTTATACAATATTATACGTTGTCTTAATTGTTTTCGGAAAATACTTTAATTTAGAAACCACATAATCTGTCTCATAAAATGCACATTGTTGACCGTGACCAATGTAAAACTTATTGTGGTCATCTAAATAATCAGACGAACCCAATTCATAATTTAACAACAAATCATTATCATCGAGAAATTCTTTTTCAGCTCCAAATTTACCACAAATAATTCTATTTCCAATTTTCTTAGCAGTATAAGTACATAATCCAAATCCCTCGCCACGATTTAGTGTAAAATATACATCTCCAATTTCATGGATAGTATTTATTTCTTCATTATTTAAATTCTCAAAACAGAATATAATCTTAGGTAGATTTTTAAATTGTTTGGTTATTTCTACAATTTTGTATTTCAATGCGTTTATTTCTTTTTGAGAGAATGTTTCAATATAAGTTTTAACAAATAAACACACATCGTCATCGTAAGTAAATTTTTTACAAAAAGAACTAACCACTTGTTGTATATTCTTTCTATTTACAAATTGAGAAATGTTATAATAAACAGTATTTTGTTCAGTAATATTTTTTACTATTATTGGATTTTTACTAAACTCTTTTCCATTGAATAAGACAAATTTATTAAATAAATCTATAACATTTATTTGTGATTTTTGAAAACTAAATATATCATGATACCAAAGATTCAATGGTTTATTCACTCCACTTTGTTTAAATGTATCTATATTAAATTTAGATGGAACAATCACTTCATCAACACTATTATTAATAAAATCTACCCAAACAGGATGCAATCGTGTAGTTTCCCATGTTGTTAATCCATAAACTTTTTTACCTCTGGATATTTGATCAAATATAGGTTTCCATGATTCGGGGGTATGATGAATGATAACAGAGTCATAATCAACTTTATTATTCAAACAGTTAAATACTAATTGTTCCTCACTATTAACCGGCTTATAAGCATTAGAAATTGTAAATTTATCAGACCATTGAACGTTATATCCAGATTGTAATAACTGATATATATAATTTCTAGCCGCATAACTATATCCAGTATAACTGTTTTGAGATATATACAGAATATTTTTACCAGCTATAAAAGATAAATTTTTGAAATCATAACTATATAAACACTTGTAATCTTTTAAAGATATTATTTTGAAAGTGATTCCATTTTCAAAGAAAGATAAATATTTGTTGATGCCGGAATAATATTCTAAATTTGATGACAATAAAATTTCATCTACATGTTTTATGTTTTTGGATAATGAATCCTCCCAAATGAATAAAACTGGTTCATTATCAAGTGAACCATTTATTTTAAAACGAATTAAAAGTGGATTAATTTTCTTATCAATCAAAGTAACCGTCATAACAAATAACTACAAAATGATCAATCTAATAACATTTTTTTATTATTTACTTTTTCTACAATTCCCATTTTTCCTTTAAGCATTCTCAAAGCTGATTTAGGATTCATTTTACCGAAATTAAAACCCATTATTCCATATTGTTGACAAAACTCTTCCAACTCTTGAATATCTTTTGGATCATATTGTTGAACAGGATCATTAATATAACCAGTATCAGTATCTATATTTGGCTGTTTACGTCTCAACATAGCTTGATACGGATCAAAGCCATTAACAGATGATAAAGGCGCACTGTGTTGACGCATTACCATCATAGCTTGTAAGTTACCCATGCCTATTGTCGGCCATTCTTCCATGACTTAGAAATATGTTGTAAATCCAAAATATTCGTTCTTATTTTTTGCGTATTGAGCAAATGCTAATGCATTTGTCTTCATTCTTCGTTGAATTTGAGATGGTCCACTCTTTGCATTTTTATGATTCAAATATTCTTTTGTAGCATTGGCCCAATCGCCACTATTGATCAATCCAATTGTTTTTGGTCCAATGTCTCCTCTATACAAAGCATTTATAACTGCGTTTTTAACATATGTGGGTAAACTCGTAAAATTACTAATTTTCTGAGATGCAAGTTTCTCTTTAATCTTAACATCCATATTAAATAACTTTTCAATTTGATCATCTGTGAGCTTTTGTTGACCATTTAATACTTTATCATAATTTATTGTATCTCCAAATAAAGCTTTAAATAATTTACGGTCTTCTTGACTATTATTTAGATAGTGACCAATTCCAATTGTAGGCAAACCAGCACTATCTTTATAAACTGTATCTTTTTTACCTTCCCAATGACCTACATAGTCACTTGTTTTTTTGTTTAACAAAGAAGTTTCAGAATCTTTTGTAGCAGTTTGCACAATTGGATTAGATGGTTGTTTCACTTTGGCAGCATCAACTTTACCAGTAGTTGCTGCTAATCCCAAAGCACCAGCTGCAACCCAATCTTTCCAACCTTCTTCAAGATCTTTTGCAATTTTCACTTCGTCCAGCTTTCTACCTTGTGGACCAAAGTGATCTAGGTGGTGATACACATCGTCCAAGTATTCACCGGCCAAGTTCAACTTAGCTTTTACCCAATCTTCCAACTCAGAATTTGGTTGTAACATTCCCTCTAATTCTTTAGCGTCACTGTTAAGTTGTTTCAAAGCACCCATAGCCATGCTGCTATTGAATTCTTTAAGCATATGACGTACAACCACTTCATATATTTCTCTTACTGGTTTGCTCTTTGTGTGTTTACCAGCTTGTCTTAGTCTTCTAGCTTTACAATGAGCTTTTTGACTAAAACCTTTTGGGTTACTACAATTTATGCTCTTTTTGTAGTGCATCGACCACTTTTCATCTATTTGATCTGTAGGAGTACCAGCTTCCTTTTCATCTTGATAAAACTTCAAATAGTCTCTAACTGTAGCTACATAGTCACATGCATGATTCAACTTGGCTTTAACCCAATCTTCCAAGTTGTCATTTACATCAAACATCGACTGTAGTTTTTCGCTATAGTCGATGATCTTTGTAATGTCGCTTTGTGCCATTTCCGCATTTTCATAAAGATGGTATTTTACCAACTTTTCTTTTGTTAATGCATGTGGTAACAACTGTGTTAGTTTATCCACAAGAGGTTTATACTTAAGATCGCCTTTTAAACCATGAATAATCGATTCTATACCACTACGAGTCAAGTGGCGAAGATTAGGCGGCAGTTTAGCTAAATTCTTTCCAGAATATTCAGATGCTATTTTGTTTAAACCCGTGATAGCATCAGTAGCATATTTTACGTATTTTACTCTTTGTGGATCCCACATATTATTACAAACTTTCTTTTAGTTTACGGAGAGTCATTGCCAATCTGGCACGTTGACCAACTTTACCACCTTTTTTAGCAGCTGCTGCTAATTTACCAGCTGGAATCTTTTTGTCTGCTGGCACGTTAAGAGCTTTCTTCAAAGCTCCTGGTTTGCTAATTGCTTTTTGAATCCACTTTTTCTTGGCTTCGCCAATTTCTTGGGATTGTTCAAATGTAATTTCGCCCACAGTATCTTGTTCTTCGCCAGCTTCAGCCTCACCACCAGCGGAACCTTGTGGAGGCAATTGATCTTGATCCATAGTTGGAGCTTGATCTTGAGCTTCGTCATTTTCTGGTTGTTCTGGACCCTCAGGTTGTTCTGGTTGTAGTTGGGTCATTAATAAATCGTGTAGTTTTTGAGCAAGTTCACGATCAAGAGTGATGGTTACATTTTCTTTTTCTGCATCTACACTTACATCGTCTTGTTCAATCTCACGAATCATTCGTTTGATAGCTTCTTTTAATTGTTGTTTATTCATAGTTGTTTGTTTATTTTCTGCATATCCGACAAAATCATATCCACTTCCAAATGTACCTTGTCCATCTGATGAAGCTTGTGCTGGAAATGGACTTTCCATAGCTTGTGCTGGATAAGCCTCACTCATTCTCCAACCGCCTCCTTTGGATTTATACCATCTAGCTGCCCATCCATTAGCATAAGCACTTGGATAAACATCAAATTTAGATCTTGCAGCTGCTTTGGCTCTAGCCCATAAAGCAGGATTTGTTGGTTTTGGTTTTCTCTTTTTACCGCCTTTTTTTCTTCTTTTCTTTTCTGCCAAAACAGCTTCTTCCAAACTATTAAATACTTGTTCTTCCAATTCTATGTCAATTGTTTTGTTTACAATAGGATCGCTATTTCTACCATCAACTTGACCAATAGATGTGTTTCCAACTTTTCCGTGTATATTTCCCTTCTTTAACCCGCCTTTGCCAACTCTGGAGTCATCGTTAAAACTTTGATTTGGATCTCCAAAGCCAGAATTGTGTGACGGTTGAAACTCACTTGCTAGTCCTGCGGCAATTAATTTGGTATAATACTGAGGATCTTCAGTCAAATGATCCATTGCAATTTCTTGCGCAATTTCGTGATCGTTAGTATGTTCCATTTCAACCTGCACACCTATGCTTAATTGATTCGGATCAACTTGATTAGTAGGAGTATTATCGCCTACTCCGCCTGGTAACTTTACTAAATTATTAATCATTTTTCATTCCTTGTTGAAATTTTTCAAAACTTTTACCACTTCCAGCACCTGGATCGATCATCCATCTGCGCCCTCTCATTGGGTCACTTCCCAAACTAGGATCGTGAAATCTACCGTCACCGATATAATGCCATCCTTTATGAAGTGGTTCTGGTTTACGATATTTAGGAGGTCCGTCTTTAGCAAAGTTTCTCATATTAGCTCCAATTTCTACGTTGTTTCTTCTTTTCGTGCAAATCTCTCATTATTTCAGCAATAGCTTTTTCTTGAGGGGTACGAAAATCTTCGGGTTCTTTCTTTTCTGGTTCATCTTCAATACCCAACATATGAAGTTTACTGTAATATTGATGGTCTTTTTTTAGATTATTCACAACGTTTTGTTTGGCTACTTGTTTGTCTTTTAACACAAGTTTCTTCATTTCATAATCAATACCCATGATAACTTCATCTGGAGTTACTTTGTATTTGATTTGTTCTACGTCTTTTACATAATCTTCTGGATTTTGACCAGTATAGGGTCCAAATGGCATTAATTTGGACATTGAGTCTTTTGCGGTAGCAGTAATTTGACTTTTATCTATTAAAGTGCCAAATTGATTAGGATTTTGAGCAACATCTGGACTACTAAATGTGTCCAAAACGCCTGGCTCTACAGCTCCAGCGATAGCTCCTCCCTGACCATATGGAAGTCCCTGCATCATTCTGTCGCCGGTATCTCCTAATTCTTGTAATCTAGACATATACTTATAAATATAAGTCAATGACAATACTGTACAAAATATGTTTATACGGAGATATGTTACATAAAATTGATTAACTTATAAAACTTTTGAAACATTCATTTGTTTTAATGAAATTTTTGTCTTTATAATGTTCACTTAATGCACCGACGATTGGTTTAGCAGGAGCAAAACATTTATTACTTATTCGGTAATATTTCATTATTAATATAGGATCCGGTCCCCAAAATAACATATCAGGTGATTCCATATAATCACAAAAATCTTTTACATTACGTTTAGATACAGCATATGCATGTGCTCCGTACAAATCTTTTATTTTATCAGAAAACTCATTATATGGTTCAACTTGCGTCTGGTTATATGTGTAGTTTCTACCTAAATTTAAAACGTCCCAATCAGTTGGAATGTTATTCATAAATAATTCAAGATTGTTTTGATAATTTTCTTCAAAAATAACATCATCTTCAAATATCAATATATTATCGTAGTCTGAATATTCTAATTGACGCAATGCCTGCAAATGAGAAATAGTTGCACTAACTCTATATAAAGATGTATTCATGGGATCTTTAATATTATGTGCATTTATATAATTATAATAATGATCCAACAATGATTCATGTAAAAACTTTGCATTTACTGCATGTAAAAAATCAAATTTAATATTTTCTTTCGCAAAATACTTTTTGATATATTCAATTCTATTTTTGTGTTCAGCGGCGGTGATCACACATATTTTATCAAAGTATTTGTTAAAAACATTCATATCTATACATAGTAGTGCAATTTAAAATATTAACATATAATAACGGTGTAGGAATAGTAACTGATGCTATACTTTTAAAAGAGTTAATTCAAATAAACATATCAGAAAATGTAGGCATTGTATTTGTGGGTGAAGATCATGTTGAATCATCTGATGTAGGCATTTGGATTCAAAATTATGACATAAATTTGTTAAATAAATTTAAAAAAAATATTTTTTTCATAAATGAGGAATGGGCGGGAATAAATGAATTGTCAAATCTAAACTTATTTGATCATGTAATATGTAAATCAAAATATGCTAAAAATTTGTTGTCGGAATATAAAAATGTTGCATATGTTCCGTTTATCTCTAAAAATTACTATGATCCAAATATAACACGGCATAATTATAACCTACATTTCGCAGGTAGATCAATACAGAAAAACACAGAATTAGTATTATCGTCAACTGAGAAATTAACGTTAATAGACCCATACAATAGATATTTAGTAAATAAAAACATTCGTCATATTAACACATATCAATCCACCGATGAATTGATACAACTGCTTAACTCACATACGACTCATATATGTTGTAGTTTATATGAGAGTTGGGGACATTACCTATATGAAGGGTTATCTACCGGCAACGAAATAATTTGCAGTAATATACCAACTTTTACAGAACAATTGGATCCAGATTTAGTTCATTTTATACCAACAATTGACAAAATTGATTATGCGTATCGATACTGTAAAGATAACAATGACAACATATATCCACTAAGAAAAGCTTTTTTTGTTGATCAGTATGAGTTTACGAATATCATACAAAATTTCGTGCCCATTGGAAAGAACGAAGAACGGAAAAAATTATTCAAACATATTGTGAATGAAAACAAAAATAAACTAATCAATTTTTTCAATTCTATATAAATTTTCTTTATATGAATCTAATATTTCAATAGAAGCGAAACCGTGTTGATCCCACTGACTCTTGGTATAATTAACGCCTATCTCACCGATTTGATTAGCTCTAGAAATAACAGGTGTTACTACTCCACATTTTTTAAAATTCAAATCTAAGTTGGAATCAAATGGTATATTCATCGACCAAATATTTTTTAACACAGTGTGCCAAAAATTAGAGCTAATGCCAAATCCCCAAGCTGATAAATATTTCACATCATTTATCTGCATTAACATATTTTTTGTTTCATTATTGTAAATGTTGTGTGTCGGATTAAATTGTTTATGTTTATTGAGAAGACACAAAACATTTTCATTTAAAATATTTGAATTAAGACAATACTTTGTTAAGTTAACAATATCCGGGGAAACTATAATATCATCTTCCAATAAAAGAACAAAATCTAATTTCAGTACATCAAAACAATATTTAAAACCAATGTGATGATTTAATATAGGACCAAAGTTATAATAATTTCTAAATATAGTTTTATTCCAGTGACTAGGAATCATTTCTACCATATTCTCTGAATTTGGCTCTATTAAAAATATAAAATGACAACTATCTAAGTCATACAATTTATTAACGTGTTCTATATATTTTTTAAAATATCTCAACCGATGTTCTCCCCCATAATATACGGGCGTTACGATATTTAAAATCATAAATTAATAGTCAAATAATGGTAAATGTTTCACTTTTCAATTTATCGACAAACTCTACTAGGTTTATTTTTATACAAACCGCATTACAGTCATTCAATCCGCTATACACGTTAATATATACATCATCTATTATGACGTTCATGGGAAAGATGATGTCGGCGATAGTAGGTGTTGGATCTAATTTTCTTTTCCAGTTAAAATATTTTATAAAAAGAATATGATCATAATATTCAGTACTGTTAAATAAAGGTCTATTATAATAACCGATTGGATGTAAATCAACATCTAATTGTAAAAGTCCAACATAATATTTTAAACTAATGCCATTTTTAGTTACATAACTATGAAACAATAAAAATTTTTTCTCATCAATTTCAAAAACATTTGTACTTAAACCGGGTTTTCCATATTTTTCTATCCATGGATCCCAATTAATCTGCTTTTTAAATATCACGTTTTCATAATTGTCTAATATAGTATATGGATTAACATGGTATATAATTGTATCATTACAAAATTGCCAATGTTTTTCAAAATGTGCATTTTGAGTTTTAAAATGAGTAAACTCTTTTGTCAACAAATTATACTTTTTATATTCTACATTTATAATTTTCTCAATGTCATTCTTATCTCGTTTACAACAGCAAACGCCTATTTCATTCTCATTTATAAATCTAGCATCTTCATAACTCCATAGATACATATCATCTGTGTTATGTTGTAATAAAACTACATCTTGATCATCTACAATATCACTGATCAATAATTTATTATCAAATTTACTTTCTCTACGAAAGATAGTTTTACCATTAAAATGAGAAGGATTAAAATAATTGTTAACACCGTCAAATTTTTTAAGAACTTGTATTTCTAAATCTTTAAGATCGAATATCATATATACACGTTATGTGTTCATCTGGATCTCCATTAATTTTATAATTGATCTGTTTATCGTTAGATGGATATAATCCGTTGTTTTCCAAAATTTGCCATGTATTTTTGTGTTTACCATTTATACTATCATCGTTAAATCTTCGACCAGATACAATTAATTTATTAGTCATCTTCTTTATATCTTGTAAATATATATTAAGATCTTTTTCGTATATATGTTGAAAAACGATGGTCGCATATACACAATCAAATTTAACCGATTTCAGATCATCCCACTCAGAAAAAAGTTGAAGGTTGGGATAATCTTCGATGTTTTTATTAAATTTTTTAATAGAATATTCTTTTGCTTTTTTTAACATATTTGGATTATCATATCCATAAAATTTCCAATTTTTAAATTTATGTGAAAAGTCAAAAATATTACGACCCACGCCACATCCAAAATCTAGTAATGATAATCGGTCATTTGGATCTCCTATCATTGGCGCCATCCACATATCTGAATTAATAGTGTTTGTAGTACCATCGGTTATAACCAAATCAACTACATTTTCCAAATCAAAATTTCCCACGTGTAACCATCCGTTAAATGTATCTTTCATATAAAATCTTCTATTAACTTTTTTACATTTTTAAAAATCCACGGTGCATCTATTTTCTTTTTCAATTCGTTGTAATTTTCAGGATAATAATCTCTGTAATTTTCAACTATTTCACAATCATTCTTATATTCAAAATATTTTGATTTTTTCTGTACAATAATATATTTTAAATGTTCAGACCAACAAGCATATTGTGGATGATAAACTATACCACATTTTGTATTTTCTCTAATAAAGACCAAATTATAACAATTAGAGCCAACAGTTTGTATAATTTTATTCGCAGACTTGAAAATTTTGATTTTATTTTCGACGGAATGTTCTAATAACTTAATTTCTTTAAAGTCAATATTTTGCAATTTATCTATTATTTCTTCTTCGTTCAATAAAACACGATAGTGCATCCAATTTTTATTGTTAACATCACGCCTAGATACATAGATATTATTATATTCATTTGATTTATCTATATCTCTACCGATTATGTCATACATTTCCCAAAATCGATTTGGATAAACCGATGTATCAACTGATTGAAATGGAATTGGCAATACTAATTTTTTAATAAAATATGTAGTGTTTTTGTTTAAAAATTTGATGTGATTTTTTAATATTAAATTATATCTAGCTAGATATAGTTCTAAATATTCAGTCGAAAAAGATGTCGGGTAATCTACTTTTTTTGATAAATCTGATGTATAACACGGAGAAACTATATTATTATTTAAACATATTTTAATAGTATCGTCCGTTTCTAACAATTTAATCCAATACCACATTTTAGGCATACAATCCATAACAAAATGACCATATTGCCATTCATAGTCATCGTACAATAAAAACAAACTATCTATTTCTTCGTCAACGGTTAAACTTGGTTGATCTTCTCCATAATATAAACCAGGCTCAGCAGAACCATGCCAATGTAATGTGTCACCGTTATTAACATTTCTATTAACAAACCCATTTAATCGTTTTTTATTATGATATAAACATAACCAATCGCCGTCTTTCCTAATAAAAACGTCATTTAAAACAAAGCATTTACTTTTGTTTTTAAAATACGGATGGGTTATATCACTGTTATCAAACTCAATTACTTTCATTTTTAGTTAAACCTTGAACATAAGGACATGCTGCATTTTTACATAGTTCGTGAATTTTGTTATTTGATACACATTCTCTAAGCTCTGTGGCTAAAGTTCCATTCCAAATTTCATCAATTGTAGATTGATTTAAACTACCTAGATTTCCGTTACTCCAACAACAAACACGTACATCGCCATTTGTTAGTATTTGTAATGATTTCCATGGATGTTTACAATCATTAATTTGTAATTTCATATTAAATAATAAGTAAATTTAACGTTTTTTTCTTTGGAATACTCCAAAGCCTCAGAAACTTTTTCATTATACATCTCTTTAAAAGTAACCGGAATTTGTTCTTCATAAACAAATTCAAATCCCCTAATATCTCTATTCAAATATTCTCCCGTCCAATTATTAAGAGGCCAAGTATCTAATATAGGCACTCCTATATTTGAACATAAATCTATAGCTTCTTTTAATTGAGTGACATTTTCTTTCATTATAGTCATGTTTAAACTAATCGCCAAATTAGAATTAAACTTAGTTTTAAAATCTATTAGTCTTTTTATATTATTTATAACGACATTTAAATCAGCGCCACGGATCTTATAATAAGAGTCGTTCACTGGAGAATCTATTGAGATGGTTATATATCTAAGTTTAGAAGTTACTAAATTATACAATTGGTCATCGTTGATGTTTACCAGATTAGTATTTATACTCGACCAGCATTCATCGCTCAAATGATTCAAAAATCTCCAAAATATAGGACTCAGTGTTGGTTCTCCTATGCCATGCAATTGAATAGATTTTGCGTTTTCTACATACTTAACGAGTTGATCAAAGTATTTTTCTGATAAATGCGTTTTTGGTCTACCAAAATTATCAGATGAATGTGTACACATCACACACTTTAAATTGCATACCGATGTTGTTTCTATCATCAACCACTCAGGATAATTCATAAATTTCAAAAAATAATATCGTTGTCTATAGATATAGACAATATTTTAACTCCTAAAGTTCTGTTATCGCCTATAACTGTATATGGATCTTTCAAATTAATTTCGAATTCCGATTTTCCAGAAGTTTTGATTTTAACCACATTTAAACAATCTGTTTTTAACTCCATTTCGTTGTTATCGTAATATAAAATATTATTTACTTCGGATGTAACTGTCAATGTAATATAATCAATGTTATTTACTATTCCGCCAAAGTTTGTAGAAGACCAAATCCATTTTATAGATCTGTTATTTTCTAAAGAATAAATTCCATGGGTAAATTGTATTTGTTTTTTACTATCATCTAGTTGATTATAATTGATTTTCATAACAGTTTTTCATCAGTTCGTAGACATGATCCAAATCTGGATATGCCCACTCTTGGTCTACAGAATAATTAGTACTAAACGACTCCATCCCACTTACTTTATCTATTTTATATTTTACCAACCCACTATGATCTCTACCAAGAAAATCTACTTGTCCACCATATCCAGTAGTAATCACTTTTTTTCCATAATTGAAAGCATCAAATATAGTTAATCCAAATCCTTCACCTTTATTCAAACTAACATAACAATCACCAAAACTATGTAATCCCAATATATCTCTGTTACTAAGATTATCTAATACAATGTATATTGAAGTACCCAACTTATTAGTTAATTTATTAATTGTATCTATACAATATTGTCTATTAACAGCATGATAATCTTTATAATGGACTTTAAGTAAAAGTTGTGTATCTGGAAAGTCATCGTTGAATTTGTCAAATACACTGACTAAATCCTCTATACCTTTTCTGAAATTTAACTCGCCAATACTATAAAATGTGTATTTGTCATTTGGCACAACATTTCTGAGATAATCATATACCGTCACATTATTTTTATTAAATAACTTTTGAGGATGCCAAATGTGTGGTACCACTTTGATATTAGATTTGACTCCAGAATTAATAAAACATTCTTTATTAAATGTTGATGGCACCCAAACTTCTTCTACAAGATTTATACAATCAACCCATTTTGACGGAAGTTTATTTGTTTCCCACGTGCAATACCCCACTACATTTTTAACGTTATGTTTATGATTTAATATCAACTCATTCCAGATATCCGGAGTGCTATGTAAAATTAATGTGTCATATTCCTTGTATGAAACTCCCACACAACTTTCCGCTAAAACATCAACATAATAATTTCTATCATTATTACTATTGTCAAATATTAATGGAGTCCAATTGACAGGCACATTGCGCAAAACATAATCAGCCAAATAGCCTTTAGCGGCACCAGCATAACCACTAGTGCCGCTTTGACCTATATATTTGACTGATCCAACTTCGTTTATTTCAACGGATGGAAGAATAACTGGTTTACTACTAACTATTCTTGAAACTTTCTTTATCATTTACCGATTGTTTTAATCAACTTAGCAACACAGGCCATAAACGTAATTTCTTTGTCTACAACCATCGCACTCTGATACATATATTCGGCAACTTCAATAATTACAGCAATTTCTTTATCTGGAGCAAACTCACTAGCTTTAGTATACAATTCAATATACAATTCATCAAATGTTTTTGTTCCAGCATCAGCAACCAACTGACGAATATCATTAAATGCTTTTGAATTTGTCTTACTATTCTTTAGTAAATTAACCAAACTTGATTTTAGATCAACACTAGCATTCTGAGTTTTAACCAGCTTCAAACTTCCGCTAGTACTACTCTGTTGTAGATAATTAATAATCTTACGTACATCTGGATAAAAATTATCTAGAACGATCTTTAGGTCAGGCAATTCATACTTAATCGATTCTTTATCAAGAATATTACGAACATAAACTGCTACATCTTTCTTTGT
>Ga0315899_10004767_pt1 | contig 14634 bp, 9 predicted proteins | sample LakEriMetagenome_2_FD_203518 | JGI IMG/M metagenome (GOLD analysis project Ga0315899, IMG submission 203518) | Freshwater fungal communities from buoy surface, Lake Erie, Ohio, United States - Buoy 4 MA112 | ecosystem: Environmental > Aquatic > Freshwater > Lake | place: USA: Lake Erie, Ohio... | reverse complement strand
ACCGTTTGTCATACTGTCGCTCATGTCGTCATAGTTGCCTTCGTTGTTCTGCTTAATAGTGACTGGCTTTACGTATACAATAGAGTCTACGCCGTTCACAGTGATCTTGGCTGGTAGAAGTTCCCGGTCTCCGGCCTGCTTGTCTCCCCACTCAGATACCTTAGTGTGTCCCCTGTCGTCGACAATCATAATCGAACCGTGCTTTAGGGCCTCCCTATTGTAGGCTGCCTCAACAAAGGCATAAGCAAGAGTAGCTGGATGGATATTGCTGCCAGGGATGTCTTCTGTGCTCATGGCATTCATCATGATCCCTAGCTCTGCCTCTAGCTCAGTATTGTTCATATCCCCGCTGGCGAAGAACGCACCGAACTCGTCTGCAGTAATGATGTCGTCACCATTTGCGTCTGCCTTAACAAGGGCGCTGTCGCCAAGGTAGTTTGTCCTAATCTGGCTCTTAGACAGATCGTTGATCCAGGGATAGGTGTCGGTTCCTCGGTCCCCTACCAGGCCACTCAGGCCCTTCAATGACGATAGGACAGCTTCTGGGTGGCCACCTCGAACTGTGGTGTTGCCGTTTTCGTCTACGCTAAACGAAGTACCTGAGGTTCCAAGGTTATCCTTCATCTGCGACATGATTGCAGACGCGTTGCCGGATGTAAACTCAATACCGCTATCTGATAGGAAAGTTAGCCCGTCAGAGCGAAGCCTGTTGGCCAGCACTGTTAGTGGTCCAGACAGGGTCTTCCCGGCGCTTGCAAACCCGCCGTCTAGTATGGACGATACTGAGGCGTTGGCCTCAACTACCGCCTCGGCAAACAGTTCGTCTAGGTTGCCGTCTCCAACGCTATTCATAAGGTCTGAATACAGCTGCCCTCCAGTTGCCTGGCCCTTTAGGCTTGCTAGCTTCTGGATCAAAGAGTAGTATGGAGCTGTGGTATTGCCGTCAATCTGGTTCCACATTTGACCCATCTCGTCTTTGAAAGGACCATCATAGGCCAGGAGGATTGCCTTAGCAGCCGCATCGACTTCTGACATTGCTCCAGTTAGAGCCTTCTCAAAGTCTTCTCCGGCCTTCTTCTCGTCTTCCTCTTTAGCAACCTTGTTGATTTGTGATTGAATCTTTAGGATGCTACGGTAGGCTTCGCTGTCCTTTGTCAATCCAGAGTTAAGCGCAGCCTGTAGCTGTCCTCCTAGCCACTTGCCATATGCGGCATGGGTAATGTCCCCATTGTTTAGGGCTGTTTCCTTGCCGTCTCGATCCACATTGAATCCAGCTACGAACACTGCCCCCTGGATCTTGTCTGCCTGGGTGATATCGCCATTGGCCGTAAGCTCTGCAACTGTGCTGGCGCTCCACTCCCTAACGTCAGAGAGCGTGACCTCGTCAACTCCGCGGTTAGGGAATCCGCTTCCAAGAAGTCCAAAGTCAACCTTGGTGCCGTTGTTCATCGAGTCGATTACAAGGTTTTGGACGTCGGTCTTGTACTGCTGCTCGAAAGCGGCAAGCTGAGATCGCAATGTTTCGTACTCGGTGGATCCCGCTGGGAACCCGGCTAGCATCGACTGGTAGTAGTTGAGAACATACTGGCCATCTACGTTCTGCCCATTGAACTGAGCATTGTACTGACCGGCCTTCATGTTTGTCTGGTAGGCCGTTAGGATGTTCTGCATCTCGCTGGACATCTGCTCCTTAAGGATCTGATATACAAGCATAGATAGATTCTGCGTGGTACCGGATCGTCCAAACTTACCTTGTCGTGCCATTACTCGTTACCTCCCTGTGGGCCGGCCATGCTTTGGAGCATAGCCATCATGTCAGCGCCGCCAGCCTGGGCGTTCTGTGGTAGTGCCTCCTCTGGTGGCATAGCGCCATCAGTTGGTGCGTTAAGCATAGGTAGGCCACCCTGAGGCGGGTTCATGCTAGCCATGGCCTCCATGGCGCTTGCCTGGCCAGCCTCTGCCTGGGCGGCAGCTTCCGGTGGGGCCTGTTGCTGCATCTGGTTGAACATCTGAATCAGGGAACCCATCGTCTGCACTGCTGCAGGGTTGAGTGTTGCGTCGGTCTGCTCATCGCGGATGGCTTCCTTCTCGCCTTCTGGATCTGTTACGCCCATGCGATCCATGGCACGCTCAGCAGACCAGAGTCGGTTCTGGACCAGGTTGACTGCAGTCTGTGCAAGCTCAATGGTGTCTCGAGGCGTAAGCTCAGGAGGGGTAATAGCAATCTGGTATTCACCGTCAATGATGTTGCTGATTGCCTTGTCCTTGTTTTCCCACACGCGTGCGCACACCTCCCATACCTGCTGAATCCAGCTGTAAAGGAGCTTGCGCTTTGGAGAGATTCGTGCCTCGTAGTTGGCCATAAGCTGTGCGATAGCACGGCTTGATCCAAGAACGCTAGAAGGGGCCAGGCCAAGTAGGAGATCATTCAATCCGGAAACAACCGCTAGCTCACGGTCGATGCGCTTGTTGTAGTCCTCTACCTGGAACTGAGGGATAAACGGGTTGATTGACTCAAGACGGTTCCCGGCCCCAGGGGTAGCGACCTGGTTTGGCTTTGGAATAGCGTTGGCCGGGACCTCATCCGGAGCGTCGGCGCCTACGAGCTGCCACATCTGGCCGCCTACGACTGAGTGGATCATCTGAGCTTGCGCCGTGATCTTCTCGTCCTTCTCTCGAAGAAGCTGCTCAATGTCGTAGAGCTCTGGCTTTCCGTACGGGCTGCCTGGGATCATGCTGTTCCTGAGCATGATGTAAGGAATCACACCCTCAAGTTCTGGGTGCTCAGTTCGCTTGACAACCGTGTTGCCGACAATGATTGCATTGCACACAAGCGGCGGCTTGCCTGGGGTTGTGGCATGCTTGTACCAGTAGTCAATGACTTCAATTTTCATCTGGTCATATGCAGTCTGGTAGCGGATTGGGTCTCGGTGGTAGCTGTTAAGATAAATGCTGGCGATTGGATCGTCATGCGTGCTGGACGATGTGTATGGGAACCACTTGTTGCCGTCGTTGACTGGGATCACGTCTACTCCCCAGTCCTCTAGGACAGACTGTGGGGATTGCCCGTAGCTGTAAAGCGCCCAGTCTACTCGGGTGTAGTCGCTTGTACCATACCCAACGTAAAGGTTCTCAGGGGTGTCAACAATCTGGACACGTGGAATCTTCTTGATAGGGTCGTAGTAAACCTTTGCCGCAGTATTTCCGTAAAGGGACTTGAGAAGAGTTGCCTCTTCTAGCTTAAGGTCGAAGTCGTTTGCATCCCACCATGCGTAGAATAGGCGCTCTCGTCGTGCTGCCTGCTCGCGCTCCTCCATCGTAGGACCGGTTGGCACATAGTTCACAACAGGCGTAACAGCCTGTAGAGAGGCCGGGATCTGTACATACGAAGCATGTAGGTTAACTGACACGTGTGACCGGCCAGAAAGGCGGGCACTTGGGTCTTCCGCCCAGTGGTCCGCTCCGCCAAGTGTAAACGTCTGTGGGTGGTAGTAGTGGTCAAACCTTCGGTACAGAGCTCGCATTCGGTTCTGCTCAGGCTCAACCATCTGCTTGCGGTTCATGGCCTCCAGTGCCAACATGAAGTCTTCGTTGTCTTCGGCTACCTCACCAAGCTGATTGAGTCGCTGCTTCTCGAGAGACATGCCGCGCTTCTGCTCGGCAGTGAGAGCCTGAAGTCGGTCAAACTTAGGATTGATCTTGGCAACTCGTACCTTGCCGCCGGAGATAACGGCGTCATTGATCGTGCGACCAGAGCCAGCCTTCTTGGTTCGGCCATTGGCGATAGCGCTGGGGAGTGCGCTAGCCTTGCGTCCCTTAGTTGCTGCTGGTGTAGCTTCTGTCTTGATTGGTGCGCCAGGAGCTGCGACTGCAGTAGTCTTCTGGCCACGGATCTCCTTTCGGGCCGTCTCAATGGCCTTCTTGATTCCCTGGATGTTACCCGGGGTGACTACGTTAGGGTCAGTCGTGATCATGGAAGGAACTTCCTTGCCATTTACGAACGACCCAGAGGTCATCTTCAGTTTATCTTTGGCCATTTGTCATCTCCCCAAAATAGCTGAACACCGGGTTAGCGACCGGGCTCGAAGGATTTCTGGTCGCATGCCTTACCGACAACGCCAGTGCCATTACAGCATCAGTTTCCAGCTTCTTGTCATCTAGCTTGTAGCCCAGCAGCTGGCGCCGGAGCTCCATCCATGCTCCTCTACGAGGGAGCTTTAGCTGTTGGCGATCCACCACCGCCTTGAGGTCCGCTAGAAGCTCTAACTTCTTGGCCCTGGTGCCACCAAAGTCGTAGTCTCTGAGTGGCTTAATGATGCTGAACTCCTGGCGGAAAAGCTTTCCACCGAATCCAGTTGAGTCGATTGTTGTTGTGCATGCAGCGCCATCCTGGTTGTATAGAAGGTGACCTTCTCGTACCATGTTGACCACCGCTGGGATTGTCTGCTTGCCTACCTTGCGCCGGCACCGCACCCCCACCATTAGCGCACGCTCTGTGTAGTCAATGGTGACTGCCCAGGTTGCGTCTGATGAAATGCCAGGGTCTACTCCCTGCGAGTACCTCTGTCCCTTTGTTGGAGCAATCTCTTCCTCAAAGTCCACGAAGCACTTGTCAATCATGTCTGCGTTGAAGTATGCGTCTCTGGCCTCGATGAAGTACCCGTCGATGTTCTGCGGTACCAGGTACTCTGCCTGCTGCCTAACAATAGAATCAAAGGTTTCTGAGTTTAGTCCGAAGCCTACGTTGTCCCTTGTCGAAAGACGGAAGCTCATAAACTGGGAATCGCGCCCCGGGTTCTCTGGGTTGCCCAGCTCCCACAGGTCTGCGTAGTCGTTGATACCCTCAGTAGGTGTACCGATAAAGTGTAGCTGGCCACCGGTAGATAGTCGTCGTAGGTTCAGAACCTCTTGGTAAATCATCAGAAGGTGCGGCTCAAAGGCCGCCTCGTCGAACGAGATGCCATTCATGTCCTTACCCAAGAGGGCCTTGGCCTTGTCCTGGGTTGTCCGGAAGTGGATGTTGGCCCCACCGAAGATGGGATCAACCTTGATCCACAGGTACTCTCCACGCCACTTCTTCTCGAAGTTGTAGACCGGTCCGATGTCTTTCACTATTGGACATCCTCTACCTCGTTGGGCGGGGTGGCTTCCTTGAAGAAGCATCGATAGTTCCCTGTGCACCAACTCAGCAGTTTCCTGCTGGATACCAATGTGATACCATTCGTAAGGCTCGGTAGTCCAACGCTCGGCGTCCTCAATGGAACCGTTAGTCGGGGGGCGAAGCCCCAGCTTGTAGGTGGCAGAGTGCAGGACTCCAACAGCCATCCCCAAAGTCTTACCGGCCCGGTTGCCAGCGCTGCACACAGTGGTCAGGTATTTAGGCCTGAATCCTGTTTCATCACGGGCAACCATACCTTCTAACCAGGCCAACTGGCCCGGATTGAGATTGACACCTAGCCAACGAGAGGCGAAGAAACCGATGTCGGTTCGACCTCTGGTTAGATCTTGGGCAATCTCAGCATTAATGTTCAAGCAGTCTTTCCTTTGTTTTTAGCGCTAATGGCCCTTGCCTTAGCTTTGGCATCAGCCTTGCTACTAGCTCCCCACGCTTGAAGAGAGAGCAGGAGACGCGTCGGTCGCCCTTTGGAGTCCCGCTCCGGCCCGGGCATGTTACCCATGCGGGCCAGGAACGACGCACGACGCGGATTGTTGCCGGATTTAACCGGCGCCTTGAGCGTGCCACCCTTGTAGGAGGCACGCCCCTTAGCATTTAGCCCACCCGCAGGATTCTTACCTTCTTTGCGAGTCCAGGCTGGAGTCTTAGCCACGCTGGGCTGGGGTACGCTGACCCGCTTTGTTGGTACCAAAGAGAGTCTTGCCTCCCTTAGGAAGCTTCTTTCCCTTTGCTGCCTTGCCCTTAGGCTTGGCCTTTCCCTTGGCGCCCTTCTTGGCGTACATATCCATAAGGAACGCTGGCATCTTCTTTCCTGGCATTATCGACCTCCAATATTCTTCTTTTTCTTAGTCGGGCCCACATTCCGATAGGATCCGTTGTCACCAATCTTAGCTCCAGAGGCAGACCCAACAATAGGGTTCTTGCTCCATGGTCGATAGGCGTTTGGGCCAACTTTTCGCCACTCTTTGTCCTTTGTTCCGGCAACACCATCAACGATGCGACCGCCTGACGCAGACCCTACAATTGGGGTTGGTCGAGCTGGCTCGGCTGGTGGCGTCTTGACGGTCTTACCCTTGCCGCTACCGCCGCCGTTCTGAGTGGACTTACGACCACCGCCCCGTCCCGTATCCTTGGAGAAGCCCTCTTCCTTGCGGACCTTGACGGCTCCGCCGCCATAGGTGGTGACGCCCTTGGCGTCGCTCTTTGACTTGCGCTTGCTTTCCTTGAGCGTGCCAAGTGCTACGCGGTAGTTGTCGATCTGAGACCAGACCTTCTGCTTCTCCTTGTAGTTCTTGAACTTGCCGGTCTTAACGTACTTGACTAGCTTCTGCATATCAGCAAGGATATCCTTGCGAGTCTGAGTACCGCGTGCTGGTGCGCCACTGCTATAGCGACGCTGACCAGGCTTAACCTTTCCTGTGTTTCCCGTTGTCTCTGTCTTAGCCGCACCAGCTACACTGCGTGGCTCAGGCTTCTTCTTGTCTGCCATAGTTATTCTCCCTTATTCCCGAACGCAACATCGTTCGGATTGAGCCAGCGAAGGATTACAGGGAGAACAGCTGCAAGTCCGGCGGCCACGAGAGCGCGAACGCCATCACGGTTAAGGTCAAGAACGCTGTCCCCAAGCACAATCAGCTGAGCGACTACTGCGGCTAGGAATGAACGCCCCCAGGACGCCACCAATGCCTTAAGTTCCTTGTTCATCGTCTACCTCCTCTGCAATCAGAGTATATGATCCGCCCCCCAAGATCCCAGCCATTGCGACTGCGAGACCACGGTCTGCGTTCTTTTCCGTTCTTCGGTCCAACATTTCTTGGGCCCGGAGTCCCTCCGACAGAGTCGGCATGAGATCCCCGTTTTCAACCATCTTAAATACGTATCCGCTTACCAGCTTGGCAAGATCGCTACTTGTAGATTCGATCTTTACTGCCTGCTGCACCTTTCTGGCTACCTCTTTACGAACATTCATGTGCTGGTCGGTAAGGTGCTGGCGCTTGTGGTTTCCCAATGTGATCCGGCTGATGTACGAGTTTTCGGCCTTTAGCCAATCGCTGATCTTGACGTCCGGCATTCCCTCGGTCATCTTTCGGTTGATGACGTCTACTAGCGGACTTGAGCAGACTGCGCATTTACTCAGAAGTTTCATCAGGTCTTGATAATAAAGTTTAGCAACGTAGCCTTAGGGGTTAGTGTACCACCGCTGGAGGATGAGGTGACGGATGTGGTGCCAAGAGATGTCACCCCGCCACTTACGGTGTGGGTAAGGTTGGCGCTTTCTGCTGCGGACGTCACAGCTGCTGGGTTTGTTGCATGGGTATGGGTTGATGTCCCAACATTAACAGATACTCCGGTACCAGCATACGTGATAACACCAACCGTAGCGCTAGGTGAACCAGAAGTTGTACTGGCAACGTCAACAGAGTGGGTATGGTCTCCGTGGGTCGCTACTGCAATGGTGTCCGCATGTCCGTGGGCGATGTTAGTTGTGTGATCGTGGGCTGTAGCGTTTGCCGTGTTTGGAGCAAAGGTACCAGAGTTGTTGGCTAGCGCTGCAACTGTAGCTGCTCCTGCAGCGAAGCGATCCCGCATGTCCGGTAGGGTAAACGTTCCGGTTGTAACACCGAAAACTGCCGCTAGGGATGGGTATGTTGACTGGTTGTATGTTGCCCCGTCCAGGAAAAGCCAGTCTGCTGGAGCAGTAGCAGTTGGCCACATTACGATAGATCCTGTTGGGCCTGTTGGGCCCATCGGTCCTGTTGCTCCAGTAGCTCCGTTAGTGCCATTTGTGCCATTGGTTCCAGCTGGTCCAGTAGGACCGGTTGGACCGGGTACCGTGCTATCTGCACCGGCTGGTCCCGTAGGGCCAGTAGCTCCAGTAGCTCCGTTAGTCCCGTTGGTGCCTGCTGCGCCAGTAGCGCCAGTAGCGCCAGTTGGGCCGGCTGGGCCGGCTGGGCCGGCTGGGCCAGTTGCACCAGTGGCACCCGTGGCACCTGTTGGGCCCGCTGGCCCAGTAGGACCGGCTGGGCCGACTGCCCCTCCTCCAGCCTCTAGCGCTGTAATCCTGGCACGAATGGTATTGCCCTCATCCTGATCAACCCACTCAAAAGTAGGCTCGACCAGCATTGCGGACTGGAGTTCGTTGTTGTATTCATCAGGAACCTCGAACACGGTGAGAGCTGGCCCCTCAAATAGGAGGCCATTCCACCTGAGTGAGATCGGTCTGTTGAACCTGAACTTTGCCATTAAGACTCCTTAATCTCTCTATATATATCCACTCTTGTCAAGAGCTGTGCACATCCACCGGAGGCAGGAGCCGTGCGACTACGGTCGAAAGAGCGTCGGCTGATCGCTCAATCTCCTTCTCGAAGATGGCAGATAGCAGGGCGTACGACTCAGCCCCGAGCACGCCCGACAGAGACTCAACGGCCCTCTCCGGGCCGGCGTAGTGAACATGGAGTAGCTCGTGGGCGATAATCCGGCGCTTCTCTTCGCCGTCAAGGGTCCAGAAATCGCTAGATACCCGCAGGGTTGCGGTCCACAAGTTGTCTGATACCTCAATGTCGGCCCAGTTATCTTCCTCTGTTGGGTGCTTAGACACCTCTACCTTCCACTGGGATAGGCCGAATAGGGGAACGCACCGGTTGACGTAGTTCTGTAGCTCCTGAATACTGTACATGATCAGCCTCCTAGTCCTTTGAATACGTTAAATGGATCTTCTTCTTCCGGTACTGCTTGCTCGTTAAGGGTCGCGGTGTTATACGGAACCCTTGGCCCGGTGCTGCCTCCGCCAGCGAACTGTGAGTACAGTGCGTCGGCAGCTGCGGAACCGGCCACGCTACCAGCCATACCACCAGCGAACGATCCACCTACCGGCAGGACGGCTGTTCCAGCTACCGCGCCTGCGGCAGCACCGCCAAATCCACCAATGATGTTGATCAGAGTTCGTAGCATATCGCCCTTGTTCATAGCCGTAAAGCCTAGGGCAGCAGCGTTGGACAGCGCCGGGCTAACGGCCCCAAGAGCCTCAAACGCAAGGCCGGTCTTAACCATATCCTCACGTTCCTTGTCGCGCATTCCCTGAGTTAGTCCCGCCATACCAAGTGTAAGCAAGCCTCCACCAATGAACCCACCAGTCCTGCTGTTGAGGGCATTGTTGATTTTGCTAGGGCCGCTGTTAAGTAAATCGTTAAGCTTGCCCGACCTAAGCATGGCCCTGGCGGTCCGTGCAAGAGCCTTAGTCGAATCAGTTTCAACCCTTCTTCGAGACCCTCCAGGCCCGCCAAGTCGAGGCTTTGTTAGCTCGTCAGTAATCTCCTTGTTGCGGATGGTCCTCTCCTCTAGTGCGGCATCAAGCATTGGGTCTTCGCCAACTGCAGGTGCGTCATCAATCTTGGCGATTGCTCGAGCAATCCTCTCCTCAACCGTCATCGGACCGTCGATAGTCTCTTCAGTTAGAATCCTAGGGATGATAGAGTCGCTAGGGAGGTCTTTGTTTTTAAGGTTCATCGCAACTCTGATGCCGAACGGGCCGCTAGTATCTCCGAAGGTGGTTACTCCTTTTGCGTCCTTCAGGATCGACTCGACTTCAACCATTACCCTCTTAAGTGTAATATCTGCAAATGGAGCTTCCGCTCCGGAGTCAATAGCCATCTGGTTAATGTCCTGATAGAACTTGTACTTTACAAGAGCGTCAATAATCATTTTGTATTTCTTAATGCGCTGGCTGTCGCTAAGTCGCTCCATCTCCTTGATCATAAAATCGAACGTGTTGTCACGATCTGCCTTAATACCAAGAGTGTACCTGCCGGTACCTGCTGGGTCCATGACTACTTCGAAGATCCTATCTCCGCCAGTTTCCTTTAAGAACGTTTTGATCCTATCCTCAGTCTGACTTGGCTGCATCTCATCGGCAAATGGCTGATAACCGTACTTCATTGTAAGTTCTTCTACGTCGCTGAAGTCGAGAGCCATCGTGGGGTTTTTACGCTGCTTGTCGTTTAGCTTAACAATGTAAACTGTTTGGTACTTAATTCCTGCTGGGCCACGCTCCTTGATGACAATAAAGTTCATTTGGTTATCCTCAGCAAACTGCACGTACCCGTTACCAAGATCAGACGACTCTCTGATCCTGTCAACTTCATCGCTAGTAAGAATTCCGATATCTCCGCCGGACTGGGTCTTTAGATCTGGGATCTCCCCGCCTTCTGTGAGGACCATCGCGTTGTTAACCAGAATCATACGCCTTCCTGACGCCTCCCACTCAGACGAAATCAGCCTAGAAACTTCGTCTGCGTGGAGAACGTTATTAATAAACCTGACCCACCCATCTCCTGCGTCGTCTCTGGCGGCAAAGATTGAGAAGGCGGTATATGCCCTTTGGGCTACCGTTTGGATTTGCTCCTTTGTCAGACCAGATAGAAGGCCCCTAAGCTCAACCGATGGTCGCATCGCTGGAGAAAGACCGACGGCAAGAGACGTCTCGGTATCGCTGGGAACCATAACGCGCTTGATCGTCTTGCCGATCTTCCTGCCAATGTTTTCTGCGTTATTTGATGCATACTCATACCACAGCTCTTGCATTCTAATGTCGTATGGATCTTTTGAGCCGTCCGGAAGAAGGCCTCTTGTAATACTATCCTTGCTACCTCGAGGCTTAAACTCCCTCTCCCCTTTTGGCTTTTGCTTATCTTGCTGAAGTACCGCTTTGGCAAACGCGTCTGGGTATGCAGAGTCAGTAACAGCTCGCATGTCAGAGCCGTTTTCCATAAGGGCCACGATTAGTGACCTGAACATCGGATCTTTAGTTTTTCTAAGCTCAGCCGCAAGCTTCTTGGTTTCTGGTGTCACGCGCAGGGCTTCCGGATCGTCTTCGGCAAGATTTACAATCTTCTCTACGTCAGATCCCATGTCTTTGATTGCGTCGGTTAGTTCGTTATCCTCTGTTCCGGTTGAATCATCTGGGAGCTCCGAGAAGAGAGACTCCATGCTTGTTTGAGGAGCACCCTTTCGTGCGGCAAGATGATCCATGGTCATAGTTCTTGCAATGCTGTACGCAATCTGGTCAAGTCGGTTTAGTGAGTCTAGACCAAGATCCTCTGGGCTCAGGAACGTACTGTTCCCAGGGCCGAACCCCCTGCTCACCCCATACCCACCGCTAGATGTAACAGGAGTGACTTCTGACATAGTGATTCTGCGAACTTCCTTCTCCATCTCCTGGCGGAAGAACGCTTCATCTTCTGGGTTGTCAAATGGGGCTACGCTGCTTGCTGCGTCAATGAGATACTGCTGGTAAGCTGCTTCCGTGACGCCCACCCGAACTAGCTCTGCTCTAATAGCTGCAATCCTTGGGGCGAAATCAACGATTTCCTCTACTTTTCTTTCCCCAGACTTGGAGTTCTTGCTATCCCAGAACGCTTTGGTAGCTCTTACTTTAAGAAGTGTAAGCAAGTCAGCCTTAAGTACGCGTAGCTTCTTCTCTACGTCTGCAGTAATAGGCTCTGAGCTAAGTAAGATCTCACCGTCTCCAACGCTATTGAGAACTGCGTCTCCTTCTTCTGGAGTTCGGACTAGAGCCTCTCTTCGCTCTCTATGCTTAACCTGCCAGCCGTCCTCGCTTGATTCAAATACTTCTGCTGCGTCATATGTAGTTCGCGCAGGGGAGAACTTAGTACCGCCGGTTGGCTGCATCGTTGACCTAGCAATATCAACCAGGCTTTGTTCGTCCGGATCAAGGACGGTCCGCGCTCGATGTGGTGTTCCAGCCTCAATCTCCGCATCAATCTGTCGGATAAGAGCCCTTCCCCTTTCTAGCTCAGCGTCGGTGATCCCGCCGTGCATAAGGCCAAAGAACTGGTCGCCGCTGGCAACTCTACCAGGCCTATCAATGCCCTGCTCTACGCCAAGGAGGTCCCCAAGAACCCATCGTCGTGGCTCATCTGGGGTGTCGATGTCTGCCAGATACCTATCTGCAAGGGTACCTAGGTTTGGGAAGTTACCGTCAGAGTCAGCAACAAGGCCGGCAGCAATGCCTTCAGGCCAGTCTGTTGCAGATGCAGACACGTCTACATCTCGAACCCTGAGTACCGCCCTGCCTTCGTGAGTGAATGGCGTAAGGTCTCCTGGGAGCACTTCATCAACACCAAAGTCCGATCCTCTTTTAGCCTTTCCCTCACCACCCTGGCTAAACGTTTTCTGCGTGCCTGTGTCGATGTAGATGACATCCCCGTTCTCGTCCATGGTTGGAATTAGCTTCCTGCTAGGGATTCCGTCTCTATCGCGCACGGTAATTCGCACAAGCTCGCCGGTTTTCGCAAAAGACAGTGGGATCATGGCCACTGTTCCGCGTCTACCCATAGGATCAACAAGTGGGAGCGTGTGCTTGACTGCAGGGAATACGTGTGGGTCGATATCAATGAGCAATTTCGAGAATACGTCAGGCCCAGCGATTGAGGAGATGTCAACCTCGCTACCAATGGCGAATGGGCTAGTTACCGAGCCTCCATTTGTGCGGATAACCTGAACTAGAGGGCTATCGGCAAGCAAGACAACAATGCCGTCTTCACCAATGAGGCGAGAGGTACCCTTCCCGTCAGAAACTATGAAATCAGGGAACTTATTTCGATCAATACGGGCAATAACTACCTGCTCTTTTGGCAAAAGAAGGCGTCGTCGGGTTACTTCTGACTCTACCACCTTCCTGTCTGTGGTATACGTAATGTTGTCCCCAACACCAATGTCGCTATCAAGCGTTAACCCGTCATCCCAGGTCTTGCTGCTGTCGTCAAAGCCATTTTGGGCCAAATGGTCCTTCAGGGCCTTGATAATACTGCCCTCTAGCTTAAAGTCCCGCTTGATTTTGATACCTGACCTGTGGTGGATGCCGGTCGTTGGGTCAGTTGTAAGGATAAACCCGATTGCAGCCCTAGTCGAGTCAGGGTCTGGGTTCATTGTGTTCACAAACGAAGGAACATCGATGCCCTGTACGTCAACCTCCTGCCACCTTGGGTCGATAAGTCCCGCAAGGTCAAGAGCATACCGTCGACGGCTCCTTGTTTCGTAGTTAAGTACGTTGTTTGTTGTGAAATACTGGTCGTTTGCAGTTAGTGGAGACCACGATGGGCGAGGAATCTCGCCAGACTCAGCGATAACTGTCTTAATATCTTCCCCAGTGAGCTCTTTAACGCGAGCAGCAAGCTCATCTGTAATAAACTCTAGGTTATCTACGAACGTTTGAACCGGCTTACCTGTCGGTTTTCGTGGGTCGAAGTTGATTGTTCGCTTCTCCGTGATGTCGGAGTCTAGCTCTGTGATTAGCTTGGTGAGCACCTCCAGGGCCGGGGCCACTTCTGGGCGGCGCAAGGCTCCTCCGCCCTTCAGCTCTTGAATAGTTTGAGTGATTCTTTCAATAATGCGCTGCTGGATCCCTACGTTTTCCCCTTCTCGCGTGCCGAAGGATAGTGGAGTCCAGTCAGAATCGCGTGTCGCTGGGATTTCACGACGGATACCCCTAATGGTTTCGTCTTCAATGCCAATGCTACGAAGGATCGCGTCAAACCTCTTGCGTACCTCTTTTAGCCTTGGGTTCTTTTCGAACTCTGCCTCGCTAACAAAGCCAATGCCGTAGTGCAACAGTCGAATGCGCATGGCAAGAGACCCTCTGCTTACGCTCTCGGGGTCATTAAGCATGTTCCTGGCGTTGATTCCCTGAACGCCACTCTCACCTGAGATGTATCGTTCGTACAGGTTATACAGGTCGTCTTCCGGTGTGAGGGTACCGTACGTAAGCCGCTCGTACAAGATCTGCTGAAGATCCTTAATGCGTTTCCGCCGTGCGATTTCTTTAGCAATCTTAATGTTGTCTTCGTTTTCTGATTCGGACCTTGTGGGCCTATTGATCTCTTCGTCTGTCCTGGCCGTTCGGCCACCGAAGTACCTAGCCTCAGCCCGGTCAATGCTGGCGTCCTCACGCGTACCGGACACAGCTGCGTCAGCTTCCTGAAGCATGGCCAGCTCGTCAGGTGAGAGATCAGATTGACCGAGGGTCGACGCCGTTGTTGTTTTTTGGGGGGTATCTGCCGCCGGTTGCTGGGTTGGATCCCCTGGTACCGTGGCCTCAACACCGGAACTACCGCTGCGCCATGCCTGAAGCTGCTCTGGGGTGAGTGAGGCCTCCCAGGCATCTAGCTCTGGGATTTGCCCAGTAAACGGGAAGTCTCCACCATTGAGATACCCGTTTTTGTCTAGCCCATACTCTCTGGCCTTGGGGCTATTTAGTACCTCTTGTGGAATCTGGGGGCGGACTACCGGGCCAGCAGCCTCCGGGAGGGGTGTAGGAGCCACGGAGGCAAGAGTTTCCTGTGCCGGGGGCGTCTCCACCGCTCCTGGGGCCATTTCCGGTACTGGGGCCTGCGTAGCGGCCTCTTGTGCTTGGATTACTGCTGGGCTGTTCTGGGCCGTGA
>Ga0315899_10004766_pt1 | contig 14636 bp, 16 predicted proteins | sample LakEriMetagenome_2_FD_203518 | JGI IMG/M metagenome (GOLD analysis project Ga0315899, IMG submission 203518) | Freshwater fungal communities from buoy surface, Lake Erie, Ohio, United States - Buoy 4 MA112 | ecosystem: Environmental > Aquatic > Freshwater > Lake | place: USA: Lake Erie, Ohio... | reverse complement strand
TGTTGTAACAGATGTGTATTTAACATTGGGTTCAGTAAGAATAACATATTTATGGTCTTCTTCAAAGAATTGAATATCTTTATCGCGAGGATGTGAATTTCTAGAAGATAAAACGGGATATAAAGTGGGCTTCATAATAAATAATAATTTTACACTTATTTATTATTTATTAATTTAAATCAATTTTATTTGTTTTTTAGTTCATTTAATTCAGTTTCTAAACTGGTTACTTTTTCTGATAATTCTTGAACTGCTTTTACTAATACAGGAAGTAATGTTCCATATGACGCTTCTAATCTTTCAGGATTTGATTCATATACCAAATTTGGAATTACAATTCCAGTGTCTTTTTGAACCTGTTGTAAATCTTGTGCTATAAACCCCATGGCTGGAATATCTACTTTTCCTCCATCACGCATATTCCAGACAAATTTTACTGGTTTTAGTTTATCTACAAACTGGAGACCAGCGTCTAATATTTCAATATCTTTTTTATCTCTTGCGTCACTTGTAGTTGTTATTGTTCCTACTGCGCATCTTATAACTCCTACGCCACTTCCAAGAATAAATTCATTACTTGCTGTTGCGGATGATGGTTGAGAATTAGTTCCTATACAAGTATTATTTGTACCGGTTGATATACTTGAACCAGCGATATAACCAAGTGCTGTATTTAGACTCCCATTGTTATTGTAAAGTGCTTGATAACCGGTTGCTGTATTATAAGAACCATCTGTATTGTAAAAAAGCGAATTGTTACCAGCTGCCACATTAAAACTACCAGAGTTATTCGAAAAAAGTGAATGATCGCCGGTTGCGACATTTTGAGAACCATTTGTATTCGTAAAAAGCGAATCGTTACCAGTTGCCACATTAAAATTTCCAGTTGTATTCTGTTTTAATGCTTGTAAACCAATTGCGACATTATTTTGACCAGTTGTATTTGAATATAACGCGCTTTCTCCAACTGCCGTATTAGAAAAACCAGTTGTATTCTTATTTAATGCTTGATAACCAAGAGCGGTATTATTAATACCAGTTGTATTCTTATTTAATGCTTGATAACCAAGAGCGGTATTATTATACCCATTTGTATTCACTTGTAATGCTTGATAACCTAGTGATGTATTTGAAGCAATATTTCCGCCACCTAATCCAACAGTTACACTATTAATAGAAGCATCCATTGTTGTTCTAAAATTACCAGCTACATCTAATGTGTATTGAGGATTAGGATTTTTAATACCTACTTGTCCGGTACTATTAACCGTTATTCCATCTTGTCCAGATGGTTTTATATTTGTATTACCATTAGAATGATTTACCAAATTTAGAGTTGTACCATTTTCAGATATTACAGAATAAGATGAGCCATCGTATATAAAAATTGAATTATCAAAACTACCATTTCCACTACAGTCGATATTTCCTTGAACGTGTAAATTACCACTAACATCTACATCTTTTTGAACATATAAATTTCCACTTATGTCAGTATCTCCAGTAATATATACATTTCCACTAATATCAACTTCTTTTTGAACATGTAAATTCCCACTAATATCAACGTCTCCGCTAACATATAAATTCCCACTGATATCTACATCACCAAATATTTGATTACCGCTGATATCGCTAAGAAAATTAATATAAGAATTAGATTGTCCGACATTTTGAGTAACAAGTAAATTATTAGATGTATTATAATTACTAGCTACTGCGTTATGTTTAGACGCATATTGTAATCCACCGAATTGTCTAAATGACATTTTATATATATAATGTTTTTAATTAAAAGTTTGAATTAAAAGTTTAAAATAATGTAGTATATTTTATGTAGAACAATTTCTACTACATAAAGTATTTTTTATGAAAATAACAAAATATTTAGCTTATATAGATGGGGTATAGTATTGAAGTGTCTTTTAACATCCTAAAGAATAGTAGTGTAACAGAAACAAAAAATATGATTATAAATGGTGCGGAAGAATGTGGATGTGATTCTTTTCAAGAGGATTATGAATATGAAGCGCATGCTCAGTTTAAGCGAAATCACTGCGTAATAACGTTGAATTTTTCAAAAAGCGATATATCTGAGTTGATAAGATTTTTGAGATTTGTAAGGAGTAGATGCGGTGTGTATTTAGAATTAATTTATGACGAGAATGAGTATTCTATTTTATATGCTTCTCAATACTACGTAACTCAAAAAATGGATAAATGTCATGGAAAAAAATATAAGAATGAAAGGAGAGAAAGAAGTTATTCAGATGACGAGAATATGATATTAAAGTCAATTAAAAAATAATATTTTTAAAATAAAGAGTAAAGTTTGGAAGTTCTAGATTTAGAGTGGGATTTAGATTTGTTTTTAGATTTAGATTTTTTAATTCCAGCAGCTCTAATGGTAGAGGATGATTTAGGTTTTTTATATACTTTATATGTTTTATGAGTTTTAGGACGTTTATGTCGTCTATGAGGTGTTAAAGTAAAATTATTAATAGTTTTGTCATCGATAGAAATGGGAGCAATTAATTCTTCATCGGGTAATGGACTAGAGAGATAACTATTAGATTTAATAGATTGTAATAATTCGTCGATAGTTTGTTCATCAGTTTCAGGTTCCTCAACCAAAGGTGACTTCGTTTGGACCAAAGGTGATTTAGATTCAACCATATATGATGGTAGTCTAGGTTGTACAGTGGGTGTTTTAAGTTGAGGTATTTCAATTTGTAAAATTTGAGGTTGGCGTCTAAATGAGTCATCAAAATCCATTTGTAGTCGTTTATCAATAGGAGTAGATACACTAGGAATGTTAAGCATGTTAGCTAAATCTTCGTTATCAAGTGTAATATCAAAATGGTTTTTATTACCATCGGTATCTGAAGTGACAGAGATATTAGCATTTTGTCCGTCATAATCTGCGTCCCAATTAATTTGGTTAAATTGTTTTTGATTATTATTATTAACAAGTGTTTGAGTGATACCTCTATTTTTAATATAAGTATTAAGCATATTTATATTAAAAGCATATTATTTTTTAATTAATATGTAAAATAAATAGTAAAAAAATATAGTTTATATAAATATGGAGCTTAATTTTTCCGAACTCGATAATATGACAACACAAAATCCATATGAACAATTTAATGAGAATGACTACGGAGTAGATAATAATTCTGAGAAATATTGGGAACAAGCAAAAAGTGAAAAAGATCAGCAAACAAAAAAGAAGAAGGTGTCATTTAATGATATCTTAACAAATATGAATTTGGTTGTAAATAAGAAAGGTGTGTTACAATTTATGAAGCCGACTCAAGAACCTCAACAGCAAGATTACCAGTATGAAGAGCAATATTATCAACAGCAATATGCTCAGCCTCAACAAAGACAATATGCTCAGCCTCAACAACGTCAATATGCTCAGCCACAACAAAGGCAATATGCTCAGCCACAACAAAGGCAATATGCTCAGCCACAACAACAACAACCGGTTGAACCGTCAGTAAAACATAGTTATATTTATAACAAATATTTCAAGGATTATGCTGATGTGAGTGCTCCAGCTCCTGAGAGAAGGGTTCCAAAAACTATTGAAGAATATAATCAAATGGTTAGGGAAGATAGAATAAAAAGAATTGAAGAGAGAAAAAGAATATCCGAGATAAAATCGACAAAACTAATGTTTACAACTACACCGGATAATCATGTGGGTCAAGTAAATCCAAGAAATATACAACCGAGTAAAAATACTTTAAGAAAAATGAGTTTTTGGTAAATTTGTGTCTTTAAATTGTTTTATATGAAATACATTAAATGTTCGAAAACGACTTAAAGACATATTAATATAGAATATGTTAGGTTACAGCAAAATCTTTTTACTTAAAATTATTTATAGATAAAATACATTTTAATATGTTATGTATTAAAATATTTTTATCACACCTAACCGTACCTATCCGACTTTAGCTCAGTTGGTAGAGCGTTTGACTGTAGTAGTTTTAGATGACTAAGGTTATCAAATTGTCGCCTGTTCGATTCAGGCAAGTCGGAGTTTTTAATAAGTATAAACCAAAATACTTATTAAAATTTACATTAATTCTTCTCTTCATTATTATCATTACATACAACATCAAAATCCATAAGTGAATTAGATGAATCCGACCTTCTACTTCGTTTTTCTTCATTTATATCGTCAATTTGAAGTTTAACATTATCATCTTCACCTCTTAATTTAATGACATCACCAATTTTACTTTTAATACTATTAAGAGTGAAAATATTATTGTCTTCATGACATTCATTACAATTTTTGATTTCTTTATAAATTTCACCTTTCTCCATTTTTTCATACAAACATTCAACTACTTTTTTATTATTTTTAAAGTATTTTAATAAGTGTTTTTTATCTTCTTCAGTCTTTTCTTCCTTTTCCTTCAATTCTTTCAAATACTTATCTTGTCTTCCATAAGGATCCATAACATCTTCTATAAATTGACTTATTTTTCTTGGGTCAATTATCTTTTCTTTGATACCATATCCACAACAAAACCAACGTCTAAATGTCATTTTTTTCATTTTTTCGGCATTTTCCATTTCTTTTATAAACATATCATCAATAATAGAAAACGCTGACTTTAATATAAGCAAATTATTAATGTGTCTGTCTTTTTCTTTTATTAATCTACCTATTTCAAGTTCCAAATTTTTAAGAGATTTTTTCTCTTTATTTTTTTTAGATTTTAATACAGCAATCAAATAGCTTCTTTGGTTTCTGTTTTCTTTCAGAGAATTTATTTTGCGCTTTCTTATGTCTTCTATCTTTTTTATAATTAAAAAGACATTTGTATTATAAATAATTGGATAAACAGTCCTAATTGTTTTTGGTATTATGAATTGATTTGTTTCCTTTATTTCACTTATTTTTTTTTCAGTATCATCCAATTTAGTTTTTATCGCTTTCTTTGTTTCTTCAATTGTGTTAGAATCAAATAATAAGGTAGTTCCAGAGAGAAATTCTATGGATGTCTGTAATTTGTCGTATTGATGAGACGATATTTTATGAGCTTCAGAAGTTGCGTCCAATTTTAAATAATTTACAACTGTTAGCAAAAAAGCAATAATACAATTTAGTCCTGAAATCAAGTATGTACCCCAATTATATTCTTTTACAATCGCAGATAACACTGTAGCAAGAGTTGATATAAATATAGCAGGCATCATTAAATAATTTAATCTTATTTCACAATACGTTTTTGACTCCATATAAATCAATTTTTGACCTCTTAAATACGTTGCTAGAATATCTAATGCGCTCGAATGATATTCTTTTTCGGAAAAATAATCCTTCCAAATTTCATCTTCTACTTCTTTGAATGTCCATTTTTTATATGTTATTTTGTTGGATTTTTTAGTTACTATGTTACCAGAAGCATCTTTTATAATATTTCCAGACATGTCTTTTACAGAACTATCATTTGAAGCTGCTTCAATTTCATCTTCAAATACATAACCAACCCCTTCCCCTTCTTGTGACTCTACAGGTTGATATATTGTTCTAGATATTAAATTGTTCTCATAAGAAGGACTTCTAAAATTGTTATCACAAGAAGGACTTCTAACAATTCTAGCAACAGGTGAAGGAGTATTTTGGTTTGATTCTTTTTTTGACATATATGGATTTGTTGTTTTATAAAATCCAACCCCTTTTGGTTTATCTGTTGGTTTCATTATATTTAACAATACATTTTTTAAAAATTATATTAACTAATTTATATAATGTCTAAAACACGTAAAAATGGTCGCGGTTCCGCTACGAGAGGTTGGAAAAATGAGAAACCAGGATTTCATCAAAAAACAGTCATGATGAAACGTTGCGGCAAAAAATGCTTTCTTGGTCCAAAAAAATCTTTTCCGATTTGTAAAAAAAATACATGTAAAATAAGCTCAAAAGGTGTATATTCAGCATATATTAGAGCTCAACAATATCATCGTAAAAATATATCAAAAAAAGCAAAAAACTTATTAATTAAGATGGGAGCAAAACGTTAAAAATAAAATTGAAATTAAAATTGAAATTAAGTATAATTATATTAAAGATAATATGATTATAATATAAGATAAAATTTAAAATGTATAATAATTCGATTCAAATATATGAACCCGAACATTTTGGAAATGGATGGGGGTTTTATGTAGATATTGAAAATCCATACATTCCTATTACTAAACATGGTTTTGTTACAGAAAAATATCGTAAATCCTTTTATTATAATTCAAATCATAAAATAGATGAAGAATTGGAGTATTATGAATATGAATATAATAAAAAGAAAGAAGAGGAATCAAAACAAGAAGCTTTGAAAGAACTAGAAGATGTAGATATTATTAAAAAAAATTCCTCATCAATGTTATTTCATATAAGTTCACTAACATTAATTACGGCTGCTTTATCATATTGTTTTCTAGCTGCGTTATAAACGATTTATATAAACTTTATTTATTAAAATACAAAATAACTCGTCCGGAGCCACCATTTCCTCCATTTCCATATGTTCCTGCGCTAGAATTTCCACCGCGTCCACCTCCGCCACCACCACCATAATTAGCAGTTGCGTTAGAACCTGCTGATGTAGTATTTCCTCCTCCATTACCAGCATATCCATTGCCAGAAGGTCCATAATCACCATTACCACCTCCTCCACCTCCACCAGCTCCAAACGATGTACCATATAAATATACAGATGTTGATGAAACAGAACCATTACCACCTGTAGCAGGAGTTCCATACGCATTATATCCACCTCCTCCGCCTCCGCCACCATTTATACCATTTCCTCCTGGATATGTATCCCCCGTTCCTCCTGTTCCTCCGTTACCAGAATTTCCTCCGGCACCGAGATTACTAGATGCTTTACCACCGAGTCCTCCAGTTACTGTAATTACTCCACTTATTTGAGAGGAAGAACCATTGACTCCATCTGTAGAAGGAGAAGCTGTTTGTAAATTTCCACCTTGCCCTCCCGCTCCAACAGTAATGTTATATGTAGTAGCACTTGAATTAAATGAACCTGTAGATACACCACCTCCACCTCCTCCGCCAGCACCTGGTGACCCACCAATATTTCCACCGCCACCGCCACCACCTCCACCAACTACAATGTAATTTACAAGTATATATTCATTAAATTTTATTATATTATTACTATTAAATGTTATAATTGTATTATAACTATTATTTGACGTTATTGTGTAATTACCATTACCTATAATATTAAATAAAGTTTGATCCCCATAAACCAGATATTTTTCCCAGTTATTTATACCACAAATATCATTACCAAATAAATTACCACTAGGGTCGATATTATACCTAAGATATGGTACAGCACTTGTAGTTATGGTTGATGGAATAGCATTACCAGAAAAATCTTGTATAACAGGTATATTCCCACTTAAATCCAATTTTGTAATTAAATTGATATTTAAATCGGCTTTATTAATAGAATTTAAACAAGGATAAACAGCTAATTTGTTGGCTCTTTTAAATAATAAATAATTACTTTCAGAGCCAACTTTTAGAGAAGGTGTACAAATGTTAGCATTACAATATGTTGCTTTTGTTTTTTTATTATATATATAATTTCCAGCATCTTGTGGTTCTGAAAAAACACCAAATGCTTTATTTGCTGAACTAGAATTTTTAAAAGGACGTGCCATATAATGTATAATTATATTATTTAATTATAAAATTGATTTAAATAATATAACAAAAATAAAGTTTATAAAATAATGATGTTCTCTTTTCCAAAGTTTAATAATCCTTTTAGAACAACTTCTAATAGCATTAATAATAAAACAGATGATATATTTAAAAAAAATTTACTTGATTCAAATTTAGATAAAAAAAATATATTATATAAAAATTATATGAGCGATGGTACTGATATTAAATGGGAAGACACTATAGAGTTTACATTCCCGATAAAAGGTGGTCGCGTTATTAAGGTTTATGACGCAGACACAATAACAATAGCTTCTAAATTACCTTATGATGACTCGCCGATGTATAGATTATCAGTGAGATTAAATGGTATTGATACTCCTGAAATTAAGGGTAAAGGTGTTTCAGACGAAGAAAAAGAAGCTGCTAAACATGCTCGTGATTTTGTTAGCAATTTGGTTTCAAATAAATATGTTACCTTAGAAAATATTGAGAGTGAAAAATATGGTCGAATTTTGGCGGATGTTTATATTGGAAATATACATTTAAATGAACTCCTACTTAAAGAAAGATATGCCATTAAATATGATGGCGGAACTAAATTAAAACCCACATCATGGTTGAAGTATAAAGTTACAGGAGAATTATAGGTCGTATACAGTAGTTAAATTGAGACAAAAACTAAAATCCATGTTATTTAAATCAACAATTCTTCCGTATTCATCTAGTAATTGTATAGTAATATTGTTAATATTTACAGGACCAAAATATTCACGAGGTGTTGTTATTAGACTTAAGTTATTTTGTTCTAATACATTGAATGTATTTGCTTGTAATGATATACGAGATAATATATTTTTATTTAAAATAGATGAATTGAATGCGCTATAAAAATTGTTATTTACATTATTAGTGTAATCATCCACAACCAAAAACAAATATTTAGGACCTGTAACGTCAACTACTCCTTCAGATACGTAATTTTTATTACCTACATAAATTCCGTTTCTAAAACCTAATGTCCAACCAAATTTTAAAGGTAACGGTGTATTACGGTCTGAAATACCAAATCTATCTGCTTGAAAATTAAGCTCTAACTTGGTGTGACCACTAGTTGAATCAGAAAATCCAACCAAGGTTTGTCCACTTCCTGTAGTGCCATTTGTTATATTAGTTGTAAATACAACATTCGCATATGCTCCGCCGGCTAATGTAAGTTGATTATTTATAGCATTCATGATTGTTAATTGGTCATAATTACCATCGGGAATATTTATTACTATTGAAGCACTCGCATCAACTGTAATGCTAAAAAAATTATTACCATATTGTTTTGATACAGCATAATATGTAGTAGGTAATTCAATAGAAGCTAATTGCATTTGTAAAACATTATTTATACTGATTGGTAAAACAAAGTTAAAATTTGATGCTGAACTTGTATAATAGTTCTCTCTAAATTTAGTATCAATATTCAGATTTTTTCTAATTGTTCTCTTTTTAATTGGATTTATAATGCCTGGAAAGAATTCGCTTGGATATGATGATAAATATGGTTTTTCAGGTCTAATTTGTATCATGTGTTCTTCTTGATTTTCTAATTTGGAAGTTTTTAGCTCATAACTTGAATTATAAAAATCCTGAATTTTTTGTTGAAGTGTTCCATTTTTTGGTTCTTGAGAATCATTTAAAATTATGTTTTTAGCTTTCAAAAGAAAGTTTAAGGTTTTTACTTGTGTTTCTTTGTTTATTTCTTTATTATTTATAATGCTATCTTTTAGACGGGCTTCTTTAATCTCAACAATATTTCTATCGAAGTTTGAAGGTAATTCAAACATTTCAATTAATTCATCTCTATTATAATTCTCAATATTCAAATCAAAGTTCATATATTATATAAAGTGAATTTATTTAAGATATTATATTTAAATTTAATTTTTTGATTTTATTATTATATTATTATATAAATGTCATTTGCTAGACCATTATATAATAAAAATGCTAGTGTAGTTGGTCCTACCGGCCCTGCTGGTGGTGATAGTATTACTTACGTCACGGCTACTTTTCCAAGTAGCAGTATTAATAATGGGTTAGGAACACCAACATACGTGTCGGGCACACTGGTTCTACCGAGTGCGGGGACTTGGGCGATTTCTGGGTTTTATAGGCTTCAATCTGGTAGTAGTAGCACAGGACAGATTTTAAACGGGTCTTCCTTTTTAATTTCTAACGGGTCACTTCAGTATGATTTTGACTCGTCCCAGTCTTTCTTACAGCAAACAACCGCGGAGACCTCTCTCACATTTACTCACAGCATCAATTACGTCGTGACTATTCCTTCATCAGTCACATTAGTCGGAGAAGTAAAAACGGGTGGGTTTTCTACGATTGGCAATATAATGTATGGAGAAGGCGAGTTCTACGCCATCAAACTCGCTTAAAATGCTATATGCTTATATATATAATTGATTTCTTTTGTCGTGGTATATACTTACCACAACAAGACTCAGAAAGGGCTACAAATCTTAACGACTACAGCAGAAAATTTAGTTATATTTCTGGTAAAAATATAAAATTGATATAAAAAATGGTATTAAAAGTAAAAGAATAATAATATTAATGGAACTTTCAAAGGAACAACAAATAGCATATAATAAATATGTTCAAGGTCATAACATATTTATTACAGGTCCAGGTGGTGCTGGAAAATCGGCATTAATAAGAATGATATATCAACATGCTTTAAAGCAATTTAAAGATATTCATGTTACTGCGATGACAGGTTGTGCATCTATTCTTTTAAACTGTAAGGCAAAAACGCTTCATTCGTGGGCGGGAATTGGCTTGGGAAATGGCACAACTGAAGCGCTAATAAATAAGATAAAAAAGAATAAGTTTCTAAAGGCAATATGGAAAGGGACTGAGATTTTGGTTGTTGATGAAGTAAGTATGCTCTCATTAAAGTTATTTAATATGTTAAATGATATTGGAAAAGCAGTCAGAGGTAATTCAAGACCATTTGGTGGTATTCAGTTAATATTTTCAGGAGACTTTTATCAGTTGCCACCAGTTGGTGATAGAGATGAACCAGAAACGCAGCAATTTTGCTTTGAAAGTGATGATTGGAATTCAGTATTTCATCGTGATTGTCAAATAGAGTTGGTAAAAATTTTCAGACAAACGGACGAAACCTATTCGACAATTTTGAATCAAATACGCGAGGGTAAAATTAAGCGAAAGTCAAATGATATGCTCCTTGAGTATGTAGGAAGGGAATTTGACCCAAAATTGGTAGCCGAGCCTACAAAATTGTATCCTACAAAGAACAAGGTAGAACAAATCAATGTTTCAAAAATGTCGGCACTACATGGCGATGAAAAGGAATTCAAATTGAAGTATATAAAGGATTTGGAAATGACTAAAACTGACAGGACAAAGCGTCTTGATTTTACAGACAAAGATATACAAGTTGAACTCGATTTTCTAGCTGGAAATTTAATGTGTGATAAAGAGTTAAAATTAAAGTTAGGAGCTCAAGTTATGTGTATTATTAATATTAAATCTGAGGCAGGTGATGTGCTTATATGTAATGGTAGTCAAGGAATTATTACCGAATTTTGTACTGTTACTGGATGTCCAAAAGTTAAATATAATAATGGGATTGAGATGACAATGACACGACATATTTGGGAAAGTGATAAAATTCCTGGTATTGGTGTTTCTCAGGTTCCTCTAATTTTATCATGGGCATTAACGATTCATAAGTCACAAGGTGCGACGCTAGATGCTGCGGAGATTGATGTCGGAAGTGGTATATTTGAATGTGGTCAAACTTATGTAGCACTTTCAAGAGTTAAAAGCTTAGACGGTTTATATCTTACATCATTTGACGCAAAAAGGATTCGCATTAATAAAAAAGTAAAAGAATACTACGAATCATTGAGATTATATCATGAAACAAGGGAAACAAATCAAGAAGTTTTTGTTCCTCTTGTTATTGCTGAAGCAGTTTCATTAGCAGTAGCAACACCTATTGATAATAATTCTTTTCAAAATTTCCGCTATGTAGAAGCTCAAGCTGAATTATGTGAAGAAAAAATAGATGAAGAACCACAAAATAACAGTAATGTAAAAATAATTACACTTGGATAAATTATTATCCAGTTTTATATAAAATTTGTCAAAGTTATTCGCTTTTAATTAATATTTTTTTTAATAATTCGATAGCATTTTTATTGGTTCTAACATTACCTATAACTTTAAATATTCTATCATATGTTATATTGTCAATTTCACATTGGTTTATATATTGCGCGCAATAAGAATCAATAATTGGTTCTATTATTTCATAAATTTCTTTCATATCTTTGTCAAATCTAATTAATTTATTTAAATCAAACAAGAATCCTCGAAATAAGTCCTTTCTCTCATTAATTATTTTGATATGTTCATTAATAACTTCTTCTTCATATTTTTGATTAATTTCTTCTTGTTTTTTAAATTCCTGAATGCTTAAATACATAGCTTCATCCATTTGCTTGTCATATTCACTTCTGTTATCTTGAAGTAGTTGTTCTTTTTTGGTCTTGTCAGGAGTTCTGACATTATCATTATTATCAATATATTCGTTATCCATTCTTATTATAATGTTAATTATTAACGATTTATTTATTTCATTTTTTTTTAAAATAAAATTGAAATAAAAATACTTATTTAAATATAATTCATATAACATACTTGTATATTGCTTAAAAGTTAAAAATCAAAAATGTCAGTTGATAATTTATCCACAAATAACATGAACACTATAAACAACGATATCAATAAGAATATTTATAGATATAAGTTTACAGATGATTTTACATCAGAATTATTTAAGTTTTCGAAAGTTCATCAATATGATCATAGAAAGGATTTCAAGGAAGCTTGGGAGATTTGGATGGAAGATAATGATGATATCGTAAATAATGAAGTAAGAAGATTAACAAACATAGGTTATGATGGCGATATTATTGATAAAATGTTCAAAAGTGCGAGATACTATTTCAGAAAAAAGAGCACTGAAAAAAAGGCACCGTTAGAAAGACGCGATTATATTGGTACTCAAAAGGATATGCTAGATGCTATGGATTTACATATTAAATCTAAAATTAATGACCAAAATTATAAACCTTCTGATGGTTTTGATGAGTTTTGTAAGAGTAACTTGGATTTACTTAAGGAGGAAATATCAAATTTATGTAAACATGGATTTACAGATTCAAATGAAATTAAACAAAAAATCAAAAAAACATATAAAAATAGATATTTCTTAATTATTAGTAAGTAAAAATAATAAAGGAATAATCAAATACTAGATAAATGAATACAAATATTGAAATATCAAACCTAAACAAACATTTTTTTTTAGAAAATGAACATGATGAAATTGATGACAATAATAAAAAATATAAAACAAAAATTACAAATTATTCATTTTATTCTATAAATGAAGCAAATATAAGTGATATAATTAAAAAATGGAATTATTATTCAAATAATTATGCTATTGTAGAAGACTACGATTATATTAATATTAGTCAATTAAGTGAAAAATACATTGATAAACTTAATTTAATGAATAATCAAAAGTATTTGATTTTTAAGTATAAAAATGAACATTATGTGCCTTTTAATGATTTTTTATTCAATTTGACAAATCCAAAACTATTTATTTTTCATGTTATTGAATCATTTTCTTATATTTTGAAGACATTGTTTCAATTAAACAAAAATAATATATGTTTTTTTAATTTATCACCTCAAAATATTGTTTTTAATTTGGATTGTGGAGAGAAACCTATATTACATAATTTTCAGTTAAGTTTACAGATTTCTCACTTAAATGAGTCATATATAACCAATATTATTAATAAACAAGAAGATTATACATATAAGCCGTTAGAAGTTCATGTGTTATTTTATTTAATTAGAAATGATTTTAATACTATTTCATACTCATTAATTGAAGAGATTTGTGAAAATTTTATAAAAAATTTGAGTATATTAGATTTTTTCTCAGAAAAATATAAAGAATCCTATAAAAATTCTTGTATTTCAATCTTAAAACAATACATAAATAAACCAAAAAATGAAATTATTGATGATATTTTGGAAAATAGTGATAAATGGGATATTTTTAGTTTAAGTGTTTTATATTTACATGTATTTCATAATATTTCGCGAGTTTTCTCTCTAAAGCAGACCTTTATAAATAAAATTATAGTCGAACTTTCTAGAAATATTCACCCGGACCCAGCAATGAGAAGTAATTTAGAAAACCTATTAGATAACTTTGATAAGTTATTCAATAATGAAAATGATTGGTCTTATGTAAATAGATTATCGTCTCATATGATGCCGACATTATTTGATATTTTGGATAAATAATATTATAACTAGTTAGACATTATTATATTATTTAAAAATTTAAGCTAAAGAACGTCTGCGACTTCTACCACCAGCCATTGAACGTCTGCGACTTCTGCCACCAGCTAGAGCCATGGAACGACTTTTCTTTGACTTTCTCATCTTTTTAGTTCCCATGGCAGTAGGTTTGCTAGAACCCATTTCGCTCTTACGTTTACTGGCATCAGATAAAGCTTGTTTAAAGCTGTAATTTTTGTCTTTAGCATGACCCTCTTGATATACTTTTTTAACAAAAATATTCCATTGACTAAGTTTTCTACCTCCTTGCATTATATATTACTAAAAGATAAAAACGCGAAATAAAATATAAATTAGTTGCGAATAATTATATAAATTTAAAACAATATATATTATAATGGAACCTAGTTTTGATTTAGATATTAATAATTATACCACTCAAGATTTAATGAATTTTTTTAAATTAGAAGATAATTATTCTCTAGAA
>Ga0315899_10004765_pt1 | contig 14638 bp, 12 predicted proteins | sample LakEriMetagenome_2_FD_203518 | JGI IMG/M metagenome (GOLD analysis project Ga0315899, IMG submission 203518) | Freshwater fungal communities from buoy surface, Lake Erie, Ohio, United States - Buoy 4 MA112 | ecosystem: Environmental > Aquatic > Freshwater > Lake | place: USA: Lake Erie, Ohio... | reverse complement strand
TAACACGATGTTATCTTTATCGTTGCCTACCATATCCACCCCTTTCTTCTCGAGAACGCCTACGATTCGAAAAGGGATGTTACGGACTCGAATAATCTCGCCGATGGGATTAGCTGTTTGGAATAGTTTGGTCACCACCGTGTGCCCAATGACACAGACTTTTGCCCCCGATTTGATGTCATCTTCGGTAAAGAATTGGCCTGCGTAAATGGGCCAATTCCGGACCGTTAGATAATCTTCCCCGACGCCAGAAAGCTCGTTGGGACTCCAATTCGTGTTACCGTAAATTAGTTGTCCCGCAGCACCCACAATGGGAGACGCCGCCAAAACGGCGTCGCACTGAGAAGAAATCTCTCGACTATCGGCAGATGTAAGTGTTACGGTCAGCGTTTGACGAACTCCGGACTTGCGTGGTGCTTCAGGGAAGACGACGATCACGTTTGTACCGAGTGCCATAAATTGGTTTTGTACCAAAGCTGAAGCACTTTGGCCGATGGACACCATGGTGGTAACGGCAGCGATGCCGATGACGACACCCAATACCGTCAAGCCAGCTCGCATCTTGTTTTTGAGCAGCGCGCGAAACGAGACGCGAAACGTATCCCAAATTGACATGTCAACATTTCCATTTGAGCTCTAAGGGAACGCGTTTCAATGCAAAACGGTTCCAAGTCTATTTTTTCCCAACGATCAACTCCATCCCAGATTCCAAATCGCCGGAGGTAACCACAGTGTAGCGGCTCTCAGCAAATCCGATTTCTATTTCGATCGCTTGCAACTGATTGTCTTTAAACACCCAAACGTGTCGTTTGTTCTTCTTGGACTGTTCAGCCCCATCCGCCCCAGCGTCAACCTCTGATTTTTTGCTTTCTTTGTTTTCCGATGCTTCAGGGGTCTTTTCGCCCTCGCCATCGCGAGCCTCACTTCCGTCCTTTACTTGAGAATCATCCGGGGAGGATTTTCCGCCGTCACGGTTCCACTGCGATCCATCGAGCAGTTTGCGATCTTGTTCGCGAACCAGCTGAATGTTATCTGGATAGAAACGTAGCGCGGCATTAGGAACCTTTACCACATCAGTCATCGAGTCGACTTCAAACGACAATTGTGCCGTCATACTCGGCAAAAGTTTAAGGTCAGGATTCTCCGTCTTTACAACAACTGGATAGGTGATAACGCTTTGCAATTCAGTCGCGCTAAATCGAATCTCATCAATGAGCCCCTTGAATGTCTCACCTGGATAGGCATCTACGGTAAAAGACACCGGTAATTTTTTCTCGTATGCTTGTCGAATGAGCCCGATATCGGATTCATCTACCGTCGCGAATACGTTCAGTTTCTTCCGTAGGTCTGGTGCCAACAAGAAAAGGACGGGTGTCTGAAACTGCGAAGCCAACGTTTGTCCGGGGTCGATTTTTCTCTCGAGCACAACGCCATCTACCGGTGACCTGATGTTGCAATATTCCAAGTTGGTTTTGGAGTTGTTGAGCTGTGCCTGTGCTTGCTTAACGGACGCTTGAGCAACCTTAAGCAACGCCTTTTGAACATCGTATTCTGCACGGAGCCCATCCATTTCGCGGTCCGAAAGATACTTTTCGTTCTTCTGGCGTAGCTTCTCGCCTCGCAGCAAATTGTTTTTTGAGAGCTGTAATTGGGCTTCTACCCGTATCACCTCTGATTCACGCGTGATCAATGAAGCCTCATCGCGATCCACGGCCGCTTGATAGAGCAAAGGGTCAACAATGGCTAATAAGTCCCCTTTTTTGACCTCATCGTTGAAGTCGACGTTAATTTTTACAATCGGTCCGGAGACGAACGAGCCGATGGAAACCTTCAACACAGGCTCGATTTTGCCAGTCGACGTGATGATCCGCTTGGCATCCCCCCGAATCACTTCGGCCGTTTCCCACTTTGGGATGTTTCGTTGTTTGATGTAGTTCGATAGTGGCTGGTAGCTGATGCCGCCAATCAAACCTAGCACTCCAACCGAGGCAAGAATCTTAACCCAAAGTCGCATGGCAATTCCCAGAATGTCGATTGTTCGAAGTTTTACTAGTTCGTTTTCTGTTGAAAAACATTGGGCAAGGGCGGCAGTCTTACGTCATCTTTTTCAGCCATTTCAGACTTTACTTAGAAACCCCAAATTTACCACAGGCGTTAAGAATTGAACCCGGTTATTCCCCAGGAACTACCCCAATACCGTCAAAATGAACTCGCAGTCCCAAAAGTCAAAAAAAACGACAGGGAACCGGCCGAGGGCTAGCGAATTTGGAAAAGACGCCGAACCGCCGAAATCAAGGAATCTCGCTGGTCCGCCTGAGCGACCTCGCGGATGGACTGAAGCGGCTGGTGCAACAATTTATTGACAAGCCGATCAAACGCGTGTGCAATCTCCCGTTCCGTTTCCTCAGAAACTCCATGCAAACTTTGTTTTCCCATGAGCCGAGCTAGTTCCGAATCGCGAATCTCAAGAGCTCGGCTTCGCAGTGCCCTGATGGTTTCACCCGACGCTCGAATTTGCCAATCGGCCATTATACGATCGACCTCCTCGGCAATAATTCGACGGGCGCGAGGTAATTGCTGCTCGCGGAAGCTTCTGTTTTGATCACAGACCGCCTGTAAATCGTCCACGGTCTTTAGAAACACGTCCGGCAATCGACCAATGGCAGCTTCAAAATCACGAGGAACTGCGAGATCAAGAATCAACAGATCTCCCTTTTTTCGAGCCTGCATAATTTTTCGAAACCGTTCTTCCGTCACAATAGGCTGGGTTGCTCCGGTCGTACTCACGATCAAATCGGCCTGCGCGATCGCGGAATCTAGCTCCTCCCAGCAGCCGGTCCCCACCCCAAAATCACTGGCTAAGGTTTTGGCGTTCTCCAGAGAGCGGTTGATAACAATGACATTCTTGGCACCTGCATCCATTAGGTAGGTGAGAGATTCTCGCCCCATTTCACCACTACCAATCAGCAAAACCTGCTTATCATCAAAACGCTCAAAGAGCTCCGTAGCAATTTCGCTAACAGCCACGCTAGGCACGCTGATTCTGCGGCGATGTATTTCCGTCTCGTTGGTAACTCTCTTGGCAACTTGATTAGCATGTTGAAAAGCAGCATGCATTACGGGCCCTGCAAAACCGAGCTGAACAGCCCTTTCATATGCATTGTGTACTTGCGAAGCAATTTGAGACTCGCCGACCACGAGAGAATCAATACTGCTAGCCACAGTAAACAGGTGCGCTAAAGCAGTGGAATCCAGGTGCGACGTAAAATAACTTGCGTAGTTCTCGAGCGAAAGCTGATGAAACTCCGCAATCAACGAGAGAAGCTCTTCTCCGTCGGGCATCCTGGCATCGGGAATCGCCGTTCCAACGTACAATTCCACGCGATTACACGTACTCAACAGGACGCTTTCGCAGTCGGAGTATCGATCCTTTAACAAATTGAGAGCGGCTTCGCTCTGTGCTTCGGTAAACGAGAACTTTTCACGGACCTCCACCGGGGTCGTGTGGTGGCTGCATCCGATCATCCTAAGTTTCATCGAAGATCCTTTTCGATGCTATCGGATTGGTCCGAAATTGGTTTCGCATCGGGGATGGTGTTGCTACCATGCGGAGTGCTCAAAACCAAGGCTAAAGCGGCGACGACCACCACAAATGAAACAATATTCATTGCCGCGGTGGATTGCCCTCGCCCACGTTGAGAAAATTGCCATTGAATAATCGAGGCGGTTATCAACCACAAAAACAGTCCGCCCGAGAACAAAATCCCGCGATCTAGCCACTCGACCTGCCCATCTTTCACGATGTTCATGATCACACCGGAAACCATTCCAAAACCGATCGAGGCAGCGCTACCCAACAAACATTTGCGTCCGAAAGACTCGAGATACTCAAGAGAGGGGAGTTGGAGCTTGAATCTCCTAGGTCTTGTGCTTCTCAGCCAACTCGATTGGATGAAGTACATGATCGCCATGGCCATTCCCAAGGAAATAAGCATCGTGCCCAAGGTCATTCCCACCCCGTGCGCAAGTCTCCATCCTGAAGCGGAGCTATTTCGAATTCCAATGTCGGACGGAAGTAAAAACGTTCCTCCCACTAACAAGATCAACATCGGGATCACAAAGATCCCAATTCTGTTGTTTGGACGTCGCAACAACATGGTGTAATAGGCAGTAGCTAGCATCCAGGAACTTAGAGTGCCCCAATCGTGCCATGACAAATAGAGTGGGCTCTCCTCGTTTGCCAAGGCCAGAAACAAACGATCAAGCAGATAAAGCGAATGGGTGAAAACGGCAATAGTTGCCGCCACCAACAACAACCGAGTTAGAACGGTCCCCAACTGACCGACCGGATACTTTCCACGGATTAGCTCCATAACGAGGAGCAAGATGTACGACAGTAGGAAGCAAATTACGTTTGGCATCAAGTTATTGTCGTATAAAGGAAAGAGCCCCGCGATCGACTCGCGAGGCCCATGGCTATGCCGATGCCTCAAAGACTAAAAACTAGTCCCAATCTTCATCGTCTTCATCTTCGTCTTCATCATCGTCGTCGAAGTCGTCATCATCCCAGTCGTCTTCTTCCTCGTCCCACTCCTCGTCTTCTTCCTCTTCGTCTCCTTCGCCTTCTTCTTCGTCCTCATCCTCGTCTTCGTCGACTTCTTCCCATTCTTCTTCTTCGAGTTCTTCTTCCTCTTCGAGATCCTCTTCTTCCAGATCTTCCTCGTCCTCGAAGTCGTCCTCTAGATCGTCATCGAACTCTTCTTCGTCGTCTTCATAGTCGTCTTCGCCCTCCTCGTCCTCATCTTCATCTTCGTAGTCATCCTCGTCATCGTCAGACATGACTAGCGGTTGAACGCTTGGTGCCCAAGTGGCATCACTCCAAAGTAACCGCTCAGAGTTGGTATGTCGTTTCAACTCTTTTGCCGTTAACGTCATCTTCACTGGTGGACTCCTTTATTTCCTTTGAACGTGAGGTCGTTTCAAAACTTACGGTGTATCTTAACGGGCAATCTAGTGTTGAACACTAAGGCTTGGAAGGGAAATTCTGCTCAAGGAACAATTTTTTCTTCCGACTCCGGCCCCGGCTCCGCGTCCACCTCTCGGGAAGAAGTCGACATTGTTGGCTGAATGGAAATTCTCGTTGCAATTTCGGCTTCAGCCTCACGAATCTTCTGAGCTCTAGGTAAAAAATCCAGAGATTGTAGGCCGAACAACTGCAAGAACTGCTTGGTTGTACCGTATAAGTAAGCTCTGCCAAGGTCCTCGGAACGTCCTTCGATGCGAACAAGATTCCGCTGCATCAATTGTCGCAGGGCTTCGTCCGACCCAACTCCTCGTATTGCTTCGATCTCAGAGCGTGCAACGGGCTGCCTATAAGCGATTATAGCGAGTGTTTCCAGCATGCTGGCACTCAGCACCGTTTCCGCGGGAACCAGCTCCAATCGACGTAGCCACGGCGAAAACTGGGGGCGAGTTAGAATCTGCATACCCCCTGCAACTTCTTCTATGCGGTAAGCGAATTGCTCTGAGTCGTAGAGTTCATTCAACTGCCTGGCGATAGTCCTTGCCTCCGTGGGATCGTCCAGTTCTGCTAATGAAGCGAGTTTCCTAGCCGAAATTGGCTCGCGAGAAACGAACAAAATTGCTTCTACAACGTCCCGCTTGCCAAGCTTTTCTAATTCCACATCTAGACTAGGCTGCTCCGTGACCGAACTATTTGCCTTTTCTCCCTCGCGACGTCGCTGTAGAAGCCGTTCATCCCCTGATTCACGGACAACGCCCCCCCAGCAAACGACATTCCGCGCCTTCAAAAAATGGGTTCGACTCTTCATGGTCAGGGCTAGTAATGCATTTCTCGGCATTCGGATATCCCTCGATGGCCCCCTTCAGCGTTTGCACGGAGGTTTCTAAAGTACTTTGTCTTCGCTGGTTCGATCCGTCAAACCCGGTTTAACCCTGCGTTACAATATTCCAATGTAAAAGCAAGATGCCATAGCGGCGGCAGATTCGACTATACTACGAGAACAGTAGGGTTTTATCCAGCCGCATCGCTTTGTAGTTCAGTGTCTCGGAGGCAAGTCTTAATAAATGGCGGCAATTTCACAATCACCTGCCCTTTCCAGTACGCCTCGTGTCCAATCCCGTTCTAGCTGGAATGGAATCGTGATCGGATTTGGGTTTGCCCTTGCATTGCTAATTATCAGTAGCATGGCATTGCTTTGGTTCTTCAACGGACAACCAGTTACCGGCGAAGAGTTTTGTCCGCAAACTTTCCAGTTACGAGATTTTCATTACCGGCGCATGCCTTGGATCAAAACGATCGTTTCTCCCACAAACCTAACCCCTAAGTCACTCCCCATATCAACCTCCGTCCTCCAACACATTAAACGACTCCCCAATGAAAGATGGGACATTGTTTACGTTAGTGAGGGTGTCCAGCAGGATATTCGCCCCCCCAAAATTCTGATCCAAGCGATCTCTTCCTCTACATCAACAGGATCTTTCTGGGACAGTTGGTCTAACAAACATCCGGACCTAGCAGAAGTAACTTGGCCAATCGTTCAACAAGCAGCTGTTTTGCAAACGTATGAGATTATCCCGGATATTCTGGAATCAGCTCTCGAGATTTCCAATTCTGGTTCTCCAACCCCCTCTGCGATCGCAAACCGATGGCAATCAACACTGGACGAAATTAGTCGTAAACCAAGGGAACAGAATTAGCCTAGCAGCTCTTTTATGTCGAGCTATTTGTGACTATCAAGGTGCGTCGCATACCAGGCTTGCACCTGCGTTCTGAGATCATCCAAACTGGAATCGTTCGAGATCAAATGCGTCGCTCGATCTCGCTTCTCTGCAATGCTCATTTGACTTTGCTCTCTCGCCCGCCAATCTTGTTCAGACCAACCTCGTCGGACGGCGTTCTCTTTGCGTTTCGCCTCTGGAGTATCAACCATCAAAACATAGTCGCAAAAACGATTCCAGTCTCTTTCAAACAATAGCGGTACGTCCAAGACTAAAAATGTCTTCGCCCCACTCTGATTCTTCCAGATTTCGATTTCACGAAGCAATCGATCTCGAACACGCGACTGCACAACCGATTCCAAAAATTGCCGATTGGATTTGTGCTGCACGGTCTCTCCGAACACTTGTTTAGCAATACCGGATCGATCTAACACTCGCGCCGGCATTCGATCATCCTTTTCAGTGTTTTGTCCTAGATCTTGATCTGGAATCTTTAACAATATCTGCGAACCGAAATGATCGACTAATAAGTCCACTACCTCGGGTTGGCGCAGAACCTCATGAGCCATCTCGTCCGCGTTTAAGACAAGACCACCCAGCTCTGCCAAGAACTGCGTCACGGCAGACTTCCCGCTTGCAACACCACCAGCAATACCAACTACTTTCCCACTAGTATCATGTGATTCCAGAGACACTACATTGCCTCGCATTCGGCCCAATTGCGGCCACGCTTAACATCAACTTTGAGCGGCACGCGCAATGGCATAACATGGATCATGGCATCGCGAACCAAGGCAGCCAGCGGTTCACAAAGTTCATCTGGGCAATCAAAAATTAACTCGTCATGAATTTGCAGAATCATTCTTGCTGTCCAATTCATCTCTTTGAGTCGCTTACGTATCTCGATCATTGCTAACTTGATCATGTCAGCGGCAGACCCTTGTATGACCGTGTTAATAGCCATTCTCTCCGGTTCAAGCAACTGTTTTTGCTTGGCCTCTGGCAAACTTGGGTAATCGCGAATGCCTAACAAGCTTCGCTTTCGGCCCGACATGGTCTTTACGTAACCATCTTTACGACATGCGACCAAGGTATCGCTGATGAAATCGCGAACTGCCGGGTATTGAGCAAAATAGGCGTCGATAAAATCGCTGGCATCCGTTCGCGAAATCCCGAGCCCCTTGGATAAACCAAATGGACTTTGCCCATAAATGATTCCGAAATTCACCGCCTTGGCGCGACGTCGCATCTCTGATGTTACATCCTCAATTCTCACTCCGTGAATTTGCGCCGCAACAATGGAGTGTATGTCTTGATTCTCTTGAAACGCCCGACTCATCGTCTCGTCTTGCGAATAGTGGGCTAATACTCGCAATTCAATCTGAGAATAGTCGGCCGCGACCAGCGACCAGCCTTCGGCCCGCGATAAGAATGCGGACCGAATTGACCTGCCCTCAGCGGTTCTGACGGGTATGTTCTGTAAGTTGGGTTCCACACTGCTTAACCGCCCCGTCGCTGCAATATCCTGTCTAAAAGAAGTGTGCAGTCTATTCGTATTAGGCGATACTAGTTTGGGCAAGGCATCTACGTAGGTATTCTTTAGCTTGGTAAACTGCCTGTACTCGATGATCTTCGCTGGCAACGGATGCTCAGATGCCAATTCTTCCAATACCTCTGCATCGGTGCTGGGACCTGTTTTGGTACGTTTAACAATTCGCAAGCCTAATTTGTCGAAAAGTATTGTTGAAAGTTGTTTGGGGCTATCCGGGTTGAACGACTCTCCAGCTAATTCAAGAATCTCGTCAAAAAGTGCAATCGTCCGAACTTGAAACGATTCCCCCAACTCTTTCAATCGCTCAGTAGATATGCGAATCCCCTCGTATTCCATATCCGCCAGCACGTTGATGAGAGGTAGCTCTAAGTTTGCCATCACTTTGTCTAACCCATCATCCTCGAGTCGTTTCTTCATCGTGGGATATAGACGAAATGGGACGTCGACGTCCTCGCATGCATAAGGACCGATGGCATCCAAAGGCACATCCGCCATCGAACCCTGATTTTTGCCCGAGCCGATGAGGGCACTGATGGGTGTATTGGTGTGTCCCAACCATCGCTTGGCAATATCATCCAAATCGTGATTACGTCCACCTGCGTCGAGCAAATAATCGGCCACCATGGTGTCAAACCCGATTTCCTTTAACTCGACACCATGATTTCGTAAAACAATCACATCGTATTTGATATTCTGGCCTACGAAAGTTCGATGGTCTTCAGCAGCCAGTTTTGAAATAAGCGGACGAACGTCTTCCCATGCGAGCGATGGAGCTCCGGACGGTGATCGAATCGGGATGTAAGCCGCATCTCCTTTTTTCCAGGATAAACTTAACCCAACAATCGCTGCATCTCGTGCTCGCGTCGATGTTGTTTCAGTATCAATGGCGATGACGGAGGAATCTCCAATCTCCGAAATCAGCGCACTCAATTCTTCGGTGCTTACAATCGTTCGATATCCATCCTTAGGCAGCTGACTATTGACTGGCTCGGACTCAGTCTCCTGCGTAGAGAGATTGAGGAATTGTTCTGCTAAACGGCGAAATCCAAGATCCTGAAATAGTGCCTCCGCGGCTTCGCGGTTAATCGAACTTGGACGCATCTCGCTCCAGGCGAGTGATATAGGACAATCGCGTTTTAACTGAACCAGAGATTTACTGAGCAATGCTTTATCTTTATGGGTGCGAAGGTTTTCTTGCTTCTTGGCACCTGCCACCGAATCGATGTTGTCAAAAATTCGATCAAGCGTATCAAACTGTTCGAGCAGTTGTTGTGCAGCTTTGGGACCAATCATAGGAACGCCTGGGACGTTGTCGACCGAGTCTCCAACCATCGACTGAAAGTCTACCACTTGATCGGGTCGAATTCCCCAAACGGCCTTGAGCTCTTCTGCTCCGAAGATCTCATTTTTTCGGACGTTCAACATTTGAACCCGATCGGAAATGAGTTGCCGACAGTCTTTGTCGCTGGTAACCAACAAGACCCTAGCTCCACGTGCCGAAGCATCATCCGCCAATGTCGCCATCAAATCGTCCGCTTCATATCCACCGAGCGATAGCTTTGGAATCCCCAGAACCTCTAGACTGTGATGAATCAGTCCGATCTGATCTCGCAATGCATCGGGCATCGATTCACGATTCGCTTTATATTGATCATAAAGTTCGTTTCGAAACGTGACTTCTGACTCATCAAAGGTACAAACCAAGAAGTCTGGATTCCACTGCTGAAGAAGGCTTGCAACATCTCTTAAGAAACCATGTACTGCTCCTACTTCTTGACCCTTAGGGTTAGTCATAGAGGGTAAGGCATGAAAAACTTGATAGATTAAGGAATGCGAATCCACCAAGACAACCAAATCACCTTCACTTGGTATGGTTGACCTCGCTTTGATCGGTACAAAAGGCGCTGCGCTGCCAGCATCACTCTTGACAGCCACATCGTTTGCTCCTGCCAAATTAGAGGAGACCGAAATCGATTGCTCCTTTGATTCCCCAGAGCTTGGTTCCGATACAGAATCGGCCATGCCCTCAAATCCAAAAAGCATAGGTTGGGCCGAGTTGCGTTTTTTCGCCATGGATATCTATTCGAGAAACGAGTTTATGACAATAAAGAACCCAGGGCGATCAAGCCGACTAGCACGATGATAAGGGCAACAACAGCGGCAATCACCAATGCCAGTTTGGTTCCAGAGAACGGAGCAATGCCTGAAACCTCACCCGTTTGACCATTCACGAGCACTCGATATGGTTTTTCTTTGTAGTGATAAACCATGATCCAAACCGGAAGTAGCATGGGGATGCTTCTCAGGTTCATTGCTCGCAGATTAACGTGCAAATTTCTAACATTCCCAGGGATGGTGGACTGTACTATTGTGCTCGCTCGCTGCTCTAACATCGCTTGAGCCAACATGCGTGCGTCGCGACGCGTTGTCCGAAATTCTTCCACGACAACATTATTGAGATCCATCTCTTCCGGCGTTACGCCTTGGCCTAGATTAAAGGGACACAGATCTCGAATTTCAACAGGTGTTAACGTACCAGATGCTCCGACCAGAACTTCGTCGAAACTCTCTTCGATTGTTCCTGAAAGCGGATACCAGCTTGCTCTGGCACCCATTGGTACCTGAGAGGAATCCGCGGTCCATGCTACCTCGGCATTAGCCGAAAAGACCCAAAACGGAACATAAACAGACGTCACCTTGCTTATCACGGAATCCGTCGATGCATCTCCCGGACGCCAAAACCCCTCGGATAGCCATTTTCTTATGAGCCCCTCCACATCGCGATGCTGCACCCGGAATGGCACCACCGACTTGGGTCGGATCGTTCTAGCAGTGGGTCGAGACGTTAACTTTTCGCTGCCGCAAAAAGGACATCGAAGCTGCTGCGCCGATGCATCATAACTCATCGATGCACCGCACTGATCGCATTGAAAACTCATCACGCTCGCAACGGTTTGCAAAGTCGACTTGTCCTCAATTCCCACCCCATCTGCATCGCGGCCGTGAAGGTTCTCTGTTCCGCAGTTGGAACAAAACAAATCCTCTGGATCTAAAAACGAACGGCAAACCCGGCATCTGGTTTCCTCCATCAGAATGCCCCCTTTCCATTGGCGATGAGTACTCCGATTATCACCAGAATCGCAATAAGAATTATTCCAGCGATCACCGCCGCTGCAATTCTCGCAGCTGACCATGGTTTTTCACCATAAAGTTTGCCCGTCTGGCCATTAACCAAGAAACGATAAACTTTGCCTCGATAGTGGTAAGCCATCACATGCACTGGCAATAGAACTAAATCGGTGTCTCCCTCTTCAAAGTTGGTAAACACGTTCAAACTGGATTGAGTGTCCCCTGGCAAAAACTGTGCAATGGCCTCCTTCTCGCGACGCAAAAACTCGGACTTAGCGAGCCCCATCGCTTCTTCTCGACTAAACGAATAGTCTTCAAGCATCCATCCTGCCAGAAAGTGAGGCCGAAATCTCATCATGCTACTCAAACGGTAAGGCTGGATGGCAACCGCTTCATCTTGAGGCAATCCTTTTGACGCAGAGACCATATAGCCAGAGTAGTATTTTCTAAACACACCACTCAATGGCCACCATTCCGTTTCTTGGACCGTTCGCGTTCGCGTTTCACGCTTTCCATTGACCGTTACGGTGTACGTCTCGGTGCGGTACCAATGCTCGCCGATCCTCGCGGACCATTTACTGTGCGACTTCAAAGTAAAGTGCCAAAACGGTATGTACACACCTTGCTGTTTGTCGGAGACCGCTTTGTACCTTAAGTCACCCGGCCGGAACCAACTGTTTTTTCCTAGCCACTCGAAAAAAAGTTCTGTTGCTTTTTCTTTAGTAACGGCAAAACCAATGATGAACTCTGGTCGCTGCCGGGTTCTGTCTTCATTGGATTGCTTGACAACATAGGTTGAATCGCAAAACGGACAACGAATGCTATTCAGATCCGACGGCACATCTATATCAGCTCCACAGCTATCGCAGTGGATATGTTCGAGTACCTGTAAATTAGGCGACGTCGGATTTCGCGCCTCGGAACGAGCCTGCCCTTCGCTCGCGGCAAATCCCGTGGTAGGGCTACCAGCTGGAACACTCAACTCATGGGGTACGCCGCACGCTGTACAAAACCGGGATTCCGTTAGTCGCGGAGCCCCGCAAGCCGAGCATGGCAAAGATAAAGAAACGCGAATTTCAGACGACTCTTCGAGGGACACTGGAGCGATCAAAGTCGCTTGAGATGCTTCACTTTTATTCCTCATTCTTAGGTCCACGAATCCAAAGGTTCTCGTTCTTAGCCCGCTCGGAGGACTATTTGAATGCTATCACAACGATTCTGCAATCTAGGATTCTTTTGCGCGATCGGCAGAACCGTTACAACCGAACTCCAATTGGCTCATTAGCCTCCATTTCTTGTCGTTTTTTCGTTCCAAAACCTGTTTTAACCTAGGGTTGGTGTGGGAAATCGTTCCTCGAAATCTAAACAAGAGATCATGGCAGGAAAAAAAGAAAAAGCTGAAACCGCAAAAGATGTCAAGGCAGCCGCCCATGGAGATGCCGCCGCAACCGAATCCAAAAAGGGTAGCGGACTCGCAGGCAAACTCCTCGTCGCAGCATTTGTCAGTGGTATCATCATCACCGAGACATTTGTCTTCTTCTTTTTGGTCCCCTCCGGCGAGCAGATCGCTCTGTTGGCAGAACAACGGCTGATTGCCCAGGCACAAGAGATTGATGCCAAAGATAAGGAACACGAACACGAAGAAGAAGAAATCGTCGAGTTCCACTTTCCTATCATCAAGGTCCCCTTTAAACCGGCGGAAACCGACACCTACTATACGGTGGAATTCATTCTCTACGCAGAAGTGCTAGCTAAAAACCTAGACCACTTGATAGAACTATTCGCTTCGATGGAAGGGCGAATCAAAAATCGACTTATGCTAGAAATACGCCAAACGTCGCTTCAAGAACTAGAAGAAAACCAATTGGGCTTGCTTCAAAGAAGACTATTGGCGACAGTAACAGAAATGCTCGGCAAAGATGATCTGTTGCTTAATGTCGGATTCGCTGAGTATCAAGTGCTGGAAGATTAGCCAGACACCGAGAAGAGTTACTATTTCGAATTGCCGCAGTCAATCAAGGAAGATTCGATTGTCCAACACAGACACCACCAACTCCCAGACTGCCGGTTCCGGACCTGTGGAGAACGTCATCGAGAGAGCAGAAGCGGCTCTTCGGCAGGTTGAAGAGTCGCTGCAGTCTCCCAATGTCCACCGGTTTCAACTCTCCGACTTGATCGGTGAAGAAGGACCTCCTGAAAAGGTCTCTATCGATTTGCTCCGTGATGTTCAACTCGAACTCAAAGTCGAGTTAGGTCGAACGAAGATGAGCCTCGACGACATTCTTCAGCTTCGAAAAGGCTCTGTCGTTACTCTCGATAAACTAGCCGGTGACCCGGTCGATATATATGTAAATGGTCGACTCGTAGCTCGCGGCGAAGTACTTGTTCTTAACGATAACTTTTGCGTGCGAGTCGCGGAATTGGTTGGAAGCGATGTTCTCTCCTAGAGCCATTCCGATCCAACTTCTAAGAGATTGCACCTCAGCCCTGCTTGTAAGTGTTGCATGCGGGCTTATGCTCGCTCCTAACGCAGCTGCTCAGATGCTGGAATCACAAAGGATCCGCACGGGACAATCCTATGCAGGTCAGTCAAATACAGGGCAACCCACGGGCGAACCTTCAGCGGTTCGAGGGGCTGGTCATGTAACGATTGCTCCTCAGACGGGAATAAATCAAGATAGAACCCAAGTTCAATCCAACTCAAGTGTTTATCCCGCCTCTTACGAAACACAGCCAACATCGACCAACGGAGTTCCGTCCCGAGTAACAACAGAATCGCCCGGGTTAACACCTACATCTTCCACTGAAATTAAGCTAAAAGAGCCATCAAAGGGAAACGAAGGTCGAATAACAAAACCCACCAGCCAATGGGCAACGTTGTTTTCTGTGGGCTTTTCCCTGTGCATCGTTGTGTGTCTATTCTTGGGGGTCGCATGGGTCGCAAAGAAATCGATGCCCGCAGGTTCCTCGAGACTTCCGAATGAGGTCGTCGAGGTACTTGGACGGTCAACGATTGCCCCTCGACAACAAGTCTACGTTCTAAGATTTGGCCGCAAGCTGCTACTAGTAAGCCAACAACCAGGTCAAACGCAGACCCTCTCCGAGATCACCGACGAAGAAGAAGTCATTCGATTAGCTGGCATCTGCGAAGCTAACTCGCCACGCTCGGCCACACGAACGTTCTCAGATGTTCTCAAACATGTCGCGACAGGCAAA
>Ga0315899_10004763_pt1 | contig 14642 bp, 16 predicted proteins | sample LakEriMetagenome_2_FD_203518 | JGI IMG/M metagenome (GOLD analysis project Ga0315899, IMG submission 203518) | Freshwater fungal communities from buoy surface, Lake Erie, Ohio, United States - Buoy 4 MA112 | ecosystem: Environmental > Aquatic > Freshwater > Lake | place: USA: Lake Erie, Ohio... | reverse complement strand
CAATATCATTTCGTGCCGGAAGGCAAGGTCCGTCCCTATGTCGGCGCCGGTATCAACTACACGCTGTTTTACAATGAGGACCCCTCCACGGCTCTGGAAGGCGCGGTCGGCAAGACCAAAGTGCACATGTCCGACAGCTTCGGCTGGGCGGCGCAGGCGGGCGTGGACATCGATCTCACCGACAAGGTCTTCCTGAACCTGGACATCAAATATATCGACATCGACACCAATGCGCGGCTCAGCACCACTGCGGCGGGTGTGCAGAACGTCCATGTGGACCTGGACCCGCTGGTCTTCGGGGTAGGGCTCGGCATGCGCTTCTGACGCAAGCAGGGTGCCGTTTTTAAGACGGCACCCTGCATCGTTCGACCCATGTTTCAGGCCCCCCGCTGATGGATCGGACAGGCCCGTCCGCGTTGTCCGGCCAATATCTTGGCATATGCCTCGCGATCTTCGGCATTGAGGATTACGACCTCCAGTGCCGGATTAGCGCCAATATGCACCCGGGGGTGAGCTTCCTTTCCTCAATCCCCGACTGGACGAGAGCACCGTGCACTTGGCACACAGTACGCAGGCAATAACGATCTGATCTTCAGGTCCACCTTGCGGCTTTGTATGGATATCGTGCGGTAGCGCGGGTTGCGATCCGCACTTCCCCTCAGAAGCAACGCTCCAGCATGACCAGCGTCGCATCGCCCTCGACGACGCGCGCGGAAAAGCCCGTTTCCCGCTCCAGCGAGATCGCGGCGTGGTTTTCCCGACTCTCGATCGACCGGAGCCGGCGGATGCCCCAGTGCCGGGCCTCGGCCGCTACATGGTCGAGCAGCGTCCAGCCGATGCCGCGCCCTTTATAGTCTGCGTCGATGGATATCGCGACCTCGGCGGTCTCGCCGGTCTGGTCGGCTGCTAGCGTGGCAGCCGCGATGATCTCGTCCGTGCCGGGCAGGAAGGCTAGGAACGTCTCGCGCCGGTGATAGTCGAAATCGGTGATGTCCTTCGCCTGCGCCGCCGTCAGATGCCGGATGGAGGACAGGAAGCGAAAGCGCCTGTCCTCGTCCGAAACCCGTTCGAAGAAGGCGATCACCGCCTCGGCATCGGTAGGCGTAGCAGGGCGCACGGCGAAGCTGAAGCCGGCGCGGGTTTCGAGTTGGATCATAGCCATGTCCTTTCGTTCAGGCGGGCGCGAGGCCCTTGACCAGGAAGGGCAGCTGGTCGCCGTCCGGCTCCGTCAGCGTCAGGTAGCTGCCCGGACGGATGGCGTGGGCATCCAGCCGAAATATCCGTTCGTCATCCTCTTCCCCCGGAGCGTAGGACAGCACCCACCCATCAGGCGTGCGGAGCAGGTGGCCGCTCCGATCCGGCTCGTTCGGCCAGAAACGGCGGGCGGTCGCCAGTTCGGGATGGGTTCGATATTCCTGTTCGTTGACCAACCCGTCGCTCCGCAACGGCAGGCGCAGCACGTAGCTGCGTGCCGCCGAGCCATTGGGGAAGCCCTTCGAGCGGGCCAGTTCCAGGCGTATCGTCGTCCATGTCATTGCCTCTTTTTCGGATCTGCCGGCACCTGAGGAAATAAGGACTATCCCTGATGGTGCGATGCCTGGCTGGCTCCTAATCAGAAGACATTGGAAGCATCCGCTCGGAAAGGCCGGAGCCATGAAATCCGTACTGCTTCATATCCATGACGATCTGGGTCAGGAAGGCCGGTTGCAGGCTGCCTTCGACATCGCACGGGCGACCGGTGCGCACATCCGCTGCGTCCAGGTGACGATGCTGCCCGATCTCGTAGCGGCCGATCTCTATGGCGGCGCGGGCTTCGCTCCGACCATCATGGCGGAGCTGCGGGATATTGACCGCAAGGCGCAGGCCGAAGTCGAAACGCGGATGGCGCGCGAGGGCGTACAGTGGGACTGGTTGCAGTGCGAGGGCGAGGCCGTGAGCGGCATCCTTTCCGCCGCGCGGCTGTCGGACCTGATCGTCGCGACCCTGCCGCAAGGGGCGCGCCGCAGCCTGCGCGACCCGCTTGCGATCGTGCCCGACCTTGCTCTGGGTGGTCGCTTGCCGGTGCTGGGCGTGCCGCAGGCAGCCGCGCGCTTCCCGGTCACCGGACGCGCGATGGTCGCATGGGACGGGTCGCAGGAAGCGGCTGCTGCCCTGCGCGCCGCTATGCCGCTGTTGAAGCTGGCGGATGCTGTACTGGTCGTGACTGTCGAAGAAACCGAGAAGCAAGTTTTCCCCGCCATCGATGCGCCGGAATATCTGTCCCGCCATGGCATCGAGGCCGAGTTGCGAAGCTGCCCGCGGCGGGAAGAGTCCGTCGATGACGTGCTGATGCACGCCATTGAGACGCTTGCCATCGACTGGGCAGTTATGGGCGCCTACGGCCATGGCCGGCTTCGCGAGACGGTGTTTGGTGGCGTAACTCATCGCCTGCTGCGTGACACGCCGATCCCGCTCTTGCTGGCGCACTGAAAGAGCGGCATGGTCACGGCATGGCGGTGGCGGACGACGAGACGGAGGGGCTGAGCGCGCGCGCGCACAGCCTGGAACAAGCCCTGCTGGGATCGATCCTGGCCACCGTGCCGGATGCCCTGATCGTGATCGACATGGCCGGGCACATCGTGTCCTTCGGCGCGGCCGCGCAGCGCATGTTCCAATATGCCGAAAGCGACGTGCTGGGCGAGAATATCTCGATGCTGATGCCATCCCCGGATCGCGAACGGCACGATGCCTATATCGGTCATTATCTTTCGACGGGCGAAAAGCGGATCATCGGCATCGGCCGGCTGACCAGCGCCCGGCGGCGGGACGGCTCAACCTTTCCCATCGAGCTGTCGGTCGGCGAAGTGCAGGACGGGACGCGGCGGCTGTTTACCGGCTTTATCCGCGACCTTACTGAACGGCAGCAGGCAGAGCGGCGGGTGGCAGACCTGCAGGCGGAGTTGGCCCATGCCAGCCGCGTGACGGCGATGGGCACGCTGGCCTCCGCTCTGGCGCACGAGTTGAACCAGCCGCTGACGGCGATCGCCAATTATATGGAGGCCGGGCGCGACCTGCTGGATGCGGAAGGGCCGGTCGACCGTGATATGCTGCGCGAGGCGATGGATGAAAGCGCGAACCAGGCGCTGCGCGCGGGCGAGATCATCCGGTCGCTCCGCGAATTCATCCGCCAGGGGGAAACGATGCGCCAGCCCGAGCCGCTGCGCGGCGTGCTGGCCGAGGGCGTCGCGCTGGCGTTCATCGGCGCGGACAGCCGGGGGATCGATATCGACATCAGCGTCGATCAACCGGTGGACAAGGTGCTGGTCAACCGGGTGCAGTTGCAGCAGGTGATCATCAACCTGGTCAAGAATGCAGTGGAGGCGATGCAGGCATGCCCGGCGCGTATCCTGCGTCTGACCGCCAGCCTGGCCGAGCGCGGCCGCGTGGAGGTGGTGGTCGCCGACAGCGGGCCGGGGCTGGACCCCGAAATGTCGCGCACGCTCTTCACGCCCTTCGTCACCACCAAGGCGCAGGGGATGGGCCTTGGCCTTTCGATCAGCCAGACCATCGTGGAAGGACATGGCGGTCGCATCTGGGCCACGCCCTCGCCATGGGGCGGCACCGCTTTCCACTTCACCCTGGACGCGGTGGACTAGCAACGGAAGACCGGCATGAGCGAACCCTACACCATCTATGTCGTGGACGATGACGAGGCCATCCGGCGCTCGCTGTCCTTCATGCTCAGGACCAGCGGCCATATGGTGCGCCTGTTCACAGGCGGGCTGGAATTCCTGAAGGAGGCCGGCGCGCTGCCGCCCGGTTGCGTGCTGCTGGACGTGCGCATGCCTGACATGGACGGGCTGGAGGTGCAGCGGGAGTTGCGCGCGCGGGGCATCACCCTGCCGGTCGTCATCATGACGGGCCATGGCGATGTCGACATGGCGGTCGCAGCGATGAAGGCGGGCGCCAGCGACTTTATCGAAAAGCCGTTCGAGAAGGCGGCGCTGCTGGCCTGTATAGAGGCCGCCAAGACGCTGTCCCTGGCCGAGCGCGGTGCCATGGCGCGCGCGGAAGAGGCCCGCGCGCGGCTCAACATACTGACAGATCGGGAGCGTGACGTGCTGGACGGGCTGGTGCAGGGGCTGCCCAACAAGACCATCGCCTACGACCTCGGGATCAGCCCACGCACGGTGGAAATCCACCGCGCCAACCTGATGCAGAAGCTAGAAGTGAAGAGTCTAGCCGAGGCGTTGCGTATCGCCTTTCATGCAGGGTGAGGCATGGGATGCGGGCGAACCACCACCACAGATGGGAACACAATCAGGCCCGCCATTCCGGGTTCCATCTGCCTGACGCCATTCGCCGCTAGGGACATTTACGGATAGGTTGCGGCCTGCGCTCTCGTCATCCAGCGGACATGGATATGCGATTTGACGTGGCGCAAAATGCCGCCTTCCAGACCCCGGCACGGTCCTGCGGCAGCCGGTCCTGCGCAGCCTGCGTCGTGCGCGACCAGGCCATCTGTGCGGATCTCAAGGATAGCGATCGCGACGCGCTGAGCCTCCTTGGACGGCGGGTCACGTTGCGGGCCGGGCAGACGGTGATGTGGGAGGGGGACGATAGCATGATCGTCGCCAATGTGATCGAAGGCACCCTGAAGCTGGCCACGTCCACAGGCGACGGGCGCGAGCAGATTGTCGGCGTGGTCTATGCCTCTGACTTCATCGGCCGCCCTTTTGGCGTGAGGACGCCCCATAGCGTGACGGCGCTGACCGACGCGCGACTGTGCCTGTTTCCGCGCGGCAGCTTCGATGGTTTCGCCATGCGGCACGGGGAATTGCAGCACCGCCTGTTGCAGCGCACGCTGGATGACCTTGACCGCACCCGCGCCTGGATGCTGCTGTTGGCACGGAAGACCGCGCGGGAGAAGGTCGCCACGTTCCTGCTCGACATGGGAAGGCGGCTACGCGCGGATGGGGACGACGTGATCGCGCTACCCCTTTCGCGCCAGCAGATCGCCGATGTGTTGGGCATCACCATTGAGACGGTGTCGCGCCAGATGACCGAATTGAAGCGCGAAGCTGTTATCGACCTGATCGGGCGCCGCGGCGTGCGGCTGCTGAACAAGCCGGCACTGCAGGCGATGGCGGAAGCTGCGTGAAGCCGTAGAGGGATATTTCCGCACCGTCATGCCAAAGGCGGTTCGAGCGATTTATTGCCGAACTCGCATCATTTCTCCTAGACAAACGGCCTACGCATTTTCCCGTAAAGACCCGTCGCACCGCTTTTGACAGAGGTCAGGGCACAAGGGCGGCACCTTTCCCAAGGAGCGCCGCAGGCCTTTTGCGGGGACAGGTCCATGGACAGATTGGTAATGCGGACAGGCGGCTGGTTTGCGCTGGCGCTGGTCGCCTTCGCGGCCATGTTGGCGGCGCGCGACAGCGGCTTTTCCTTTCATATGGGGATCGTCAGCGCGGCGGCGCTTGGACTCGCCATTTATGGGATGCGTACCGCCGATTATGCGGGATTTGCGAGGGGTCTGGTCAGGATGCCGGCCGACCAAGGGCGCTATTATGACGATGTGATCCGCTGCGGTGTGATCGCCACCCTTTTCTGGGGCCTCGCCGGTTTCCTTGCCGGTCTCTATATCGCCCTGCAACTCGCCTTCCCCGCGCTGAACCTGGGCTTGGAATATACCAGCTTCGGGCGGCTGCGGCCGCTGCATACGTCGGCGGTCATCTTCGCCTTCGGCGGCAATGCGCTGATCGCCACCAGCTTCTATGTGGTTCAGCGCACCTGCCGCGCCCGGCTGTTCTCCCCCGCGCTCGCCAACTTCGTCTTCTGGGGCTACCAGCTCTTCATCGTGCTGGCGGCCACCGGCTACTTGCTGGGTATTACCGAGGGCCGCGAATATGCCGAGCCCGAATGGTATGTCGACCTGTGGCTGACGATTGTGTGGGTGGCCTACCTCGTGGTTTTCGGTGGCACGATCCTGAAGCGCAGCGAGCCGCATATCTATGTCGCGAACTGGTTTTACCTTTCGTTCATCCTGACGATCGCGATGCTGCATATCGTCAACAACCTGACGGTGCCGGTCAGCTTTCTGGGCTCGAAGAGCTATAGCGCCTTCGCGGGCGTGCAGGATGCCCTGACCCAATGGTGGTACGGCCATAACGCGGTCGGCTTCTTCCTCACCGCCGGCTTCCTCGCCATGATGTATTATTTCGTGCCCAAGCAGGCGCAGCGGCCGGTCTTCAGCTATCGCCTGTCAATCATCCACTTCTGGTCGCTGATCTTCCTCTACATCTGGGCGGGCCCGCACCACCTGCACTATACCGCGCTGCCCGACTGGGCGCAGACGCTGGGCATGGTCTTTTCGATCATGCTGTGGATGCCGAGCTGGGGCGGCATGATCAATGGCCTGATGACGCTGAATGGCGCGTGGGACAAGATCCGCACTGACCCGATCATCCGCATGATGGTCATGGCGTTGGCCTTCTACGGCATGTCGACCTTTGAAGGGCCGATGATGTCGATAAAGGCGGTCAACAGCCTCTCCCACTATACCGACTGGACCATCGGCCACGTCCACTCGGGCGCGCTCGGCTGGAACGGCATGATCACCTTCGCGGCGCTCTACTATCTTGCCCCGCGCCTGTGGAAGCGGGAGCGGCTTTACTCGCTGCGGCTGGTGAACTGGCACTTCTGGCTCGCGACACTTGGGATCGTCCTCTACGCCGCGTCGATGTGGGTCGCGGGCATCATGCAGGGGCTGATGTGGCGCGAATACGGGTCCGATGGCTATCTGGTCTACGCCTTCTCTGAGGTCGTAAGCGCCATGCTGCCCATGTACCTCATCCGCGTGGCCGGCGGCCTGCTCTACCTTTCCGGCGCGATCATCATGGCCTGGAACATCGGCCGCACCATCGCCGGCAGCCCCCTGCGCAGGGAGAAGCCGATGCACGACGCGGCCTATGACCCGGCGGCCGACAAGCCGCTGATCGCCCAGCCCGCATAAGGAGACGCCCCATGGCATCCCGATTTTTCGACCACGGCAAGCTCGAGCGGAACGTCTCGCTGTTGGGCATCGCCGCGCTGATCGTCGTCGCTATCGGCGGCATCGTGGAGATCGCTCCCCTCTTCTGGATCGACAACACGATCGAAAAGGTTGAAGGGGTGCGCCCCTACACCCCGCTGGAGCTGGCGGGCCGCAACATCTATATCCGCGAAGGCTGCTACAACTGTCACAGCCAGATGATCCGCCCGTTCCGGGACGAGACCGAACGCTACGGCCATTACAGCCTGGCGGCAGAAAGCATGTACGACCATCCGTTCCAATGGGGGTCGAAGCGCACCGGGCCGGACCTGGCCCGGGTGGGCGGCCGCTATTCGGACGAATGGCATGTCCAGCATCTGAAAGACCCACGGCGCGTCGTGCCGGAATCGATCATGCCGACCTATCCGTTCCTGTCGGAGCGCGAGCTGAAGGTGGGCGACATTGCCGCACACCTGACGGCGCTTTCCGACGTCGGCGTGCCGTATAGCAAGGACGACGTCGCCAAGGCCGATGCCGACCTTGCTGCGCAGGCCGATCCGAGCGCCGAGACCACCGATCTTTTGAAGCGCTATCCCAAGGCGCAGGTGCGCGACTTCGACGGAGATCCGGGCAAGTTGACCGAGATGGATGCACTGGTCGCCTATCTCCAGATGCTGGGCACGCTGGTCGACGTGAACGCCGCCGAATCGCAGGAGGTGGAGCAATGAGCAGCTATGACACGCTGCGGCATTTCGCCGATAGCTGGGGGCTCGTCTTCATGGGGGCGAGCTACCTCGTGCTGGTGGGGTGGCATTTCCTGCCCCGACGCGGCGCGCGCAGCCGCGCCGCCGCGAGGATGATCTTCAGGAATAGCGAAGAGACGGAGGCCGATCATGGCTGACGAAAAACCTATCGACGCAGCCACGGGCACGGAGCTTAAGGGGCATGAATGGGACGGCATCCAGGAGCTGGACACGCCGCTGCCCCGCTGGTGGCTGTGGACCTTCTACGCTACCATCCTCTTCGCGATCGCCTACACCATCGCCTATCCCGCCTGGCCGATGATCCACACTGCCACGCAGGGCTTGCTCGGCTGGTCGAGCCGGCACGCGCTGGACAATGAGCTGGCAGAGCGGGAGGCGCAGGTGGCCCCCATCCGCAAGGCCATCGCCGAAACGCCGATCGAGGCGCTGCCCGGCAAGCCCCACCTGATGCAGGCGGCGGTCGAGGGTGGGCGTGCCGCGTTCCGGGTGCATTGTGTGCAATGCCATGGGTCGGGCGCGGCGGGGTCGAAGGGCTATCCCAACCTCAATGACGACGACTGGCTGTGGGGTGGCGATCTCGCGACGATCGAGAAGACGATCTTCGACGGTGTCCGCAATCCCGATCATGCGGCTACCCGCATGTCCCAGATGCCCGCTTTCGGCCGGGACCAGTTGCTGACCCCGGCGCAGGTGGACGATGTCGTTGCCTATGTCCGCATGATCAGCGGGCAGGATCGGCCGGGCGCGGCGGCGCGGCTCGGCGCCAAGCTGTTCGCCGACAATTGCGCCGTCTGTCACGGGCCCGCCGGACACGGCGATCGCGCGCTGGGCGCGCCCAACCTGACCGACGGCATCTGGCTCTATGGTGGCGACACCGAGACGATCCGGGAGACCGTTTGGACCAGCCGCCAGGGCGTGATGCCCCGCTGGGGCGACAAGCTCGACAAGGCGACAGTGCGTATGCTTGCCGCCTATGTCCATAGCCTGGGGGGCGGCGAAACGCTGCCAGTCGTGGCGGCTGTTGAAGGGGCGGGCGATGCGGGGAAATAAACCTCAACGGCTGCTGAGGCGGTAAGCGTCATGTTGATGCCCGCCGGCTCCGCCGCGCTCTATGAAAAGCGCAAGGGCGTCTATCCCAAGGCGGTCGACGGCTTTTATCGCCGCCTCAAATGGGCGGCGATGGCGGTGACGCTTGCCATCTACTGGATTACGCCGTGGCTGCGTTGGGACCGAGGAGCCTATGCGCCCGACCAGGCTGTACTGGTCGACCTTGCCCACCGGCGCTTCTACATGTTCGCGATCGAGATCTGGCCCCAGGAATTCTATTATGTCGCGGGCCTGCTCATCATGGCGGGAGTGGGGCTGTTCCTCGTTACGTCGGCGGTCGGACGAGCCTGGTGCGGCTATGCCTGCCCGCAGACAGTGTGGACCGACCTGTACCAGCATGTCGAACGGTTCATCGACGGCGACCGCAACGCGCAGATCCGGCTGGCGAAGGCACGCTGGACCGTCGCAAAGTTGGCGAAACGCCTGGCCAAATGGAGCGTCTGGCTTGTCATCGCGTTCCTGACGGGCGGGGCCTGGATCTTCTATTTCGCCGATGCGCCGACGCTCCAGCAGCAATTCTGGACCGGCACCGCTGCACCCGCCGCCTATGCGACCGTTGGCGTACTCACCGCCACGACCTTCATATTGGGCGGTTTCATGCGCGAGCAGGTGTGCATCTACATGTGCCCCTGGCCGCGCATCCAGACCGCTATGCTGGACGAGAAGTCGTTGGTCGTAACCTACAAGGACTGGCGCGGCGAGCAGCGCGGCAGCCTGAAGAAGGCGGAGGCGCATCCGGGCGACTATGGCGACTGCATCGACTGCAACCAGTGCGTCGCGGTGTGCCCGACCGGCATCGACATCCGCGAAGGGCCGCAGATCGGCTGCATCACCTGCGCCCTCTGCATCGACGCCTGCGACAAGGTGATGGCGCAGGTCGGGCGGCCGCGCGGCCTGATCGACTATTGCACCGAGGAGGATGCGGAGGCGGAGAGGAAAGGGCGTGCGCCCCGGCCGGTGTTGAAGACACTGCTGCGCCCCCGCACCATCGCCTATCTGACGCTCTGGTGCGGGATCGGGATAGCGATGCTGTTCGCGCTCGGTGCCCGCGCCCGCATCGACATCAGTGTGCAGCAGGACCGCAATCCGATCGCGGTACGCCTGTCTGACGGCATGGTTCGCAACGCCTATACGGTGAAGCTGCGAAATATGGAGGCGCGGCCCCGCCCCATGGCGGTGACGGTCGAGGGCTTATCGGGCGCGCGCCTCTGGACCGACGGCATGACACGCGAACAGGCCCTGCCGGCGATAGTCACGACCGTGCCCGCCGACAGCGTCGCCAGGGTGCGCCTGTTCGTCGCCCTGCCCGGCGCCGGACCGCAGCGTCAGGACTTCCGCTTCGCCGTGCGCGCCACTGACCGCGAAGGCGGCGGCGACAGCGAGCCCGCCCGTTTCGAAAGGCCTCAATGATGTCCAGCAACCTTCCCGCCCCCCGCTTCACCGGCTGGCACATAGCCGGGATCCTGGTCGCCTTCTTCGCGGTGGTGATTGCGGTCAATGTGCTGATGGCCACCATTGCGGTACGTTCTTTCGGCGGCACGGTGGTGGAGAACAGCTACGTCGCGAGCCAGCGCTTCAATGGCTGGCTGGCCGCTGCCCGGGCGCAGGACGGGCTTCGCTGGAAGGACGACGTAGTGACCGATGGCGCGCGTCATGTCGTGCTGACGCTGGGCGACTATGCCGGGGCGCCGGTTGGGGGCGGGACGGTAGGGGCAGTCGCGCAGCATCCGCTGGGTCGGGCCGCCGATATTCCGCTCGCTTTCCATGAGACCGCTCCGGGCCGCTATGTCAGCGTGACTGGCTTGCCGGCCGGCCGCTGGCGTGTTCGCCTCGATGTCCGGCACGGCGGCAGCGAGCAGCATCTGCTGCGGGAGATCGACTGATGGCGACGCGAGCGCTCCTCCCAGAACCGGCTCCGCAGGCCGAAACATGCGAAAGCCTGCTCGCCGTTCCCGGTATCCACTGCGCGGGTTGCATCGCGAAAATAGAGAATGGCTTGCCGAAGGTGACTGGCATCCAATCCGCCCGCGTCAACATGGGTGCCAGGCGTGTCGCGATCCGCCATGATCCAGCGCTGAGCCCGCCAGAGCTCAAGGCGGCGCTGGCTTCGCTTGGCTTCGAGGCGGAGCCGCTGGCCGACCCGGGCGTTGATGTCTCCGCGGCGGAGAACCGGACGCTCCTGCGCGCTCTTGCTGTCGCCGGCTTCGCCGCCATGAACATCATGCTGCTGTCGGTTTCGGTCTGGTCGGGCGCGGAGGGTGCCACTCGGCAGATGTTCCACTGGCTCTCCGCGCTGATCGCGCTGCCGACCGTCGCCTATGCCGGCCTGCCTTTCTTCCGTTCCGCTTGGGCGGCGCTGCGGCACGGACGTACCAATATGGACGTCCCGATCAGTATCGGCGTGCTGCTAACGACAGGGATGAGCCTTTACGAGACCGCGACAAGCGGTGCCCATGCCTGGTTTGACGGGGCGGTGATGTTGCTTTTCTTCCTGCTGGCGGGGCGCTGCCTCGACAGCATGATGCGTGGTCGCGCGCGCGCTGGCGTTGCGGCACTGCTCAAGCAGACCGCGCCGGGCGCGCTGGTGATGGATGGGGCGGGGCAAAGCCGCTGGACGAAAGCCGAAGCGCTTCGTCCGGGGATGCGTATGTTGGTCGCGGCGGGAGAGCGGCTGGCGGCGGACGGGCGCGTCCTGTCAGGTGATACCAGGCTGGACATTTCGTTCCTGACTGGAGAAAGCACGCCCGTTCGCGTCAGCGCCGGCGATATTGTGCAGGCCGGAGCACTGAACGTCGCCGATCCCTTGACGGTCGAGGTGACGGCGGCGGGTGCCGACACGGTCATCGCCGACATAGCCAGGATGATGGAGGAGGCGGCACAGGGCAAGTCGCGCTATGTCCGCCTCGCCGATCGGGCCGCACGCTGGTATGCGCCTTGCGTCCACCTGCTCGCCGCCCTGTCCTTCACCGGCTGGATGATCGCTGGCGCGGGCGTGCACCAAGCGCTGCTGATCGCGGTTGCGGTGCTGCTCATCACCTGCCCCTGCGCGCTGGGGCTCGCCGTCCCGGCCGCTCAGATCGTGACTTGCAGCGCGCTGATGCGGCAGGGCGTCCTGGTGAAGGACGGCTCCGCGCTGGAGCGGCTGGCCGAAACGACCGAGGCTGTTTTCGACAAGACCGGCACGCTGACCCTCGGCCGCCCCCTTCCGCGTCATCTCGACCGGCTCGACGTGCAGGATCGCTCCATCCTCCTCGCGCTGGCGCAGGCCAGCCGCCACCCGCTGAGCATCGCGCTGCGGCAGGCGCTGGAGGCGCAAGGGGTATGTCCCGCTGCGCTCGACGCGATCCGCGAGGTGCCGGGTGAGGGACTGTTTGCTGACCATCACGGCGTGCCGGTATCGCTCGCCCGGCCGCGCAGCCTCATCACCCTGCTCGAGCTGGCGAGCGAATATCGCCGCGGCACGGGCGTGCATCTGCTCCCCTTCACAGATGCGTTGCGGCCCGATGCGGTCGAGACGCTGGCCGTGCTGCGTGCTGCTGGCCTTCGGACGCTGATCGCCAGCGGCGACCGGCCCGAGGCGTTGGAGGAGATTGCGCGCGCGACCGCGACGACGGCGATCGGCCGGCTTCGGCCTGAGGGCAAGTTGGCGCTTCTCGAGAGGCTGGAGGCACAGGGCCAGAAGGTGCTGATGGTCGGCGACGGGCTCAACGACGGCCCTGCGCTTGCCGCCGGGCACGCCAGCATGGCACCCGCATCGGCAAGCGATGCCAGCCAGCTTACCGCCGATATCGTCTTTTTGGGCGACCGGCTGGCGCCGGTTGCGATTGCGCTGCGCGCCGCGCGGCGCACCGTGCGGGTGGTGAAGCAGAATTTCGCGCTCGCCATCGGCTACAATATAGTGGCAGTGCCGCTCGCGATCGTGGGCAAGGTGACACCGCTGGTGGCGGCGGCAGCCATGTCTTTGTCCTCGCTGGTCGTGGTCGCCAATGCCCTCCGTCTCAACGACAGCGCGAAATGACCGGCCTAGCTCTCCTCATCCCGCTGGCCCTGCTGTGCGGACTGGTGGCGCTGGGTGCTTTCTTTATGGCGCTGCGCGGCGGTCAATATGACGATCTGGACGGCGCGGCGATGCGGATTCTGACCGATGGCGAGGAGGATTGATTCCGAACCCGCCCACGAACCGACATTCGCTCAAGTGAACATGTTCGGACCGCGACGCGATCACTTAACCTTGTTCAGAAGAGCCGTCATCCGCTTGGCGGCGAACGGTGGCAGCTTGATTGCGCGAGCAGCGGCGATGTCAGCGACACCCGCCTTTCCGACTTGGATCAATGCCACCATACCCATTGAATAATGCGGCATGCACTTGATGCCGTACAGGCCAGCCTTCGTGACTGTCAGCGACACCTCCTTGTTCATCATTCCTTTCATCGGTGATGCGCCGGCCGGGAGCATATTGGGTATCGTTTCCGCATTGTGGCTCGGGTCGGTGGGCTGGAAACGGATGACATCGCCAGGCGAGGCCTTCACGAAAGATGGCTCAAACACCATGGCGCCTTCGGCTCCCTGATTCTTCATGTGAACCACGATTTCCTTCGCTTGCGCGGGCATTGCCGCTGCGGCAACCAGCAGTGCTGCGCCCGCCATCAGGATAGGATGTCGCATCTGGTCTCTCCCATAGGCCGTTTTCGATTGCCCCGCACTTTGACCATGGTCCCTGTTCGGGCAATTGACCTTTGGTCCAATCAGCGTTCGGGAACGACCGGGGCCAAGGGCAGGCGCAGGTCGAGCCAGCCGTCGCTGCCTTCCGCCAGCCACCAGACATTGCGATAGCCCATCGCGCGCAGCCGACGCGCCGCGTTCCAGCTCATCCAGCAGTCGGCAAGGCAGAAAGTGACGATCATCCGGGACTTGTCGCCACCCGACAGGCGGGCGACGTTGCGCTGGAAAGCGGACAATATGGCGGGTGGAGGTGCCGACCGCCCGGCCTCGGGAAACCAGTGCGCGCCGGGGATACTGCTGTGCGCCCTCGCCAGGCGCCAACGACCATTGTCCTGCCGGTAGCCGCCCTCAGCCGGCAGCACGTCAATAAGGACGGCATCGATGTCTGGCTGCAAGGCGGCGACGGCGGCCGGTGCGATCCGCCCCACGCCTTCGGGCGCGCGCTGCACCGGGCCGCGATACTGCGCGGCGCGATAGCCCGCCTCATCGAAGAGGCCGGATTCCTGCGCATAAAGGGCAGCAGGCAACGTCATCAACAGGAGCCCGCAGACCATCGCCCTCATCGCATCCTCTCCATTCTCGACCCAAGGTGCAATGGTAGCGATCCTGATGGCCAAGTAATCATGGACTTTGGGAGAGCGACATGAAGCGCCTATTGAAATGGACGGCTCCGGCCCTGCTGTCGCTGTTCGGCTCGGTCGCCTCAGCCCAGCCGGGTGCGCCTTATCCGGCAGACCCGCTTCAGTCGCCGATGTGGGAAGCCCATGCCCGAACCTTGTTTGGCGAAGATCCAGTCCGGTTCGACCCGCGCCTGCGTGTCCTTTTTCCCCAGATCGCGGAAAATCAACGCAGTTTTCCCGTGATGGTGGATGCGCGGGGACTGGGTCGGGTCGAGCGGATGCTGATCTTCGCTGACCTCAATCCCATTCCTCTCGCCGTCGATTATCGGCCTATCCGGGCCGATGCCTATGTCGCGACACGGATCAAACTGGATCAGCGGACGCCGGTTCGCGGAGCTGTACGACTTTCAAGTG
>Ga0315899_10004762_pt1 | contig 14647 bp, 16 predicted proteins | sample LakEriMetagenome_2_FD_203518 | JGI IMG/M metagenome (GOLD analysis project Ga0315899, IMG submission 203518) | Freshwater fungal communities from buoy surface, Lake Erie, Ohio, United States - Buoy 4 MA112 | ecosystem: Environmental > Aquatic > Freshwater > Lake | place: USA: Lake Erie, Ohio... | reverse complement strand
TGGTATTGTATTCCCTTCTCATCCAATAGATTCTTCAATATATTACATTGATTACATTTCTCTTTGCCTATTAACACATACATTATATATATTATACGCAGAAAAAAAATTCTAATTAAAGTAAAGAGTAAATATTCCCCTAGATAATTTTATATCTATTAATTCTTTATTTGTTTGATATATAATATATATATATATATATCCGCGCGCACCAGCGCAGCGGAGCGGGACGTCTCCAGCTCGCGGTTGGCGCAAGAGAGCTCGCGATTGGTATCAGCCCAGCTCCGATTAGCATCACCCAAGAGCTTTGCCTCGCGCTTGGCCTGCCGGGCCTCTGCGCGTACGTCCTGCAGCCGCTGCTCCGTCTCGCTCACCTGCCTTTCCCTCGCCACAACCAGCGCCCTGCATGCATTGCACGCCGGGTGCATGCGCTGAGAGGGTACCTCGCAACCCAGTCCCACACGCGGGCACACGTGCAGGAAACAGGGCTCCGACATGAGGGGCGCGTCTTGAAATACACACATACAAGCGCCATGGCGCGCCGCGCGCACACTTACAGATACACACAAATACACACAAACACACACGCACAAACACACATACACACACACACACACACCGAAGCTCTTCAGCTATGCAAACACTCTCGTCTGCCTCCTTGCGCCACCGCATGACCTGCTCTTCCACCTCCACCTGGCGCTCGCGATCGCGGTCCCTGAGAGCCTGAAGGTCACGCTCGTTCGAGATCGCCAGCGCCTTCAGGTCACGTCTCAACTGCTCGACCTCTTTCTCAGCTTCTTTCTGTGGCCTCAAGCCTGCTTGTCTGCCATCCTGCCAGTCGCTCTCTTGCTCGGACTCTGACTCGCTGTCGCCACCCCCCGACTGCAAATACTTCGTGTGCGCACAAAGATCGTGACTCTCCCGCCCGCCTTCGTCGCTTGGCCTGCGACCCGCAGCATCTGTTTCCTGGCCGGCAGCCCACGCGCTGTGCACCTGGCAAAATTCTCAAAAGTCAACACATACTGTGACTTTTTATTTGTATTTTCACAGTGTTCACTTGCGAGAATTTCTGTCACCATGCCAGACCGCACGCGCCTCTCGCGCAGAATCGCCATCTCATGACGTAGCTTTTCGATTTCGTGCTCGTGCGTCGAAATTTCGGAGCGGATCTCCTCGCTCAGCTCATCTGTCGCTGTATGTGAGCCAGCAGTCGGGCAGCCCCGTGTGAGAGTGGCGTGAGGAGGACGCAAAGTGGGGACGGAGCGCCCGCGAGGGGTACAGACTTAGCAACGCGCCCAACACTCACCGTCTTCATCCGCCGCCTCCACTGCACTGCTTGCCAATCCCCGCATCCTAGTGCGTGACGACTCCGATGGCACAGAAGGCATCGGGTCGCCGAACCGCGCTGTATTCACGCCCTTGAGCGGTGAGCGTGTCGCAGCCGCGGAAGGCGCGGCTCGAAAGCCAATACCGCGGAGCGCTCGCCCCGCAACCGTGGGCGATGCATCTACCGGCGCCCCCTTGCTTGCCGCTCGTTTGGGCATTGGTCACACCATTGAGAAGTTTTTCACGATTTGAAAGGGGTGTCGCCATGGGGCTCTGTTTGGGGGTGGTGACAAGAATGATGGCGCTGACTCTCGCGCCCGTGCTTCAGGCGAACTTGCTCGCGCGCCCTGCGCTGCCCCCAGCACAGGGCGCGCGGGTTGTGTCTGCTCAGGGCGGTTGTTTCTGCTCTGTTGTGTCTGCTCTGGGCGGCTGGCAGCTGCGCCTGCGGGGAGGCGAGAACGACCTGCATAGCGCGGTGTTAACTGGCTCAGTCTTCGCCGTCGAGGGCCTGATTGGCGAGGGGGCGGACGTAGACGCGCCAAATGGCGCAGGGCTGTCCGCGCTGCATCTCGCAGCCGAGGCGCGGCGTCTTGGAGTAGCCGCGCTTCTCGTGGCCAAGGGTGCGGACGTCAACGTGTGCGACGGTGCAGAGCGCACGCCGCTGCATCACGCGGCAGCCCGTGGCCACCGCGGCACCATCATGGTCCTTCTCGACCTAGGGGCGGACCTGGCAGCTGCGGACGAGCGCGGCTGGACGCCCCTCCACGAGGCGGCAGCCGCGCACCAGGTTCCACCGCTATCCGCTGCATTCTTGTTTTGTATTAGTGATCGCCCCCATTTCCAGCTGCTAACGGGATGCACCTCACCTCCTGTCTGGCAGGTGGGTGCTCTCGAGGTCCTCCTGGAGGCTGGTGCCAATGCGCTCGCGACGGATCTGCTTGGTCGCACGCCGCTGCTGGTGTGTCATTACGATGACAACGCCAAGCACGGCAAAGGCACATGGGGCGGCAGTACGTTTGCACATGACGCCCTCTCCGCCGGTGCACCATCCTTGCCAGCATCTGCTGATACCGGAGCAGCCATCAAAGCACTGCTCGAGACGGCAATGAAAAAGGCGCGGGCGAGCGCTGCTGGAGCTGGTGCACGCGGTCTTGGTCCCCCGGCGCTCGTAGATGCAGTGGGGGGGATTGGCCAGATGGAGGAGGTGCTGACGGCAGACGAGCGATTGCAGCTTTCAAACCTCACCGAGCACGTGCGCAAACAACTGTTCGGGAGAAGCGTCGCTGAAGGCGCAAGTACGCCTCCTGATGCGGCGGGGGACAGCAGCGAGCAAGGTTCTATCTATCTATCTATGGAGGAGGAGGCGGAGGAGGAATAGTAATAAATAAAAGCAGCGAGCAAGGTTCTATCCATCGATCTATCTGTCTATCGAAACTCCGTGGAGAAGGACCGTCAAGACCTTGCAGACCCTGCGCCCTTTGTACACACACACACACGCACACACACACACACACACACATGTATATATATATAAAGATACATATACATATGCATACATATACATGTATACATATATACATATATATATACACACACACACGCACAGAGAAGAAGAACGGTGAAGACCTCGGAGACGCAGCGGGCTTTCAAGAGGGCAACACACCAACGCAACCAACTGAGCTATGGCAAGAAGGTGTCGACGCATCCCATCCAGACCAGCGAGAATTATACTCTCTCTCTCTCACTCACTCACACACACACACACATAGGTGTCGACGCAACCCAACGAGACGAGCTCATGGATGAAATTCTCTCAGAGTTCCAGGGGGGACATGACAGTGGACGTGACTCCTCACTGACAGTGTCCGACTTCACCTCATCCGCAGGCCTTTTTCTTTTTCTTTTTTGAATTTCTCTCAGAGTTCTAGGGGGGACGTGACAGTGGACGTGACTCCTCACTGACAGTGTCCGACTTCACCTTATCCGCAGGCCTTTTTTTTCCTTTTGAATTTCTTTCAGAGTTCCAGGGTGGACGTGACAGTGGACGTGACTCCTCTCACTGACAGAGTCAGACTTCACCTCATCCGCAGGCCTTGATCCCACGCTCGCGCTTGAGTTCAAGGCGGCCAAAATGGTCTGCCCCTCCCTCGCTGCGCGCTAGAATAAATGAAATGAAAAAAAATGGTCGAGTTTTTGATCGTTGATGGCGAGGTCTTTAATTTCGAGGTGTTTTACCTTGGCCAGGATGTTAACGTGAATCATTACCTTGGCAATAATATCAGCAGGATGACATCTGTGACACATTCTAGACAGAGCAGGTAAGGTAAAAGAGACCTACTACTGAGGCAAAAGAGACCTACTACTTATTCGCAATAATATCAGCAGGGTGACATCTGTGACACGTTCTAGACAGAGCACAGTCTGTAAAGAATACATTCTATAGAGAATAAATTTGGAAGAGAACACATTCTATACAGAACACATTCTAAACAGGAAAAAAACTGTATACAGAGCACATTCTGCAGAGAAAATATTGCATACAGAACGCGGTACTCTCAAGCGCGGCACACACTCGCAGCGACTTTGCAGTAGTAGGTCTCTTGTCCATTTATGTGAGGTCTCTTTTGCACTTGCATAAGGTCTCTTTTGCCGCGCAAGCGCGGGACACTGTCGCAGCGACTTTGCCCACTCAAACGCCCAAACCCTGAACCCATACCACATGTGCGTACCAAAGGCGTTTCCGTCAAAAAGTAAGGAAAAAAAATCCCTGAACCCATACCACATGTGCGTGTACCAGGCGTTTCCGTATGAGCCCCCACCTGTGCCCGCCGGCATTGCTTGTGGCGCCTTCGACGACGAATTGGATCCGGTACTTCGTGCTTGTGTGTCACTGTGTATGTGTGTGTGTCTCTGTGTGTGAGCCCCGGCCTGTGCCCGCCAGCATTGCCTTCGACGGTGGTCGCCCACTTAGATCCTCAGGTACCTTATGTCTGAGGTAGAATGTGTTCTGCATAGAATGTTATCTGTACTGTATAGAATGTGACCTGTATATCCTCAGGTACCTCATATCTGTGTGTCTCTGTACGAGAGTGTGCGCATATGCACACACGCACACAAAGAATGTTGACTCGTGAGTGCCCTTCTCCCTGCCCCTGTGCTCGCTTGCTTTCTCTTTCACGTTCCGCCCCCTGTGCGCCCTTGCCCCCCGCAGCAACTGCCGCAGGAGGCAGTCGGCGCGTTCCAAGATTCTGTTGCAGTACTCGACAAGCAGCTTGACTACATGGCTCAGGTGTGCCTCGGTAGTAGGTCTCGTTTGCACTTGTTTCAAGTCTCTTTTGCCTCTAGACTAGGTCTCTTTTGACACTGATGCATAGCAGCTTCACTACATGGCTCAAGTGTGCCTCAGTAGTAGGTCTCTTTTGCCTCTAGACTAGGTCTCTTTTGACTCTAGACCTACTATGTCATGTCTACGGCGGCCGTCCTCGTCCTCCTCCTGCATGACCCCTTCCTGCGTCTTGCTGACGCGACTTGCTAATAAGCGCATTTACTCACTATCATACACCGCATACTATCATACCGCCCGGGGCCTCTGTGGGATGCTGCGGCGCCTCGCTTGCTGCGCGACTGATTCCGCGCTGATCTTGTTCGTTTGGATAAACCCTCCTCCCCCGCACCCTGCAGGCGTTGCCAGATCGAGGCGAACTCCCGGCACTGGGCTCTCAACGTCGCCATAAGAGCAACAGGGCGAGAGAGTATAGCGTGGACGGGGATGGCATAGGAGGTGTCGACTTGCCGGTGCTCCCCGACCTGGGCTACTACCAGGAGAGAGATGGTTCGTGGGTTGGATTCAATGCAGGAGGGCGTATGGTGCCCGTGGCGTCGGATGATGTAGCACTGAAAGGGTGGCTGGCGCAGAATGACTGAGCCGCGGGCTCGCGCGCGCGCGCGCGCTCTCCAAGACATCCTCCACCTCGGGCCTGTGACAGACTTTTCCCCACATGGGTGAGCAGCCTGTGTAGATCATATGCTATTCCCAGATGGGTGTTGATTAAGATTCCCAAGCACGTCTTACCACCCCCTCATACTCGACCTTCGGCATCCGCTTCTTTCACTGCGTTGCCTTGCTGGTGTTGATCTTGATGCCATAGGTGCATTTATTTCAGCGCCTCTGCCTCCAAAAGAGCAAGTCTTTCATAAAGTCATCTCTGGTTACCAAATGCCTGAAGGCCAGTGTTTGAAGCTTTCAAAAAGACCATTACGGACTAAAACTGTCGTAGTAGCTTCCGCCGTCGTGGGGATAGTCGTAATTACAAGAGGTTCCCCACAGGCCGCAGTCCAAGACGTGCAAATTCACGGCGGCGAGATCCGCAGCAGAGAGCAGGTTTTCCGGTTTCAGCACAATGGGGGAGTCCTTGTCGATTTTTCCGAGGTAGTCCTGTGCATGTCTGCATCAGCCTACGCCCTAGCTCGCAGCTGACATGAGTGAGCGCTGAGCACGCGCGCTGGTAGTCCTGCCGTGGTGCGAAAAGGCGCTCTCACAAACCCACTTGCGAGGTTGACCCGCGCTTGTGCGCCCCCCAGACATCGGCCCGCTGATGCGCGCGCGTGCGCAAAACTCTAGGGCATCTGCCTGCAGTGTTTGTGCTTTGGGGCCAGGCTCAAAAATCACAGCACGGGCGGATGAACCTGCGGGGGGTCGATGCTGCCCTCGACGCCGAGCATGGAGCGCCGCAGCATCACAAGGTGCGACACATCGGCAAACATCGCGCCCCTAACTACCCCCACCGTCAGCGCTACCGGTATAAGCCTAATACACAAACTTGCGTCGTTTCGGAAAAATTTCCGAGGCCGCCGAGGCGCTTTCCAACGGCGTGGACTAGCCAGGCTAGAATGCCGTCGTCGTGAGGCGGGGGGGCTGTTGAGCTGATGAACAGTAGCGGCCTGCAGCAGCACGAGGTACACTCGCTCCCGCGCTCGCGCTCGGATTCTAGGGACTCTTTCCCCTCGTTCAGCAGTCGACACAGTCACGGTTCGAACGAGCGCCAGCCTCTTCCTCGGAGCTTCTCGGAGCCTCTTCTTTCGGGTTCAGCGCCCCTGCTGATCAACAACAAGCCGCTTGAGTCCTATGCGCCGCTCGGCCAGCCAGACAGAACAGGGCGCGTGTGGGTCTTCTTGCTCTTCGCGCTCGCCGTTACGCAGGGCCTCGCGTGGGGCTGTACACTCGCGCTGGCAGGACGGCTGCTTGAGCCAGAGCAGCAGCGAGGCACGGGCATGTCAGTCGAGGCCCCGGTTATTGCAGTGGCGTGGGGCGTGGCATTGCTCGTGCTCGCGCCTGTGGGCGGTTGCCTTGTCGACTTCCGATCGGCCAAGAGCATCACTGTGCAGCTGGCTGCCATGTCAGTCTGGTGGCTGGGGGGCGGGCTGCTGCTGCTGCCAGCCATTCTTGAGCCCGGGAGCGATCCAGCTTCTTCGGAAATGTCAGACACGGCGGTCGTGCTATCATGGATCGGGTTTATCTTGTGCGCCGCAGGCTCTGCGGTGGAGAGGCCGCTGCTGACGGTACTGTTGGCAGATCAGGTCCACGAGCAGTTTCAGCGTGCGCAAGCTATTGGACTCTGTTTCGCGTGCTTCACCGCGGGCGACATTGTAGCATCTGTTGTCGACGCTGCCGGCGTATCAGCTCTGGTGCTCTGTGTACTTCTCATCTGTGGGGTTACGCTGTGTGTTGGCTTCCTCTTTGCAATCCGAAAGGTGGTTGATCTGGAGATGGATTCTGTGAACGCGACTACAAGGCTGTGGTCACAGTTCATGCCGTCTGGTGATGGAGGGGCCAGCGAGTGGTCGGACGAAAAATTGCTGTCTGAGAGTGGCGAGGCTCCAGCTCGCTCCTGCTGCGGTGAGTGCAGGATTATTCTGCGACGACTCAAGCGACACCCACTTCTGTGCGGTTTCAAGGGTCAGGTTGAGCCTCGGCACGTGCGCACGCTGGCCAAGGTCTTCCTTCTAGGCGCCCTCGTCAGGGCCACAAACACATGTGTCAGGTGGGGTGACGATGCGACGCGCATGGACCACCACCTGTGCTTGGGCGGAGACGCTGCCCCCACTGCGCCAGACGATGAGCCATTTGTCGATAATCCCTCTCAAAGCGCTGCTTTCGCCTTGCCAGGCACACAGGGCGGAGTCAACAGCAGATCGGCCGGGTTGAGATCTCTGCATCATAGCAGCAGTCCGGGTCGCGGCCTGCTCGCTATGCCGTGGGGCCGCGATGCTTCAACTCACGACGCTGTGAGTGCCGCCGATAGTATTGACGATTTCGGGATCGAGGTGGTGATGCTTCCGGTCCTCAGCAATCGGGCGGGTGCGAGAGATGGTGACGTGGTGCTGGGGTTGCAAGTGCGGGGTCATCGCGACCGCCCCTTGCATGCCACGCCCTCTATGTTCTCATACACGGACGCCCACGTCGCGTTTGAGCACATCGACCAGTACGCAAGAAAGCAGGGGGGGCGGGTTCGTCCTCAGGGGAAGCACAAAACTCGGAAAAAATCTCTTTGGGCCGATGAGTTATCACTTGTTGAGTTCACACGCGCGCCCGGCACTGTGCTTCTAAGCGCAGTGGGCAGTGGGTCGGAGCCGCGGGATGGCAGTGGTGCTGAGCACGTGGGGGGTCGCAGTGCATGGGCAGAACACGTGCCACGGCTTCGGAATGCAAGCAGGGATGACAGTGGCTTGTCGGATGACATGTCGGATGACATCGCGCGCAAGCCGTCAGCATCGCCATCTGCTCGCAGTTGTCTGGAAATTGGTTACTTGACTGTAAGTCCTCCGTCCCCCTCCCTGCACTTATCTCCTGAGTGTTCCGAATCGACAACACCCCTCTTTGACCAAAATCAAGTGGGCGTTGTCTCTTTGGGTCTTCAAAACGTCGACATGGATGTGGGGTCGGCACACGGTGCCGCGTAAGCGCCCAGTCATTTAAAAGAGGGGTGGGTTTGGGATTTAAATTGGTTGACGCCTCGCTGAGACTGAATCCCCACACCGTCATGACATATTTTTTTTCAAAGTATTGTTTTCTATTTTTTTGACGTTGTTTTTGGTTGACGGCTCCGCTGAGACTAGATCCCCACACCATCATGACATAGGTGGTGCTTGGGGGGGCAATTATGGGGCTGCTGGTGGTCTTTACTCTCAACTTCACAGCCCCCGATGGGCCTTTCTGGTCGCGAGTCCCCCAAGACAGGTCCTCTTTCTCCTTCTCCTTCTTTCCTTTGACTATAGTTGCTCCTTTATGCCCTGTTGTCCCTCTATTTCCAATCAGCCCTTTCTCTTTGTTCGCTCTACTACTCCGAAATTATGAAACGAAGCGGGGTCGGCCGGCTGACGATCTCTCTCTATCTCTCTCTCTCTCTCTCTCGCTCGCTCGCTCGCTCGCTCGCTCTCTCCCTCCCTTCCTCCCCCTCCCTCTCTCCCTCTCCCTCGCTTGTGTGCGCTCTCTTTCCCCTCTTTCTGGCTCTCTCTTGCTCGCTCTCTTGCTCTCGCGCGCGAACACGCTCTCTTTCGCTCGCTCCCTCCTTCCCTCTCCATCTTTCTCTCCCACCACTCCCATCGTTCCCACCCTCTGCTTTCTCTCGTCGGTCCAGACTCTCCTGCGGCTATTTTGTAGTCTTGATTGCGATGGTGTCAGCATGCGTGCTGGACGTCAGTGTCATCGACATCGATCCCGGGACTGTCTCCATCCTCTACATGCTCCCCCAGGTTTGTGATATTTAGATGCAGAGAGAGGGGTGGGGTGTGTGAGAGAGATTCACTCGCCCGCTCGCGCCAATAGACTGCACTGCCCGCATTAGTGTTTCTTGTCTGTGGTGTACATGCTTATGTGTGTTGTGTGCGTGTCACTTGAACGTGGGTGAGCGCGTGTCCCTGTCCCGCAGTATGTGCTGGCGATGACGGCAGACTACATTGTCATAGCGTCATCGCTCGAGTACGTGTACGAGGGCAAGACGCATTGGCCCCGCGCAGGCACTACCGCCGCCTTCTTCGCTTGCCAGGGACTCGGGGTGCTAGGAGGCACGCTGTTGAGGATGGCGATGAGCGATGATCCAAAGTCGTCTTTGGCAGCAGATGAGTTCGTGACGCCAGGACTCGCGGCGGCTATTGTTGCTGTTGACTTTTTTGTCTGAGCGACGCTCACTTCTGGCCATCTTCTCGCCGTCATATGCTGAAGCCCGTGCGCCCAGAGGCGGTGTTACCCGACAGGGCGTTGTACTTACTGAAGTGAACTTCAGACACTTGTTGATTGTCAACAAAACTTCTCTCCCTCTCTCCCCCCCCTGTGTGTGTGTGCGTCATGGCGGACCGGGAGGCTGCACAACAGGATCTAACGCGTGTGAAGTAACATTTGTGCACGGGTCCGAGCGACGCTGTCTCTTGCAAGACCTAATCTCAACTGCGTTCAGAGCTTGGCTCAGCGCCCTATCCACACCGTGTCAGGGGCCTCTGATGGCGCGGGTCTTGACCTTGCACCCCCTCTGCTGTCAGGGGCCTCTGATGGCGCGGGTCTTGCCCTTTCACCCCCTCTGCTGCCACCTCTACCTTCAACACCCTCCCCACTGGCTGTTCTGTCGCGTTCCCGCCCTGGGTCATCCAGGGCAGGAGACGACTCGTCATCGTTGGCCTCGTCTGCTTCGTCCAGCGCTGCCACGCGAAAGGGGGAACACACAGAGAGGCTCGGGAGTTATGGGTAATGACAGGTGATGACAGCGACTGCCTAGGGCAGCCCAGATAACAATCCACCAGCAGTTGGGCGTTTGCGCGCGTGCGGCAGGCGGAACGCAGGATAGGAAAACGGATACGCGTAAGAGGTTACACCAGCCTCTCCCACAGCAGGCGCAGGAGGGCTCTGCTGCGCATCGAGTGCAGAGAAATCATCGGATGGTCACGGGGCGAGGCACCCGTGTTGTGGTAGATTCGCTTGACCGTGTCCGGTCTGGGCCCCGGGCGATTTCGGAGTGCATCGATGGCAGACGCTGACGAAGCCGCATGCTGTGGCTCTTCCTCGGCCACGAACTCTGTTAGCTGCAGGAATTCGATGACCTGCTCAATGTATGATCAAGTCAATTTCTTTGTTGCTTCGCAAGTGGGTGGCAAGCGTCGGAGGGTCGCTATACCAAATCCGAGCGCGAAAGTTGTGGATGTTGCAGCAGTTTTGCCTGCATGTCCGCAACACAACTGGTCATCTGCCTGCGGTCACAGACAAGGAGCGGGGGGATGGGGCGGGGCAGGGGAGAAGCGGACGCCAGACAGCAATGCCGCGTTGCACATGAGCGCACGCGTGCATGCATGGGTGCTTCGATGCATGCAGTTGCGTGTGTGCACGACGGACGTCGCACACTCGTGCGTTGAGATATCGGACCAGCATCGTCTCGAGGTTTTTGCGGTTGATTTCGACCGCCTCCTTTTTGGAATGGTTGCGCCGGGTACAGTAGGTCGGAAACGGGAGGCCCTGGAGCTGGTCGCTATAGCGCATCTCCAGCGCGTCGTAGAGCTCCTCAAAGTCGTCCCAGTACCTTTTGCATCGCCCGTACGAGACCCCCCGCACAGACACGTGATATTTCTGTGCGCTCCTCGGCCAGGTGTCAGGAGCGCGCGCTCCCCATCGCCCGGCGCGCCGCGCGCATATGCTATGCCGGAGAAAGGGCGTACCGTGGCCCTGTAGAAGCGCGCCGTTGCCTCGATCACCACCTCAGGTGGTGCCTCGATCACCACCTCAGGTGGAGGCCGCGCGGCCTCCTTGCGCATCGCCTCCTCCCTCAAAAAAACAAAAATCCCGCCACCGTGCCCGTTTGAAATGAGCAGAAATGAGCGCGAAATGAGCAGCCGCCACGCGCCGGAGGCGGGAAGAAGCGGCAGGAAGGGGCCCCAGGAGAGCCGCATTAGGCGCCAGGTTGTTGCGCGCTGTCCGCCGGCGCGTGTACAGTCTAAAACGCCATGTAGTGTTCAATGTAGTCCTTTATGAAGACGCACGCCGCAGCCCCACTGACCAGGGCGCGCCTCGTACAGCACGGAGCCTCGAAAGAGGCCCCTCGCGGCCGCACGCAGCGCGTGTATGACGACGAGTGGTCGGACAACCAAGACGCCAGAAGGCCTCACCGCCGGGGAGTCATGTCTCCCTCGATGGGCTGGTACCACGACGACGGAGGTGCGCTGCGCAGAGCATTTGGCGACGTGCAGGCGCCCTGCGGTTCGTGAGATAGCTGCTGACGAGCACCCCCCCCGCGCGCTCACATCTGCACACACGCGCTACCCGCTTCCCTGGACAGATGCAACAAAAACTCACGGCTGGCCCAGCCCCCTGGATTCCGACACAGAGCGAGAGTTCGCGCCACCGATCACCCCGCCACCGGAGCTCGATGATGAAGTCCTCTGGGACGGGGAAAATTGCGGGCTGAATGAGTCAGGCACGCTGCTTGACAAGAGCTCCAGCGCCAGGAGGAAGGTTCTGGATACCCTCCGCTGGCGCCTCGAGGCAGAAAAAAGCGTCAAAATTGGCGAGGAGCTCAAATTCCTCGTCCTTGAACAGCAGCACGAGATCAGCGAGCTGCGCGCGCAGCTCCACGATTCAAAACAGGAATCGCTGGGTGCCTCGACGAAAAGCGCGACCACCATCGGGCACACCGAAACGGAGCAGCTGCGCAAGGACCTTCGGCAGGCAAAGAGGGACAATGAGGCTCTGGGTCGCCGGGCCGTTGCAGAGGAGGAGCGAGCAGACAACATGCAGCGCTCCGTGCAGGCTGTAGAGCAAGAGAAGCGCATCGTCGAACAGGTCCTCGCACGTGTGCACGCGTGCCCATACCGCGCGTGCCGCTGTGTGGTCGCGCCTGCGGAATCTTGGTGAGCGCTTGACGTCAATCAGCAAGAGTAGCAAGTGACTTGAAAGTTGCGCAGGAGCGGCGAGCATTGTCAGCGAAAGTGGATGAGCTTCTGAGACAGGTTGCAGACGTCAAGACTGAACGCGATTCCGCGGCTTCAAAACTACAACAATCCATGAGCGACGCCAATGAACTTGAGGTGTGCTCATGATGATGATGATGATGATACTAATACTAATACTAATAATAATAATATTGACTATAATGATAATAACAATGAACTTGAAGGTCTGCTCATGCTCTGCACCCTGCCTTGCCGCGTGAAGTGCACATCACCCGCAAGGTGACTCAGGCAGATGATGAGCAAGATGTGTAGAGGTATAGATATAGGCTGGGGGGTATCTCGCACAAGGCCTGATGTGCTCACAAAAAACAAAAACAAAAACAGGAGCAATTGGAGAGAACGATGACTCTTTTGCAAGCCGAGCAACAACTGCACAAAACCCAAAGGGAAATGAGCGAGCAAAATGAAACCAAGAGCCAGGCAACACTCCGTTCGCTTCAGCAAGAGGTTCTGCGTGCTGGGACTTGAGTGTCCAAAAAACATTAATAATGATAATTATTTGTGACGCACATATTTGCCCGCAACCGTCCTATTGGGTTTTCTCTGTGGTGTCCCGTGCTCGTTTCAGTTCAGGGTCTAGTTTAGGTTGGCTAAAGTAAACCCTAAACTAAACCCTGTGGTGTTACTTTGTGGTTTCCCGTGCTCTCTCCTTGTGCCGTACGTTCATTCTCACCCGCGTGCTCGTATTTCAGGTGACGCGGCTCAAGGCTGAAGCCTCGTTGGAGAGAGCGCGGGAGCAGGAAGAGGACCGCAAGACCAAGGGACGGTTGGAGAAAAGCCTGGCCGCAGCATCGGCAGCAAAGGACGAGGCAACTGGTCTCAAGGTTTGCCTCCGCACCTAATAGGGAGGGAGAGAGGGAGACCATGAGACAGGGCAACTAGTCTCAAAGTGTGCCTCCGCACCTAGGAGAGAGGGAGAGAGGGAGAGAGGGAAGGATGGAGGGAGAGGGAGGGCAACAGGTCTCAAGGAGTGCATGCGTGCCTAACACTGCATGGTTGCCCTAACCCCTAAACCCTAAACCCCAAACAGTGTATAGTTACAGCTCCTGCGCACTGCCCCTAAGAGGGAGGGTGGAGAAACAGTTGTGTGCACACAGGCAGGGGGGGACATGAGGACGCGTGAGCGCGCTGATGGTGCTAGATTGCTGCGCGTACAGATGATTTTGCATGCAATGTTGATGCCAAGACGCATTGATTATCATTGTTTTTATCATTATTATTATATATTGTTACATTCGCACATACACACACACAATCAAGTTTGTATGATGTATATTGACCTCTTTTTGAGTTGTTAGTTAATGATGCCAAGAGGAGCGAGGGGTATGTGTTAGCTGACGAGAGCCCGGCCTTGGCGAGCAGCAAGCATTAGCGATGCATCAAGAGCACGCCGCGGCGCACATGCAACATCAAAAAGGAGCCATGCAGACGGTCATGAACGAGCTCGCGACCATCATGCTCGAGCTCAACGCCTTGCGCGATGCATGCTGTGCCGATGAATCGGCCGCGTCCATGCTCCATGTCCCGCTGGGTGCCTCTTTGACGGGACCAGGGTGTGAAGAGGTGAGGGAATGCGCTCATGGGGGTTAGTGGAGGGAGGGAGAGAGGGAGAGGGAGGGATGGCGTGCTGCAACCGCTGCGAGCAACCCGTTCTCAAGTTCTTGCGCACGGACGAGATTCTGAACCGGCGTTGATGCAGATTGAGACTCGTCGACTTGAAATTGCGACCCTCAAGGACGAGGCTGTGGTGCTTCAGCAGGCCATCGCTACGCTGCAAAGCGAGCAAGAAGGCTTGAAATCTGAAAATGAGGCTCGTATACTCCAAGAGCGCGCCACGACTGAGGGCCAACGGCAAATGGTCAAAAAGCTCAAGATAGAGCAGCAGGAGCTCAAGATGGAGCTGGCTGCGGCCACAGATCGCGCCGAAGCCCTCACCGCCCGCCTGGAGCACCTCGCCCTGAAAGACGGGCCTCCTGAGCAGCAGTTGCTGGCAGTCGAGCTTGCTAGGCTGCAGGTGCTGTGTGATTCCTTGAAAGCCCAGAATGACAATCTGGGCCAGGAGAATGCGGCGCTGTGGAAAGAACGCGCCGGTTTGAAAGAGGAGCTGGGCTCGGTGAGTTTCCATGTACGTGCATTGAGGCCATTCGTTCTTTTTCCCCCTTCTCTTTTTTCAAGTTTCCACGTACGTGTATTGTGGGCCATTCTTTCGCTGTTACTCGATTCCGTCGATCTGCGCGAATGACAAGTGTGAAATGAATGACAAGTGTGCGGTCGAGTATCGAATGACACGTGTGCCGTTGAGTATTGCGATGCTCTGCATTGAATGCATCAT
>Ga0315899_10004761_pt1 | contig 14649 bp, 13 predicted proteins | sample LakEriMetagenome_2_FD_203518 | JGI IMG/M metagenome (GOLD analysis project Ga0315899, IMG submission 203518) | Freshwater fungal communities from buoy surface, Lake Erie, Ohio, United States - Buoy 4 MA112 | ecosystem: Environmental > Aquatic > Freshwater > Lake | place: USA: Lake Erie, Ohio... | reverse complement strand
CTTTTTATCACAAGTCAATTATAGAGGAGACTTCATCTATAGATTTGCTGGAAGCGGTTACGGATTGGCAACGTTGCTACTATTTAAGTATTTATAAAGAGTATCATCGATCAATAAAAAACGATGTCAAATACAATTTTAATTTAAATAATGAAATTGCGAACCTTTATAAAAACTTGGAATACAAGAATTCTTCATTTCGGTTTTTAATCAAAATTTATAATGTTATAGGAAGAGATGTTGATAAGTTAGAGAAAGATGAATTAATGCTATTACGAAAATTATTTTCGTTTTCCACCTACAAAAGTTGGGATAAAGATTATAAAGACGAAAAAGAAATAAAGCAATCTAGTGAATTAAGCCAACCAGAGAAAGATGAAATTAGAAAGCGCGCCGAAGCGACATTTTTTGAAATGAGAAATAGATCCAAAGATAATTTGCAGTAATTTTTAGTCATTTGTTATTTTACCCTACACTTTTTTGTCTCTATTGTAGACAAGTATTGATCACAATTTTTTGATTAGTATAAATCGCGGTGTGAGCCACCAAATATTTATGTTAATTGTTGTTTATCAATATATTATAAATCTATAAAATTTGAGACATGAACCAGGACTTCGTATTTATTAATGGTAACACAGGGTACATTAACCGTTTACACCGCAGTTTAAATGGCGGCATGAGTAATATGCAAAGTGCCTATAATGCCAAAAATGCGTCAGATAACTACAAGACGTTTTACCTGCTGAAAAATGGAGAAATAGTGTCGCACAGAGAGTGGAGACAAATGGGAAGCCCGAACTATGTTGTTTCTGGTTCAAAGAGCGGCTGTGAAGGCCACTGGGTGAGAACACTCAATTTACAATAGGCCTTAATATATCTGTCAAATGTGAATTTGTTTAGATCAGCGTGAACATAATTCACTTGGACAAAATATGTCAAAGAAAAGCTATTTGCATAACTATTACTTCAATAGGTTTCATCATATACAGAATCAAATAACTAATGTTAGATTATTTTTTTAAGTGGTTTAATCACCTTGATACTTTTGAAAAAGGGCTTTGTATTTACTTCGGCTTTCTATTCCTATTGTGGACTTGGAAAATAGAGTTGCCAAAAATTTATAAAAATGGCAAGAAAAGTTTTCAGTTCTATCCTAAATACAGAATGAGTGTCAACAAGAAGAAATTCGTAATCGAAGTTGTAAAGTGGGCCCTAATGAATTTGGAGTATAAAGGACTAATCAAACATAAGTGGAATGTTGATGTAGAGATTTCCTATTATGATCATAAAAAAGTTCATGGTCTTTTTTATTCAGGCATTAATAAAATTAAAATTTTTGTCAACAACCATAAAAGAGTAGAAGATCTAGTAGATTCTTGTATACATGAAGTAGTTCACTATTTGCAATTTAGTCATGATCCTAAAAACTATAGCAAGAACTATAAGTTGCTCTTAGACAAAATGACTTATCAAAGACATCCAATGGAAATAGAGGCAAGAACAATTGCTGCATCTCATACAAAAAATTGCATGAACTATCTCATTCAAAAAGGTTTTATAACTAAGTAATAACTCAAAAAAAAAGCATGAATAGAAAGAGAGGTACCCGTATTTATGAATTCTTTACCCCTAATCATGAACCCTATTTGCCCAGGACAAGACATCATAAAATTCAAATTTTAAATTTTAATAAAAATCAAGATAACGAGGTTGAAACTCTTTTACTAACAGATTCTGAAGGGATTACTGTTCTTTTCCCTTATTCTTTGGTTAAAGCCAATGACCTTAATATAGTGGATAATAATTTAATGATTTCTGATTCTATGTATAAAGTATGGTTTGATGAAAAACATGATATTGAATACAAAGAAAAGAGTAAAATCCTTTACGATCACTTTGACCAAATCATTGAAAATACAGATTTGATTATTTCAGATGAACAATACTTTAATATAAAACTTGAATGGCTTCAAAGTTGTATGCTTTATTACGGGGGTATACACTATAGACTTGGCGCTTTATTAAAATCCTGGATAGAATCAGACGATTTGAGGATCCCTAATACAGATATATATGTTTTCAAGATAAATGGCAGTGTATTAAGCGGTTTTAATATTTATCATGGTTGGTCTTTAGGACAAAAATGTATTGTAACAGGTTCTATTGAAAAAGGAGAAAGGAGCTGGAAGCATTATTTCTCTCATTTAGCCGATTTGAATAAGGTATATAAGCGCGGCATCCATAAAAATTTACTTGCATTAGAAAGTCTCATCTATAAACTAAATATAAATTAACATGAAACTCAATCTCCTTATATTTCTCCTGATGAGTAATATCTATGTTAATGGACAACTTATTCAAACCACCGTTTTTCCTGAGCAAATTGAAAAAATATATAGATCCAAATATGGCGCCTATATTAAATTAATTGACTACTACCCTGAACCGGGTGGGAGTTCGGGAATTATATTAAACAAGGGAGCAGACTACAAGGAGGTTATTTTAAAAGAAAAATTAAGTCATCTTATCCTTGAAAAGATTTTAGATAAGATAAATGAAATCAGGTCAAAGAATAGCCTCAAAGAATTAACTCGTAATATAAAACTTGATGAAATAGCAAAAGCCGAAACCAATAATAGATTTAAAGAAGCACTTAAATTTCATCATACTTTTCCGCCAAATGAGTTTGAAATCCCCAATGACAGCTTTCCAAATGGTACATCGGGCATCGGGAATTATACATTTCAATGTGGGAATAACTCCTCAGTGATAGAAATTGATAGAAGCTTAATAAGAAATCTTTCGAAAAATATAAATGCATGGAGAATAACTGATGTAAGTGAAATCAGTAATAAAATTGTTGAGGATTTCTGGTTAAATTCTAAAGAACACAGGCAAAATATATTAAATTCATATACCTCAACTGGTCTTGCAATTACTGCTGCAAACTACAGATTCAAGGATTTTTATTTTGATGATGTTGGAAAGAGGCATCTACTTAATAGTCGCCACACAAGAAAAAATCCATTAGGTATATTATTATTTATTACACAATTATTTTCTATTTATGATGAACCATAAAATAATATATATATCACTCATGTCACTTATAGTGATATTAAATTTATCCTGTTCACCTAAAATGCATCTTATAGGTATGGGAATGCGTCAGATTAATATTTCCCAAAATAAATATTCAAAGTACAATCCTTATATCAAAACCCCAAAAAACAAGAAGAAAAAAAATGAAGAAGCTAATTAAATTATAGTTTCACCACTGTCTGTAACTATTATTTTATCTGAAATTTATTTATTCCAAATTCTCGAATGAAAATTCGAAAATTAAAAGCAATTTGAAGATATAGATTCAAAAAATCTATAAAAAAATGAGTTACAATTTTGGGTTATATAGTTATCGACCGAGTAAAAGATAATACTTGTTCAAAATATTGAATATGTTTAAAATGGAAGAATTCAAAGAACCCTTGGTCCCTCAATATAATATTTTGAAGGCGTAGAAAAATTTAACGTGGCTTTGTGCTACTACTTCTTTTTTTAATAAATGTCTTCAATATTATTTAACGTATCTGATGGGTAATTAGTTTGTGCATCATTATTATTAATTTCTTCTATCGAACTTTGGTCAATTCCTCTCATCAGTTCTTTAATATCTTTAGGTGTCATATTCCCGAATCTTGAGAATAGTATTGACAGCCCAAATAAGTCAAAATCATCCAAGGTATAAGACTCTGGGATTAAAATTTCATCCTTGTATCCTAACCATGATTTGGATTCATAGTCAAAATATTGTGCCTTATCTTTTCCTAAAAACAGCTTATAATCAAGTTTTGGTTTTCCTACAACAATATATCCAGGATAATACCATTGCATATTGTTTTCTTTCAGGAACTCAACCGTCTTAAGAATTAAAAGTTTACCAAGACTGTACTTGGAGTAAGAATGGTCATAAAAATGAATACCCGATGCGACTGAATCAAGTCCTTTATCAAATAAACCCATAGCAATGAGCTTTGAATTGTCTTTGATTCTAATTGCATAAGTATTGTATTTACTAGACATTTTCTCCCCTCCGTATAGGTATTCGTTTAACGATTCATATCCGTCAAAGTCTATATCGGACCTGTAAATGTCATATAAATCATGTTCTTCCAGGCTATTGTCATGAAATTTCTCTATGGTAATTTCAAATCTTGCTGATTTTCTTTTAAGTCTTTTATGAGAGTCATGAGCAGATAGTTCGTTTACATTATATCGTAGCCACCATACTCGGTTGATATTTTCTGGACCATTACCATATTGATTATGGGTTGTAGTGAAAATCTTTTGTTTCATCCTATACCATCCCATAGCGAGAAATTGGTCAAACATCCTTCCCGAATACTTTTTAGGGTCATATATATAATGGTATATGATTTTTTCCTTTTGAATTTCCATGGACAACGTCTATAAAATTGTTCTTACGATTTAGATAAATCCATTTTGCAATATATACAATGTTCGTTCCCACAAGAACTTTTAAACTGAAGCTTTTGAATATTATCCCAAACAGTTTTAAGAAATTCTAGAAAAGCTTCATTTTCTTCATATTCAAATGCCGAAACCGCATTTTCTACTTCAGGATAATGAAACTCAAATTGGACTCCATAATCTTCTTTAAAATTATTTATCATAAGCATAGAATAGATCATTGCTTGTCTCCAATATTGACTTCCGGGATCCTGCTCATTAATATAAGGTTTTAATGCCCCTTTAGATCTTCCCGTTTTATAGTCGATAACTTTTACGTTATTATCGATAATATCAACTCTATCAAGCTGACCCTTGATTTTAACGTTTTCTCTTAATACGGCATGAAACGTTTCTTCAATTTTATTTGGCTTTGAAGTTAATGGGAAGCGCTTCAGATAATCTGCTACCAAAAATATTCCATATGCTTTGAATTTATCAATATGTGTTGAATGGAAATTGTATTTGAATTTTTCCATTAGAATATCTATTAAAGCACTTAAACGCTTTTTATCATATTGAATAGAAATATCTTTAGCAACTTCCTTCAATGCTTCATGAAAAAGAATACCAAAAGCTGGAACTTCAGCAGAAGTACTTGGAACTTTCAAAATAGCATTATAGAGAAATTCGTTCTGGCATCTTTCCCATGTTCCAAGGCTGCTTGGTGATATTTCAAATGCTGCAACTTTTTCTTTAATTAACGCTAATAACTCTTCATTGGTTTTTAGCTCATAAGTGGCTTCATTTCTTTTTGGAATAGTAAAGTCAGCCATTTCTTCATAAGTAACCGAGGATGAGTTTTTGTATGAATTCATGAGTGCAGTGAGCTCAGCCGACCTAGTTCCAAAATTTTTATATAGGCATACTGAGAGATTAGATTTTGCTCTGGTACAGGCAACATAAAGCAACCTTCTCATATCATCTTCGCTGTCTGCTTCCGGGACTATGAATCTGTTTAGTAAATCAGGAACTTTGATTTTACCTTGATCTGGTTTATTTTCCCATAATTTATCGTGTGTAGCAATCAGGTATACCTGCTCATATTCCAGTCCTTTGCTTCCATGAATAGTTGAGAGCGTTACTGCGTTTTTGTTCTCACTTTTCTTTTCTTCTACTTTTATGGGCAGTTGGTTTTGATCATGATACCAGATTAGGTCTGAAAGTCCAATAAGTGTTTTAACTCTGCTTGTCTGTCTGAATTGATTTACAAAATCATTCCATGTCTCTATTTCTTTTTGTGATGGATCCTGCATCAAATGCTCTTTACTTAATTGGCTAAGCAGCTCCAATAGTTCATCATTGATTTCATTGGATTTGGATTTCAATAACTGGTTTAATCTGTTAATAAATGGAATGATATCAGAAAACTCAGTTGAATTGGATTGAATCCATGAATAATAATCCGAGCCCTTTACATTTTTACTTTTTAGGAAAGAAGTAATAGTATTGGTATGAAAGGTTTTGAGGAGCAGAGTTTGCATCAGGAATCCTTCTGCGAGGTATACATTTCCATCGAGGCATCTAATGAATTGCAAAAGATTAAAAATCGATCTTCCATAAGGATTTTGGAGTAAATCAATCCATGTTTTGTTTATCTGAGTTTCTATATTAAAATAGTTCAACCATTTTTCAGTTAGATTATAATCGGCATGTCTTTTACCAAGAATAGCAAATTGATTTGGAGACGCTCCGTTTTCAATTTTTTCTTTAATCTCATTGGCAACAAAATATGCTTCTTGTTCATCTGATTCAAAAACTTTTATTGAAGGGTTAGGATGTTCACCGTTTTTGTATTTCTCATTACCTGAGATTAACGGATGAACTTTCTCAGGTTGTCTTTCTCCATTTTGTTTAATTAAACAAAAAGCTTCCTGAAGAATCATTGGAGTACTTCTATAATTCAATTCAAGGGTAATAGTTTTTAAGTCTCCATTGAATCGGTTGCGCATCCATTCGAAATTTTGTTTACTTGCTCCCTGGAATCTGTATATGCACTGATCATCGTCTCCAACTACAAAAATGTTTGGTTTTTCAACTTTTTCAGTCAGGATATTTAGAAGCGCGACTTGTTTCAAATTGGTATCCTGGAATTCATCTACCAATATATATGGGTAATTTTCTTTAAGTCTTAATAATAAATCTTTATTGCTATTAAGTAGAAGTACTGCCTCATTGAGCATGTGTTCAAACTCATATTTATTTCTCTTTTCGAGTTCTTTTTCATATTCATCATACATTAGAGCAATCACATTTGCAAATCGATTGATTTTTTCTGTCAATTCTAGTCCTGTTTTCTTTAACCCCTTACCACACTTAAGTTGGTATTTATCTTCAAGAGGGAGTAGCTCAGAGATACATTTTTTAGCTAAATCAAGAATTTCTTTTTGATCAAGGTTTTCTTGTCTTATTGCATTGAATATCTTTACATAGTTTTCAATACCAAACGAAAAAGCAGGTTTCAGGTATTTAGGATCTTCAATTGTAAGATGATCAAAGATTAAATTTTCAATGATCATATATCGCTGAGCATCTGAGATCAATGATTTTCCTTCAAAAACATTTGAAGCATTTGCATCTAACTGATTTTTACAGAATGAATGAAATGTGTAAATGTTCACTTTTTCACTTGTTTCTCCAATGAGTTCACTCAAGCGATTTCGCATAGCTGCTACAGCTGCATTTGAATAAGTCAGACAAAGTATATTATAAGGATTCGCATCTGTCTCTTTTAAAATATGCCCGATTCTTACAGCAAGAATTTCTGTTTTTCCAGTACCTGGCCCAGCAAGCACCATTACTGGCCCCTCGATATTGTGTACTGCTTCGCGTTGTTTATTATTAAGTTTTTCTATGGCTGTTTCAAAATATGTCATTGTAGTATTTTTCATAGATTAATTATTTAAGGTTTTGAAACCAATTGGATTGCTGAAGAAAGAATTTCTGATAGATGTTTCTTCTTCGCATAAAGAAATAAGCTGATCTTCTATATTTTCATCATGATGAAGTATCTGATTAACAAGTATTTTCTTAGAGATATTTGAAATCTGTCCACCTGTTAAATCATACTTGTCGTTTAATTTTTCGAGGACTTTATCATCTAATTCTGGCATTGATGATTTTAATATATCAAGCGTAATATGTTTCTCAGGTTTTTCGAATTTAATTTTATACAATAATCTTCTGTCAAATGCTGTATCTAGGTTTTTAATCAAGTTGGTTGTAGCCATAAAGATCCCTTCAAAATCTTCAAGTTCCTGTAAAAGGATATTTTGTATTGAGTTATTCAACTGATCAATACTACTATTTGCATTGATTCTCTTTCCTAATAAGGCATCTGCTTCATTAAAAAGAAGAATAGGGTCTTTATCAAATTTAGATTTGGCAATTGAGTACTCGCTAAAGATTCTTGCTATGTTCTTTTCACTCTCACCCACCCACTTATTTTGAATTTTTGGGATATCAACCATCATTATATTTCTGCCAGTAATTTTTGCAATATTTCTTACAGTAGAGGTTTTGCCAGTACCTGGCGACCCAAATAGTAGAACCGTAAATCCTGGACGCATGTTTCTATCTTTCATTTGTTCAAGCACATGATTATATCTTTCATTTAATAGTAAATCTGATAAAGTCTCAACAGATTTACCTTCTTTAGTATTGTAGAAAAGTTTCTCCTTATTTATCTTTTCATGATAAATTAAATTACAGGTACGTGGTTTATAGTCTCTATGTTCTTTAATATTTTCATCACCGCAACCACCGAAAACACTTTTCATTGCTTCATCAGTCAATTTGACTGATTCAAAGAGCATCAAAAATCCACCTGCTGTTTCGATATAATTATTCTTTATAAGTACATGTGTCCCCGTTTTAATCATCGATTTGTATCTCATTCGATCAGAAGCATTATCAACAACTTCTCCAATTACTTTCTCACAATCAACTTCTTCGTTCCCGCGAAGATGTTCAACACAAATATTTAAAAAGATCGCAAGATCAACATCTATTAATTCTTTTTTAGATGTTATCCATTTCACGGCATCTAAAATATTGTTGATTTCCATCAACATATCAATCTCTTTAATGAGTTTTTCAGTTGTAATGTGTTTCTCCATTCTTTGTACGATAACATCATTAACATCATCAAGAAAGGCAAGGAAATTATCACAAGGGACAATCTTCATTAATTCAGGATCTCCATTCAGTGTCGCACGCATTACTCGTGGATTAACACGTAACTGTTTGAACTTGTATGCATGTTTATGTGATACTTCTCCAACCTTGAGAACAAGTTTCTTATCTGTAAGCTGATCAATTGCTTCAAGTACATCAGTCAGATAACTGATATCCTTACCAAAACTCTTCGTAACCATCTCTCTATCAATTTCTGTATCGTTTAGGCTACAGTTCATAAAAAAGCCTAGTATTACGGCTTCAAATCCTGAAATATTAAAGAAACTGATAATCGGTTCAATTTGTGGCAACAGACTTTCGACCATTTCCTCGTTGAAAGTATTGTTTTCCAATGTATTAGCAGTTGCTTGAACGGCGATAAGGATGGATTTGGATGTAGACTTATTAACCATGTTTATTGAATTGGAGAGCAAATTATGGGTGGGGTATGAAATTTTGTTTCACACTTGCCTTATTTGTACAACGACTTTATCCATTCCATTGCAATTTCAAAAGCATCAAGCATAACTAAAGCACCTACAAGTGCAATACCGGACAAAGTGAGAAAACAATATAGCCAGATCCAACCCCATCCCTGAAGATCTTGGGTGATGAAAGCCACCCAAATGATCATAACAACGAACGACATTATAGTCAGCTGGCCTAAAACATACAATATGGATCCAATGTTAACCAGTTGTTTCCAAAAGATTCTAACAAATAAAAGAATCAAAAAAGTTAAGAGACTATAAGTAATGAATTGTACTGCAGACATGGTGCAAAAATCTGTCTGCGGGGTGAAATTTTATTTCAGAATAGCAAATTTGATCTTCTTGAATGTACTACTACTCTCAACTTTATCAATTTCATCAAGCAAATACCCCACATTACCATCTGAAAGGTAATTCCACCCCATTGTTGATAGTTCCTGATCCCCCAATAAACGTTTAAAGTTTAATAGATCTATATCAATAGGGTTATTCAGACAATAAATATTGGTTGGAAGTGCCGCAATATTAACTTCATTGTACTCCTCAAAATTCTTAATTGGTTTTTCCCTGATTTTTTTACCAAATTTTGGGAAAGCATAAAGACCAACAACAAAAGTTTTTTCCATTTGATTATTTAAGCTAATCATGAAAACAACTTTTAATTGACGTATTTTTTTCTCGTCTGGTGTTTTTGAGTGAAAACTAGGCACTAGCCCATACCACAGACCATCTGGTTCTGTTTCATATGTTTTGTGTGCAAAGTTGAAAGCGGTATGACTTAATCCTGTTTCTTTTGCATATCCAAAGTTTACATCAGTAAGATCAGAGGGTCTGATCCAACGGTGATTATTCCAGTCAATTCTTACAAGTATTCCTTTATTCATATTTTAATATCGCTTTATTAATTCTCTCTTTTATTACTGATCTGAGACTTAAAGGCTCGATTACTTCAACACTGTCAACAAAACTCAATATCAGTGTTTGAAGTTCAGGACTGTCATAAACCCTGAGTTGAACAATCATTTCTTTATCACTTTTACTAATTATTTCCATAGAAGAATGTAGCTTATCCTCTGAAATTAGATTAACAACAGAGCCGGTGAATTTTAATTTTACATCAATTGGCTTTGAGTCGTGCATGTGAAATACACCGAGACTGTACTTAAAATATTGATCCTGGTTAAACGTTGAATCGATATAATAATCTTCATCCGAATCTTCAATATTTTCAATTCGACTTAACTTAAAGAGTATTGTTTTATTATCATGCTTAATTTCAGAAGCATATGCAATCATATACCATTTATTTCGATACTCTTTTAACATGTAAGGACTGATTGTTCTTACCGAGGTTCTATCGCCAAAGCTTCTATAGTGAAGCCTCAATGTTTTTTTATCAACTATTGCATTATAAATCTTCTCAAGCCATTCAATTCCAGAACCTTCTGTCACTTCAGCTACCTGAATGTATTTTTTTGTGTCAGAAGTGTTGATTCTTCGAAGTACTGAACTCGCCAGTATTCTGGTTACAGCATCTGAAAATTTATCATATATCGGCGTGCCATTAAATCTTGAGAATACTCCCATTGCGAGAGTAATTGCTGTTTTATCCTGTTCTGTTATATTGATATTATCAATACTGTCCTCTGAACTTTCGTAGTAAAACTTCCCACTTCGATTGATAATCTCAACGGGAAAAATCTCTGGCATCTTCTTGATATCCAAGCGGATCATTCGCTCTGAAACCTCAAGACTATTATCAGGATTTGACGCACGCTCAAATTGATATAATTCGTTATTAACTATTTCTGTGAGTTCTCTTGCAGTAAGACCTTTGTTTCTTCTTAAGTGGCGATCGATAATCTTATACCGTTCAAATGCATTTTTTGCTAATGGCATTTTGGTGCTTTTGATGTCTGAAGGTGAAGCAGCCAGATAAAGATAGTCGATTACCATTTATAGTGAAATTTAATTTCATTATATATCATAATATGAAATTATGTTTCAAAATATAAATCATTCATTTTGAGCATTTTAAGAAAATACCCTAATAAAGTGGCCGTGAATAAATTAGATCACCAGAACATTTAAAATAGTGCAAGAACCTCTCCAACTCATGGTGATAGAAAATACTTCGTTTGTTTAATTTTAAATCTGTCACGAATTCTTTCAGATTATGAAAGCTTGCTCTCCAATCGATAAAATGCATTCCAGGTTTCTGATCATTTTTCAATAGAAACTCAAATTGTCGATTGGCATTTTCACAGAATGAAAAGAAGTTGGAAGAAGTTACCACCAGAAACTCATCTTGCAAACGACGTTTTTTCTTTGAATAGTTATCTGGGTAAAGAGAGTGAAAGTTCAACATAATTGAAATTTTGTCAAACATAATTTCAGGGTGTGAAATTTTATTTCACTATTTAATTTTATTAATAAACTTATATAGTAGATAAGCTTCTTTATAAAGTGCTGAAACAAATAATGGTTAATTTTGAAAAGTAAGTGTCCCTGTTTCCATGACAGTTTAGATCTTAAGTGAATACCATACTTTTAAATCACCAAAAAAAACAAAACCCTTGTAGTTCAATCACTTACAAGGGATTTTTGTTTAGGGTGCACAGAAAGGTGCACAGTTTTTGGGATTTTTCATCCAGTTTCTTGATTTGACTTATCTATCTAATAAAATAAGTGATGAGATGTACTTAGATTGTGTTGCACAATTACTCGAAATGTTATTGATATGAATATATTTGAGTTATAAAATAACTTAAATTCAACATACATAGTTTATTTATCTAGAAATAAATAGCGCTTTTAATACTCACAAATATTATTTAAAATAATAAAATCGCATGAGCAACTTGAATCAAGATAAAATTGGAGAAAAATCTCTAAAATTTACCATTGAAGATTTTGAAACTATCCACACTTTGGCAATTCTATACTGTTCTTTTGCGAGTAGTCCATACCTAACAGATTCATCCCTAGATACAGTTATTCTGAGATTACAATCTTGGGATTTTAAAATATCTAAACAGAAGAAGGATCAGGAAATCCTTAAAGCACTTACCTGGTTTTCTAAAGAATACTCACCTGATTTATTTTCTATTCTCAAACAAAAATTTTCACTTCTTGAAAAATTGTCCAAAACGAAAAAAATTAAAATAGTAAAAGACTTAAGGGAGATATCAGCCACTTTATTTTCACTTACAGAACAAAAACTCCATCTATACCATTCAATTATAGCTATTCTCAATATTGAAACAACAGATTATGATATAAAAATTATTTCAGAAAAAATCATTGATCAATTCAATGATAAAATTGACTTTGAGTACAAGTCAATCATTTTAGAAAAATTTGTAGAATATGGAATGATAGTCGTCCTTTCAATCGATGTAAATGACTTACAGCTATCAATCAAAACAGGTGATTTTAATGAATTGATGTTGAAAAAAATTGGAACGGTTGATTTAAAAGACTGGCTTTCACTTGAAAAATTAATCACTAAAGAAGAAATTAAAATTATCAAAAAAGATTTTAAGGATGTGAGCCCCGATTTTATTGTTCTTATGTATTGCCAAGGAAAGTATATTCATGCATTTGCATCGGAATAATACTTTAAATTTTCTATTTTATAAAGACATTTCTAATATATACCTCATTTATTAATATTTAATAGTAGCGACATCACACCCCCAATCTTTACCATTTCCAACCGGTTTCAATGCTATTTCAAATTTTCGAATTCAAAGCCGATGGAGAATTGTTAGCTTGTAAGTATCTTGTTTATTCTACAATTTTAAAAATTGATAATATTTTCTATTCTCCAATATTTTTGAACAACTTGCTATCAGTGGAATAAGGTACTTTACCACTTGGAACTATTTTTGAAGCAGGCTCAAGATGTACATCTTGATCATCAAAAAAAATATGTGCACCAAACGCTTCCAGAATTTTATCTTTTGATAGCCCCCCCAAAAAATAAATTTCATTAATATATACTCCCCATTCTCTTAGTGTATTTAATACTCTCAAATGTGCCGGAGCTGAACGAGCCGTTATAATTGCTAATCGTAAAGGAGAAAATTCAATGTTTACTGGTAAATGCTTTTGGATATTCGACAATTTAATAAGTAACTGTGCAAAAGGACCTTCTAATAAGGGGTTTGTTTTATTCCTAAATTCATGCTCTTGAAATGCTTCTAATCCATTCTGTTTATATATAAATTCAGAATCTTCATTGAAGATAACTGCATCGGCATCAAAGGCTATTTTTACAAGATTCGCCGAGGAATTGAATTCCATAGGAGCAGCATAAATCAAAGCTGCTGCACATGATTTCGAATCAATTACTTTTTGAACTTCAAGAGGGTCTTTTGAAAGAAATAGATCAACATCAAAACCTTTTATATAGGCCGAAATTGGCTGACCTCCTGTAAATGCCATTCTGCTTATTGGTAGTTTGTGTTCTTCCAAAGAACGCATAATACGCATTCCTGTTTCTGGGCTATTTGTTGACATAATCACAACTTCAACGATCTGTTGATTTGCATACTTATTTAATTCCAAAAGATTTTTGACTAAATAATATGCAGTTCCAGGTTTGAGAATTTCATTTTCATGTTCTAATTGATATTGACGATATACTTTAACACCTTCACTTTCAAAAATATCATTTTCCTTTTCAAGATCAAATAAGGCTCTTGAAGAAACTCCTATTACTAGTATATTTGATAAGTCGGTAGGCATTTATTTATATTTGATTTTTGAGTTTCATCATTCCCTCTATAAGAAAGCACATTGCCATAGTATCTAATTCACAATATCTCAAAAGAGCATTTCTTAATCTAATTCTTATTTGTTCAGGTATATGTGAATATTGAAGATAAGCATAGGCAGTCATTGCGGAACCCCCATCCCCAATTCCTTCTAGATCTTCAAAGAACTGATCTAAATCATCTCGATCATAATCTTCAAATATTCTTGGTAATGTTTTATAGGGATCATTGTTTAAAGTAGAATCAATCCATCTGTGGTCTTCAAAATTCAAACTTTTTATAGGTAATGTTTTGCCATAAATACCATTTACAGAATATTTTTCAACCAGATAAGGCACATCATTTATAATTGAAGGTAATATATACTTTAGTCCTACTTGACCTCTTGAATAAGGTGAATAATAATTTTCTTTTACCAATTGAAATAAATCTACCATATCCCTTTGGCCACTGACGTATTTTTTCCCATCGGGTTTGTATCTTGTTATCAGATCAATAAAGTTCAGTAACTCATTTTTTTCTTGCTCATTAACCTCTATTTCACCGCTTGATATCTGCTCATGAATCATTCGCAGATAATTATTTTCATGATTATGATATCTGAATATGGTTCCTTCATTTCTGCTCAATGAAATTTTAAGTGTTCGAATAAATTCCAGATTAGGGAATAC
>Ga0315899_10004758_pt1 | contig 14653 bp, 12 predicted proteins | sample LakEriMetagenome_2_FD_203518 | JGI IMG/M metagenome (GOLD analysis project Ga0315899, IMG submission 203518) | Freshwater fungal communities from buoy surface, Lake Erie, Ohio, United States - Buoy 4 MA112 | ecosystem: Environmental > Aquatic > Freshwater > Lake | place: USA: Lake Erie, Ohio... | reverse complement strand
GCGTGATGCCGATGTCGTCGAGGCCGTTCAAGAAGCGGTGTTGGGTGGCCGGGTCCATGGGAAACGACGCGGTGATGCCGTGCGAGGGCACTTCGACCCGGAGATTCTCCATGTCGACGGTGATCTCTGTCTTGGGGTCGGCTTCGATGGCATCCCAGATCTGCTTCACCACTGATTCGTCCACTACCACCGGAACCAAACCGTTCTTCGTGCAGTTGTTGCGAAAGATGTCGGAGAACGACGGTGCGACAACAGCATTGAATCCGTATTGCTGCAGGGCCCACACCGCGTGCTCACGCGACGAGCCGACACCGAAAGAGGGCCCGGCCACAAGCACGGTGGCGCCGGCGTAACGCTCGTCGTTCATGACGAAGTTGCGATCGTCGCGCCAGGTGGAGAAAAGGCCAGCCTCAAAGCCGGTGCGCTCGACACGCTTCAGCCACTCGGCAGGAATGATCTGGTCGGTGTCAACATCGGAACGCTTCAGTGGCAATGCGGTGCCGGAAATTACGCGAACTGCTTTCATCAGGGTTGCTCCTCTTGCTTCGATCTCTTACTTCAGGTCTTCTGGCGTGGCGAAACGGCCGACAACAGCGGTGGCCGCGGCAACGGCGGGCGACACCAAGTGCGTGCGTCCTCCGCGTCCTTGGCGTCCTTCGAAGTTGCGGTTGGATGTGGATGCGGCGCGCTCACCCGGAGCCAACTTGTCGGGGTTCATTGCCAAGCACATCGAGCATCCGGGCTCACGCCAGTCGGCTCCGGCCTCGGTGAAGACCTTGTGCAGGCCTTCCGCTTCGGCTTGGGCCTTCACGCGATGAGAGCCGGGAACAACCATCACGCGCTTGGCTGTGACTTTGCGTCCCTTCAACACTGCCGCTGCGGCGCGCAGGTCTTCGATGCGCGAGTTGGTGCACGAACCGATGAACACGGTGTCGACGGGGATGTCGCGAATTGCCGTGCCCGCCGCGAGACCCATGTACTCGAGCGCGCGAGCAACGGTGTCTTTCTGAGTGGCATCGGCGTAGTCGTTGGGAGAGGGGAGTGTGCCGTTGATGCTCATCACCTGACCGGGGTTGGTGCCCCACGTGACCTGCGGTGTCAACTGGGTGGCGTCGATCACCACTTCTTTGTCCCACTTGGCGCCTTCGTCGGTGACCAGTGTCTTCCAGTCGGCAACGGCAGCGTCCCAGTCGGCACCCTTCGGCGCATTGTCGCGGCCGTTCAAGTAGTTGAACGTGGTCTCGTCGGGGGCAATCAAGCCGGCACGTGCACCGGCCTCGATGCTCATGTTGCACACGGTCATGCGGCCCTCCATCGAGAGCGCGCGAATCGCCGAACCGCGATACTCGATCACGTGGCCGATGCCGCCGCCCGTGCCGATGGCGCCGATGATGGCAAGCACGATGTCTTTTGCGGTCACGCCTGCGGGAGCTTCGCCTTCCACCGAAACGCTCATCCACTTGGGTCGAGACTGGGGAAGGGTCTGGGTGGCAAGCACGTGTTCCACTTCCGATGTTCCGATACCGAAAGCCAAGGCACCGAATGCTCCGTGGGTCGCCGTGTGGCTGTCGCCGCACACAACGGTCATGCCGGGAAGGGTGCGTCCTTGTTCTGGTGCAATGACGTGCACGATGCCTTGGTCGGGGTGACCCATCGGGAACACCTTCACACCGAAGTGCGCGGCGTTTTCGTCGAGCACTTCGAGTTGACGCTTGGAGATGGGGTCGGCAACCGGCAGGTGAATGTCGGCAGTGGGCACGTTGTGGTCGGCGGTGGCCACGGTGAGATCCGGGCGTCGCACCGTGCGACCCGACAACCGCAGACCTTCGAATGCCTGCGGGCTGGTCACTTCGTGCACCAGATGAAGATCGATGTAGAGAAGGTCCGATTCGCCTTCGGCGCGGTGCACCACGTGGCGCTCCCACACCTTTTCCGGAAGTGTCATCGGCTTGCTCATGGAGGGCTCCTGTCGGTGTCGCGAACGTCTCACTATGTGGGATAAGATTCCCACTACATGGAAACGCTATCGGGAGTCGGGGTGCTGGACAAGTCCGTCGTGGTGTTGAATGCGCTCGCGGGGTCCATCGATGGCTTGACGCTGGGGGAACTACAGGAAGCCACTGGTCTACCCCGGGCTACCGCTCACCGTTTGGCCACCGCATTGGAGACACACGGTTTGGTGCGCCGCGATGACAGTGGACGGTATGTGCTGGGGTTTGGGCTCGGGGCCTTGGCCAGTGCGGCGCAACGGCAGTTTCCTCTGGCGCAACGGGCACGGCCGATTCTCGAAGAACTGGTGCGTACCACCGGTGAGAGCGTGCAGCTCTACGTGCGCGAGGGAAACAACCGCCGATGTGTCGTCTCTCTCCAGTCGCCGCACGGCCTGCGCTGGATCATTGCCGAGGGTGAGGTGTATCCGCTTGGTCGCGGATCAGCCGGTCACGTGTTGGCGGGCGACAAGGTGTCGCGGGGTGGATGGATCGAAAGTGTGGAAGAGCGCGAAGCCGGAGTTGCCAGCGTCAGCGCACCGGTACTTGCCGACGGCGTGATCGTTGCAGCGGTCAGCATTTCCGGACCGATCGAGCGCTTGACACGCGGTCCCGGCAAAAAGTTCGGCGCCAGTGTTGTCGCAACTGCAACAACACTGGCGCCGTAGAACTTCGCGGCTTTCACCGCATTCTCTCGACTACGGGATCAGGACAATGACCACGCGGCGGTTCTTGGCTTGTGCCGCCTGGGTTTTGCCGGTGCTGGCCGGATCGAGTGCGCCCACGCCACTCACGGCGAAGGGGCCCTTGGCGCCGATGGACTTGAGGGCCGTCAGTGTCGATGCGGCGCGTGCCCGCGAGATCGCGATGTTCTCGGGGCTGTTGCCGTTCAAGGTGCCGGAGTGTCCGATGAGAAGAACCGAACCGGCGGCCGACACGCGTGACTTCAGTGACTTCACGCGGGCAGTTGCTTTGGTGTCCAGTTCCGCTGACATGACGTCGAAATAGATCGGGGCAAGCGTGACGATGGCGTTACCCACCTTCAGCTCGCTGACCTCGTCTTCAACCACAGTGGTGCGCAGTGTGCGCAACACGGCACGGGTCTTGGCATTCACCACTTCGGCGATGCATCGGCCCTCGTCGATGAAGATCAGTTCGTCATCATTGGGCAGACAAACGGCCGGTGTCTTGGTCTGAATGTCCATCACCTTGTTCTGTGCAGTCGACAACACGTTGATTGCGGAATCAGCGGCCACCTGGGGTGGTGCTTGTGTGTAGACCTTGGTGTCGGTCTTGGTGACACCGGGCACCGCACTGGCAAACACGTTGGCCGCAACCGCTGTTGTGGTGGTCGAGTCGGTTGCCGCGCTTGATGCCTCAGCACCTTCGTTTCCGGTGAAGGTGAACGTTTTCGTGATCGGTTGGCTTGGCGGTCCGCTCACACGTTGAGCAATTTCGATCGTGTAGTCCACGCCTGCTGCAAACGGAAGGCGGTCGGGAGTGACGTTCGGCGGCGCGATTCTGAGCAGACCAGTCACTTCCAGGGTCGACGAGTCGACTGCACCGCTAAATGCCATGTAGACCCCGCCCGAGCCCGGCGTGTAGGTCCAGCCGGTCGGATAGATGGTGGCATTGATACGGGCACCGGACGCCAGTCCTTCGACGGAAACCAAGAGCTTGAGCCCGGACTTCTTCGTGATCGTTGCCGAAGTGAGGGTTGCGGGTGTTGGGCCGCCGCCGCCACCGCCGCCACCACTTCCACCACCACCGCTGCTTTGCGTGCGACCGGTCTTGATCACTACGGGGAGGGGCGCGTAGTTGGTGTCACCTTGCGCCAGTTGCCCCTTGGTGTTCTCACCCCAGCACCACTTCGCAAAGCATGCAAAGCCGGCGGGAGAAGACTTCGACACAGCGATGGCATCGAATGACGAGTGGTCATCTGCAGGGTTGAAACTCGAGGCAGAGTTGGATGGGATGGCAACGGGGAGTATCTCGTCTGCGTTGGCGGAGCCGGCGATCTTTCCGCCATTCTCGCCCCAGCAGTGGAGATAGCGATTCGGCGTGCTCCCGGCAACCGTGCGAGCGCAGACCGTCTTGCCGCCAGCACCCAAGGTGCGGTAAGCGCTCGTATTCGCGCCTTGCGTGTAGTTGTTCGCAAAGGTTCCGTTTGCACTGACAAGAGTCGGAACGTTCTTGGCAGTTCTGGTTCCGTCACCCAACTGTCCAGCGTCGTTGCGACCCCAGCAGTAGACATTCCCGAAACCTGAGTTACCCGCCATGCATGTCGAATCAGCGGTGCTGGCGAGCGACGAAATGAACTGGGCCTCGCTGGCGCCGGATGCACCGCTGATGTTGGTGGCCACCGGCGTCGAGCTGTCAGTGTTCGTACCGTTTCCGAGTTGACCATAAAAGTTGTCGCCCCAGCAGTACACGGTACGAGGAGAAGTGCTGAACTCTGTCGCACATGAGTGTGACTCGCCCAGAGTGATGGCCTGACTTGCATTTCCCGTGGCAAATGGGCTTCCCGGCTTGACAGCAAGCGAGCTGTCGGTGGTTGAACCGTTTCCGAGTTGGCCTTGGTCGTTGCGCCCCCAGCAGAAGATCTGGTCCGCCTTCACGGCGCACGTGTGGTTGTAGCCGGCCACGATGTAGTTCACACCGGTATTGACAAAGCCGGACGCCTGGTTGTCGGCTACCCGCGTTGGGACGTTCCTGTCGGTGGTTGTCCCGTCGCCCAACTGGCCGTAGGCGTTGTCGCCCCAGCAGTAGACGCCACTCGCGACGCTCGCATTGCTCGAGGTAATGAAGCAAGAGTGATTCGCACCAACGGTGGTGTAGAACACGTTGGCGAAGAGCATGCCGTTGTTGGCCTCGCGGATCTCCTTGCCGTAGTTCAGATCTGTGTTGTCGCCGGACCCGAGCTGTCCGTCGCTGTTCTCGCCGGCACAGTGGTAGGCGCTCTGCGAGACGAAGCAGATGTGCTCGGCCCCTGCGTAGATGTTGTTCGCTCTGAACACGTTTTCGTACTGGACGGTTGCGTTGGCTTGCATCGGCACGACAATGCCGATCAATGACGCCCCCAGCGCAAGTGCCCAGGCGGTCAAGGATTTTCTCTTCATGAGTTCTCCAAATGTTTTAAAGAAATGACGGACAAGAGGATATCAGGATTTAGACGTCTCGTCTATATCTCTCGTCTGAAACATTCTTCGGACAAAATCTGGCTGCTGGGTGAGTGGACGCAGTGTGCTTCCGTTCGACGTGACTTTGAAGTCAGCCCGGCCTCTCACGGAATCAAGACGATCACCACACGGCGGTTTTTGTCTTGAGCCTCTTGTGTCTTAACTGTGGTTGCGGGGTCAAGTGCTCCAACCGCGGCGATGGCGAATGGGCCCTTGGCGCCGCGTGAGCGCAACTCCTTGACTGCAGCCTTGGCGCGATCTTCGGAGAGTTTCACATTCTCGGGTGTGTTGCCCGTGAGAACACCCGAGTGACCGGCAACCAGAACCGAGCCTGCAGCAGTGATGCGGTTCTTCAACTTCGCAAGACGGGCCAGGGACTCAGGCTTGAAATCAAAGGTTCCCGCAACGAAGTAGAGCGGGGCGAGGACTGCCACTTCGTTCCCAACCCGTACTTCAGAGATGTCCTCTTCGACGACGGTGGTCTTGAGAGAACGCAACACCTTGCGTGTCTTTGCATTGACAACCTCAGCGATGCACTTGCCTTCGTCCAAGAAGACGAGGTCGTCGTCGTTCGGTAAGCACACGCTTGGTGTCTTACTCACCACATCCATGAACCTGTTCTGGGCTGGTGTGAGCACGATGATTGCCGAGCCGCCGGCGACTTCCTTCGGTGCGGCTCGATAAACCGTTGGGTCTGTCACAGTGATGCCCGGCACCGCGTTGGCATAAGTCGTGCTTGGTGGGGTGGTGGTTGCCGGCACAGTTGGTGTCGCTGGTGTTGATCCACCCTCGCTATCGCCACTTCCACCTGATGATGAGCCGCCGCCTGCGGATCCTCCACCACCCGATGCCGGAGCTTGCGGAGTGCCCGAAACCGCTGCACTTGCAGTACCCGGCCCAACAGAGTTCACGGCTCTGATCTTGATCGAATAGGCGGTTCCATTCGTCAATCCGGTCACCACGATCGGCGATGTTGTTGACGATGCTGCAGCGAAGCTGGTGCCGTTGTCTGTGGACACTTCGTACGCGGTGATCGTGGCACCACCGTTGGATGCTGGTGCGGTGAAGGCGATCGACAACTGGCCATTGCCAGCGGTAACGCTGTCGATGGTGGGGGCGCCGGGGGCCGTGGTCGGGGGCGTTCCATGACGAATCACCTGGACGTCGTAAGCCGTCTGGGGAGTCTGTTGCAGGTTCTTTCTAGCGAGGCGAAGAAGTTGTCCACCGGGGGTCAATACGGCGCCCGTGATTTTTTCGACCAGATCCTGACCTGTAGTGAGGGCCGATTCGAACTTGCCGTTTGTTCCAAACGTCGTATCGACGCTGCCGTCTGGGTTCATGCGAATGAATCCGCGGTCTACCGCTGTAACAAACTTCCCATCCGGCATGACGAAGGTACCCATTGCGCCATTTCTCGGATCTGAGCCGTACATGGCGGTGAGTGTCGTCTCTACTACTCCATCTTGGCTGAATGTGGAGTCAAAAGCTGCAGCCGAACTAGTTGCAGATGGATCAAGACGAGCATAAACAACTGTGTAGTCGCTGCCGGTGTTCTTGAGCATTGACACAAGAAGCTTTCCGTTTGCGTCGACGTCAATATCGAAAATGCGAGTCATCGAGAAGGAATATGTTGGGTGACTATTCGCTTTCCATATCCCGGTAGTTCCGCCAGTTGAACCGTTGTTCGGCATAAATGTGGTGTCGACTGAAGGTATTGATGTTGATCGAATAGTCGACCATTGGTAGCCCTCAATTGTCGGGATTGCATTGAAGTAGCTTGAGGACGGAGTTTGACTTAGGTAAAAGCGACTTCCGACTCGTAGAGAGTGAGCATCGCCGTTGTTGCCGCAACAGATCTGAACTGCCGCGTTGGCTCCCTGACCGCCTGTGAGCGTGTATCGGTTCAGATAGGTGCTTCCGCTGTCATTGTCCGCGGTCGTCACAATTGAATTAATGTCAGCATCAACAGATATGGACCTGATCGCGTATCCATTTTGACCGGCATTTGCTGTGCCAGCTGTGCCAAAGTTCGTATCCAGAGCGCCGCTTGATGAGTACTTTTGTATGCCGCCGACTTCGAAGCCCACAATGAAAGAGCCAGAAGCGAGCTCCGTAATCACCTTGGCCCGACCTTGCCCAGTGACTACAACCTGGCCAGATGTTCCGAAACTTGACGAAGCCGTCCCTGTGCTGTCCAAGGATTTGATGATGGCGTTTGCATTGGCGTCGATGTAGGTGGCAATCACTTGCCCGGTTGACAGAACCTGAAGTGTTGTCGGCTCGTCGTAGATGGTCGTTCCCGCCAGGAGGGTTGCGGATCCGTTCGTGCCAAACGAGATATCGATGGCGGCGTCGTTGGCTACCGCGCCGGCATCAGGAGCCGCGACGAGCAGGAGGCCACCGGTGAGAAGCGCTGTCGTTGCCAGTCCGTGAAGAAGATTTCGAGCTTTCAATGTGATCCTTTCAACTTCGGAACACGGTCGTTACCGATTGAACAGAGAAGGTCTATCAGATGTTTAGGTAACAAGTACAGTACTGGTAGTCAGGTTGGATAAAATGAAAGCCCACATGGAACTGCTGGCGGCCATGGCCGTTTTGGCTCCGCTGAGCACACACGGGGGTATGCAAACAACACAACCCAGCAACAGCCCTGTCAGCCCGGTCGATCTGGCCGAGATTGTGGAGCAGCGCATCCACGAGTCACTCAGCGCGTCTGATTCGGCGTTCCACCTGCAGCGCGCCCGCCTCTACGGCATCAATGTTCCGCAAGACGGGGAGATGATGCTCAGCTTCGTGCTCGAACACAGCGACATCTACACACTGCTCGACACTCCCGAGAGTGCGTGCGCTCGGATGTTCGATGCGGCGGCGCTCGTGACATGCGGTTGGGCGGCCCCGATTCCCGCAGATGCAAGTGAGACGGCCAGTGCGCCGAGTGAACACCCCGAGCGTCGGCGTGTGCGCCTGGTGGTGGTGGTAGGCGATATGGGCGTGGCATCGGTGTTGCGCTTCGAAGATGATGCCGACACTCCGATTTTGGACGCGGGCGAGGCCCGTGGCCCATTGGCCGAGGCTGTGAACGGGTTCTGGTACGACCCGCCGGTGGTGAGTTGAACAACGTTCTCGTAGCATCGGGGGCGTGACAACCGAGTTGGATCTCGCTGCGTGGGCCAAAGAAGTCCGGGCACTCGCCGCTGAAAAAGACGCCGTGATCCTGGCGCACAACTACCAGGTTGCCGAGATCCAAGACGTGGCCCATCACGTGGGCGACTCACTCGCCTTGTCGCGCATTGCGGCCAAGGTCGATGCCAGCACCATCATCTTTTGTGGAGTGCACTTCATGGCCGAGACGGCCAAGATCCTTGCCTTCGACAAGACGGTGCTCATCCCCGACGAAAAAGCCGGTTGCTCGTTGGCTGAAACCATCAACGCCCAGCAGTTGCGGGAATGGAAAGCCGAACACCCAGGCGCGGTGGTGGTGAGCTATGTCAACACCACGGCTGAAGTGAAGGCCGAGACCGACATCTGTTGCACGTCGTCCAATGCGGTCGAAGTCGTGGCGTCCATTCCGGCCGACAAAGAGGTGCTGTTCCTGCCCGACCAGTTCTTGGGGGCGCACGTGCAGAGGTCGCTGAATCGTTCCAACATGCACATCTGGATGGGCGAGTGCCACGTGCACGCGGGCATCAACGGCGCGGAGTTGCGCGAGCGTGTCATGGCCGAGCCCGAAGCCGAGTTGTTCATCCATCCCGAGTGCGGCTGTGCCACCAGTGCCTTGTACTTGGTGGAGTCGGGTGTGGTGCCCAAAGAGCGCACGCGTATCTTGAGCACCGGGGGAATGGCCGATGCCGCCGTCACCACGAAAGCCAAGAAGGTGCTTGTCGCCACCGAAACCGGCATCATCCACCAGTTGCAGAAGTCGAATCCGCTGGTCATTTTCGAACCCATCAACCGCGCCGCGGTGTGCAAGTACATGAAGATGATCACGCCCGAGAAGTTGTTGAACTGCCTGCGCACGGGCCGCGACGAGGTGACTGTTCCGGCCGACATTGCCCAGCGAGCCAAGTTGTCCGTCGAGCGCATGATTGCCCTCGGCCAGCCGTCTCCCACGGGAGAGTAAGTGGAGACCGCGCCGTACGGGGCGTTGTTTCCGGCGCAACTCGCTGCGCCTGCGCCCACGTGGGAGCGCGACACCGATGTGGTGGTACTCGGTAGTGGTGCGGCCGGTCTGGCCGCGGCGCTGGCGGCCCGCCCCGTTCGCGATGTCTTGTTGGTGACCAAGGGAACCCTCGATGCAGGCAGCACCCAATGGGCGCAGGGTGGCTTGGCTGCGGTGTTGGACCCCACTGACTCGCTCGAAGCACACGTGGCCGACACATTGGTGGCCGGTGCTGGGTTGTGCAACGAACGTGCGGTGCGCACGTTGGTGGAAGAAGCACCAACTGCCATTCGCTATCTCATGAAACTCGGCGCTGCGTTCGATCCGGGCAGCGACGGGTCTCCCGATCTCACCCGCGAAGGCGGCCACTCGCACCGCCGCATCGTGCATGCCGGAGGCGACCAATCAGGTGCCGAAGTGCAACGCACGCTCGACCAGTCGGCGCTGAATGCCGGAGTCGACGTCATGGAGCACGCTTTTGCTTTGGATCTGTTGATCGGTTTCGACCGCACAGGACAGCGCCGTGCCGTTGGTGTGCGCGTGGCGCGATTGAACCCCGATGGTTCGGTGCTCGACGTGGGCCATGTCACTGCACGTGCAGTTGTCGTTGCCACGGGCGGTTTGGGGCAGGTTTTTGCTTCCACGTCGAACCCACCTGCTGTCACGGGCGACGGTCTCGCACTTGCCATGCGGGCCGGTGTTGCCGTCACCGACATGGAGTTCATTCAGTTCCATCCCACGGTGCTGTGGCAGGGGGCCGAGGCCAAGGGGCAGCTGGCACTCATCAGCGAGGCGGTGCGCGGCGAAGGTGCCGTGCTCATCGACGGTGCGGGGCAAAGCGTGATGGCTGGTGCGCATCCGCTGGCCGATCTTGCTCCTCGTGATGTGGTGGCGGCGGCAATCTCCGAACGTATGGCCCAAGCGCCGGGTGGCATCGACGACCACGTGTTCCTCGACGCCACGTCGATGGGAGACGAGTTCGAAAAGCGGTTTCCGTCCATCACTGCGGCGTGCCGATCGTTCGGCATCGAGCCGTCGCGTGATCCCATTCCGGTTGCGCCAGCCGCGCACTACTTCTGTGGTGGCATCATCGCCGACCTCGACGGTGTCACCTCGCTGCCAGGTTTGTTTGCCGTTGGCGAGGTGGCGTGCACCGGCGTGCACGGAGCAAATCGCTTGGCGTCGAACTCGTTGACCGAGGGCGTGGTGGCCGGCACACGTGTGGGACGCGCATTGAGTTGGATGGTGGCCGAGAAGTGTCCACCTGTCGAGATTCATGGCGCGGCGTTGCTCGACGGTGGATCGCGTGGGATTTTGCGTGCGGCCATGAGCCGCAATGTGGGCGTGCTGCGACACCCCGAAGGCTTGGCCGCCGCACGAGCCGTCATCGGCGACCTGGCTGCAGGGACACATGTCGACGTGGCGCCGTCGATCGCCAGCTTCGAGGCCACCAACCTGCTCACGGTTGCCGCGGCAGTGGTGGGTGCAGCAGAGACCCGCACCGAGAGCCGGGGCTGCCACCGGCGTACCGATTTTCCCGAACCGCGCGACGAATGGCGACGCCACGTCACCATCCACTGCGAAGATGGAACGATGAGGTTCGAGTCATGATCCATCATCACGAACACCACTTTCACCAGATCTCGACGCAGCTCGATTCGGCGTTGCACGATCGCGGTTTGTCACCGGCCTACGTGGAACGGCTTGTTCGTGACGCCGTTGTGGAAGACCTCGACGGTGGCATCGACATCACCACACATTCCACGGTTCCCCCCAGTCATCGCAGCGAGGTCGTGTTCCGGGCACGTGCGGCAGGCTGCATCTCTGGGTTGCCCGTGGTGGCGACGGTGTTGGAGATGATGTGTGGCACCATGAACCTGAAGTACGAAGTACTGGTGGCCGATGGCGACGTGGTGACAGCCGGAACGTCGCTGTTGCGGGCCGAAGCTCCAACGCGTGATTTGCTCACTGCCGAGCGAACGTCATTGAACTTGCTGTGTCACATGAGTGGCGTGGCCACTGCCACGCGCGCGTGGGCAGATCAGTTGGCTGGCACCGGCGCAGTGGTGCGCGACACGCGCAAAACCACACCCGGCTTGCGCAAGTTGGAGAAGTACGCGGTGCGTTGTGGCGGGGGACAGAACCACCGCATGAGCCTGTCGGATGCGGCGTTGGTGAAAGACAACCACATTGCGGCAGCGGGTGGCGTGGCCGCCGCGTTCAGCGCTGTTCGTGAGCACGCGCCGAGCATCACCGTCGAAATTGAAGTGGACACGCTGGATCAGTTGCGCGAAGCGTTGGCGGCCGGTGCCGACTTGGTGTTGCTCGACAACATGGAGCCCGATGTCCTGCGCGAGGCCGTTGCCATCTCCCGCGCACACACGCAGTCGACTGGCAAGCGTGTGATTCTCGAAGCCAGTGGTGGCCTCACTTTGGCCAACTGCGGTGCGGTGGGTGCCACCGGTGTCGACTACATCTCTGTGGGTGGCCTCACTCACTCGTCGCCGATTCTCGATATCGGCCTCGACTACGTGCGCAGCGTCTGATCGCCTCGTAGTTCCGGCGGCCGCTCCGGCGAGCCGAACAGTCGGTTTGCCTCCTCGTCCGAGACGATGCGAGCGGTGCGAAAGTCGAGTTCGCCCGACTCAATCTCCGCAACGATTCGATCGATCTTTTCGTCTTTTTTCGATGTGTTGGGCATTCTTTCTTTTCCTCCCGTGCGTTTCACCAATACCTGGTTGAAAACTCCTTCGACGCTTCATGGCATGGATGACCACCGGACCATCCACCTCGTCGATGATGATTGCCAACTCAATTTCATTTCCCGAGAGATCGAATCCAGCGAATGCGTAGACGATGAGATCGTCTCGGGTCTCGGCCGCGATGGGCCAACTGCGGTGCCGTACCGCGTGTTCGATGTTGTCACGGGTCAGGCCGTGCTTGAACGCGGAAGCGCGAATTCCGACGTGATTGAAGGGTAACACGCACCTGTGTGTGCGGGAAGGGGGTGTCGTGCGACATCGAGTGTCGGAGAGGTGGTCCCGTAAGGTGTGTGTCGCGTGACAGGAGGGGTTCGCATGGGTTCTTTGCAGGGGTGTGTGGCAATCGTGACGGGAGCGTCGTCGGGAATCGGCGAGGCGATTGCGCGGCAACTGGCGGCGGCGGGAGCCACGGTCGTGGGTACGGCGCGGCGCAAGGACCGCCTCGATGCATTGTCGGCGGAGGTGCCGAACATCCACGGCATCGCGTGTGACGTGGCCAACGCTGCAGAGGTGCAGGCGATGGTCGACGAAACCGTGACGAGATTCGGGCGCGTCGACATATTGGTGAACAATGCCGGCGTTGGCTACACCGGCCCCGCAACGGTGATCACGCTCGAAGAATGGGACCGCATGGTTCAGGTCAACATCATGGGAGTGTTGAACTGCTCGAAGATCGCGCTCGGTCACTTGATCGATGCGGCCAAGGGTCCCCGTGGTGTGGCTGACATCATCAACATCAGTTCGGTTGCGGGCCGCAAGGCATTGCCCGGAAGTTCGGTGTACGCCGCCACCAAGTTCGCAGTCAATGCCTTCAGTGATGGTTTGCGCCAAGAGTTGGCGTCGAAGCACGTGCGTGTCGGCATCGTGGCGCCGGGCATGACCGAATCCGAAATGATCGAACACATTCGTCCGGATCTCCTGGCCAAGATTCGTGCATCGCTGGAGGCAATGCCGAGCATGGTGGCCAACGACGTGGCAGAAACTGTTGTGTTCTGCGTGACACGGCCTGCGGGTGTCAGTGTGAGTGACCTGCTGGTGCGACCCACGGAACAGGAGCGTTGATCGTGAAGACATGGGCCACCGGACTCGCGTTCCCCGAGGGTCCTGTTCTGATGCCCGATGGCTCGGTGATCCTGAGCGAACTATTGGGGAATCGGGTGGTGCGTATTCAGGAGGACGGCACAAAAACAGTGATTGCCGAGCCTGCAGGCATGCCGAACGGTTTGGCATTCGGCCCTGATGGTCATCTGTATTGCGCCAACATGGGTGGCCTGCTGAATCCTGAGGCCGTGTCCTGGCTGCAGGGCGCCGATGTGTCGCGCTTGAAGTACCGCGGGGGAAGCATTCAACGCATCAACATCGCCACCGGCGAGGTTGCCGACATCGTCACCGAAGCAGATGGCTTGGGACTCCGCGCACCCGACGATCTGATATTCGATACGTCGGGCGGTTTCTACTTCACCGATATCGGTGTGAACGATGCGCAGCGCCGGGTGAACGACGAAACCGGCATCTATTACGTGCCGGCAGATTTTTCGCATGCATGTCGCGTGGTGAAGTCGATGACACCCACCAACGGACTCGGCATGTCTGCTGACGGCACCAAGTTGTACTGGACCGAGTACCTCACGGGACGTCTGTTCGTTCGGGACATTGCCGCGCCGGGAAAGTTGTCCGAGCCGGCCGTTCCTTTCGGGGATTGCATCTTCAGCCATCCGTTGCCGATCACTTGGTTCGATTCGCTGACAGTGATGGCCAACGGCGATGTGGCGGTTGCCGTTCACAACGGCACTCCGCAGGGTCGCAGCGGAGTGATCACCTTCGATGCAGAGGGCAAGGAAGTCTCGTTCGAAGCCTTCGACGATGTGTTCACCACGCACGTGATCTACTCGGTGTCGGGTGAGCCCACGGCCTACGTCACGTTGTCGGCCACCGGTCGACTCGTGTCGCTTCCGGCGCGTGGGCACCAAGTTCCGCCGCTCTACGGCCCCAAGGGTTCCTGAGACCGGTTAGCCGCGGGCAGTTAGCCAGGCGGCTTCGGCTTCGCCCATCGGGGTGGAGGGCGAGGCGTTGACCATGGGCCACAGTTCTTCGGCGATGCGGCGGTAGTTGCCCTGTGCGTGGAGTTCTCCGAGCAGTGCGTAGAGGCCCAGGTTGATGCGCTGGATGAACACAAAGGTGCGGGGTACCGACGCGTAGTTGGCGATCGGGCTGGTGCGATCGAAGGTGTGGCGCACGATCGACGACGAGTATTCGGGCGTCCAGTGCATCACGTGCGACTCACTGACGGGTGCGTAGAAGTGCGAGAAGTAATCGCCCACCTCGGCAGTGTCGACCGGTGCATCGAGTTTCAGGAGGCCGGCATCTTCGATGACGCCGCGGAACTCGGCGTAGTCGTGGTTGATGGCAGCCGAACTGATCATGTTCTGGAACACGATCATCTCCTCTTGAGTGAAGTGTTTGACCAGGCCGTAGTCGAGGAACGAGATCTTGATGTTGTCGGGATCATCGAGATGAAAGATGTAGTTGCCGGGGTGAGGGTCGCCGTTGAAGGCACGGAATCGA
>Ga0315899_10004756_pt1 | contig 14660 bp, 11 predicted proteins | sample LakEriMetagenome_2_FD_203518 | JGI IMG/M metagenome (GOLD analysis project Ga0315899, IMG submission 203518) | Freshwater fungal communities from buoy surface, Lake Erie, Ohio, United States - Buoy 4 MA112 | ecosystem: Environmental > Aquatic > Freshwater > Lake | place: USA: Lake Erie, Ohio... | reverse complement strand
AGAGGCGTGAGCGAAGTAGATCCGGGATGGTTGGCCGTGGCGGATGAGCGATGGGGCGTGTGCTGTAGCTCCCTCGTTGACACTTCGGGTTACCATTGCGTGGCCTACGGCCACTTATGACATTGGTGACGCGAGGCGTGAGCGAAGAGGATCCGGGATGTTGGCCGTGCGGATGAGCGATGGGGCGTGTGCTGTAGCTCCCTCGTTGACACTTCGGGTTACCATTTCGTGGCCTACGGCCACTTAAGACGTTGGTGACGCGAGGCGTTAGCGAAGTAGATCGGGATGTTGACCGTGGCGGATGAGCGATGGGGCGTGTGCTGTAGCTCCCTCGTTGACACTTCGGGTTACCATTGCGTGGCCTACGGCCACTTATGACCCTCAAGAAATCGTAAGCGACCATAATACTTGAATAACCAAAAAACGGAGACCTAGGGAACCCTTCTGATCCCCTCTCAGCCATCCCAAGATTGACCATCCCAAGCCACCACGCGCTCGAGCCAAGCGACCAAGGCATCGCTGAAGAGATCCAGAAGCAATGCACCTTTTTCTTTCGTCGCAAAACGGGGCTCTCCAATGTAACCAGGCACAGTCCGATCCTGGGTCTTCCAAGCTCGCACACCTGGACGGAACGGGTTCCCCGTTGAGACCGATTCAAGTTGCTTATAGTCTCGAACCAAGTCGGGGCGAAGCTGCAGTACCATGGAGGTTTCCCATTCGCAAGCGTGACCCATGTCTCGCTGCACGATCGTCGGATCGGTCGTCCATGGTTCAACTCCGAGCCCCCAATATGTGGTCATCAACAGAAGAAGGTCCTCGCGGTGCGAGTACTTCTGCCGGATCTCAAACGTCGCTTGCTTTGCAGGTACATCATTGCCACCGTGACCGTTGATAAAGACGATTCGTCGAAATCCTTGTTCGATGGCGTTGTCCATCAAGCTGCAGAGCATATCGAGATAGGTTCTAGGTGCCGCAGAAAGCGTACCATTGAAATCGAGGTGGTGGTGCGAGTTTCCAAACCACTGTACCGGCGCGAAGAGGACGCGGTCGTGCAATCGCGGCTCAATTCGATCGATCAAGCCTTGGGTCAGCAACGTATCGGTCATCACCGGTAGATGCGGACCGTGCTGCTCAATAGCGGCTATCGGAAAAACGATGGGAGTATCGGGTGCCAAGTCTCGGATTTCGGGAGCTGGTAGTTCATGGAACAACACGCGAATTTCGCTTTCTGATCCAGTGGATCGTCGGAAGGAAGAAATCGATTCAAAGCCCAACAGCAACTCTATGAATAGTGCTAAAGGTGATCTGCTGTTGGCAGAGATTTAAATGTTTGAATGTTTAAAGGTTTAAGGGATCGTCTGATCGGATTATTGATTGGCTCAAGGATCGGCTTATGGATTGGCTAGCTCGAACTCTTTAGGAAGAGCCGCATTGTTACCTTCAGCCCAAGCACGTGTAGTCAATTCAAGTTTCTTCTTTGTTGGACTGTTTGGATCATCGAGCAGCAACCAAACGACTTTCTGATCCTTCTCGTTGGGATTTTGAACGGTCGTTACTGGGTTAGCACGCCGGACCAATGCGGTTAATAAGTCGCGAACCGGGGTGTCGGAGTAATCGAAGTTGCGAATTTGCTGATTGCGTGTAATGCCATCTTTTTGAAAAGCGGTCCCGTTGATAGCCATTGGTATAGGTTCAGTATCTACACCCTGGCTTTCCTTCAATTCGGTAGCAATGGCTTGCAGGACCACTTCGAGTGACTCTTGCTCGATTCGCAATTTCACTTTGGTTGCGAGCAATTCATCGGTCGATTTCGGAGCCGTTTTCGGTGCGCCCGACGTTGTTGTCGGTTTATCGCTTCCCGTCTTCGTTTTTCCAGCACCGCTTTGTGCGATATCGCTACCGACTTGCAAAGCCATCCACGACCCTATAGCAAGATTCACAGCAGACTCTTTAGGAAGATAAGCGTTGAAGACGACTTGGCCGTCTTCAGCACCGGATCGAGAGTACTTGTGCAATGCTCTGAGCATTTGTGGGAAACGGTTCGCGATCGGACGCCAATAGGATGCGGCAGGTTGGACCGTAAGCTGACTTTCCACTGCGTCGGCAGCTTCGGCAAGTTTCTTTCGAAGGTCGACCGCATCGCGAGCTGCGCTTTGCAAGTCATTCCCAAGTGTTCGGTATTCCACGTAAAATTCGGGTTCGAAATGCACGCGGCATAACAAGGCTTGAACACGATCGTCGACGATCTCTCGCATCGCCTCACGCACCTTGCCTGAATGCTCTCCAAGCCAATCTTTACCATCGCCGAAAAGAAAACTCGGCGCTGCCAGAAAAGTAACATCAGCCCGAGAGTCGGTGGATTGCAAAAGCGAATCGAGTTGCCTTCGAAGCGGCCCTGACTTGCCTTCACTCTCAAACAGCGGTTTGAGCAACTCCAGCGGCCCGATCGTTAGCCGCTTTACTTGATCTTCGGCCTGAGAGCTGAAATCATCCGATACGGCCGCGTATGTTCGCCCTTCGAAATCCTTAGTCCAATACCGGTGCTTCTTGCTCCCCACATCCAGCGTGTTGGATTTCCAAGATTCCAAATCGTTGAGCATACTGCTAAGGGGGCCGGGATCTTTTCGGCTCCAGCGAAAGACATTGTGATACGTGCCGACGCTTGCCCCCGGATACCAACCGACTGCAACCGTGTTGAATGCCTTAGGAACGACGAAACTAAATTCCAACAGACCAGCTGTACCGGAGGATTTTGTCGACGGATAGACACTCGACCACCAATTCGATAGTGCAACCGCACTGCTCGATGCGGACTCTTGCCCCGCAACAAGCTCCTGTTTCAAAAACAAGACCGCTTCAAGCCCAGGTGGAAGCATCTCGGTCGAGTAAGGAGCCCCGACGCTTGGAGGTGTCCACGGGACATTCGATGCGTCACTCTGAATAGAGAAATACTCAAGCATTGGATCGATAGCCGATGCACCCTCTTTGTTCGCTCCTTCGGTTTTAACAACTGGAGTCGCATTATTGGCAACTTCGTTCGGCTTCGGCCCCTTCTGAATCGTGATCACACCTTTCTTGTTGCCCTGGAGAACAACAAGCAACAAACTGAGCAGCAATATGGAGCAACCGATGACCATAGGCATAAACCAAACGGGTCTCTTCGGCTTGGTTTTCCTTTTGCCACTCACTACTCCCTTTCCCACCGGTTTGGTTTGCTTGCTACCTTCCGCAGACTTTGACTTGGTTGTCGGTGCCGTCGCTACTGGATTACTTGCAACTGGATTACTTGAGATCGGTGCGCTTGGTGACTGTGATCGCGTGACTGGTGTAGTTGCGGACGGTGTGCTTGCCGTAGGTTTTGTTATGGGTTTGTCGGGAGTTGCCGACGATGGGCTTGCTGGAGCAGGTTGTGCAGAAGGCTGTTTTACGGGAGGCGATGCTGTTGGCTTGGATGTCTGTGTTGTTGGTTTATCCGGAGTTTGTTTTTCCGGCGGCTGCTTTACTGGCGTTTGTTTTACTGGCGCCTGATTTATTGGCGTTTGCTTTATTGGTGTCTGGTTTGTTGTTGGTGGTTTGACTGGTGTTACCTGAGGTGACTTTGATGCTTCAGAATTCTCATTCTTCTCAGGCTTCACAGAAGCGGTTGGCAATTCACCGGCTATAGGAGCAGTCGGTGCCGCACTCGAGGGGCTTGCACTTCTCGTTGCCTGGATCGTAGCTGTTTTCTCGAGTGGTGCGCTGTTCGTTGGGTTGATGGTTGTCGTGGTGGATTCGGCGGGCAGAATCAGCTGATCAAGAGCCCGGAGCAATGGGTCAACGTTAGCGAACCGAACGGCAGGATCTTTTGCTAGGAGGTGCATCAGGCAACGAACTTGGGTTGCCGGTATACGTTCCGGTGGTGTTACTGGAACATGTGCATGGAGTTTCGCCCAACTTTCAACAGGAGCATCTTTTCCGGGGTCAACGGGCCATTGACCAGTAAGGCAACGGTACCAGAGGCAGCCTAAAGCGTAGAGATCGGAGGCGATGGATGGGAGTGCATTGGGTGCGAAGAGTTCGGGTGCGGCTAGTGCCAAGCGATGATCAAGTCCCCCGAGGACGCTTTGGGTGGGAGCATGGTAGGGAGAACGGGGTGGGAACAGAGGATCTCGCAGAAGTCGAAATCCGTGCATTTCATTCCAGACGACCGCATCAAGGCTGAGATGACCGTGAACCAGCTTCGATGTATGTAGAAACTTTAATCCAGCTGCCACATCAAGAACCAATCGGTGAGCTTGAGAAATAGACAGAGGACCTTGTCCTAGAACCTCGCGCAGGGACAAACCTGGCACGGCTTCGCAGACAGCGTAAAGGTGCTTTAGTGTTGCACCGGATTGCATCCAGCGATCTAGATGAGGGGCGTGAACATGGCAGTGTCGCTCGGCCCATCGCAAGCTTGGGGGCCAAGCTTGCATCGCCTCATTAGCTAGTGTTTCGTCAGCGATCGCAACAATCCAGAGAGCTTTTGGCGGGAAAGCGGACCAGCGAGCCGTCGCTGCATCTTCTCCTTCATACCAAGCCGTACCGCGTTCGGCCTCAAGTGAACGGGTGACGCGAAGCTTGCCAAGTTGCAGTGGGTGGGAAAGTCCTCGATACAGTACGTTCGCTTGGTAAGCGCTGAGTTTCTCTTGCTGTACCAATTCTTTGATAACAAGGCCAGGATCGGTTTGGTTTTCTTGTCCGATCGCATCCGCTACCGCGCGTGCCCATTGTCGGCACTGCTCGGGCGTAGCAAGCCCTGCAAGGTGGACGCGTTCCCAAAGTTGCGCGGTAGTCAATGCCATCCGAAAGGATATCCCTTGCAAATCAGACGTTTTGGCAATAGGTTTAAGGCCGAGCGAGGACTTGGTTCTCGACGCATCCCTGATTGCTCTCTAGAAAACTCATTCCTAAGTATAATGGCTTCTCAGCTAATCGTGAAACCGACTTCAAAAGAAGTCGCATCGAGTGCCTGCGATTGGTTGATCGAATCGATCGCCGAAGTGCTTCAGGAGCGGGGGCGCTGCGTGGTGGCCTTGTCGGGCGGGACAACCCCTCGACAACTCTACGAATTTATTGCTCAGAGGCATTTGGATACGCTGGATTGGCGAAACGTCCATTTGCTCTGGGGAGACGAGAGAAACGTCCACCACACAGAAGATGACAGCAATTACCAGATGGTCCGCTTTACCTGGCTTGATCGAGCCGAGGCTACGAAGGACCCTCGGGCCATTCCCAACGCTTACCCCGTCCCAATCAACATTTCCGCTCCCGTTCAGGCAGCACAGAAGTACGGGGAGACGATCCGACAGGTTTTAGGGGACTCCTCATCGATCGATATCGTCCTGCTAGGGCTAGGCGACGACGCACACACCGCATCGCTCTTCCCGGATACCGAAGCATTGAATAGTCTTGATGGATTTGTGGCGAACTACGTGCCGAAATTCGAAGGTTACCGACTAACGATGACTGCATCGTTGATCAACCAAGCCAAGAAAATCGCTTTCTTGGTTTGTGGACCGATGAAAGCGCCGGCGCTCGATGTCGTTTGGCACGGCCCGAGGGATCCGATGAAGTTCCCGGCTCAGTTGATTCATCCGACCTCGGGGGATGTTTGGTGGTTTGTTGAAGCTTGTGCTGCTCCAAGATCCGGATGGATTTAAGCCACTCGGGCTAAGCCAAGATCGGATGGACGACGTTACCATGAACGTCGGTCAGTCGGAAATCTCGACCTGCGTATCGAAAAGTCATCCGTTGGTGATCGTACCCCATCAAGTGCAGGATGGTTGCGTGCAGATCATGAATCGATACGGGATTCTCAACGGCCTTGAACCCGAATTCATCGGTTGCTCCGTAAATCGTCCCTCGTCGAACACCACCTCCCGCCATCCAAATGGAGAATCCCCAGTGGTTATGGTCTCGCCCTTGGCTAGCACCACTGCCGTCTTGTCCCATTTCGACGGTGGGAGTTCTGCCGAATTCCCCGGTACACAAGACGAGTGTTTGATCGAGCAACCCTCGTTGTTTCAGATCGATCAGCAAAGCTGCGAGTCCTGAATCGCATTCATTTGCAACTTTGCGATGCTCGTCTTTTATGTTCGAATGACTGTCCCAAGGTTGCATTTCGCCGTGCCAAGTCTGAACGAATCGGACTCCTCGCTCGACGAGTCTTCGGGCGATCAGGAGTTGTCGGTTCTGGGGGCCATCGCCATAGAGTTTTAAGATATGCTCGGGTTCTTGAGAGATATCGAACGCATCACTGGCTTCGGTCTGCATCCGAAACGCGAGTTCGAAAGATTTCAAGCGGGCTTCGATCGCTTCTTCTCCCTTGCGATCTTCGAGATGTTGTCGATTGAATTGTTGCAGTAGAGCGAACTGTGCGGCTTGCTCATCCGCACTGACATTTTGGTTTTTAAGGTGATCGATTAGCTTTGATACATCGGTCTTCGAGGTGTCAACACGAGTGCCTTGGAATGATCCTGGCAGAAACGCAGATCGCCAGTTTCCGGCCCCACCGACTGGTAGACCTCCGGGACACAACGCAACGAATCCTGGCAGGTTTTCGTTCAGACTACCCATACCCCAAGTCAACCACGATCCGAGACTTGGGCGAACCAATCGCATATCGCCCGTATTCATGAGCATCAGAGACATCTCATGGCTAGGCAACTCTGCGTGCATCGAACGGATAACGGTCATCTCGTCGACACAAGCAGATAGCTTTGGAAACAGGTCGCTTACGGGAATTCCACTCTCTCCATGTTGCTTGAATTCGAATGGACTCGGAAGCGCAACACCGGTTTTTCTTTCGGTTTGCAGGTTGGAAAACGGAAGCATTTGACCGGCGCGGCGAGTGAGTTCCGGTTTCGGATCAAACGTATCGACTTGGCTGACACCACCGTTTAGAAACACATGGATAATATGCTTCGCTTTACCTGGAAAATGGGGTGGCAGCAAACCAAAAGTCGGCTCGGAGACGTTCGCTTGCAATGTCGAACTTGGTGAGTCCAATTGGAGCAGTTGGCAAAGAGCCAGTCCACCAAAGCCCGTACCACAGCGACGCATCCAATGCCGTCGGGATGTGTCGATCGGATATCGAGACTGATCCGCAGATGTTATGAATGATTGGTTGTGCATAGTGATTAATCGATGAAGTTGAATTCGTTGGAAGCGAGCAGAGCGTGGGTTAATTGCGTCCAGCGTCGTTCTCGCAAGGTTGGGTCGAGGTTTGCCAAGTTAGATTCAGCCGGTTGTCCAGCCAATAGAAAAGACTCTGCGGCCAACGTTTCTTCCTGTGTGGGGTCTCGACCAAAAACGTGTCGCACCAGCGCTTCGAAGCGAGGGCGAAGTTGAAGCTCGAGAGTCGTCGCTTGAGTCGCTCCGTTCGACGCAGAAGCATCGTTTGGCACGGAGACGGTTGTCATGGGCTCTGAAGCGATCTTGGCAGAAAGCTTGCTCGCCCGCTCGTAGATGAAAGCGGAGTTCAGTGCAAAGAGCGTCTGCTGTGGAACGTTCGTGTCAGGACGTTTTGCAGTACAAGCATTTGGGTTCGCAACATCGAAAGTACTCATCAAGGGAGACACAACATCGCGATTGACGAATCCAAAAATACTTCGGCGTGTATTTGTCGGTGTGGCTTCTAGATCCACGGGACGCCCGCCACGGGTTGTATCAAGCTCTCCCGATAGGGCCAGCATGGAGTCTCTCATCGATTCAAAATCCAACCGTCGTCGTGGCATCCGCCAAAGCATACGATTCTCAGGATCGATTTCCCGAAAAGCTTTGTTCTCCACCGCAGCTTGTCGATACGCCTTACTTGTCACGATCTTGCGATGCAACTCTTTGAGAGACCATCCTTGAACGCGAAACGAATCCGCAAGCGTATCGAGCAATTCTGGGTGAGTAGGAGGCTCACCGCGGGTTCCGAAATCATCGGGAGTTCTTACAAGTCCAAGACCGAAGTGGTGTTGCCAAGCCCAGTTGACGATCACGCGCGCGGTCAGAGGATTATCAAGCGAAGTGACAGATTTAGCCAATTCAAGTCGGCGAGTGCCATCCTGGAATGTGACAAATCCATTTTTCGACAGTGCGCTGAGGAATCGAGGTTTGACTGTGTTTCCCGGCGTTAGCGGATTACCTCGCAACAACACTCGTACCTCTTCCGGAGATGCTGCTTCTTTGATGGCCATGGCTCTGGCTGGGGCACCGGGAGCTGCAAGATTCAGTTGGTGAATCGCCCCACGCTTTCCGCTGATCATGTCGTTGATCGTTCGGTTCGTCAGTTTGGAGGCTTGAGACTCAGGGACTTCAAGCGGACTATCGGGGCCGTAGAGATGCTTGCGGAGTTGGCGATGCGTCGGACTATTGATGATCAGATGTTCAGGATGATCATCAGGTAAGAGTGCACCTGAGGTGGAAGCCTCCAGGGCTGCGTTTAGTAATGCGGATGACCAGCGTTTGTGTTCTTCTGCAAAGAGCTCGCCGTAGGTTTGAGCAAGCTCCATGAGATTCTTGGGTCGCTTGGTTGCGAGAACTTCTACGACCAATGGGTTCCAAATCGGTGGCTCGCTACGCAGTGCATGAATCGTTTCCGGCTTGCTACCTGCGGCTTCAAGTTCCTTGCGCATCTTCGCGACAAGTTCGTCGATGCGACTTAGGAATACTTCGTCTTTGTTTCCATCCGTATTAGGAGTTGGATTGGAATCCCAAGAGCGAGCGAGTATCCAAGGGCCGAAGACAGGGTCGTTTGGAGAAAGGGAATCGAGGTATTTAAGCCATCGATTTTGGATCATTGGTCGCAGATCGTCGGTGCGATAGGACAAGAACTGTGTCGAGACATCTTGTTCGCCAACACCTTTAGCGATTTCTGCCAGGTAAAGTCCGACTTGCATGCGCAGCCTGCCTCGCATGACTTCGTTCTGCTCTCTTGCAAATTCCTTTTGTTTTTCATCCAACGCTGCAAGCTCGGATAAATAGGCTGGGGTTGCATTCGGATCGGGAGCAGGTCCGATGATCGGCAAGCTCTCGGGAGCTTGGCTCGGCGCGATACAAGCGACCATCGCGTAGTAGTCTTCTGTCGTGATAGCATCAAACTTGTGATCGTGGCAGCGTGCGCACGAGACAGTCAGCCCCATCAAGCCACGCGAGATTACATCGATTTGGTCATCGATCGTGTCATGCGGATTACGGAACTGCATTCCAACGGTGAGGAATCCGAGTGCCGCGAGGCTTGGGTCGTTCTCAGAAAGCCCCAATTGATCTGCGGCGATCTGTTCGACGATGAAGCGGTCGAAGGGAACATCGCGTTCAAATGCGTTGATGACGTAGTCGCGGAACGTGTACGAAAAAGGGAAGCTAGTGAAGCCGATCGCAGCTCCTCCAAGAGTATCTGCATATCGGGCGACATCCAACCAATGCTTGCCCCATCGTTCAGCATAGCGGGGAGATTCCAGCAATCGATCCACAAGTCGTTGCGTAGCATCTGGGGAGTTGTCGTCGAGGTAGTTGCGGGTTTGTTCCCAAGTAGGGTGCAGTCCGGTTAAGTCTAAAGAAACGCGTCGCAAGAATTGCTGCTTGGTGATTTCAGGGGCGTAGCGTAATTCGTGCGTCTGAAGTTTGTGTTCGAGAAAACGGTCGATTGGGTTTTCATTTGGATTTGCGTGCGGAGGAAGCTGGGCGAGGAGTTCCTCGGCGGGCTTGATGGGCTCGAAAGCCCAATGCTGAGCGTAGTTTGCACCTTGAGCAATCCAGTCTTTTAGTCGTTGAATTTGTTCCGTGCTTAGAGGTTTCGCCGATTCATCGGGGGGCATGCGATCGCTTGGGTCAGTCGACTCTATGCGAGCGACGAGCAAGCTTGACTCGGGATGGTTGGGAGCGATGGCTTTGGCGATGGCTTCATCGCGCAGATCGAGTCGAAGATCCCCAGCGCGTTTTTGGGCATCGGGACCGTGGCAAGCGATGCAGTGGTTCGCCAGAATCGGGCGGATATCCCGATTGAAATCGATAGGCTCAGATTTCTTGATCGAAGCAGTCGCAGTACTGGCGGCGGGATCTGCAATTGGTTCGGCGGCTTGCAACCCTGTTTGGGATGCAAGCCGTGTTGAGCCCGGAAGGACCAAGTAGGCGAAGAACAACAGGAGTGGTCCTGCGAATCGCAATAGGTGATGGATCGCAGGTTGGGGGAGGAAGAACCTCATCGGCGAGTTCCGTTTTGTAGGTGGGAGCGGAGCGATCGGCCGATTGGTTCTTCAGGCCGACACTCCTATTGTATCGTAATCATCTTTTCGGCGTTTTCATCACGGATAACCAATGTGAGTGGTTCACCGGCATTATTTTCCGATAGGGCTTGGAGGAAATCCTCGGGTGAATTGACAGCCTGTCCGTTAACAGAAAGGATAACATCACCGACTTTCACACCGATAAATTTACTGCGTCGAACCAATTCGGTAACGATGACACCTTCTCCGCTTTCGAGTTGCAGTCGTTTTGCGATGCTGCTTGGAACCGAATCGACGGCGATTCCGAGCTTTTGCATCTTTTCGATCGATTGTTGGTCGACTTGAGCAAGTGCCTTTTCATCGAGGGGAGCGACGGTGACGGGAATATCAAGTGTCTTTCCGTTTCGGTAGACTTTGACGTTGACCGTTGTACCGGGTTTGGTTTCACCGATAGCGCGGCGCATCGCGGAATCGGATTTGATCGCGACTCCATCGATTTCTACGATCACATCTTTGATTTTGATCCCAGCCTTGTCTGCCGGCATGCCTTTGGTGACATGTTCCACCAGAGCCCCTTTGAGGTTTGAAGGTAGATCCAATTGAGCAGCTATTTCAGGGGACATCGCTGCTGGTCGGATACCGACGAAGCCTCGGGAAACGGCTCCGGTATTGATGATATCCGAGAGGACACGCGAAGCGGTGTTGCTAGGAACGGCGAAGCCGATCCCGTTGTATCCGCCACCGCGCGAAGCGATTGCAGTGTTGATACCGATGATTTCACCTCTCAAGTTCAGCAGTGGGCCTCCAGAGTTTCCTGGGTTGATCGCTGCATCGGTTTGAATGAAGTCATCGTAAGGGGTGATCCCTTGATCGGTACGTTTCGTGGCGCTGATGATGCCTGCGGTAACGGTTTGGTCGAGTCCGAATGGGCTACCGATTGCAATAGCCCAATCCCCGACTTCGACTCTGGCCGAATCACCGATTGGGGTGGCGATCAAGCCGCTTGCATCGATTTTGAGAACAGCCAAGTCGGTGCGAGGATCGGTACCGACAACTTTGGCAGTATATTTGGTATCGTCGCTGAGATAGACTTCGAGTTCTGAAGCATTTGCAACGACGTGGTTGTTCGTAAGGATGTAGCCGTCAGCGCGGACGACGACCCCCGAACCGAGACCCAATTGTACCATTCCGCCTGGGCCTTCTTGGATTGGCTCTTGTTCCATTTCAGGCAAGCCGAAGCCTGGTCCGAGGAATTGCTCGAACTCAGGTGGAAGTCCTTGAGGCAGCCCTCTTTTGGGGCCGCGTTGTGCGACTGCGCGACGTTCCACGAGCGACTTGATGCTCACAACCGAAGGCTTGACGGATTTAGCGACATCGCGGAAAGCTTTAGAAAGCTGTTCCGCGTGGGCGACGAGACCCGGGTCGAGTTGCGTCCGGGCTTGGGTCGCCTCGGCCGCTTGCTGCGCGTAGGCTGCCGTGGGGCTTGTTCCGCCATGTGAGAAAATCCAGAAGCCGATAGGGCCACCGATGGCCGCGGCGAGCAGTACCATTTTCCAGCTTGATAACGGTCGATTCATTGTGCGCGACTCCTAAAAAATCTTTGGTATCACCTGTGGCGACAAGAGCCTCGGTGATCGATATCTTTCTATTCGCAGACTGTCTTTCTATTCGCAGACTGTCTTTGTATTCGCAGACCGTCTTTCTATTCGCAAACCGGGAGTTCGAAGTTCATTCCAAATCCCGGTTCCCGATGGGTGCTTTGCCAAATTGGCCCACGGGAACAAAATCTGTCCATCTAAATAAGCAAATCTCGTACCGATTGCGCATGGAGGAAGGCAATTCGTGAAATTCAAGGCGACTGCTCGAATACACTCTATGGCTGGCAAGCGGTTTGTTCAGGGCGCGGATGGTCGAAGTGGCTGGATTTCGTGCTAGAGGATTACCAGCATGATGGGTTTGCCAGCAAAACTGCTTCATTAAATTCAGGGCGAATTATTCGGAGAGCAAGTGAGCGCGATGGGGAATATAGAGGGATCAGGGGGAACGGGCGCGTCGACGAGTGGCGGTGGGTTTCAAGGTGGAAGCGAGGTTCAGTCGCATGAGCTTGTTGTCTTCGAGTATGAGGTAGCGGTTCGCCCTGAGGACATCGACATTGTTGGGCACGTGAATAACGTCGTGTATGTGAAATGGATGCAAGATGCAGCCGTAGCGCATTCAGAAGCGTTGGGTTGGCCATTTCGTCGCTATCAAGAATTGGGGGCAGGGTGGGTCGCAAGGCTACATCAAATTGAATACTTGCAACCGGCGATGCCTGGAGATCGCGTTGTGATCAAGACATGGGTAGCGGACATGAAGCGGGTGACATCGACACGTCGATATCGGATGGTGCGTTATGAGGGTGAGAACCGCAAGGAAGTTTTATTAGCCGCAGCGCACACGCAATGGGCATTTATCGATTTTGCGAAACGTTTACCGCGTCGCATCCCGGAAGAGATGCTTACAGCGTTTAAGTCGATTGAAGGATAGCGAGTCCGCGCAGGGTGTGGTGCAGCGGTCGGCCGTTAAATTCCTGAACCACCGTGATGACCCAATTACACATCTTTTCATCCGCCACTTCCAACACACCGACCGCGAAACCCACCGGTCCGCGCACGAACTCGAATAGGTTCCAACTCCCTTTGTGTCTTCGCGTCTTTGCGTGAGCCATCCGCACAAGCTACGGCCTAGCCTTATACGCTTGGCACCCCTTCGCCCGCTTGGGCGGGAGCAAGGGGCGGGGGGGATGAGGGTGGGAAGAGCACTGAACTGCGTTTGAAGCTGCTTGTTGCAGTCAATAATCACCTAGGATAGGAAGCTAATTTTCGTACTCGTACACGTACTCAATGCAATGGTACTCGTACTCGAAAACCGCCGACTTCGATGAGTTACGATCTGTCGATCATCGTTGCGATGGTGATTGCGGTGGGTTCGAGTACGAGTACTGCTTCGCGGAGTACGAGTACCGCTTTGCTGAGTACGATTCGAACCACAAGACTCAAACCCTCGGGCGTCTCTTCTTTTCTTGCACTCTACTATGGAGTTCGCAAAACACAAACTGCGCGTGTTCCCCCACCTCATCTCCTGGTCGCTTCTCCTCCCCTGGGAGTAGAAGGGGAGTTAAGAAAAGTTGTGCTCTGCTCCAAGCATAACACAAACTGGTTCGCGGTTTTCTTTGCGTCTTCGCGTGAGCCACTCGCACAAGCTACGGCTTAGCCGTATACGCTTGGCACCCCTTCTCCCGCGGGCGGGAGCAAGGGGCGGGGGGGATGAGGGTGGGAAGAGCACTGAACTGCGTTTGAAGCTGCTTGTTGCAGTCAATAATCACTCAGGATAGGAAGCTAATTTTCGTACTCGTACATGTACTCAATGCAATGGTACTCGTGCTCGAAAACCGCCGACTTCGATGAGTTACGATCTGTCGATCATCGTTGCGATGGTGATTGCGGTGGGTCCGAGTACGAGTACTGCTTCGCGGAGTACGAGTACCGCGTTGCTGAGTACGATTCGAACCGCAAGCCCCGGCCGCGAGCGAGTCTTCTTGTGCTCCATGCTGTTCGCAAAACACAAACTGCGCGTGTTTCCCCACCTCATCCCCCAACCCCTTCTCCTCCCCTAGAGGAGAAGGGGAGTAACGCTTTCATGGGGATCCGGTCCGCTCGCGAACACTAAAGGCTTCAGGTTTTCTTTGCGTCTTGGCTTCTTTGCGTGAGCCATGCGTACCCCTCGCACGGCCTCAGAGGGCCATGCTACGGGGCTATGATGCTACGGAGATGTGCTACGGAGATGTGCTACGGGCTTTCTCACGCTAACAACCGTCGATGGTTTGATCCGTGCTTACGGTTTGGTTGTTGCTTGGTATGTTATGCGTGTTTAAGATCTGAAGGTTCGACTGTTTCACCACACCCTGCACGTTTGGTGGCTCACGCAAGTATGCACCTCGCCGCGCCCTTTATTCGCAAATGGAACCCTAGACTATGTTCTCACGTCGCAGTTTTCTCCAAGTTGCCGGTTCGACAAGTTTGTGCGCGATGAACGCCCCGGCTTGGGCCTATCGCCGTATTCTCGGTGCGAATAATCGATTGAATATCGGTGCGGTCGGAGTCGGAGGACGCGGTGCGGGGGATCTCGATGCTGTCGGCTCGGAAAATATTGTTGCCCTTTGCGATGTGGATCGCAATGCGCTCGATGCCGCGGCAAATCGATATTCAGTCGCAAAGAAATACGTCGACTACCGAAGTCTACTTGAGCAGTCCGATCTTGACGCGGTTGTCATCGGCACCCCTGATCATCATCACGCTCCGGCCACGTCGCGCGCTCTGCGACGCGGATTGCACGTGTACTGCGAGAAACCTTTGACGCATACCGTTGCCGAAGCGAGGCTCATTA
>Ga0315899_10004754_pt1 | contig 14661 bp, 7 predicted proteins | sample LakEriMetagenome_2_FD_203518 | JGI IMG/M metagenome (GOLD analysis project Ga0315899, IMG submission 203518) | Freshwater fungal communities from buoy surface, Lake Erie, Ohio, United States - Buoy 4 MA112 | ecosystem: Environmental > Aquatic > Freshwater > Lake | place: USA: Lake Erie, Ohio... | reverse complement strand
GGGCCTCGGGGCGTTGACCCTCCCACCGGGGGGTGTTAGTTTCCCGAAGTCTGTTCCAATCGGGAATTTCTGGACATTTCGTGGTCGGTGGCACCCTCGGGGGATCCATGGGGTCTCCCTGGCAACCGGCAAACAGCGAAATCGATTCGGCGAACGGTGCGGGGGCGTGAATCATGGCCAAGGAAGAAACCGCTGGGACCGAGGGTAACGGCGAGGAGCAAGCCGCCGCTCCCAAGGAAAAAACCAAGGTCAAGAAGGCCAAGCCCGCCAAGGCGGAAAAAGCGGCCGCCCCCAAGCACAACAAGGGGGTCTGGGGCCTTGACCTAGGCCAGTGCGGGCTGAAGGCGATCCGGCTCGAGGAACGCGACGGCCAGGTTGTGGCGACCCACTTCGACTACATCGAGCACGCCAAGATCCTCAGCCAGCCGGATGCCGACAAGGACGCGCTCATCCGCGAGGCGCTTGAGACATTCCTGAAGCGGAACAGCTGGAAGGGTGACCATCTCGCCATCGCCGTGCCCGGCAAAAGCGGGCTGGTTCGCTTCGTGAAGCTTCCCCCGGTGGAGGAGAAGCGGATCAAGGACATCGTGGCGTTCGAGGCACGCCAGCAGATCCCCTTCAGCCTGGAGGAGGTGGTCTGGGACTTCCAGAAGCTGGGCCAGGGGATGGTGATCGAGGGCATGGCCATCGACACCGAAATCGGCCTGTTCGCCATGAAGCGCGACGCCATCCAGCGTGAGCTACAGAGCTACAAAGACGCGAATATGGAGGTGCACACCATCCAGATGTCGCCCCTGGCGCTGGCCAACTACCTCATCTTCGACCAATTGAAGAAGGACCCGCCCACCGGCAAGCCCGAGGATGACGATGGTTCCAGCTCCTCCAGCCGCTGCATCGCAGCGCTGGATGTTGGGGCGGACGAATCCACACTGGTGGTCACCAACGGCGGCAAGACCATCATGCAGCGGCCGGTGAACATCGGCGGCAACCATTTCACCCGCGCACTGACCAAGGAGCTCAAGCTCACCTTCGCCAAGGCCGAGCACATCAAGCGCAACGCCACCAAGGGCGTCGGCAAGGATGGCCCCGACCTGAAGACCATCCTGGCCGCCCTGAAGCCCGTCTACTCCGACTTTGTCAACGAGCTTCAGCGGGCGCTGACCTACTTCAGCAACACCAACCGCAGCGCCGAGATCACCCACCTGGTGGGGCTGGGCAACGCCTTCAAGCTGCCGGGCCTGCAGAAGTACCTGCAGGAGAAACTGCAGCTCCAGGTCAACCTGCCCGAGTCCTTCGAGCGCCTCGACACCCGTGAGGTCGATTCCCAGACGACCTTCCGGGACAACCTGCTCAGCTACGCGGTCGCCTATGGATTGGCCCTGCAGGGCATCAACAAGGGCACCCTGAAGGTCAACCTGCTGCCCCCGGAAATTCGCTTTGAGCGGATGATCCGCGCCAAGAAGCCGATGGCGACCGCGGCGGCCGCCCTGCTGCTGCTGGGCCTGGGTGGTTTGGCATGGCGGAATTATGTCGGAGCCAAGCCATTCATCGATCAGTCGGTGATCGCCGAGGTGGACAACGCCAAGAAGGCCAAATCCACCGTAGACGCCGGCAAATCGGCCTACGACAACGCCGTGAAGGCGACGGACGACGAGAAACGCAAGGTCGAGAGCAGTGTCGCAGGACAGCAGGAGCGACTGAACTGGCTGGAACTCTACAGCTTCGTCAACGAAGCCCTGCCCCACCCGGACGGCACCAACCTCTACTCGGCCGACGCCAAGCCCTACTTCGAGGGGTGGCGCGTGCCATGGATGGAATGGGAAAAGGAAATCCAGGCGGCGCCCGCGGCCCTGCAGGCCAAAATGAAGAAGGACCGTGAACAACTGGCCACGGAATGGTCGGCGACCTTCAAAGTACAGCCGCAGCAACTGATCCTGTTGCCGTTGCCGGCCAATCCCCTGCCCGACCAGAAGCTTGAAACGGTGCACGACCAGTACACCCGCGCCAGGGCCGCCAAGCAGGATTTCTTCCGCAAGATGCGGGGCGTGGACGCCTACGACCTCTACGCCAACCAGCGGGGTCTGGTGCGCGAGGCGGCCCAGGGGAGCAACCTGCCGGCCGGTATCGCCGACCTGCCCATGGTGAACATCGAGGCGGTCAATTGTCGGTACACGGACAAGCTGGACACCTTCTGGAACGCGGCCAAGGCGGATCCGGCCTTCAAGACCAGCATGAACGACCGGGTACGCCCGGCGTCTCACCTGAAAACAGCCCTGGAAGGGGCCGGTTGGGTGGTGGAACTGCGCGGGTACACCTTCCACTGGGATGCCCAGAACTTCCTGAACAAAACCCTGGTGGAGAATTTGGCCATCCACGGGATCCGGCCCAAGGTGACACCCTTGACCCCAGCCCAGTTGGCTGCCGGAGCCAAGGCCGCTCCCGCGCCCATGGCGGTGGCCGCCGCGACCCCCACTAGCCCGATGCCCATGCCCGCCGGAGCGGCTGGGGCAGCCTCGGCGGCGCAACCGGCCGAATCAGGCATGAACCCGATGGGTGGTAGCCCCATGGGCGAGGGAGCGGCAGAAGCGGCCGCGGGTCCTCCCCCCAACGCGGGCCCTGTGGTCAACCGGGTCAGCCATGTGATGCTGTACGCGTACGAGATTCAGGGCACTTCAGATCGGGCCCAACTGGGTATCGCCGCATCCGGGATGCTGGCCAGCCTCATGGGCGGCGGCGGTGGTGGGGCTGGCGGCATGGCCGCCATGATGGGCAAGGGAATGATGATGGGCAGCCCCAACCCCGGTGGGGAAGGCAGTGGTGACGCGGGTGGAGGTGCAGCGGCAGGAAGTAATCGGGATGCCTGGGTGCCGATTGGAGGCACTGGTTCAGCGTCAACCGGTGGAAGCGGGCCCGGCGGGGTCGCTGATGGGCCCGGTGCCATTGGCGGATCACCCAAGGGTGGTGGCGGTGGTGCTGGCGGCAAGGCCACCATGCCTGCAATGGGTGCCATGTCAGGCGCGATGCCCGGAATGGGGGCCATGCCCGGAATGGGTGCCATGCCTGGAGTCGGAGGCGTTTCCAGCGCGCAGGCCTCGGCCGACCGCCGGACTGAATTCGTGGTTTATTTCATCTGGCGTGAGCCCACGCCATCCGACAGCCTTCGCCACATGCTTGACGCATCGGGTGGTGGTGAAGGCGGCGGTGGGGCCTCCGCCGAAGGCGCTTCGGCGGGCGAGTCCGCCAAACTGTACTCCGAGAAAGCGGACCCGGCGGCCATCCGTCCCGATCGCTCCCTGCCACTGCAACCCCGCAAGCCAGGGCTTCCCGCCTCGCCAGAACCCCCGCCGCCCATCGTGGAACGCGCGCTGGAAAAACCAGCCACCCCCGAGGGTGGTTCGGGCGAGCCCATGGGCGAGCAACCCATGGATGGGGCCAAGCCGGGTGCACCCACGCCGATGCCCGGCGCGCCCGTCACCCCCATGACACCGGCAACACCAGGAGCCCCGGTGGCTCCGGCGGCCCCGGCCCCCGGCGGTGACAAGCCGATGGCCCCCAAACCCTGATCAACGCCAGCACACGCCACACCGGAGAGACAACCATGGCCGCCAAATTCGACGCGCAGGTGTTGAAAAAGAACCTGTTCTGGATCCTTCTGGGGATCGCCGCACTGTTCGAGCTGGTGCTGCTCGTGATCCTTCCCCTGAGCGATCCGGGCGCGGACAAGCGCAAGGATTACGAGGACACCCTGAAAACCACCAAGGGCCTCACCGGAGGGTTCAAGAACGAGAAGTTCCTGCCCTCATGGGAAACACGCAAAGGGGAATACGAGAAGGAGAAAAACACCACCTGGGCGAAGGCGTGGAATCCCCAAGGTGGCGACCCGCTGAACACCATTTATTACAGTCCGCCCGGCATGAAGCCCCTGATCTACCCGACGGACGACATCCCGGGCTCGATCCGTACCGACTACAAGAACAAGTACTACAACGGCCAGTTCAAGAATTTCGAGGCGGAGATCCAGGAAACCAAATTCCTGCTGAATTCCAAGGACTCTGCCGACTGGCGCATCCTGCAGGGGCCCACGCCGATCACTTTCGGGGCGGGCACCGGGGGAGGCGCCGCACCCGCGGCCGCGGGCGGCGGCATGATGGGTATGGGTGGAGGCAAGCCTGGAGGCGGCGGATTGGCCGGCGCCCCTGACGCCGGCGGCCCTGGTGGCGCCGCAGCTGGTGGAGCCAAGGTGGCAACAGGGCCCGGATTGCGCGGGTTGCTGGAGGAGCGCATCTCCTTCGATCTGGATCCCAACCGCGAGGAGATCTGGATCCTGCAGGAAGACTTGTCCGTGCGGCGCGAGGTGGTCCGCCTGTTCCGCGAGGCCCTGGCCGAAATTGGCAACATGCGCCGGGTGGCGTCCCCTTCCAACGAACCCAAGGCGATTGTCCTGGCGAACGCCTACTGGAAACTGAAACTGGTGCCTGGAACCCAAGGGCGGATCGATGCGTCCAGCACCCTGGAGAATGTGCACGCCCAGCACAGGCCCCAGCCCCTTTATGACAAGGCGGCAGGCTGGTCCACCCGTTTCATGATCGCACAACCCAACCAGCCCCCCGTGGAGATCAAGCTGGAGGGGGATCCCGTGATGTACCGGGAAGTCCGTTCATTCAAGGACTTTCCCCCGATGAATATCGGCACCATCGACCTGACCAAACCGTTCACGGTTTGCCAGTTTTTCGACCCGGCCAACTGCCCGATCCGGCGGATTGAGAAGGTGGCCCTGGGCCGTGGCGGGCAATCGCACCGCACCATGGAGGCCGAACTGAAACCCCGCAACACTTTGCCCGCCGAAAAGCCGGCCGAAGGCGAGGGGGATGCCGCCGCGGCCGGTGGTGGCGCCGGTGGCGAAGGCATGGGTGCGATGATGCCTGCAGGGATGGGCGGCATGATGATGGGTGGCGGAGGACCTGGTGGACCGGGTGGACCGGGTGGAGGCGCCCCCGTGGGTGATCCAACCATGAACAACAAGATCGACCGGGCCCGTTACATCGTCTCCAACGAACTGTGCCGGCACCTTCCGGTCGGAATCAATGTGGTGGTGGACCAAGCCGAGGTTCCCACCGTCCTCACCTCGATAGCCAACTCCCGCATGCGGATGCAAATCACCCAGGTGGACTGGGCCCACCAGTCCGGTATGGGCGGTGGCCCGGGCGGCCCGATGGGCGGCATGGTTGGCATGCCCGGCATGGGCGGGATGCCCGGCATGGGTGGCCCGCCGGCGATGGGCGGAGGCAAGGCCGGCGGGATGCCCGGCATGGGTGGCGGACCCGGTGGGCCGGGAGGATTTCCCGGTGGCGCGCCCGGAATGGGCGGCCCGGCGGCCATGCCCGGTATGGGTGGAACCCCCGGCCTGGGTGGCGCTCCCGGTGGCGAAACGGGGAGCACGGGGCCTGCAGCCGCACCGCTACAGACCGGTCAAATGGTGGATCTGGCGGTTTATGCGATCGCCTCGCTGTACGAGCGATTCCCACCAAAACCACCGACTGCCGAGGGTGGTGATGCCGCCGCCCCAGCGGCCGGGAAATAATCCCCGGCACCCGCGCGCGGCCCGGCATTTGGAATTGAAACAAGGTTCGGTTGACGGTTGGAGATCGACGCCATGAAGATGGACCTCAAGGGAATCGACTTCAAAAAATTCTTCATTGAACATGGTGAAAAGATCGGCTTGGCCGTGGCGGGAGGACTTGCGGCCTTGCTGCTGGCCCTGACCGCCCTCGGCTTCCTGTCTGCCGACTCGCCCGACTCGAAGAAGACCGAGATCAACAAGGAACACACCCGGGTCACCACATCGTTTCGCAACGCCACCCCGTCCGATTCCGACAACCCACCGGTACAGACGGCCAAGATCGAATATGCCGAGCTGAAGAAAATCCCAGCCACGGCCTATGTGGGCGATCCGCTTTTCACCGATGACGCGGTGGCCCCGCCCCGGCGTCAGATGCCCAAGGTTTTGCCGGTCTCGGAGGACGCCAACGGCGCCGTGGCCCTATTGCCGATCAAGTCATTGGTGGTCACCCAGGACGACAAATCGAAGGACCGGGTGAAAATCCTTGTGCTCAAAGACTACAAAGGTGGCAACACCATGGCCGGTGGCCGCGCCGGTATGGGCGGTTTTCCAGGTGCCGGACCTGGCGCGATGGGCGGCATGCCTGGCGCCTTAGGCGGTGGGCCTGGCGGCCTGGGCGGTATGCCCGGGGCCATGGGTGGCATGCCTGGCGCCTTGGGCGGTGGGCCTGGCGGTCGTCCGGGTGCAGGAATAGGGATGGGGGCTCCTGGAACCAACCCCGGTGGTCTTGCTGGCGCGGGTGGAGTTCCCGGGCCGGGACAACGGGTGGGCGTGTTTGGCGTCATCCGCGGGCAGAATGTCCGCAAGGAATCACCCATTGCCCGACTGGAGGAGGACAAGCGCACCGTCTACCAGGCGGATTGGGTCTCGGAAGAGGAATTTGAGACGGGCAAATACCAGCCCGCCATTGATGTGAAGGCGGCCCGGGTGGCAATGCTGGTGGCCACCTTCCCCATGGCGGAGCAGACCAAGGAATACTCCCAGAAGCTGCGACTCCCGGATGGAGTCACCGAATCGCCCTACTTCCGGGGAGTGGAGGTGCAGCGGGCCGAGCGCAAGGATGATGGCACCTGGACTGAATTCAAGACCGTGGAGGCGCGGAAGGAATACGACCGCATCCGCAACCTGGCCTACAACCAGTTCGAGCCGGAGGATGACGCCCTGGTGGACATGATCCAGTTCCAGAACACCATCGCCGGCACCACGGTGACACCGCTGTTCTGGAAGCGCCCCAAGGGTGTTTTTGACAACCTGTACCCCTCGCTTGAGAAGAAACTGGGCAAGGTGACCCAACGATTGCAGCAGGCCGAAACGAACAAGCTTCTCGCGGAACAACGCAAGCGCCGCCGCAGCCTGTTGGACCGAAGCGAGGAGGATGTAGCGTCCATGGGAAGCATGGGTGGCCCCGGCGAGGGCGCCGGCGGGATGATGGGCATGGGTGGTGGCATGATGGGCATGGGCGGCAAGCCCGGTGGCGGCGGCTTCCCCGGCGGAGCCCCCGGCATGGGTGGCATGCCCGGTATGGGCGGGCCTGCCGCGATGGGTGGTGGCAAGCCCGGCGGCCCCCCCGGCATGGGTGGCATGCCCGGTATGGGAGCCATGCCCGGCATGGGTGCCATGGGTGGCCCCGGGGGCATGGCTGGCGCCGGCTCGTTGGCCGATCTGCCCCCAGCGGATGATGTCCTTGTCCGTGTGATGGACTTCACAGTCGAGAGCGGCAAAATCTACAAGTACCGCATGCGGGTCATCCTTCAGAACCCGAACTACCAAAGGCCCGATGTGGCCCTGGAAAGCTACGCCAAGCCCCTTGAGGTTCCCGGCGACGACAACGCCTGGCGCGAACTTCCGCCCATAGTCTCCCCATCGGAGCACCTGTATTACGCAGCTTCACCGGTGGCGGCTGATGTGAGCAATGTCGCCTCGCTCGAGGTGCACCAATGGGTGGAGAAAGCCACCGTGGGCGGCACGGAGCCAGTGGAAGTGGGCCAATGGGTGGTCATTCCCCGCCTGAAGGTACGCAAAGGCGATTATGTGGGCGGCCCGCCGGTTCCGGTTGGCGGTGTGCCGACCTGGAGCCGGGCTGTGCATGGTCTGAGTTACCTGCACCAGAACAACGCGCGGGACAAGGTCACCAACCGACCGACCGTGAACCTCCCGCTGGGCCCCGGACAGGGCAAAGACCTCCTGCTGGCTGATATCGAGGGGCCTTACTTCAGCCACGAGCGGGTGATCCGCAAGGGTGAGCAGGTGCGATCCGAGCGGATCGATGAACCGAAGCGATCCGGCCTCACATCGACCGCCGACGCTGAGAAGAGCCTCCCTGGCACCTGGACCGAGGTGATCTTCCTGTCGCCCGAAGGGAAGCTAATGGCCCGCAACAGCGCCCAGGATGAGACCAGTGAAGACCGGAAGGAATCCAAAAAACTGTACGATGATCGCCTGAAGGAAGTGACGGCGGCCATCCGCAACGCCGGTGCGACCGCGCCGATGGGTGGCGGACTTCCCGGAGGCGCCGGGGACGGTGCCGGGGCCGGCGGCGATGGCGGCAAAAACAACCGCTAAGCCTGACCAAACGCGCCAAACCTTCGGAGGGTGCAGGGCGTACCAAGAATGCAAACCCCGCGCGCCGGGGCGGGGTTGACCCGCCCCGGCGCGTTTTATTACCCACTGGTATCATTCGATTTCCTTTACCGGTCTTCCCTCCCCACACGCCAGGAGGAGCGAGTCATGTCACCGGGCCATGCGGGGGCGTTTATGCCCCACAATCCAGTCGATGAGCTGTCCCGCTTTTTCGCGGGCCTGACTGAGCAGACTTTTTTGCAGGAATTCGGCCTGGGGGAAACACGGGTGATTGGTTACCTGTCTGACCTGCTGGCCCGATTCGTGTCGATGAAGGCAATGCGTCGATTGGGCGCCGGTGGCCACCCCGAGGGTGATGACCTGCATTCGGTCTTGCTGGTGGCGGACGAATTGCCCGAGGGCATAGCCCGGGGCGAGGTGTACCGCCATGCCGGGGACCTGGCCTTGTACTGGACCGGTCTTTATCCGGAGGGGCTGAGGCGCATGGGCCACCGCGGGGGGAGGGATGTGCTGCTGGATTACACCGTCGAGGGCAAGCGCAGCTACCTGTTGGCCAGCCACCTTGAAAAACAGACGGAACCGGAACAAGCCGGTGTGCTGCGCCGGCTTGCCGATGATTTCGAGCTGTTCGCGATTGGACTGAACAAGGTCCGCCGGGAATGGGAACGACTGCCTGCGAACCCGGGATGAGGGCACGCCTTTGGACCGATGGATCCCAAGCCTTTTGGCCGCATGCGCCCTGATGGCCGGCTGCGCCGATTCCGCCGACAGCGGCCGGGAACACCGTGGCCCCCGTGAGCAGGCTGCCACGCCCGCAGAGGTGCCAGGTGATGGGCCCCTGGTGCTGTGGGAATACCCCGCGCTGCCCTATTCGGCCCAGCACATGGAATATTTGCGATTGCTCCAGTCGGAGCTAGGGGTGGGCACGGCGGTCATGGACCTGCCCGCGGGCAAAAAGGACTCTGCCTTCCGCGCCGAGGTGAACCGGCATAACGAACAAACCCGCCAGCGCATCGAGGCCCAACACGGGCAGGGCGCCCTGGGGCGCATCCGCCAGAGGGCGATCGACAACTGGGAGGCGAAGGTGAAGGCGGCGCAGGACAAGGCGGCTCCGGGCAATCCGTGAAGCCGCGGTGGACCATCAATCCACCGCGTCAGGATCCTCGAGGTCGGTCATCTTTTGCTTGAGCGCCTCCACCTCGGCCCTCAGCCTGCGGATTTCCGCCTGCATCGAACCCGAATCAGACTTCGTGTTCAGGTGACGGAGGGCTTTCTCGGCATTCCGTCGCACGGCGTTGTCGGGATCATCGCTGACCGCCAGTTCCAGCCGGGCGAGAGCGGGGCGGGCCTTCTCGCCCAAACCGTCCAATGCCAAGGCGGCGGCACGGCGAATCTGCGGCTTCTCGCCATCGAGCCTGGCCATCAACATCTCGACGATCCGCTTGCGGTTCTCCCCGGAAACGGCCGGCTTGTCGGCAAGCGAAGCTGCCGCCCGCATGGCAGACAGACGGGCGGCCCTCGGTTTTCCCTGGGCGGTCCAGGCCAGCAGCGTGTCCACCGCGTCGTTGCCGCCTGTCTCGGCCAGGGCATCGAGCGCGGCGGTGCGCAACACTTCACCATGCGATTCGCGCACGAGGTACTTGGCGGCCAACGCCTGGGCCGGCGCGCCACCCACGCGGGCGTAAGCCAGGAGCGCCGAGGCCTCCACGGCCGCCGAGGGGTCGCCGTTGTCAAGGATTTTTCTCAACGCGGCTTTGGCCTCCTCATCGGCTTTCTTGCGGCCCAAAGCCTCCACGGCGGCCCGGCGCACCTTGGCTTCGGGCAGGGCGACAGCCTGCACCAAACGCTTCAGGGACTGGGGGTCTTTTTGCCGGCCAAGCGCGGCGGCCGCCTCAGCGGCCAACCCGGGCACTTTCTCCCGGGCAACCAAGGTGGCCAGAGCCTCGGATTGGTCATTCATGGCGCCCAGGGCATCGATGGCCCGCGACCTGCCATGGACCCCACCCTTGTTGGCAAGGGCCACCCATTGCGCCGCCTCGCGTTTTTCGGTCCAGGCGGCCAGGACGGTGAAGTGCGGGTCGAACTCCCAGGTCGCAGGGGGCTGGTCCAGCTTGATGCGGGTTGTCGCCTTCCGCTCGGCCAGCGGCAGCACCTCCACCACGCGTTGTCCGTTTTCCAGAATGATCTCCAGCGGGATCTTCAGGTCATAGGGTTCGTTCTTCTGGGTCTGCTCCAGTTTCACTTCCAGCATCCGCGTGCCGGCGTTGTAGGTCACCTCGGCCTTCAGTTCCGGATGACCGCCCTTTTCGAGGAACTCGGTGAAGAACCTCTCCAGGTCCAGGCCGCTGGTCTCCTCCAGCACCCGGCGGAAATCGGCGGTCTCAGCGCTCTTGAAGCGGTAACGCTCGGCCCAGGAGCGCACACCCTGCCAGAAGACCTCTTCCCCCAACCGGGAGCGGAGCATCTGCAGCATCCAGGCGCCCTTCGGGTAGACGCGGTTGTCGAACATGTCTCGGGGATCGCCGTAACGCCGGTCGACGATGGGCCGGCTGTCGCCCTCCAAGGCGGAGCGCATCTTGCGCAGCAGGTCATATCGGGCCTTTTCCAGACCCTGGTGGTGTTCCGCCCAGATGACCTCGGAGAACGAGGCGAATCCCTCGTTCAGCCACAGGTGGGCCCAGTCGCGGCAGGTGACCAGATCACCCCACCACTGGTGCGCCAGCTCATGCGCGATCAGGCCGTCGGGATCGTAGTCCAGCAGGGCCCGATCATCGACCATCACGCGGTCGTTCAGCGTGGTGGCGGAGGTGTTTTCCATGCCGCCTGATGTGAATTGCTCCACCACCACCTGGGCGTATTTTTCCCAGGGGTAGCGGGTGCCGAAACGGCGCTGGAAGAATTCCATCATCTCGCGGGTGCGGCCGAAGGTTTTGGCCACATCCCCCCGGGTGCCCTTGGGCACATAGTAAAGCAGCGGGATATCGCCGGCTTTTTCCTCTGTCACATCAAACTTGCCGGCCACCAGGGTGACCAGGTAGCTGGGGTGCGGGTTTTCCTGGCGCCAGTGGAAGGTGGTGGTGTTGTCGGCGTTGTCGCGGCGCGACAGCAGGCGACCGTTCGACAGCACCTCGTTGCCCTTCTCCACGGTGGCGACCAATTCGGTGGTCTGCCGTTCCACCGGGTGGTCCAGACAGGGGATCCAGTGGCGGTTGCCGTTCGACTCGCCCTGACTCCACACCATCAGCGGGGTTTCGGCATCGCCGGGCCCGGGGCCGAAGAAGAACAGCCCGTCCTTGGGGTTTTTCACCAGGTAGGCGACGGTCAGGGCGGCCTTTGATCCGCCCTTGAAGCCGCCCGGCGGCGTGAGGGTCAACCTTCCCTTTTCGTGGCGAAAGGGGACCTGCACCGCCTGCATGGCACCTTCCGCAAGCCACTGGCAGCCGGTCACTTGAAAGTTCACCGCATCCAGCGCGATGACAGGCGAGTCGCGCAGCACGGTGACCTGCAGGGTCGCCCGGGAGTCTACCGCCTTGGCGGCCAGGTCAATCTTCAGGTCGAGGCGCAGGTGATTGACATCGACCGGACGGTCGGGCGCGGTCTTCAATCCCTGGCCCGCGGCCCAACCCGCGGCCAACCACCCACCCAACAAGGCCACCATCATCCGGCTTGGGCAAGAACGCATGGGTTTCTCCAGATCGATAGCTTCGGAAAGGATCAATGGCGGAATGATTACGGGGAAACGGTCAACCGTGGCCCTCTTCCCGGGGAGGCTCGGGCAACAGGAAGCTGAGGGCCAGGCCAATGGCGAAAACCGTCGCTCCCACGATGCCCGCCGCGATGGTCACCTTCTCGAAGGTGTTCAGGGCGGCCAGTTTGGGGGAAAGCGAACCCAGGTTGGGTGCCAATATGTTGGTGGTCAGCAGGGCTGCCGAGGTGCCGAACATGCGCCCGCCCACATTGGTGGCGAAGCTGCCACCGGTGCCGCGCAGGTGCATGGGGAACACCTTGGGCAGGTACTCGCCAAAGTAGCTGAACTGAGCCACGGTGAAGACACCCGCCAGGAAAACACCCCAGGCGAAATACTCCGGCTGCTGGAAATAGACCCAGAACCAGACCAGCGGGATGGTGACCAAGCCGGGCACCTGGAACAGTTGCAGGATCCTGCGGCGGCTGACGATGTAGCCCAACGCCAGGGCCAGGAGTATGCGGCCGCCCAGTCCACCCAACTCCTGCAGGAACTGAACCCGCTCCCGTTCGGGCTGGATCTTCTCCTTGTTGATTTTGCTCATAGCCTTGAGGTTGCCGAGGAATTCCTTGTTCAACTCCTTGGCCTTGTCGCTGCCTTTTTCCATGTCCAGCAACTGCTTGCTGATGTCCGCATTGGCCTTGTTCAACTTGCCCATCTCCTTGCGGGGCTCGTCCAGCCGTTCGACCGGGAGGCCGGGAACGCCTTGGGTGACTGTCGCCTGCAGGGTTCCGAACGCGGCAGCGTAGGCACAGGCGGAAAGGAGCGTGGCGACGATGGTGGTGCGGGCCAAAGCGGGGCTGAACAGTTCGCGGAAGCTGGGCCGACCCAGCGTGCCCGCCAGCTTGCGTTGCTTCCACACCTGCGATTCGGGAACAAACGGCAGCAACAGGGCGATGGGGATCGCCGGAAGCAGTCCGGTCATCAGGGTGTAGCGCCAGGGCTGGCTGCTGATGCCACCCGGGAGTTCCGGCAATTTGCCCTCATTGGCCAACTTGGTGATGAAGGCGCTCACCCCGGTGACCAGGAGGCCGCCGACCGAGGCGAAGGCCTGCGTCCAGCCGATGGCCAACTCGCGGGTGCGCTTGTCGGGGAACAACTCGGCCAGCCAGGTGACCGCCGCCACAAACTCCACGCAGACACCCACGAAGGTGGCGCAGCGGAAAAACAGCAGCCATTCCAGACTGGTGCTCAACCCGGCCAGCACCGGTGAAAACGAGTAGATGAAAATACTCGCCACCATCACGGTCTTGCGGCCGAACCGGTCGATCAGCATGCCCCCCAACAGCCCGAAGACACCGCCGCACACCGCGGTGATCCACAGCACGCGTCCCACCCAGGTGGTCACATCCGGGTGGTTGGGGGGAACTCCCAGAAGTTCGCTCAACGCCGGCGCCAGCACGAGCGGGGTCATCAACAGTTCGTAGGTGTCGAACAGGAAGCCGATGGCCGCCACGGTGAGCACCAGCCATTGGGTGGTTCCCAGGCCGGATTTGGTTTCGGGTGTGGCCCCGGCGGGCGGCAGATCGCTCGACATGGTGATAACCTTTTTCCAAATAAAATGAACAGAAAGTAAGGAAAGTCGCCAAAGGCCCCGATTTGGGCAATTCTGGCTGTTCCAGGCAGGCTAATAGGCTTCGTTTTACACCGTTTTGAGCTCATCTCCAAACGATTGACCCGTCTGCGAGTCCCCGCACAGGCGATCTAATCCAAAAATCTTGCCTCTCCCGCCAATTCGGCATGAAGGTCCGCCCCGGCATGACCGATAAATCCGGTAAGAATCCGTCGGCCCGTGGTTTTTTGTGACCATGGAACCGGCTTGTCGGCGCGGAGGCTTGGGACCCATGTATCGCTCCATCCGTTTCTTGTGGCTCGGGGCCCTGGTTGGCACCCTGGCCTCCAGCCAGATGCAGGCAAAGGCTCAGAGTGGTTCGGCCACCGAGGGTGGTGCGGGCTCTCCGCCTGCCAAGGAACGCCATCTCACGGTGGAGTTGGAAGGTGGCAAGCAGGAGCGCTGCAAGGTTCAGCACTCGTGGAAACTGGCCAATGGCAGCCGCTGCTTCCAAGTTGTTTCGGTCGCCAGCGGGGAGCGCCTGACCCTGGTGCAACAGCCCACGGGTGGCGACGGCCAACCCGGGGAAGTACTGGTTTATGCCTGGGGCAAAAGTCTGGTGCCCCCCAAGGGCGTGCCGGTTCCCCCTGACAATCAGAACGGGTTGACCTCCGCTTCAGCCAAAACGACTCAGGTGGCCGCGCTGTCGGACACGGTTTCCAACGGAACCGCGTCGCGCATTCCGGCGGCACCCGCCAAGGAAGCCAGTGCAGCGACCACACCGCTGACCCAGCCACTGGAACCGATCGGGGCCAAAGGGGATGGCCTGGATTCGGGTTCCAAGGGTGGTTCCAAAGGTATGGGAGCCCAGGGTGCGGGGGCGGGGGCTGGCAAAGGCGGTGGCACCGGGCCGCAAGGGGCTGGCGCGGGAGCTGGCAAAGGTGCAGGTGTTGGCGCCCAAGGCGCTGGAGCCGGGGACGGAACCAAAGGCTGCGGTCATGGCGGGAAGGGGACCTGCGATGACTGCGCCAAGGAACGGCGTGGCCTGCTGCACCGTGGCGGCACGCCGGGGGCCCAAGCCCCGGTCGATCCTAACCGTGGCGGAGGCCAGGGTTGGAATGGCAAGGGTGGCGATGGCAAGGGCCTTGGGGATGGCACCAAGGG
>Ga0315899_10004753_pt1 | contig 14664 bp, 13 predicted proteins | sample LakEriMetagenome_2_FD_203518 | JGI IMG/M metagenome (GOLD analysis project Ga0315899, IMG submission 203518) | Freshwater fungal communities from buoy surface, Lake Erie, Ohio, United States - Buoy 4 MA112 | ecosystem: Environmental > Aquatic > Freshwater > Lake | place: USA: Lake Erie, Ohio... | reverse complement strand
ACCCAGTGTGGCGGAAAGTGTCGTCGAGCAAACGGGCTTGTTCGCGGGCCGCGGCGGAATCGCCGAGTCCCCGTGCGAAGGGTGCCATGTCGATGACGGGAAGACTGTGTCCCATGGGCTCACCGTAACACCGCGGTTTCGGTACGGCTTTGTTGGCTACATTGCATGAGTGGCAGCTAACGAAAAGTACACGGTCGATCAACAGCACGCCGATGAAGCCGCGATGCGCCAGGCATTGGTCGAGGCAAAAGCCGCCGTGTCGCACGGTGACGTCCCGGTGGGTGCGGTGGTGTTGCACGAGGGCAAGGTGATTGCCGCTCGGCACAACGAGCGTGAAAAGACGGGCGATCCCACTGCTCATGCCGAAGTGTTGGCACTGCGCGACGCAGCGGCCGCCCTTGGCCGCTGGCGTCTCGACGACTGCACCTTGGTGGTCACCTTGGAGCCGTGCGTGATGTGCGCCGGTGCGTTGTTGAACGCCCGTATCGGTCGCCTGGTATTCGGTGCGGCCGATCCCAAGGCTGGGGCCACTTCTACTCTGTACAACGTGTGCGCCGATCCACGGCTGAACCACAATCCCCCGTTCCAGCACGGGGTGCTTGCCGCCGAAAGCGCGGCGCTTTTGGCTGAGTTCTTCGCCGAACGCCGTTGAGGCGTCAGGTACTGCAGATCAGGACACTTTGAGTTTCGCCGTGTGAGGCGTGCCCGCCACACCGCGCTGTCGTGGCGTGATGGTCACGGTCCATGAACCCTTGGTGAGTCCGGCGGCCGAACAGTTGACTTTGGCGCTGGTGAGTTTGCAGCTCAACGTCTTGCGCTTCGAGCCGAGCGAAGCGACCACCTTGTACGACACACCTTTGGAACGTGTGAATCCCACCGTTGGGCCGTTTGCACCCCTGGTGATCTTCACACCCTTGGGCTTTGTGGGTCCCACGACGGGAGCAACTGTGGTGGTGCTCGGCGTTGTCGTCGTGGATGGCGTGGGCGTTGGTGCGGTGTACGAAACGCGCACGGTGGGTGACGAGAAAGTGAAACCCGATGCCTTGATGATCACCGCTTCGTCGGTGACCACCACCGAAGTGGTGGCTGACTTGGTCGTGCTTTCGGTTTCGAACACCTTCACCTCGAACTTTGCGTTTTTGTCGATGGAGTTACCCCACAGGCACTTGGCGGTTTCCATGGGCACGGCGGCTTCGTACAGTCCGATGTGCTCGGTTGTGCCGTCGGATCGGAAGTGCGGTGCAGTCAGCTTGAGATCGAGGTTGCCCTGGCTGAAGGTGGGGAGCGAATGGCCGTAGCTGTTCTCCGAGGTCATGATCGTTGGCTTCTCGATGCAGTCTTTCTTGATCGGGTAGAAGCGGCCATCGGAGACTGTCATGTCGAATTCCCTGATTTCGTATGCGCCTCTGCCGTTCGGGTCTGTCAGCGTGGTGTCGTCGAGGACCACCATGCGTGTGATGGGCACGCCTTCCATGGTCACGCGTGAGGCACCCGATGTAGGAAGTTTTGCAACGGTGAACTGGGCATCTGCCAGCTTTCCCGAAACATGTGTCGGCAACACCCAGCTGGTGCGAATCGTGGCGCGGAATTTCACATCACGGGGAAGTGATCTGTCGTCGTACTCGCCATTGACGCCCGAGGCCCGAATCGATGTTTGCAGAAAGAGATTCCCGGTGTAGTTGATGAGGTGCGTGACCGTGACGATGTCGCCGGAGCCATCAAGTTGACGATGCCGGGGATCTGCCAGTTGCGACTGTTCGGGATGTTGCCCGTTCCGTTGTTGACCGTGGTGGTCTCTTCGCCCTCGACCCATGCACCGTTCAGGTATGCGGCAACGGATTCCACACAGTCGAGCTGCACATCTGTGGTGCACACGTCGACGATGAAATCTTTGCGACGCACAGCGTTGGGGCCTGCAGCCGGATCGTAAATCTGTGGCGGCGTGGCGGGTGCCCAATCTGCTGCGGCAACCGAATTGCCGGAGACCGACTGCAACGTGGACACCAACAAGACCAGGATCACCACGAGACGAGCTTTTGCGAACGGAACTGGCTGGTTCATGGGCACACGGTACTCAAGGTGAAAAGGGCCATTGACCAAGGCCGCGGAAGCGTGTTGCGGCCGCATTCTCTGCGGAACGCCGATAGCGTTCCGCAACGGAAGGGTGCCAGAGCGGCCGAATGGGACGGTCTCGAAAACCGTTGTGGGTTTGTGCCCACCGTGGGTTCAAATCCCACCTCTTCCGCCAGTCGAAATCAGGTGAACGTGGTGGTGAATCTCAACCGAGCCCGAAAGTGGATGCTCGCGAACCCGTTGCGGATCCTGCCGGTGTCGTTTGCGCTGATGGTTGTCATGGGTACGGCATTGCTGATGCTTCCCATCGCCACCGCAGACGGTCGCGAGACGAGTCTGGTGCAGGCTCTTTTCACCGCAACCAGTGCAGTCTGCGTCACGGGCCTTGCGGTTGTCGACACTGCAACACACTGGACCGGGTTCGGTCAGGTTGTCATCGTCGGGTTGATTCAGGTTGGTGGTCTCGGCATTGTCACAGTGGTGAGCATTGCGGTCTTGGCAATCTCCGACCGAATCGGTTTGTCGCACACGCGCGTGCTCGCCGCCGACGTCGGTGCCGAGACATACAACGACCTCGGTCGTCTCGTGCGCAATGTGGTGGTCACCACACTGATCTTCGAGGCAATCTTTGCTCTCGCACTCGCGGCTCGCTTCGTCCTCACGCACGAGTACGGATTTGTCGATGCGTTGTTGCACGGTGCCTTCCACAGTGTTTCGGCTTGGAACAACGCGGGCTTTGCGCTGTACACCGACAACTGGATGGGGTTTGCCGACGATTGGGTGCTGAGTACGGTGATCTGCCTGGCGGTGATTGTTGGTGGACTCGGGTTTCCCGTGTTGCGCTCACTGGCCAGGCACAAGACCAACTGGCGTCTCTGGTCACTCCATTCGAAACTGACGATTTCCACGACGGTGGCATTGGTGGTGCTCGGCACAGTTGCGTTTCTTGCACTCGAGTGGTCGAACTCGAAGACGCTCGGTGCATTGCCCGAGGCGGCGCGCCCTCATGCCGCCATGTTTCATTCGGTGCAGACGCGCACCGCTGGGTTCAACTCTGTCGACACCGCCGCACTTGGGGAGGAGTCGCTGCTGGTTTCAACGATCCTCATGTTCATTGGCGGAGGTAGTGGCTCGACTGCAGGCGGAATCAAGGTCACGACCTTTGCGCTGCTCGCCTTCGTGATTTGGGCCGAGGTTCGCGGTGACCGGGATGTGAACGTGTTCGGTCGCCGAATTGCCGAAGATGTGCAACGCCAGGCACTGACTGTTGCATTGGTCGGCGTTGGGATTCTTGCGGGTTCGACGTTGTTGTTGATGTTGCTGAGTGATGCCGGACTCACAACTGCGGCATTCGAAGCGGTGTCGGCATTGTCGACTGTGGGTCTTTCGACAGGTATCGCAGCCGGTGAGGGGGATCTCGGACAGATTCTCTTCGTGGTGTTGATGTTCATCGGGCGTATCGGCCCGATCACTCTCGTGGCGGCGATCACACTGCGTTCGCGACCAAATATGTTCCGATACCCAACCGACCGGCCCCTGATCGGCTGATGAGAAATTTTCCTGGCCGTAAAATGAACCCTGTTCCTAAATGAATCCTGTTCCACCACACCGACGAGCGAGATGAGTGCAATGTCTTACTTCAACCCCGCAACACAGGGCCCCGCCGACCGCAGCGGTGTACTCGTGGTCGGACTCGGTCGCTTTGGCGAGGCGCTGGCTCGTGGCCTCGTCGAGCAGGGCATCGAAGTGCTCGCTGTCGACTTCGATGTCGACATCGTGCAACGGCTGTCGGGTGAGTTGCCGAACGTTGTGCAACTCGACGGAACCTCGGTGCGCGCCTTGCGTCAGGTGGGTGCAGAGCAGTTCACCCGTGCCGTTGTGGCGATTGCATCGAACATCGAGGCATCCGTGCTCTCGGCGCTCACCTTGCTCGACGATCTGAAGATTCAGACGGTGTGGGCAAAGGCAATCTCGTTGGAGCACGCGAAGATTCTCGAGCGTGTCGGAGTGCAACGGGTGATTCAACCCGAACACGACATGGGTGTGCGAACCGCACGCAGCCTCGCCCGCCGCGTCACCGACTACTTCGCCGTGGAGGATGATTTCGCTTTGGTGGAGATGGAGGCCCCCCGTCAGTACGTTGGCCGGCCGCTTGGTGAGTCTGGGATCCGTGCGAAGTACGGCGTGACCATCGTGAGCATGAAGTCACCCGGTGGGGTGTTCCATCACGTCGACCAGTCAACAATCCTGAATGCCGGCGATCTGATCCTTTTGGCGGGTTCGCCGGCCAGCCTCGACAAGTTCGTGGCCGAATCCTGAGAGGGACACTTCTTGCGCACCGATAGCGTTCCGCAACGGAAGGGTGCCAGAGCGGCCGAATGGGACGGTCTCGAAAACCGTTGTGGGTTTGTGCCCACCGTGGGTTCAAATCCCACCTCTTCCGCCAGCGAGTGACGAAAACCCCTGCACATCACGAAATGGTGGGCAGGGGTTTTTGCATGTGGGCGCCGGCCCTTTTGCAATTGCGATTACTCGTCGTCGTTGGCGCAGGTGGTTTCGGTTTCGGGTGCGTCGAGGTCGACCAGATAGTTGTCCACCAGGGTGTTGACGCATTCACTCGTGCCGTAACCGGTGTGCTGGTCTTGCATCACCACGATGAGGCGACCGTCACTCAGTGCGGCGGCCATCTTGCGTGACGACTCGAGCGGGGTTGCGGCATCACCCGTGGTGCCCACCACCACGATGGGAATGTTGCCGATGCCGGTGATGGGCTGGCGGGGTGCCGACTCCACCGGCCACAGCGCGCAGGTGTAACCCGACGCGAAGAAGCCGCCAAGGCGCGGGGCGACGCGAAGGAAGTCTTCGAGATGTGCATCGACTGCGTCGGGAGATGTGTCGCCACGATCGTCGAGACACGAGATGGCGGTGAACGCTTCCAGCAGGTTGTCGTAACTGCCGTCGGGCTGGCGTTGGTAGTAATCGTCGTACAGCGCCAAGAGACCCGTGCCGTCGGGAGTCTTCGGATCGGTGGCGGCCTGTATGGCTTCGGCGAAGGTGGGCCACAGGGCATCGGAGTACATGGCATCGACCGCGGCGGTGTAGCCAACAGTCTGGGTGACCAGGGTGCGGTCGTCGGCAACGAACAGCGGGTCGCGATCGAGGCGGCGCATCAGTTCGTCGAACAACGCCGCAGGCTTGCCGTTGTTGTGAATGGCGCATGTGGTGCGCTTGGCGCAGTCGGCAAAGAAGCTGTTCAACTGTCGCTCGAAGCCGGCGGCCTGGTCGAGGCCGGCCTGCAGGTACGTGGCGTTGGGGTCAGAGGCGCCGTCGAAGACCGCCGCACGAACTGTTTCGGGAAAGAGTGAAACCCATGTGGCGCCGAGTTCGCTGCCGTAGGAGAACCCGAAGTACGACACCTTGTCTTTTCCCAGCGCACGGCGGATGGTGTCCATGTCGGTGGCGCTGGCCTTGGTGGAGATGTAGGGGAGTATCTCGCCGCTCTTCTTCTGGCATTCGGCGGCAAAGGCCGTTGCATCATCGATGAGTTTCTGGCGTTCTTCGGGTGTGTCGGCCGTGGCATCGGAGGTGAAGTAGGTGTCGTACTGGTCGACACAGTCGACGTGTGGTGTGGTGTTGCCCACACCGCGGGGGTCGAAAGCGATGATGTCGAAGTGATCGAGGATGGTCTGTGTGAAATAGAACTGTGCGTCGGGAGCCATCGAGGCGCTTTCAGCGCCGGGGCCGCCACGGTTGACCAACAACGAACCCTTCGACTGTTTGGGTTTGTCGGCGGGACGTTTCTTCATATTCAGGCTGAACGAACCGATTCCGGGGTTGTCGTAGTCGTAGGGCACGGCGAGCCTGGCGCACTTGACGTTGGGAACCTCTTCGGTACCGCAGTCCTTCCACACGATGGGCTCCACCGGGAACACCGAGGTGGTGCTGGTGGTGGATTCGGTGGCAGGGGCGGACGTGGAGCCGCTGGTATCGCTTGAACTCCCGTTGTCGAGCGAGTCGGTGGACACGACGATGGGGGCGTCGGCGTTGTCGCCATTGCCGCACGCTGCAAGCAGCACACCTGCCACGATCAACGACACGAAACGGTGGCTGCGCATGAGTTCGTAGGCTACGACCTCTAGCCTGACCAGCGTGCGCATGAACCCCCACATGATGTTGCCGGGTGACGCAAGTGCCGTGGCCGGAACCAAGATCGGCCGCCGGTCATTGGCGCGAGTGTGGATCTTTGCCCGACCGTATCGCTGGGCAATCATCGGCTTTCTTGCTTCCATTCTCCTTGCTGCGCTGTTGGCGCTGGCGCCGCCGTTGTTGTTCCGCAACATTCTGGACAACGCCATACCGGCCGGTGACAAAGGTCGGATCACGTTTCTTGCCGCGTTCGTGGTGTTGGCGGCGTTGGGCGACGCGGCCCTGGCCATCGCCCAGCGCTGGTATTCGGCACGCATCGGCGAAGGTCTGATCTTCGACCTGCGCGTGGCCCTGTTCGACAAGGTGCAACAAATGCCCTTGGCATTTTTCACACGTACACAGACCGGTTCGTTGATCAGTCGCTTGAACAACGACGTGGTGGGTGCTCAGACTGCGGTCACCAGCACGCTCGGCAGCGTGGTATCGAACGTGGTGGTGTTGGCCACCACCCTGGCCGCAATGTTGACGCTTGAATGGCGGCTCACGTTGTTGTCGTTGGTGGTTCTGCCGGTGTTCATCGTGCCCGCAAAACGTGTTGGGGCAAAACTTCAGACCATTGCTCGTGAGCAAATGGGTGTGAACGCCGAGATGAACACGCAGATGACCGAACGGTTCAACGTGTCGGGGGCGTTGCTCACCAAGTTGTTCGGCCGTCACGGCACCGAAGTGGGTGCTTTTTCTGGCCGCGCGGGTCGCGTGCGCGACATCGGTATTCGTTCGGCTCTGTACGGGCGGGTGTTCTTCGTGGCGTTGGGCTTGGTGGGTGCCCTCGGCGCCGCGGCGATCTACGGCGTGGGTGCCTACATGGTTGTCGACGGCGACATTTCCGCGGGAACCTTGGTGGCGATGGCGGCATTCGTTCAGCGCATCTATCAACCGCTCACCGGCCTGACCAACGCCCGTGTGGAAGTGATGACGGCATTCGTCAGTTTCGAGCGAGTGTTCGAGGTTCTCGATGCGCCTGTTTCCATCAAGGACTCCGTGTCGGCAGTCGATCTGGTGAATCCGCGCGGTGAGATCGAACTGCGCAACGTGACTTTCCGCTATCCCCCAGGGCGCGACGTGTCGATTGCGTCGCTCGAGGCATCTGGCGTGATGCAGGGAACCGATCCCGATGTCGACGTATTGCGCAACGTGTCGCTCACGGTTCATGCCGGAGAAACCGTGGCGTTGGTCGGGGCCAGTGGTGCGGGCAAGACAACCCTCGTGTCGTTGCTGCCGCGGTTGTACGACGTCACCGACGGCGCGTTGTTGATCGACAGCCACGATGTGCGGGATCTCACGTTGACATCGCTGCGTGAAGCAATCGGCATGGTGTCACAAGACCCGCATTTGTTCCACGAAACCATCGGAGCGAACCTTCGCTACGCCAAGCCGAGCGCCACCGATGCAGAGCTGCGCGAGGCATGCGAGGCTGCCCGTATCTACGACACGATTGCGGCGTTGCCCGATGGGTTCGACACCGTGGTGGGTGAGCGCGGGTATCGCATGTCGGGGGGCGAAAAACAACGACTCGCCATTGCTCGATTGTTGTTGAAGAACCCCGTGATCATGGTTCTCGACGAGGCCACCAGCCACCTCGACAACGAAAACGAGTTGGCCGTGCAGGCCGCTTTTGACCACGCCCTGCAGGGCCGCACCGCGGTGGTCATTGCACACCGGTTGTCTACTGTGCGCAATGCCGATCGCATCGTGGTGCTCGATGGCGGCGAAATCGTCGAGTTGGGCACACACGAGGAACTGATGGCGAAGAATGGTGTGTACGCGGCACAAGTCCAGGCGGGCGGTGCATTCGGGGCGGGGCTCCTGTCGTGAGCGATCCCGACGACGAACTCTGGGACGACGACGAGTTCGACGACGACAACGATGAACAAGAAGAAGGCGGCGCCGACGCATCGTTGTCGGTGCGTGAGTTCATCGCCCATGTCAATCACACTCTGAAGGCACGCTTTCGCGGCGGTGTGTGGGTGCACGGCGAGGTGTCACGGTGGCGCGTTGTGGGCAACAATGCGTACTGCCAACTTGTCGAAACCGACGGGCGCAACACGGTGGGTGCCGTGGAGTTGTCGTTCTTCAATAACAACCTGCGGCGTGTTCTGTCCACGTTGAAACAACACCGTGTTTCCATGGAAGACGGTGTCAAGGTGCGCATCTGTGGCACTCCGGACATCTGGGACAAGAGTGGCAAGTTCAGCATGGTGGTCAGCGACATCGACCCGCGCTTCACCCTGGGCGACATGGCGGCATCGCGCGATGCGTTGGTTGCCAAGTTGAAGGCGGCTGGTCTGTACGACGAGAACCGTTCGCGCACAATGGCCGAGTTGCCCTTGCGGGTAGGCATCGTCACCAGTGTCGGCACTGCGGCGTGGCACGACATCATGGATCGATTCGAAAAGTCGGGGTTGGGATTCCAGTTGAAAGTCGCCAACGTCCGCGTGCAGGGCAACGAAGCGGTGCCCGGACTGGTCGATGCGATTTGGTCGTTGGGCATGCGCAACGATCTCGACGTTCTCATGATTGTTCGTGGCGGCGGGTCGCGAACAGATCTCGCGTGCTTCGATGCCGAGGAAATCGCCAATGCGATTGCCCAATGTCCCTTGCCCGTCATCACGGGCATCGGCCACGAGATCGACCGCAGCATTGCCGAAGAGGTTGCGTATGCGGCGTACACCACGCCCACTGCCTGTGCGGCATGGTTGGTGGACACCGTCAAAGAACTGGTGAGTACGACCGAGTCCACCTGGTCGAGCATCGAGAAACTCGCAGGTAGTCAGTTGGCATTGGCCGAGTCGCGATTGTTGGAGCGCGGCAGCCTCATTCGTACTCGGGCCGTCACTGCAGTCGAGCGGGCCAACACCAATCTCGCCCTGGTCGCCCAGCGGTTGGCCAGCAAGCCAACAGTGCTGCTGGATTCAGCACAGCAAAAGCTCGACGGGCTCGACGGTCGTGCACGGCTGTTGGACCCGGTCAACACCATGGCACGGGGCTGGAGCATCACTCGCACCGCAGCGGGTGTCACGTTGCGCACCACTGCCGACGCGCGGCCCGGCGACCAGATCATCACCACGCTTCGCGACGGCACCGTCGCCAGTACCGTGACCAGCAGTCAAGAAGGAGACAACGATGGCTGAAGCCAAGAGCACCAAGAAGAATGTCGAGGGCACCGATGTTGCCGCCTTGGGATATGCCCAGGCGCTGGCCGAACTCGAAGCCATTCTGCGCACGCTCGAATCCGATGCCGTCGATGTCGACGAGTTGGCAGTGAAGGTGCAACGCGCGGCGGCGCTCATTCGCCATTGTCGTGGCAAGATCGGCGACGCTCGTCTGCACGTTGAACAAGTGGTGGGTGAAATCGATGCCGCAAGCTGAGCGGTTGACCCCTCCGGCACCGCCCGCCTTCCTTGCACAACTCGCCTCCGAGGTCGAGGCGCATCTCGACAGCGTCATCGCCACCGAGCAGGCTCGCTGGGCTCGCGTGAATCCGGGTCTGTCCGTACCGTTCACCGAGATGCGAAGCCTCGTGCTGGGCGGGGGCAAACGTCTGAGGCCCGCATTCTGCGAATGGGGAGCACTTGCTGCGGGTGGTTGCAGCCGAGAACTGGTGGTGCGCACCGGCGCCGCACTCGAGTTGTTGCATGCCTTTGCCCTGTTCCACGACGACATCATGGACGGCTCATCCACACGGCGCGGCGAGAAGACCACGCACACTCGCCATGCCGAGATTCATCGCGCCGAGAAGTTGGACGGTGACGCCCAGCGATACGGCGACGGTGTGGGCATTCTGGTGGGGGATCTCACCTACGTGTATGCCGACGAGTTGATGGCCGACACTCCCCGCCGTGTCAGGGCGCTGTGGAGTGAGTTGCGCATCGAGGTCAACATCGGTCAGTACCTCGACATCGTGGGTTCGGCGCATCGCGAACGCAGCCTGACCGCCGCCCGACAGATCTATCGGTACAAGACCGCCAAGTACACCGTGGAACGACCCATGCATCTCGGGGCGTTGCTGGCCGAGCCCGATCTGCCCGAGGTGGTGCTCGACCAACTCTCTGCCGTGGGCCTGCCCCTGGGTGAGGCATTCCAGATGCGCGACGACGTGTTGGGGGTCTTCGGCGAGCCGTCTGTGACGGGAAAGCCAGTGGGCGACGACCTGCGCGAAGGCAAGCCCACTGCTCTGCTGGCCTTGGCCACCGAGCGAGCCAACGCAACCCAGCGACACGTTCTGGACAATGTTGGCCGGCCCGATGTCGATGCCGCCACCATCGTTCAGATCCAGAATGTCATCACCGACACAGGAGCACTCGCCGACACCGAGGCACGTATCACCGACCTGACCAACGAGTCGGTTGCCCATCTCGATGCTCTGTCGATCTCCGACGATGTGCGATCACGGTTCCTTGATCTCGCGCGTGTCGTTTCCTGGCGCAACCTCTGACGTACGATTCATTTCAATGATTCTGAACGGTCGTCTCCAATGGTCTTTGGCTGCGGGGATGGTGGTGTTCTCCCTGGCCGCGGTGGTGTCATCTTTCGTGGGTGGCGACGGCGAGACTTCGGTCACCTCGCCAAGTGATGCAACAACAACCTCGGTTGCTCAAAGCACCACCACAACCTCTGCGCCACCCACTACCTACACGGTGCAAATGGGAGAGTCTCTCTTCACCATTGCCCAGAAGTATTCGCTGAACATGCAGGAGATCATCGATCTCAATGGCATCGAGGACCCGGACAAGATTGCCGCCGGAGACATCCTGAAGTTGCCTGCTGGGTCCGGTTTCGTGGCCGTGATTCCCAACACAACCGAGCCGTAGACATTTACACTGGCCTCATGGCGACAACGTTCTGGCCAACCCAGGAACACTGGTCGGTGCAGATTCCACTGCACACCGATCACTACCGACTGCCGATCCTGAACGAGACCGGACTCGTGTCGTTGGCGCCCATTCCCTTCAGCGTCGATCCGAGCGAATGGGAATCACTCGAGTACATGGACTGGAAGAGCGGTGGCGACACCAACTTCGCACCGTTGGCTTCGGCAGATGGTGAACTCGACTGTCGCGGATTCTGGGACAAGGGCAAGCCCGACAAAGGTGCATCGTTCACGTCGAATGCCGCGAAAGCGCCGACATTGTGCAACTACGTGCAGGGCACCGGTGCCAACTTCGGTCGCGTACGCATCATCAAACTCGAACCTCAGGATCGCGACACGGCAATTCGTTCCATCCATCGCGACGACAACAACCGTCTGAATCCCGAGAACGAGGGTTGGATCGTGCGCAGTTGGGTGGAACTCACCGACAGCCCCGACAGCTACATGCTGTTGATGGACAACGATGCCGACGGGTTGCCCGATCCCTCTACCGAGCGTCGTGTGCCCTTGCCGCGCGGTGCGCGTTTCGTTGTCGACACCCAGCGCCTGTGGCACGTGGTGGTGCACAACCACAACTTCCCGCGTTACGCGTTGATCACCAGTTTCGAATCCAGCCCCCAGTTCGCCAACTGGGTGGACAGTCAGCGCTGATCAGTTGCCGCGGCGAGCCGCGGCGATGTGGGCGATGTCGTCCATGATGCGGGAGATGTCGAAATCCTTGGGTGTGTAGACCGCGGCGATGCCACGAGCCCGCAGCGACTCACGGTCGTCTTCGGGAATGATGCCTCCCAGAACGACAGGAGTGTCGAGGCCCTCTTGCTTCAACAGGTCGAGAATCTCGGGGACGAGCGAGAGGTGCGATCCCGAGAGAATCGACAATCCGATGACATCCGGATCTTCGTCGCGGGCACTGGCAACGATCTGTTCGGGTGTGAGGCGGATGCCGCTGTAGACCACTTCCATGCCGGCATCACGTGCGGCAACCGCGATTTGCTCGGCGCCGTTTGAATGCCCGTCGAGGCCGGGCTTGGCCACCAAGAACTTGGGCGGGCCACCGGGAATGCTCTTCACGAACGCGGCCACTTCGGCCAGCTCATGGGTTCGTCGACCAAGAGCCGCCGCAACGCCCGTTGGTGCGCGGTACTCACCGAAGAGCTCGCGCAGTGTTCCTGCCCATTCGCCGGTGGTTCCGCCGGCCTTGGCAAGAGCAATGGAGGGAGGAACGATGTTGAGACCCTCGAGTGCGGCATGGCGGAGTTCCTTGAGAGCGGCTTCCACCGCGGCGTTGTCGCGAGAGGCACGCCATGCATTGGTGTCGGCGATGGTTTCGGCCTCGACCGCGGGGTCGACCTTCAGGATGTTTCCTTCGCCGCCCAATGGTGAATCGGTGAACTCGGTGAACTTGTTGACGCCCACCACCACTTGATCACCAGTCTCGATCCGACGGGTGCGCTCGGCCATGGAGGCAACCAAGCGGCCCTTCAACTCTTCGATTGCTTCGAATGCGCCACCGAGTTGGAGAATTTCCTGCAACTCGGCCCATGCGGCATCGCGGATCTCCGCAGTGCGCGCTTCGACAACCTTCGAGCCGTCGAAGATGTCGGCGTGGTCCAACAGGTCGGTTTCGAAAGCGAGCACTTGCTGCATGCGCAGCGACCACTGCTGGTCCCATGGCCGGGGCAGACCCAGGGCTTCGTTCCACGCAGGCAACTGCACCGAGCGGGCACGGGCCCTGCGTGAGAGTGTGACGGCGAGCATTTCGAGAACGATGCGTTGCACGTTGTTCTCGGGTTGTGCCTCGGTGAGGCCGAGCGAGTTGACCTGAACGCCGTAGCGGAAACGGCGCGCTTTTTCATCTGTGACGCCGTAGCGCTCGAGGCCGATGCGGTCCCACAACTCGGTGAAGGCGCGCATTTTGCACATCTCGTCGATGAAGCGAATGCCGGCATTGACGAAGAACGAGATGGCACCGAAGACCTGCGGGAACTGCTGGTCGTCGACCTGACCGCTTGCCTTGACAGCATCGAGGATGTCGATAGCGGTGGCCAAGGAGTAAGCGATTTCCTGCACTGGCGTGGCACCGGCTTCTTGCAGGTGGTACGAGCACACGTTCATGGGGTTCCACTTGGGTGCGTTGTTTGCGCACCACGCAACCATGTCGACGATCAGTCGCTTGGAAGGGGCGGGAGGAAAGATGTAGGTGCCGCGCGAGAGATATTCCTTGACGATGTCGTTCTGCGTGGTGCCACGCAGTGCCCGCGACTCGACACCCTGCTCTTCGGCGTTGGCCACGTAGAGAGCAAGCACCCATGCAGCGGTGGCGTTGATGGTCATCGAGGTGTTCATCTGGCCGGGAGGAATCTGATCGAGCAACGTGCGCATGTGTCCGAGGTGCGCCACCGGTACTCCCACCTTGCCCACTTCGCCGCGCGCCAACACGTGATCGGGGTCGTAGCCGGTTTGTGTGGGGAGATCGAAGGCGATGGACAGACCGGTTTGTCCCTTGGCCAGGTTGGTGCGATAGAGGTGATTCGATGCAGCGGCTGTGGAGTGGCCGGAGTAGGTGCGCATCAACCAGGGATCGTCTGTTGCCATGGGGGCAAGTCTCACGGCAGACGGCCCAAATGGCAACGGCTCACGGGTCAATGACCGAAGGGGCAACCGCGCGGGCCAAAAGGGCCAAATACTCGGTTCGTGGGATGTCGACAACCCCGAGCGAGGCGAGGTGCGGGGTGGTCCACTGCACATCGAGGAGTCGCATGCCGGACTCACGCATGGTCTGCACAAGGTGCATCAGAGCCACTTTGCTGGCGTCGCGCTGCAGGTGAAACATGGACTCGCCGGCGAAAAAACCATTGATCCGGACTCCGTAGAGGCCCCCCACCAGATGACCGTCGTCGTTGTAGGTCTCCACGGAGTGGGCCCATCCAAGTTGATGGAGGGCGGTGTAGGCGCGAAGAAAATGCTTGTTGATCCACGCGCCCTCCCGGGTCGGCGCGGCGCAGGCTCGCATCACGGCTTCGAAGTTGGTGTCGATGCGAACCGTGAACTGCTTGGCGCTTTGTCGCATGGAACGTGTCACTCGCAGGCCGTCGAGCGGCAAGATGCCGCGAGGATCGGGCGACCACCATCCGATTTGATTGCCACCCCTGCCGATTCCCATCGGGAACACGCCGTGGCTGTATGCATTGACGAGTGTCGACGGCTCCAGGTCTGCGCCACTGCCGACGAGATCGTCGTTTGCCCACGACTCGGGTGGGGGAAAGGCCCAGCGACTTTCGCCCACGGGTGTCGGTGTCGCATCCCAACCTGCACCATCCGAAACGGGCAACACCATGGTGATGGTCTAGTCGCTCGTGGTGCTCAGCGCGTGTACGAGAGAAAGCCCTGACCGGTCTTGCGACCCAGATGACCTTCGGCCACCAATCTGCGCAATGTGGCCGCCGGAACGAAATTGTCATCGTTGAACTGCGTATGCAGTGTCTCGAGAATCGACAGTGACGTGTCGAGGCCCA
>Ga0315899_10004752_pt1 | contig 14666 bp, 22 predicted proteins | sample LakEriMetagenome_2_FD_203518 | JGI IMG/M metagenome (GOLD analysis project Ga0315899, IMG submission 203518) | Freshwater fungal communities from buoy surface, Lake Erie, Ohio, United States - Buoy 4 MA112 | ecosystem: Environmental > Aquatic > Freshwater > Lake | place: USA: Lake Erie, Ohio... | reverse complement strand
CCAGATTTAACACCTGAACGTTACGGTAATTTCTTGCGTAGTTATTATCAGGACCGTGGCTTGATGGGTGTGTTAAAAGCAACGCCAGAGAATTTACAGGGGGTGCCAGAAGCGCGGCTTCTTGGTTATCCAGTTACTATTCCGTCTGTATTAGGTGTAGCAGGAGGTGCTGCTGCTGCCGGAGCTGCTTCTAGGATGGGTGCCGCTACACGCCGTGGTCGTGTTGTAAGAGCTGCTTCTGCAGGATTAGCTGGTTCCCTTGGTGGCATACTGACAGGAAATGTTATTAATGAAGTTATTGCAGCGGGTAATCGTCCAAAATTACCAACTGTCAATGAGTACGAAAGTTTGAGTACTGATAGAATTTAAGCAATAAGAAATAAAACGGGCAAGTGAACATTGCTAATCCAACAGTACAATATATGTATCAAGGAGTTCCTGCCGTAGGCGGAACTAATGTTGCATTTGAAACAATCGGATTGCCTGAAGCCGCAGTTAAAAAAGGTCGTCCTCAGACTTTTCTTCAGGATTTTGTTTCAGGTGCGCAAGGGCTTCTTGGTGGCATTCCTGGGTTAGGCGGTTTATTTACTTCAGGAGCGCCTGCTGTCACACAAACAACTCCTCAAGCTGCCGCAGGGGCAGGTGGCGCTGCTCCAGTGCCTCCTACCAGTGGTACTCAACAGCGACGTAACTTACCTGGACTTGGACGCGCCGCATTTATTGGTGGCATGATCCCAGGTGTTCTTGCTGCTGGCTCTGAGTTACAAGAAGGTCGTCCTACAGGTGCTGCTGCTGCGTTAACCACTGGCACCCTTACATCTGGTATTGGTACTGCACTGTTAAAAGCGCCAAACCCACTTGCAAAAATTGCTGGTGGTGCGCTGATGTTAGCTGGTACCCAAATCCCAGGCATGGCAGCCAGTGGTGCTGAGTCTGTTCGCCAGAAAGTAACTGGTGAGCCAACGAAAGGCAAGGAGCAAGAATTCAGTACGCAAATGGCCATGCGTGGTCAAATGCTACAGCAAGACCTTACGTCTCTTGAGCGTACTCTTGGTGTTAATTTAAATGCAACCAAAGATCTTGCTAAGTTTTATTCTGATCAAGATCTGTACAATCTTCAGCGGATGGAGCCAGTGCTTGCTCGCATGAAGAATAATGAGGTTGTTCGTCAGCAAGCACTGATGAATACTCAAGGTCAAAACTATGCAATGCTTGGCACACTCGCAACAGCAGGACAACTTGCAACTGGAGCGCAAGCCGAACGTGGTGCATTAATGCGTACTGCGTTAACTGCTAATCCATATGCATCTTCCACCTTGCAAGCACCTTCTATTTCTTACGGGTGATTGACATGACATATTCATATGAAGGAATTAATTTAAGCGGAGGCAATCCTTTGGTTGCCGGTAAGTATGGCGGATTAATGTCTCGGTTTGATCCAGAAGAAGCCAAAGCATACAAAGAAGCTTTGGGTGAGTACGGACCACTGATTTACACTTTAGAAAAATCTCGTGAACGAGAGGCAGACCCTGAATACATTAGAGGGCAGCTGGCTCCAATTGAAGAGATGCTGAACCGCCGTGGCGAAAAACAACAGATGTTTGGTTTGCAGTCTAATTTAATTGGTGCAGGTTTAAATGCAATAAATAAAATTCCCGATACAATGCTTGCAATGCGTGCAATTCCACTGCAAGAAATGGCATATCAAACTAGGAATATTCCGAATATTATTGGTCAATACTCTCCGACTTCCTACGGTTCTCTTCAGTATCGCCTCGCTGGGGGCAGGAGTTAATTATGTTTGGTATCGCACCCGCCGCATTTAATCTTCCAGGCCTAGCAGGAGCTGGCGCATTGGGCTCTGGTGCAGCAGCAGGAGCCGGTGCCGCTGGTGGGCTTGCAGGGCTAGGCGCAGCACTTGGTGGACCGATTGGTTGGGCAGGATTAGGTCTTAGCGCTCTTGGTTCTGTTGGTAATTTATTTGGTGGTCAAGCTGCGGCAGACAGAGCTCAACAACAGATGGAAGATCAGTTTGTCACAAACCTTGGAATGAGTTTTCTTGGTCCAGATCTTGCACAACGTCGTGATGCTATGCGTGCACGCGATGAACTTGCTGTCGCTGGATCCTTGCCTGCACGCCAAATTGAAGCCCGTGATTTTCGAAAAGAATTAGCTGGTAAATATGCTGATCCGTTTACACGTGCATTTGCTGGACGTATGTCTGGTGCCACCACCGCATAAACATCATGTACGACGACATCCAATCTTTTCTCGAAGATCTTATTGAATCAAAAACAAAGGCTCGTCCCAGTAGTTCTGTACGTATTGCAAAACAACGTATTGGATATGGCGAAGACCCCATGGTTGCCGCCAGGGAATTTGAAACGTATGCGCTAGGCCAAGGTTGGAAACCCAAGCGTGTTGCAAGAGGGGTTCGCCGTATTCAAGATACTGAAACTCAACCAATTGCGGCCGAAAAATATAAATACGCTCCAACATTAGTTGAACGGACTTATCGTGATTTACTTGGCCGTGCTCCAACTCAAAGTGAAATTGAAAGCAACATTGCATATGCCGGTGCAAAACGAGTAAATCCTGGTGACGTAGGTGCGTTTGAAGCTTTGCTTAACGAATCATTGATGTCTTCTCGCGAAGGAATGGCAAAAATTAAAACACCAGAAGACATTGAGTACGAGCGTAAGTATGGCCCAATTCCTGTTGTAGACGGCAATCTCCAACGTGGTATGGTGGTGTTCCGTCCGGACAAAGTTGCGACCATTAATAAACAATTGCGTGAAGCAGCGTTTTCTCCAATCGCTGGATTGAATTTATCGGTATAGTAAATACGGATATTGTTTAAATTTAATGCTTGAGGATTTTTCGTTAATTAAAGACGTATTGCGTAGAAATTCAAATATTGAAATCAGGCGTTCTGTTATACATGGCTGGGGAGTTTTTGCTAAACAAAAAATTAAGCAATACACGTTGCTGGAAGAAGCCCCATATTTTGCCGTTCCAGATGAGCAATTAAGTTATGCTCCAGAGTGTGAACGTTATTCTTATTGGTTGACAGATAACAGTCAGTTGATAGGGATGGGTTATGCTGGATTGTATAACCATAGTGACTCTGCAAATGCGTCTTATGAAATTGATTATGTGAATCAAGTGATTCGTCATTATTCAATTTTTGACATAGAAGCAAATCAAGAGATCACACTTGACTATGGCAAAGAAAACGTTGATCGTTTTAACTTGAATTAAGGAGGCTTTTTAAGATGTCAATGGGAGGCATGGGTGGCGGCGGCGGAGGAATGTCAGGTGGCGGCGGTGGCGGCGGAGGAATGTCAGGTGGCGGCGGCGGAGGAATGTCAGGTGGCGGCGGCGGAGGAATGTCAGGTGGCGGCGGTGGCGGCGGCGGTGGCGGCGGTGGCGGCGGCGGTGGCGGCGGTGGCGGCGGTGGCGGCGGCGGTAGTGGAATGTCTTCCGGTGGCAGCGGTGGTGGTGGAATGTCTTCCGGCGGCGGCGGTGGTGGAATGTCTTCCGGCGGCGGCGGTGGCGGCGGTTCTTTTGATAGAAAAGAAGTAAAACAACTAATAAACAAACTAGAAGATAAAGGCAAAACAGCAGAGCAAATTCAAGCAAGAGTTGGGAAAATTGGTGGTAAAGAAGGCGGTATTACCACAAAAGGTCAAAGCTTTTTAAACCGTTACGTATCAAAAAACACCCCAACAATTTCAGGGGGTGGTTCAACTACTTCTGCCAATGAGGGTGGTGGTAATGATGGTGGTGATTTTACTGATTTTGGTATTGGTGGTGGGGGTGTTTTTGAAACGGATGACCTTCTTTCCACACCTGAATACAATTATTTAACTGCGGGCTTTGACGTTGAGTCTTCCAGACTTCGCGCACAAGCAGATATTGAAGTTGCTAAATTACAAAAAGATGCTTTACTTGGTGTTGCAGGTATTGAAACGAAAGGCAAGCTTGATCTTCAACCAATTATTAATGCTGGCTTAAAAGATGTAGAAAATATTCGCGCTACATCAGAGCGTGATGTTGCAAATATTGCTAAAGCATCTTCAATGTATGGTTTAATTGCTTCTGCGTTTGGTTGATGCTTATTTTGATTTACGGTAGTTTATAATAATTGAATAAACCATCACATAAGGTTTGAAACATGACTTACTCTACGGGCGTTGCCGGTGAAACCGAAAACGCTTTTAACATTGCTGAGTTTGAGAATCTTCTCAATCGTCTGGAATCTTCTAAAAAGCGTCAACAACGTCAAAAATCTGTTGAAGGCCGTCGTGATATTTACACGCAAGGTCTTGCCAGTATGATGTCTAACTTCTGATTTAATAAGATCACACAAACTCGTAATATTAAAGTACAATGACCAGCAGCATTGAAGATACTTACGCATCAGACGATTGGTTTGATTTAGATAAATATCGGCAAGCTGCTGGTGTTGCATACGAGTTTTCTAAAAAGAAGATGGAGACTTCTGGTGAACAAGAACGTGAAACCATCGGTAAAGGTGCAGAAGAACAACGTCGCTCTTCCGAACAAGGGCAACAGTTCAAGCAAGCAGATGAAGCCCGAGATTACTCTCAGGCCCAACGCGCTTATCGATATTGAAGTATTTGAATCCTGGGTCGATGACCTTGATTCAGCTACTCAAGAAGCTTTTTGTTCTTTCTCCAGCGATAACTACTCTGTAATTGAGTGTTATTTATACGCACGTTTCCTTGGTTACAACGGAAGCATTGTTGCGTGTGAAGCTTGGGTAAACAGTAATTACCCCAAGCCAGATCAACGCAAAAAACTCTTGTATGAAATTGATGAAATGCAAGAGGATATGCGTAAGTTGCGAGAAGACGTTGAGAACGGCATCGTAAAACGTGATGCTGGTGTTGCTCGTATTGCAAGCATGCAAAAAGAATTACGCGGGACAATTGCTCAAGTTGAACAATTTACTGCACTCAAAGATCGAAAAGGTCTTTTAATGGCAGGAGCAGATCGTGCTATACGAGAAATCTTGTCAGTGTTTAAAGACGACCCAATTGAAATCCCCCTGGAAGAAGCATCCATGAGTGTTTGGGCTCATATGCAATTAGAAGAATGAATACACAACAACCTACGCAAGATTCTCAAGAGCAAAGTTCAACACCAAGCTCTAGCGTTCCTGATCGTTTGATTAATTTACTTGTTCAGTTACAACGTAACCGCAAGTATGGTAGCTTTGGTGCACCTTCAAATCCAACTGGAGAAAGGGCATAATTATGCCAAAAAAAATGCCGCCACAGTTCGTTGAGTACTTAAAGCGTAAAGAAGCCAAACGAGCTGATGGCTCAGAGATGAGCGATGAAGAAAAAAGAAAAGCCGCTTTAGATAAAGCAAGCAAGTATAAAAAACAAAAAGACAAAAAATAAGTTAGTATTCAATAACTGATTGAATACTTTCATGCCGTCTTACCTTCATTTAGCGTATCGACGAAATGCAAGGGCGGCGGCACAGCAGCAACAAATTCGTCCTCCTAAAAACGCTGAATCTCTTCAACTTGCCAGGGAAGATTTTGGTTTTTTTTGTGAGTATGTAGCCAATAAACCTCCTGCGACTCACCATCGTCATTGGCATCATCATTTCATTACAAATGAAGACAGCAATTGTTTAATTAAAATCGCAGGACCAAATATTGATTTGTTGGCTCCACGGGGCTCAGCTAAATCAACAGTACTTGGTTTGTTAACTGCGTGGGCAATTGGTATTCATACGCATGCCAAAATGCCACTGCAGATCCTTTACTTGTCATACACGGTTGATATTGCACGTTCCAAATCAGCAACCATTAAACGAATCATCGAAAGCAAACGGTACCAAGAAGTGTTCCCTAAGGTACGCCTGCTTAAAACTGCAACCAGTAATGAGTACTGGTCTATTGATCACAAGTTTGCTGGCATCAACACTACAGGTGAAGAGCAATTTACGCTCTGCGCGGCAGGCCTTAAAGGTTCGGTGACATCAAAACGATCACACCTTGTGATGATTGATGACGCAATTAAATCTGCAGCTGATATTGCCAACCCAGATATTCGCAAACAAATGCAGGAGAACTGGAATGCGGTGATTGCACCAACCATGTTTGAAGGCGCCAGAGCCATCTGCCTTGGCACTCGATTTAGACATGATGACATTCACGCAACTACGTTTAACGAGCAGAATAACTGGCGTCAGATTGTTCTTTCTGCAATCTTGAGTGATCCTAAATCAGGCGATGAGGTTTCCTATTGGCCTGAAATGTGGTCACTTGATTATCTAAAAGAAAAGAAACGGCAAGCACCAATTGCTTTTTCTTTCCAGTATATGAATCAAATCATCAGGCAAAACGAACTATCGCTTGCGCCTGAGCTAATTGTGAAAGCAGAAATTGCAACTGAGTTCGACACTCTTGGAGTTGGTATTGATCTATCTGTTGGAACAAAAGAAAAGAATGATTACACAGTAATGGTACTTGGTGGTCGTGTTGGAGACCAGATTCATATTATTGACTATCGACGCATTCGCGTAATGGGTAATCTAGAAAAACTAGATATTCTCAAAGAGATGCTCCACGATTGGTCCATCTTGGGTAAGGATGCAAATGACCTTTATTTCCCCACTCATTCATCGTGTGATATTTGGTCAGAAGCTGTTGCGTACCAGGCTTCCATTGAGGCTGATTTCAAGCGCATTTGTTTGAACAATGAAGAACTCTGGAATCTTAAATGGCATCCAGTGAAAGGTTTTAGGTCTGATAAACTTGCACGCTTTAGAGGTTGTATGGGATTATTTGAAGAGCGTAAGATTATTTTTAATCGCTACCGTAATTTCACTGCAATGTTTGAAGAGCTTACAAACTTTGGTGTAAGTAGTCACGATGACTGCGTTGATTCTCTTGTTTGGTTAATTAACGGATTAATGCGTAAAGGTAATCTTCACCTTGATTACTGAATTTAGAATTAGAAAAAAGCTTTATACCAGTGGGACCAGAATACTTAGCAGTCGGCCTTACGGCTATCATATCCGCCGTTACAGGCGGTAGTTGGGCAATGAGTAAATTGTTAGGCAGACAGCAGGAAAAGCTGGATCAGGCCTATAGTTACATTAGTTCTCAAAAACGACGGGTAGATCTTTTGGAAGACCAGATCAACCGAATGCCAATCGAGTACGTGCTTAAGGTTGATTTCTTAAGAGAAATTCAAGAAATGCAGGATAATTTCCGCGAGATCAACAATAAACTTGATAAACTGATTGAAAAGTTACTTAGCAAATGACCAGTTACATTCTTGAAGTTCAAGAAGACGAAAACGGTGATTGTTTTATCACGCTTCCCGACGAGGTTATTGAAGACCTTGGTTGGCAAGAAGGTGATGTACTCGATTGGGACGTAAAGGGAAATGGGATTGTACTGTCCAGGGTGAATGATTCATCCGGGTACGAAGTATTGGAAGACTAGAATAAAGAAAAAAGAAAAGACATGGTAATTTATCGCGGCGAAGGTGCAAACTTTCCGGGAGCAGCTGGTAACCTTCTTCCTGGCGGCCCAAGCTTTGACATCAATCGTACACCTGGAGCGCTAATTGCAGCAGGAATTCCAGTGGGTCAAGATCCACGCTTTCCTATGTCTCAAGAGTCGTTTGAGCAGTATGTTGACGAACGCAGGTTGAACAAACGCCTTGAACCTTATGGCGGCAGTATCCTTGAATTTTTGCGTCAACGCAACCCAGCAAACAAAGGCGCTTCCCTCCCTGGAACTCCAGGAAATTTTGGCGGCTTACAAAATGCACAGTTCTATGGTGGTCCGCAGATGGGCCAATTGCCCCCTGGTTACACTAAAACAATTTCCTGATGAAAAAGAAAAAGTTGGTAAAACGTGCACTCAAACATCCTGAGCTGTATACACCAGCTGAACTTGCTTTTTTTGGGCGTTGGTTGTGGTTACGAAAACAGCGCAAAAAAGCTGCTAAGATGAAATTAAATAATCAGGAAATAATTAATGGCTGACGCCAAAGCCCGTCTTCAAGAAATTATCAACGCGTATCTTGAGAAGGATAGTGACATCGTTGTTGATACGGGTGTTGTTGCGTCTCATATTGCACAAATGAAATTATTTGGCATCCGTCAGGGTGTTGAATTTTTCCCGTCACAAGATAACTTCGGCGCACAACGCAAAGATTTTCTTGATCGAGTAATTAAGTACAACAAGTTAGACACCAGGTTGGATTCCATTTGGGAATACTTCATGTGTGACGGCAAAGGGTTGTTTTATATCCGACCAACTAAACAGAGCTACCGTCTTTATTATTTCCGAGAGCACGAGTATCGCACTTATTACAACGTAGATGGCGAGCTGGACGAGGTGGTGATCATCTATAGCTATAAAGTGCGTCGCGGAAATGGATTCGGTGATGACATTACGGCAGTTAATATCACAAGCAACAAAAGCACCTGGAACCCAGGAGCCAAGCGTTATATTCGCCTGTCTATTAAACAACGAGAAATTGAAGAAACACACTCTGATTCTGAGTTGTCATTTGAAATGCCGGTTTATGCATTAACTGGTAATACTAAAAAGTTTGTAAATACTCTGGGATTTATTCCATGCGTTGAGATCCTGAACAACCCCAAAGGTTTTTCTACGGAGGGTGTCGGTGAGTTTGATTCAATGGCAAACCACATTTGCACTCACGATGAGTTAATGCGAACGATTCGCAAAAACATTACATTCTTTGGTAATCCAACACTGCTTTCTTCACGGCCTAAAACCGACCTTATGGAATCCGGGGATACTGCAACTGTGCAGCGCCCTTCCATTGCTGCAAATTCTGGCTTTACTAGCCCAGCAGCTTTAAGCCGTTCAATGTTTAAAGCTGATCCAGTTAGTCGTGGTGTAGACGGTTCTATCCGTGTTCCACGCATTATTGCAAACCTGGAACCAAACGACCGTGTTGGTTATATTGTGCCAGATGCAATTACTGGTGACCAAAATGCATTTGCTCGTCAGTATAGAGAAGAGATTCGTACAGCACTTGGTGGTGTTGATGAGCTTTCAATTTCTGCTGGCGTAACCGCAACTGAATATAAATCACTGTTTGGTCGTGTTGCTGCTACATCTAAGAAAAAAGCAAATGCAATTTATACACATGGTATTTGTCGTTGTCTTGAATTAATTCTTTACCAAGAAGAACAGTTATTTAAAACAACGCTTGCAGCTGCTGCAGGTATTGAAAAACCAGTTGACTTGCCCGCTAATACTACCCCAGAAGCAGAAAGAGCTTATGAGGATGCAATGAAGCAATACAACGAAACATTAAAGAAACTGTTGATGGCATGCGTGGAAACCCAAATGATTCCACCAGGAGTCATGGGTCTCATTCCAGATGGTGACCTTACCGTTCTTTGGCGTTGGCTTGGCCCTGTGTATGAGGAATCAACGCAGGACATACTGAACAACTCCATTGTGGTGCGCAACCTTCAGGAATTAGGTGTTGATAGCATTGAAGCACTGAAATACCTCTTCCCGTCTAAAACGGATGAGGAACGGGCCGAGATGTTATCTGGGTTCCCGTTCAGGATGGTGAACGAATTGCAGGGTGCATACTCTCAGTTCGCAAAACTAGTGGGGGGAATGATGCAGACTCCTCACCCGCAAGCACCGGATCTTCCGATGGCTGCGGATCCAAGATTGGATTTAACGCCATATCTGTATCGAACATTAGAAGCTTTACAAAAGGAGATGAGTTATGCAGGACGCTACCGTCCAATCGATCCCACAGACGAGCCAAGTTCCGGCAGCGGTGGCTCCCAGCAGCTACGTGGTCCCGAGCCCCAGTTACCAGGCAGCTCCGGCCCAACAGGCTCCAGTGGCGTATCAGGTGGGTACCAGCTACCCCCAAGCAGTACCTCAGGGGATCCCCAATTACCAATCCGCCCCTACTCAGTACGCCCCCCAGTCCCAACCGGAGACGCAGGGCAATCCATGGGAATCAGCGTTCAACAAGGTGGTGAACCTACTGAGCGCACCAGTTCAATCCCCGTTCCAGGGTCAACCGTCAGCGCCGACGACAACGTACGCCCCGGCCAATTACGGACAGCAGTACAGCAGCCCAGCTACGCAACAATCGGCTCCGCAGACTTGGTCTCCCAACCAGGCATCATCGCCCAACTCTTCCCCAATTTCCTCCAATCCATCCTTGGAGGCGGCGGCCCAAGCAGTGGTGCAAAACCTGAGTCCGGAAAGCCAGTACGTGGTAAACGCGTACGGTCTGGAAGCACCCGCAATCCTAAATAACTATGCCCTTCAACTGGAAGGCATGCTGGATAGTGCAGTCGCTTGGGGCAGCCGAGCCAAAGGGCTGATTGAAGGTTATGCCAACTTCTCGGTAAACGAGCATCAAGAGAATCTTGCATATAACGAGATTCTTACTAATCCTGATGTGCTTAGTGATTACACCTTGAAGTTCTTTGGTCCGGAAGGCCCGTACCCTGTGTACGAAAGCGAAGGTGATCTGGAAACTCAAGGTTATCCCACGGAAGAAGTGAATCCTTACTTCAATCAGTTCCCGGCACCTCCTGCTGCTTCTGCTCCACAGCAACCTGAAAACTTCTGGGGTAGCTTTAAGCAGCAAATGGATATGGATCCCAGCCAAGCCTGGCGTATCTTAAACCAAGCTCAGCCGAACGTTGTTGCAAACAAACTGTTTGTGATGGAGTGATGCCATGCGCGGCACTCTTAAATACGGCGTACCTATTGCCGCTGGCTTAGCCACGGGTGGGTACGCTCTTTCTCAAGGCGAAGACCCAGGATCTGCGGCACTTGCTGCAGGTGCCGGAGCCCTTGGTGGCGCTGCTGGTTTACTTGGAGCCCGTGCACTTGCTGGTAAATACGCCCCTTCTTTACGTAAAGCAGGTATTGCAGGAAAGGTTGCGGGTGAAGAAGAGTTGATTAAATCTGCAGTAAAAGCTCCTGCGGGTTCCAGAGCGGAGTCCATGCTTTTGGGTTTGGCTGACAAATCCATACGCATGCCAATTCCTTCTCAACAAGCTTTTACACGTGGCGCAGGCAAAGCTGTTGCCGCAGGTTTAGTTCCCGCTTCTGCACTTGCTGCCGGTCTTGGTGGTGTTGCACTTGGTGCTGTACCTGGCGCAATAGGAATCCCTGGTTTCCAGCAACAACAGTATATGGATCCTGAGTCTTATGGCTCAAGTAACACGATGGGTGCACTTGCAACCACCGATGGATCTATGACAACAATGCGGTACATGTGATACGTAAGTTCACTACCTGCTAAAATTTGTGTTAGATAAGACGTAAATGTCTTTATCTTTCACCCGATAAAAACATCGACACTGGAGGATAAACCAAGGTGTTTATTGATAGCTAGTTCAGATCCTGGTAGGTATTTCCTTTCAAGATTTGGTAAATAGCTCCGTGATTACAGTCAAACTTTTCGGCAATTTTTCTATAAGAAAGACCAGCCTTTTTTAAAGATTTGATTTGAATTACGTCATCCGAAGAAAACTTTCTCAAAGAGTTCTTCGGTCTTCCTTTACTGGCAAATCCATTGTTTTTATAACAACCGTTTTTCCAGGCTCTTGTTAAATTTTCTTGTTTGGTAACGATCTCAAGATTGTCAAGTTGATTATTTCTCTTGTCATTGTCCTTGTGATCAACTTGTAAGGAAAAGTTATTTGTTCCATGAGAACGAAGATCTAATCCCAAAAAAACTACAGCCATCAAGACATGAAGATGAAATCGTTTTCTTTTTCCATTTACAAGAACTGAGATACGGTCATAAACACTGGTTGAACTGATGGGTAATTCTCGAAAATACTCTTGATTGTCGGGATCAAGACGTTTCTCAAAAGCTTTACCTTCCTCAGTTAAGTAAAGATTACCAAATCCAGGAACAAGTTTTGGTTCCATGTTGTTCATAAACAGGTTTCCAAAGCGTAGCATGCCTCAACTGAACGCTCAACGTTGTCACCTCATCAAGTAATTGACGAGTGCAAACTGGATGAATTCAGGGAAGCCCTAACGTAAAGACGAGGGTAATCCTGAGCCAAGCCAATCAAGTCGTGATTGGAAGGTGCAGAGACTACTGGGTGTAACACGACCTTGTTACGTAATACCAGATTTAGCGTCCGGCATCCCACAGGGATGAAGAGATAGTCCACCCCTCTAAGAAACTAGAGACCAGGAGAACGATTTTCCAAAAATCTTGGGTGCGGAACTTTACCGTCCCCACCCTGCGTATATCGCAGAAATGGCAGTCGAACCTGTGGTCGTTCACGACTTCACTCGTCAGCCTGGCCAAACTGTTCAGTTAGACCGCTATAAGTTCTGGGGTACCCCTGGTACTAAGGACAGCCGTGAGCGTATTGCCGACCAAACAATCGGTACTGCCAACAGCCGTAACATCACCAAGGAAAAAGTTCTGGTGGTGCTTAAGGAATACACGGGTCCTGCGGATCCGGGTGATCCGACCCAGCCTAGCACTTTTAAGATTGCCCGAGAGACTTTAATCACGGCTCAGCGCCTGCTGCTGGACTCTGGGAACCTTAATATGTTCCACCAGTCCATCGGTAGCCTGACGCTGCTTGATGACTACCGTCGTTGGCGCGACCGCGTCTTCATTGACGAACTTGCCAAAGCTGAAGCTAACGGTGCTGCTTCTACAACCCAAGGTGGTTACTACTTCCCTGGCGGCAAAACTAAAGATTCCTCTGGTCGCATCGGCTATACCGCCACTGAGTATGGCAACGATCTGCAACAGTTCCAGGTGCGTACTGACCTGCTGACCGTTGTTAAGGACCTGCGTAAGCGTAATACCCCAACGTTTGCCGATGGTCTGTATCGCTGCATCTGCGATCCTACTTTCATGATGCACCTGCGTCGTGACCCAGACTTCCGCGAAATTGCTCGCTACGCTGGTAATCCTGGCCAAGGCATGTACATGGGCAATCCCATGATGCCTAACAACGCCAGCTTCTACATGGGTCCCCAGGCTGGCCAAGGTTATTTCCTGGCTGGCGAACCTGTGATGCCTACAGGCGTGCAGTTTGAAGGTGTGAAGTTCTACGAATCGACCAACTTCCCGATCAAGAACGTCACTGCTGCCTTTGATGCTGGCACCGGCAACAACTATACTTCCAAGGAAGTGGCACAAGGCTTCTTCTTTGGTCCTCAGTCGGTTGGTGTTGGTATTGGCGGCCCGAATGCGCAGGTTCTGATCAACAATAACGACGATTTCAGCCGCTTTATCATCCTGATTTGGCAACTGTACGCTGGTTTCGAAATCCTGAACAAAGATTTCGTCACAACCGCATACAGCTTTGTGCAAGATGACGGCACAATCTGATAATTAACCTATTAGCAAAACATAGGAAAAGATAAATGACCTATCTGTCTTCAAAAAAAATCTACCCAGGCAACTGGGCAGAGCCGCTTAACGGTTGGTACAAAAATATTGATGCCGACTATGCTGGTGTTGTTGACGGTTCCAAGGGTGGCCCTACTTCGGTTCTGGCTATCCCTGGTTACCGCTACTTCCAGCAGCGTGGTTACGTGCCCGTCACCGCTACTTCTGGTGCCGGCGCCGTTTCTTCGGGTAATGTGATTGTTCCTTCCCCTTATCGGCAGGATGACACTCGCCCTGACATCACTGGTATGGTGATCTCCGGTAGCAGCGCACTTCCTGCATACGTGTATCGTGCCACCATCTCGGTTGCTTCTGGCTGGGGCGACGGTCGTGTTGCTTCTGGTATCTATGCTGCCACTGGTAATGTTATTACCTTCTGCACAGGCCTGACTTCGACTGGCACTGTTGGCGAAGCAGTTGCACAAGCAAACCTGGTTAGCACTACTTCTGGCGAACAAGCTGGCGAAATCTTCTTCGTTGGTAGTTCTGCTGGTTACAGCTCCAACCCCTTTATTACGGTGACTGGTGCTACGGGTGTTACTCCGGACGTAGCTTACAAATCCCTGACAAGTGCTGCCACCTATAAGGTGCTGGCCCGTGGGTCGCAAACTGCTACAACCTCTTCCGGTGGCTGGTACATCTCCAGTGGTGATGCCAATGCCGGCCGCACTGGTTACTTCGTGGTTGAAGTGTGCTACATCCAACCTGATGTTGCACCTGGCTACGAAGATATCGATGGCTACCTCCTTGGTCGCACTGTTAGCTGATTGAGTTAAACTAGGACCAGACAATAACTGGTCCTATGACAACTCTTTCCCATGCCCTGCTTTATCAGCACAAAAAAACAGGTGCACGCGTCAAGGTTGTAAGCGAGTGGGATAATGGCGATTGGTACATGGTCGAAGATCAAGACGGTCGCCTTTTCACTGCTTACAAAACTGAACTTGCCCCTGATGAAGATGCAACCAAAAAGGTTAAAACTCTTCAAGTAAAAGATAAAGCAGCACAAGAAGAGCCGCGTACATTCCCGCCCGATCACCGTTTGAATATCAACTCAGCTACCGCACAGATGATCGCTGATCATATTAAAGGTATTGGGTTGAAAACGGCACGAGAGATTAAAGATCTTCAGATGTCCTTATCGGGTGAAAGGTTTAATAATCTCGAACAACTCAAACAAATCAAACGAGTTGATTGGGACTCGGT
>Ga0315899_10004751_pt1 | contig 14666 bp, 8 predicted proteins | sample LakEriMetagenome_2_FD_203518 | JGI IMG/M metagenome (GOLD analysis project Ga0315899, IMG submission 203518) | Freshwater fungal communities from buoy surface, Lake Erie, Ohio, United States - Buoy 4 MA112 | ecosystem: Environmental > Aquatic > Freshwater > Lake | place: USA: Lake Erie, Ohio... | reverse complement strand
GTCGATCACTATGGGTGAGCTGTATGGAGAATTTAATCTCATGACTCAAGAATGGACGGACGGTATCATCTCCACCATTGTGCGAGAAGCTTGCAATTCGGTTGCCACTGGTGATAATAACAAAAAATGGATTTGGTGCGATGGGCCCGTGGATGCCATCTGGATTGAGTCCATGAATACGGTGCTAGATGATAATAAGACCCTGTGTCTAAACAACGGTGAACGCATTAAGCTTCCGTCTACAATGACGATGGGATTCGAAGTAAACGATCTTGCTGTTGCATCTCCGGCTACAGTTAGTCGCTGCGGAATGGTCTACCTTGAGCCCGTATATCTTGGTTGGCGACCCTATGCCAGAACGTTTGCAGAGAGCGTGATGAATGAACGCTTTCCGGGGTCTGGTCAGGCCATAATAGATTTGATGGACAGCGTTGTTGACAAAACCATAGCATTTATCCGTAAGGAATGCAAAGAGCACATTGTGTCTGTTGATCTCAACCTGGTTTCCAGCTTGTGTAGCCTGATCGACAGTCTCGTACGGCCAGAATACGGAGTCACCAAAGAAAATTTAGAGATGATGCTTAACAAGTATTTTGTGTTTGCCTACATATGGACGCTGGGAGGCAATTTCCAGGATGGCTCGCTTAAAAAATTCGAAGAATTCGCTCGTAATATCATCCCGGAAATTGTTCTTGACTTTCCGTTTGAGCACTCTGTGTGGGATTGGTCAGTAGACAAAGATACAGGCCGCTGGGTCAATTGGACGGAACTGGTGGCACAGTTCCACTACCAGAAGGGTGCTCCCTTTTTTAACTTGATCGTGCCCACCGTTGATTCCACTCGCATTAAGTACCTCTTGAGGGCGCAGGTTGATGGGGGGTACCATGTTCTCCTGGGTGGCAATTCCGGAGTTGGCAAGACGGTCATTGTCGAAGACTATCTCGTCAACGCGGGCGAACATTACGTGTTCCAGACCAAGGTTTTCAGCGCCCAGACCTCGGCTAGAGCCTTGCAGGCCTTCTTCGAGGAAAAGATGGAAAAGATTCGCAAGAATCTGTTGGGGCCACCATCAGGCAAGCAGTTTTTGTTTCTCATCGACGATTTGAACATGCCCCTGAAAGAAACATATGGTGCACAGCCTCCAATCGAATTGATCCGCCAGATCATCAACGTCAAGGACGAGAACAACGGCGGCTTTTTTGACTTGAAGAAGATTGGACTCTTCAAGAAGATTCAAAAGACGACCTTCCTCGCGGCCAATGCGCCACCAGGTGGGGGGCGTTCTGAGGTCACACCGAGGCTGCTGCGTCACTTCCATCTCCTTAACCTACCTGATCTTTCTGAAGCATCGATGAAGACCATTTTCAATTCCATCATCACTGGGTTTTTGGAAGATTTTCCTGGCGAGTTTGCCGCCCTCGGGGAGCCAATCGTTTCGGCCACTCTGGATGTCTACAGTAGCATCCAGAAGGCGCTCCTGCCAACCCCAACCAAGTCGCACTATACTTTCAATCTCCGCGATCTGGCCAAAGTTATCCAGGGAATCTTGATGGTGGAGCCCAAGTACATGGCTGACGTTGACATGATGCTTCGATTGTGGTGCCACGAGAGCTACCGAGTGTTCCGTGATCGTCTGATCAACGATGAAGACCAAAAATGGTTTGATGAGAAGCTTATCGCCGTACTCGGAACACACTTCCAGAAATCATGGACATTGAGCGACTTTGGAGATGCTTGCTTTGGAGACTTTTTGGCCACAAAACCAGCTCCATACATTGAGATGACTGATTGGGACAAAGCCTCGAAAGTTCTGAAGGACTTTGCAGAAGACTACACTCTCAACCTTAACAAGCCGATGGACCTTGTATTTTTCAAGGATGCGATTCAGCACATCGGGCGCATTTCTCGACTGCTCCGTCAACCCCGAGGCAATGCACTGCTTGTGGGTGTAGGCGGAAGCGGCAGGCAGAGCCTTTCCAGGCTTTCTGCTTATATTTCAGACATGAAATGCTTCCAGATTGAATTGTCACGGGGGTATGGTGTCAATGAGTTTCATGAGGACTTAAAGAGGCTGCTCATGCAAGCAGGCGCAGAAAACAAGCCAACGGTGTTCCTGTTTAATGACACCCAGATCATCAAGGAGTCCTTCCTCGAAGACATCAACAATATTCTCAATGCCGGCGAAGTGCCAGATCTTTTTGCAGCTGATGAACTGGGTAAGATCACGGAGGCAGTTCGGCCGTTGGCCAAGGCAGCTGGAAAGCTGGAGACGCGCGACATCATTTATGCACACTTTGTGCAGCTCTGCCGAGAAAACCTCCACGTGGTGTTGGCTTTTAGTCCTGTGGGATCTGCCTTCCGCAACAGGCTTAGAATGTTCCCTTCTCTCGTCAACTGCTGCACAATTGATTGGTTTATGCCGTGGCCAAAGGACGCATTGAAATCGGTGGCTTTGCAATTCCTCGCGAAGGTGGATCTCGGAAGCGATGAGATGAAGGACGCCGTTGCAGAGGTCTGCATGACGATCCACTCAACTGTGCGCGAATCTTCGGAGAAATTTTTGGCGGAGCTTCGCCGCAACACGTATGTTACTCCGACTAGCTATTTGGAGCTCATCAACCTCTACACCGGGATGCTTGGAGGCGAACGGGACATCAACAATGCTAAGGTTTTCCGCTACCAAAACGGCGTGGACAAGCTGCTGAGTACCAATGCTGTTGTGAACGATCTGCAGGCTGAGATCATCAAATTGCAGCCCGTTCTTGAGCAAGCCGGAAAGGACACGACGCAACTTATTGCAGTCGTGACCAAAGACAAGGAAGCGGCTGCGGTGGTGAAGGCTAATGTAGAGGTAGAAGTGCAGAAAGTGAATGCCGCGACCAAGGAAGCAGAGGCAATCGGCGCTGATGCGCAAAAAGATCTCGATGAGGCGTTGCCAGCATTTGCGTCTGCAGTCAAGGCTCTGGATTCTCTAAACAAAGCTGATATCCAAGAGATGAAAGGTTTCGCAAATCCGCCTGAAATGGTAAAGTTTACCATGGAGGCCGTTTGCGTGCTGATGGGCGAAAAATTAGACTGGAAAGAGGGGTCAGTGAAGCTGCTGAACAAGCCTGACTTCTTGCAGTCCCTTGGCTCGTACGACAAAGATAACATCCCGCCGAAGAAGATTGCGGCACTGCAAAAGTACGTCACAAATCCTGAATTTGTGCCAGACCTGGTTGCCAAAAAATCTAATGCCGCCAAGTCCCTGTGTATGTGGGTCCGTGCAATGGATGTTTATGCGCGAGTGGCAAAGAACGTAGAACCGAAGAAGGCAGCGCTTAAGAAAGCCCAGGATGAAGTGGCTGTTATGAATGACATGCTGGCAAAGAAGAATGCAGAGTTGAATGAGGTGCTGTCACGTGTCAAAGGGCTTGAGGATAAGCTGGCAGCCACGCTCGCAAAGCGTGATGAGCTCCAACAGCAGTCTGATATTTCAACGGCGAGGTTGGGGCGTGCTGAGCTGCTTACAGGAGGCCTCGCAAGTGAAAAGGTCAGATGGGAAGCCTCGCTAAAGCAGCTGAACCAGGACAAGATTGACCTCACCGGTAATATCTTGTTGTCCGCTGGTACGATTGCGTATACTGGGCCCTTCACTTTGGCCTTTAGGAAGAATATGATGAATAGGTGGATAGACACGTGTAAAGGCAGGAACATTCCAGTGGATGCAAACTTCACGCTCGAGCGCATCACTGGAGATCCCCCGACCATCCGCAACTGGAACATTCAGGGCCTTCCTGCAGACCCGCTGTCGATCGAGAATGGCATTATTGTGACAAAAGGCCGTCGCTGGCCCCTCATGATTGATCCCCAGACGCAGGCTGTTCGATGGATCCGGTCAATGGAGAAGGCGAACCGAGTGCAGGTGATCAAGCTGACAGAGTCGACTTACTTGCGAACTCTAGAAAACTGTATCCGAGTTGGGAATCCCGTACTGCTTGAGAATGTTGAGGAGACTCTTGATCCTGCCCTTGAGCCTGTGCTATCGAAAGCTGTATTTAAGCAGCAAGGCCGATTGCTGATTCGCCTCGGCGACACCGATGTCGACTACAGTCCGGACTTCAGATTTTACGTAACCTCAAAACTGGCTAACCCTCACTACTCTCCAGAAATTTCCGTGAAGGTAACGATTGTCAACTTCACGGTGACGCTGCAGGGGCTTGAGGATCAGCTGCTCGTGCAAGTGGTGGCACACGAGCGCCCAGAACTCGAGGAGGAGAAGAATCAGCTTGTGGTGAAGATTGCTGACGGCCAAAAGCAGCTTAAGGATATTGAAGACAAGATCTTGTACATGCTTGCCAATTCTCAGGGCAACATTCTCGATGACGAAGTTCTGATTTCCACCCTCGGTGCCAGTAAAGTCGCGTCAAAGGAGATTAATGATCAGTTAACGCAAGCTGAGGAGACCAAAAAGAGGATTGAGATTGCATGCGAAGGCTACAGGCCTGTGGCAAAACGTGGATCGATTTTGTATTTCGTTGTCGCCAACATCGGTAGCGTGGACCCTATGTACCAGTACTCCCTGCAATTCTTTACACAGCTGTTCGCAGGCTGCATGGACAAAAGCGCCAAGTCTGAAAATCTTGACGAGCGCGTGGAAACTATTATCAAGGTAGTCACGGAAGATGTGTACACGAATGTCTGCCGAGGTCTCTTTGAAAAGGACAAAAAGATGTTCTCGTTTATGATCACCATGCAGTTGTTGATGGTGGAGCAGCGCAAAGTCACAGCCGATGAGTGGAATTTCTTTCTGACGAAGGGCGGCTACGTGGCGCCTGAAAAGTTGCCTCCGAACCCTGCCGAAGACTGGCTCAAGCCTGATGTGCTTGGCTACCTCCAAAATCTCGAGGAGATGAAGGTCTTTCGCGGGCTGCTCGACTCGTTAGCAACAGACACGTCGAGCTGGAAGGAGTGGTTCGACTGTACCGCACCGCAAGAAACCCCGCTGCCAGGAAAATGGGATCAAGAGCTCAGCCTGTTTCAGCGGCTTTTGCTGATGCGTGTCCTGCGCGATGAAAAGGTAGTAGACGCTGTGACCATTTTCATACTGAAGAACATTGGGAAGCATTTTATCGACGTGCCACCTTTTGACCTCGGTGCATCGTTTAAAGACTCTTCGCCTCTTGTACCCATGATTTTTGTGCTGTCCACTGGTGCCGATCCAACAATGTACCTTTATAACTTGGCCAAAGAACTCGGAGTATACGAGCGGTTAAGGATGATTTCCCTGGGACAGGGCCAAGGGCCGATCGCCGAGGCGCTGATTTCATCAGCAAGGGAATCTGGAGACTGGGTGTGTCTGCAAAACTGCCATCTTGCATCCTCCTGGATGCCCGAGTTGGAAAAGATTTTGGAGTCACATCAGTCGATGAAACTGAACGATGATTTCAGGCTCTGGTTGAGTAGTATGCCAAGCAAGGTGTTCCCCCCAAGTATTTTGCAGGTCGGTATCAAACTGACGAACGAGCCTCCGAAGGGCCTGCGTGCTAACCTGAAGCGAACGTACGAGGACATGACAGAGGCCGAGTTTGAGTACTTCACCACCAAATCTACAGAAAACCCGGACTTGGCTTCAAAGATTCGCCCGTGGAAGAAGTTGCTCTTCGGATTGTGCTTCTTCCATGCTGCTATCCAGGAGCGCCGCAAATACGGGCCCATCGGCTGGAATATTCGGTATGAATGGAATCAGTCAGATATTCTGACAGCTATGGCCAACCTGCGGATGTACATCGAGGAGCAGCACCAGGTGCCCTACGAGACACTACAATATGTCATTGGCGACGTCAACTATGGTGGACGTGTGACTGACTACATGGATCAGCGTACTGTAGCGGCGGTTTTGGTAACTTTCATCTGCCCAGGAGCTGTCGAAGAGGACCTGTACGCCTACACTGTTGACGGCAAGTACGCTCCACCAGCTGCCGCCTCCATGCAAGAAGTCAGAGCCTACATTGATCAGCTTCCCCTCACCGATTCCCCTGAGATTTTTGGTCTGCATCGCAATGCGGCCATCGCTTTTGAGAACAGCGAGACAAAGTACCTCTTGGACACCATTATCTCGTCGCAGCCCCGCAGTGGAGGAGGAGGGGGCGGCGTATCGGTTGATGACGTTGTTGCAAAATTGGCCTTGGAACTTGCGCAAAAGCTGCCAAACCTTCTGACAGATGAGACTGCGTCGCCCGTCACCTTTTCCAAGGATGCTGAAGGCACGCTGAATTCGATGGGCACTTTCCTTTCGATTGAAATGGGCAAGTTCAACAAAATTCTCAAGAAAATCAAGGTGACGCTCGCTGAGTTGCAGCGTGCCATCAAAGGCCTGGTGGTCATGTCGTCCGAGCTGGACGAGATGTTCACAGCGCTGCAGTTTCAAAAGGTGCCAACGCTGTGGGCCAAGGTGAGTTACTTGTCACTGCAGCCTCTCGGCTCGTGGTATAAGGATCTGATCGCCCGTATTGAGTTCATGGACAAGTGGATCACGCAAGGACCGCCCGATAGCTTCTGGATATCGGCCTTCTTTTTCCCGCAGGGCTACATGACAGCGGCGTTGCAGACGTATGCGCGTGATAAGAGGATTGCAATTGACACGCTGGACTTCCGGACGGAGTGCACCAAAATGACACCCGATGACGTCTCCAGCGCACCGCCACAGGGCGTGTACGTCTACGGTGCGTACATGGAGGGTGCTCGCTTCGATGTCAACCTGGGCCACATCGTAGAGTCTAACTTCGGAGAGACTCACATCTACATGCCCGTCATTTGGCTTGACCCGGTTATCAAGGACGAAAATTACGGTAAGACGCCAGGCATGTACAATATTCCCTTCTACAAGGTGTCATCTCGAGCGGGCACACTGTCTACGACGGGCCATTCGACCAACTTCATCCGTCTGCTCGAGGTGCCAACCGGGAATCAGGCACCTTCACACTGGGTCCGACGAAGCGTCGCGCTCCTTACGCAGCTTGATGACTGAGAATGTCCTTTTTGGTCTTTTGTATATGGGTTTGAACCGAATACAATTTGCTTGTGTTCCCCCAGTTGTCAGTTTTTACGCTTTTTGTCCTGTGGGCGAGATGAGGGAGCGTCTGCAAGAGAGCTACTACAAGTGATGTTGGATAAGTGGGAGGCTGAGAACCACAAAGAGCGCGGGAGAGTGAGATGAGCTATGAGTGTATGCATGTCTGTGTGCGTTTGTGTAAGCGAGACAGAGAGAGTCCAAGCCTTGCGCGCTCCCTCGCTCCCGAAATAAGCGCAGGCCATGTGCGCGTACCAGTTCCAAACGCACAGGATGTTCCCGCTCACGTCGCAGGTGGGCATAGTCATCATGTCTCTGATGTTGTAATCTTTCTTTGTTCTTTTCTCTATACTGTTTGAAGTACTCTTTTCGTTCTTGATATTGACCAGACATTTATGTATATGCTATTATACTATAGCGATATATCTTCCAGTCAGTTATCAAACTCTTCGATGGTTTCATTAATATAAAAGATATGTCCAATAACGATGGCGGTAAGGGGGTAGCCCGGGGTTGTGAAGCTAATGAAGTAAAATAAAGGGTGGCGATCGTTAGAGTGCCATTTTCCTTCATAAATGTATGATTGATCACTGACCGCCATCGTTATTGGACATATCTATACTACTAACAGCCTACACTAGGCAGCGCGTGGCTGTGAGTGGCAAGTATCAAGCACTGGGGACTAATTCCAAGATTCGTTTCCAAGCTTCGTTTGTATATTATTAATGTGTGGTGAAACAAATTTGGTACAGTCACGCGAATCCTTTTCAAAGGAGCGGAGCGCGCACACATCATCAACGCTCCCCCCGAAGGCCTAGCAAGCGGCCTGAGAAGGCAGCCATTCGTCGTTGCCCCCTAACCCCTGGCTAATCCCACTCTGCTGGGCGAATGGAGGCGAGCACCTTTTGCACAGCCTTGCGCTCCTCCCTCTTTTTCTTCCAGTCTGCCCTCTTGACTTCTTCCCTCGCGTATCGCGCCGCAGCCTCCACCTGCATTTTGTGAAGCGCATCCTGAGCGGCCTTTCGTCGTAACCTGTCCTCCGCTGCCGCCTTCTGCGACTCTTCCTCCACCCTCTTCTTGAAGTCCAGCTGGCGCGCTACTTCGCGCTGCTCCTCGGCCTTGAACGCCTTTTGCTCGCCCGAGACCCCCCCAAGCATCGGATCTCGCGTCCCGGCGCCCACGGCATTTTTTTCCAGCATCTTGAGCCGTCTTACCTCCTCCTCTGTCTCTTTGCTCTCAGCCGCTGCAACCTTCGAGCTGCGCCTTGCTGTCGAAGACGACTTTTCTTCGCGGTTTTCCACACCAGAAGCTGTTTCCCCATGCGCCAGGGCGTGCTGCACAAGCTTGTGCATTCGCGGCGCGTGTGCCTTCTCGTCCGCAGCCACGGCCGCCTCGTACTTCTCGACGCTGTGCCGCGACGCCTCGCGATACTTTGACACTCTCGCCTCAAACGAATGCTCACGAGCGTCGGCGTACTTGACTGCGTCCTCTTGCTCCTGCACTTGCTGCATGGGCTTCAGCACGCTCGCTGCTGCCTGCTTCTCGGCGTGGGCGGCAATGTTGGCCTCGCGAGCAAGCGACTTGGCGTTGTCTGCGTGCAGGTGCGTCTCGAGCTTCCGGTGCGCGGCCGAGTCCAGCTGCTCGTACCGGCTAATCCGCGCTTGCAGATTCTGCTCGTGCGCCGCAGCCTGCTTGGCCGCCGCTGTCAGCTGCGCCTCCCCGTCCCGTGAGTCGAACACCGCAGGCAGCCGCCGTGCGTCGAGCGCCTGCACGCGCTCCTCGCCCTTGACCTCGTCCGCCGCGAGCGCGTGCTCATGCACGTCGTGCTCCCGCGCCGATTCCCGACGGAGCGCTTCAATCTTGCGCTCGAAGGCTGCCTCCCGCCCTGCCTCGTAGTGGCTCATACTCTTGAAGATTTTGCGCGAGTCCTGCGCAAGCAGACGGCAAGCGTCAGCAAGGCCCAGCTTGGCCGGGGCGGTGGGTCACGGCACTCGCGCCCGCACGCATGCGCAGGCCCGAGCAGTTCTTCACGGCGCGCGGCGCGGCGCGCGGGAGCTCCCGCCGTGAACAAGCGCACATTGCGCCCCACCTGCGCAGTGAAGACGAGGCCTGTCGCCTCCGCCGCGGAAGCGCCTTGGCCCTGCAGAAGGCCAGTCGCGCTGACGCCGCTGCTGCCTCCAAGGACCGCACACACGGCCGCTACCAGAACGAGTAGGAGGACGCCCGCGCCCGCCATTCGCGCGGGCGAGGCCATCGGGCCTGACGGGGCACTCCGCGTTCCGGTTACTACACTAAAAGCGGAGCATACACGAACAACGTTTTTTCTTTTGTAAAAAAACAGTTCGTGAGGCATTTGAAGGGGGAGCTATTTCGGGATACCAGGAATGGCGGAGCGAGGCCTACTCCTCCCGGGAGGGAGCAAAATGGAGGGCTTTGAGGTGGACCAGCGTAGCGCGCGCCGCCAACGACGCACAGTGGTGCTCGCCATTTGCGCGGTCGCGGGCGTGGCCTGCCTGGCGACGGCCGGCGTCTCGCGCTCCCGCTCAGAGGAGCTGCTCGCGCTGGCGAAGAAGCCCCAGGCGCAGCTGAGGCAGCAGCCTGTCGACAAGGCCGACGCCTACCTTCAGAAGCACGGCGTCCCCTCGTGGCTGTCGACCAAGAGCGTGTCGCTCAAGCCTCTAAACGTCCTGATCCAGGAGCAGCTGTCGGTGAAGAAGATGAAGAGCAAGGCGGCGGACCAGAAGCGTGCGAAGCAGGCTACCCAGGCCGCGAACGCGCCGACGCCGCACGAGCTGGCCATGAGGAACGCCCTGCACGCGCTGGCCGTCTCCAAGGTGTCTGCCAAGAGCCAAACGGTCGCCGACGCCCCCAAGACGCAGGCGCTGAAGGAGCTCGACTCGCCTGTGAAGCATGCAGTGACCACCGACACGCCGTCGCTTGGGAATGAGGGTGATGCCGCCAAGCCAGTTTACCACAAGGGCGAGCTGAAGGCCAAACAGGCGGATCTCAAGCAGCTTGAGAAGGAGGAGCGGGAAGAAGTGCTAGTGATTGAAAACTCGGAGAGGGAGAAGCTGACAGCGATCCGGGACGAGGAGATCCGTGTGAACAAGGAGGAGGTGCACAAGCTCGCGAAGATCAAGACTGCCAACGCCAAGCACGAGAAGTCGATCATGACGGAGATCGAGAAGCTGCAGAAGGAAAAGGCCGCAGAGCAAGTGAACGAGAAGCGCGCCATCAAGGCCGAGATGGCCAAGATTGAGGACGAGGAGCATGAGAAGCTGCAGAAGCTGATGGCCAAGATGCAGGTCATTAAGAGCGGCGGTGTACTCAAGGCGGCCCCGGAGGCCAAGGAGGAGACCAAGGCGACGACGGCCAAGGCGGTCAGCTCCAAGCGTGCCACAGATGCGGTGGCGAAAGCACGGGGGCACACGGTTGTGCAGAAAGCTGAAGTCAAGGTGCATGCTGCTGCTGCAGCGGGGGGCAAGACGACTGCAGCGGCGGTTACGAGCACACTGAAGGTCGCTCCGACCGCGCGGAAGTCCGGGTGCACCACGACCAAGTGCGACCTAACAGAGGAGGACAAGCAGTGGGGAAAGATTGGCGACAAGGTCGACGACTACGCGCGGGAGGCGGCGCACGCGCACGGCAAGGCCAAGGCCGCGGCCCTGGCGCACATGCAGTATCTGCAGGAGCAGATTGAGAACGACTACAAGCACGTTACCGGCTTCGCCGTTGCCCAGGAGCACGCGCTGCCTCCCGCGCCAAAGATGGGCGCTTAGAGCTGAAAAGCCCGGCATTGCCGCGGGCCCTCAGAAAGGGTAGGGGCTGCTCGTGGGAAAGGGTAGGGGCTGCTGGATGTCGCAGTGATCTGCCGCATCCTGTCCTCGCTGCTGCTACTGCAGCGAGGTCAGCGCGATGCACAGCGAGGCGCATGCTATTGTGTTGCAAATAGTTCTTGGCAGACCCGCCACCAACTCCACGGGCCTGCTTGCTCTTGCTATTCTGAGGTTATTGTCATTTGTTAGTGACCTGCGAGGAGAGGAAAATGCTTGTTTGTGATTGTTTTGTTTCCGTACGGGGCCGTCCATGTGCCCGTGCGTCTTAATGTTATGTTACCGTAATAAACCTCTGTGTGGGTCCATATGGATGTTCGTGCATACATGTGTATGCGGATGCTCCGTGAATGTCTACGTATGAGTGTACTGGTATATACACCCTGCACTTGCGTTCGGATTGAGAGAACGGAAGAGTGGAAGCGAGAGTGTTGTGGCTGTTGTCGCAGTGGTGGTCTTATTCAATGGGTACTAATGTTAATTAATAACTACTGTTGTGCGTTTGTCGCAGTTGTCTTATTCCTCCTCCGCATCCTCACGAACTCATCGCGTGTGTTGTGGCTTTTGGCTTGTCGCAGTCGTCTTGTTCAGGATCACGCGCACTCTTTCTCTCTCTCTCTCTCCCCCCCCTCTCCCTCTGTCCAAGGCTGTCACGTGACCACGGACTCAGACAGAGAATCCATGATATCTAGCGCCGCGAGATCTCGTACATATGCCCGCAGCGAGGATTCGAGCTCAACGAGTGCGGTGTCGGTAGGGAGGATCTTGACGTGTTCATCTCCGTTGAAATACAGGCACCAATGCTTGTGGCCAGTGACGTTTGTCTCGAGTTTATCCACTCGCCAGCCCGCGCTCGACTCATTCAACCTTGGCACAATGATCTGGAGGCCACCCCTTGATCGCCATGCCCATAGGCGCGCGCGATCAGGGTCGCAGGCTTCGTTGAGGAGTTGGTTAGAAAGGGCTCTCAAGGTCGGTGGCAGCGGTGTGCACACGCCCGGCAGCGTCTGTAAGGTGCGATGTAGCGTGAATGGCTCCCCGGCCTCGTCCTTGTGCAGCATGGTGTTTCCACACAGGGCGCCGGTGGCGTCATACCCTCCCAGCACATCAGCCGCCTGTGACACCAGCCCCATCTTGGTGTTTGCCAGCTTGAACGCCAAACGCCAGGTGTCTTTGTCGCCGTAGAGGCGGCGGTAGAAGTGTTAGCAACACACGTAGAGGCGGCGGTAGAAGTGTTAGCAACACATTAGCAACACATTAGCAACACATTAGCAACACATTAGCAACACATTACCTTTGTCGCCGTAGAGGCGGCGGTAGAAGTGGGGGAAGTTGCGATTCATATAGAGCACGAGCTGGAGGGCGTGCCACGTCCTTCGCTTCCATAGCACAAACTGGCCAGCCTCTAACTCCCGCTCACCCTCATGCATGTGCAGACCGTAGACAGCCATGAACTGAGGCGTGAGCCAGTGCGGGTCACGGGACCAGTCTTGCCAGAAGAGCGAGCCGTGAGTGTTGAGGGTCTCGCTGGAGAAGATGCGGGTGACGTTGGTGGCGGGAACAGCGTCTGAATCGAGCCAAAGAACTTGCTCGAATGTTGAGTGGAGCACTGCAAATGCCTTAATTTGAAAACCCCGCAGCGGCAGCTCCGCGTCCACCCCCTCCAGGGAGTGGTAAATGTCGAGTACCGTGACGTCCAAGTCATTGAATACCTGCACAGCTTCGGCCGACATTTCTGAGGTATGCACAAGCGTCAAAAGAGACCTACTATACAGACAAAAGAGACCTGCAATCACTCGACATACCTGAGGGGCCCGCGTAGTACACTTGCACCGGCAGCTCGCAGCCAAACTTGCGCAGTGCTCTCACCACGCTGTACGCATTGACAATCTGCAACCGTCCGCCAGCGCACATGACAACCCCCTTCCCCTCATACTTGCCCTCTGGATACTCCCCGTAGTCAGGACCCTGACACACGCACACACACACGCACACACACGCACACACACACACACACACACACACACACACACACCACACACACACATACACTCACTCACTCGCTCACTCACAAATACTTAAACACACAACTGGCGCGCGCGCACACACACACACACACCTGCCGCAAAGCGAGAGCGGCTAGCGCACGAACGTGATGAGCTTCCTCCGGCGGCGCGCGCGCCACCACTAGCTCCCAGAAGGCAGTGCCTCGGACCTCAGAGTCCTGGACCTCAGAGTCCTGGACCTCAGAGTCACGGACCCCTGCTCTTGGCAGCAATTGCGCTCCCAGCGGCTCTGGCGCGCAGCAGCAGGAGGAGGTGGAGGAGGAGGCGGCGGCGGCGGCGGAGGAGGAGGGGGAGGAGGCATCGTAGGAGGCAGAGGAGGCGGAGGGGCTGAGCGCCAGAGAGGAGGGGGGCGGGGGGGCGGGGGACGCGGGGAAGAGGATAGAAGCCGGCGCGTGGGGAGCGGAGTGGCGAGTGGAGGGAGGGAGGGAGGGAGGAGTGGAGGGAGGCGGCGGCAGCGGCGGCGGGGGCGGGAGAGAGGTGTCGACGAGTTCGTGGCGAATAATCTTGCTTGGATCGCCGTAGTGTACGCGGTCCTGGTAGTCGCGCACAAAGGCAGGGTGCAAAAGCAGGGGCGCATCGTGCTCCTGACAGAATTTCTCAAAAGTCACTGCCCTAGTACCTGCACTTTGTAGGGTTTAGGGTTTAGGTAGCTTTACCTAAACCCTAAACCCTAAAAGAGTGCAGAAGCAGGGGCGCATCGTGCTCCTGTCAGAATTTCTCAAAAGTCACTGCCCTAGTACCTGTGCTTTATTGCTACCTAAACCCTAAACCCTAAACTCTAGTACCTGTGCTTTATTGTATCAGAAGACTTACATAGTAGTAACACTACCTAAACCCTAAACACTAAACCCTAAACCCCAATACCTGTGCTTTATTGCATCAGTACTTATAGCAGTATCTGTACTCTTAAGCCGCTATAGAAGGGACATTGGAGAATGTGTTCCTCGGCGTAGCGTGCTGCGATGATGTCGCGCACGCGCTGATGCCGGTCGTATTGGTGCACCACAGAATAAAGGTCGCCGCGCCCGTTGCGTACGTCGCCGTAGTCATCGACGCTGATGGAAAGCACGTCGCCCATGGTACACAGCGGCCCGTCCTCGTTGTGGTACGTCGTCACGTTGCGCATGTGCCGGGAAAACTGCCCCGTCCAGAGCAGCGCCTGGTGCAGGGTGTGTGTGTGTGTGTGTGTGTGTGTGTGTGTGCGTGCGTGCGTGCGTGCGTGAGTGTGTGCGTGCGTATGTGTATACTGTGCACATACACTAACATGCCTGGTGCACGGCCTGGTCGGCACACCACCCGCGCGCGCGCACCGCGCCGTCGTCGTCGCGCTCTGCGTCGCTCGTGCGCTGCTGCTCCTCCTCCATGAGGCGGGCGTACGAATAGACGGCGTCGGCAGTGCCGAACATGTTGCCTGAGCAGCAGCGGAGGCGGTGCCCAGTGCGTTCCAGCATCTGACAGACATTCTCAAAAGTCATTGCCCTAGTACAATTACTACATGGAATTCACTATGTGACAGTACTTTTGTGAATTTGTGCCTGCTCGCGCCAGTAGACGGTGCAGTTCTCCGTCATCCAGCCGCGGTTGGTGGGCGAGGTGCCGATGAGCAGGTGGTTGGACTCGAGGAAGAAGACTCCGCCGCCGTGCGCCTCGATGCGCTCGAACGGATCGTCCTGGAACATGACGTCGCGCACGTCGGTGTGCAGCACGAGGTCGTAG
>Ga0315899_10004750_pt1 | contig 14668 bp, 11 predicted proteins | sample LakEriMetagenome_2_FD_203518 | JGI IMG/M metagenome (GOLD analysis project Ga0315899, IMG submission 203518) | Freshwater fungal communities from buoy surface, Lake Erie, Ohio, United States - Buoy 4 MA112 | ecosystem: Environmental > Aquatic > Freshwater > Lake | place: USA: Lake Erie, Ohio... | reverse complement strand
CAGGGCGATTTCCGTTGTTTTGAAGGTGAATGGCGTGTTGGCGCAGACAGCACCAGCAGCTGGCTCTTTTATGCATTGTTGGTGCAAGGCAAGCCAGGCATGCCAATCGGTCTAATCGAACAGCGTCTCCAGCAAGACCTCGCCAACAATCTTCGCGGTGTACAAAAAGAAGCGCAGCGGCGTGAAGCCCAAACTAATTAATAGACATTGATACCCCCAAGGGGATTCGAACCCCTGTCGCCTCCGTGAAAGGGAGGTGTCCTAGGCCTCTAGACGATGGGGGCGAGGCCACAGCGAACTCTCCAACATGGAGAATGATGGTGGACGAAAGAACAATGACCCATACGAGAGGATCGTTTGTTTGCTTTCGCCCTCCCCAAGACACAGGTTCGATGGTGGAATCCTTCAGAGCGAAGGAACCAACGTATGAGCTGCCGCTTGGAGAGGTGGATCGCTGATAAGTGGAAGCTAGGGGTTGGAAGCACCCTTCGTCAAGAAGCCCTCCTGCCATCAGGGCTATCCACAGGGCCGCTCTGACCACTCCAGACCGGCACCGTGAAGTGGAAGCAGGCCCCTTCGCCCGGCTCAGACACCACCCAGATCCTCCCGCCATGCACCTCGGCAATGCGTCGGCACACCGAGAGGCCAACCCCATATCCAGAGGTGTTGCCCGAAGTTTGGGGGAGTCTGACCCGGTCTTGAAAGATTCGCTCTTGTTCCTCCCGGGGAATGCCTGGACCGCTGTCGCAGATGCTCACTTGAACCCACTGGCTGGTCCGGTGCAACAGCGTGAGCATCACGCGCCCGCCGTCAGGAGTGAATTTGAACGCATTTTCCAGCAGATTGAGGAGCACCTGACGCATCCGGCGCTGGTCGGCATAGAGGTCGGGGAGATCGGCTGGGATATCAGTCACCAGCTCGAGATTCCTGCCCACCCACAGCTTCTCCAGCTCCAGGATGGCATCGGCCACCACTTGCCCCAGCGCCAGGCGTTGAGGGTTGAACAAGGCCTCCCAGCGGGTGGTCCCCACTTCCAACAGGTCGCGTGAGAGAGCTTCAATGTCGTCCAGGCGGCGATGCAAAACATCCTGAAATCGGTGTTGATCAATCTGGCCGAGGTCATGGCTTTGGAGGGCCAGCTTGGCTGCCGTCAAGGGGGTGCGCAATTCATGAGCCACCATGCGCAGGAGTCGCTCCTGAACCCCCAATCGCTCGATCAGGGTCTCGTTCTCCTGCCGCAACACCAACAGCTGGTCTTCCAGTTGGACTTCGCGTTGGGTGCGGCTGCCATCCATCTCGGCAGGCCTCAGACTCATGCCCAGACTGCTCACCACTTCCATCTGCTGCCAACGAGGGAGCCAGCTGCGCACCTGGGCGGATAGCGTGCTCCCCGCAAAAACCTGCTTGGGCAAGGGGGCCAGCTTCACCAGGGCAGGAGTCGCCACCAAGCGGTGGAGCTCGAGAAGTTCGGGGTGCTTCGCCGGATCTGCCACCTCCAAATCAACCTCAAATCCTGTCTCCTCGCCGCGCAGGAGGTTGACCAAATTCCGAATGTTTGGCGTGGCCAGATGGTGAGGGTTGGCCAGAAGCAGCAACTTCAGGCTCTGGCGGCCATAGGTGGCACCAGCATCCTGGCCCGCTGCAGACCCGCTTGCTGGTGCCTCCTCGCCCCCGCTCACACCCCCAGCCTCCTTCGGTTCACTGCTCCACACCTTATGGAGTTTTCAGCAGGATCCCATTCTGCTTGCTATGAAAGGAGCGTCCCCAGCCGGCGTCAGCTGCGCCATGAGCACTACTTCTGAGCCGACGGGGGCAAACCAAAGCGTTCAGCTTGCCCAGATGCTGGCGTCAGCCAGGGTGTCACCCGTGGCATCATCCGCCCCGCCCCCCGCCCGCAGCCGCATCCAGCTCGACAGCAGCCTGAGGCGCTGGTTTGCCCGCAACCTGGGCCTGTGGCGGTCAAGACGCTTGTATTTTTTCGCAGATGGGGATGTGTTGCGGGTCGACATGATGTTGCGTGTGGAAGGCTTCAGCGAACCGGTGGAAGGGGAAGCTGCCTACCGCTTCAGCTGGTGGCCCGACAAGGAATACGACTTTTTTGACCGAAAACCTCGCTACGTGCGTGAGGGGACCATGGAGGCCTACCTCTGCGGCCACCAGCTCAGGCGAAGTCGTGGCTACCTGTGCGGATCCCCCACCAAAAGCCAGATCCGCCAAGTCGACGAGCACGAGTTGATCTTTGAATCCCACTACCAGGAATGGGACATTTTGGAGCACATTCGGCTGGTGGACCAAGATCGCTACCGGGCTCGCTCGATCTACTCCTGGCGCAATGGTGACCTGGAACTCTCGGAGATCCACCACGAGGAGCGGGTTGAGGGAGCGGGTGCGCCCCTTCTTGAGCCGTCCTGAGCGGGCTAGCTCAAGCCTGGTGATGTCTGAGCATGGGGGAACTCCCGAGTTGTCCCGATGATTCTCAAACGATCTGCCCTGGCCCTGGCGCTGATCGGTGCTTCCCTATGCCCGCCTGGCCAGGTGCTCGCCCAGCAGAAGCCCGCAGCTGGCAATCAACGAGCCGCCACCGCCGACGAACTCAATACCTACATCGGCATGGCCGCGATCAATATGTGCACACTCTCGCAAGCCAAGGTGCCCTTCAAGGCAGCTATGGAGAGCAATCTGAACATGCTGGTCTCAGTGCTTTCCAGCAAACATGGCTCATTGGTGCCCGGCGCCCAGGCGGCCCTCACCCGGGAACAACTGGCCAATGGCTCTTTGCTGCAAACCGTGCTGCGCGTGGATGCCATCTGTGGCAAGAGCCTTTCTGCCGACTGGAAAAAGGACTTTGACCCCCTCCTGGCCCAAGTGAAGCAAGCCGTTCAAACCGCGGGCAAGACATCGAAAAACTGAGGTCGGCCAGAATGTGGGCATCGGATTTGTAACTCAGGCTTTCGATGCCACTGGTGCGACGGGGCGACTATCGTCCAGCCCCCTACTTGGTGCCTCGCACCGATCTCACGGTTCAGCTCTTTGGCGACCATGCCGTCGTGGAGAGTTGCCTCGACCTAGCCCCCAACCCCCTTGCCGCACAAGACTCACAATCCTTGCAGCTGCAGGGGGTGGATCTTCATCTGCTCGAGCTGCTCCTGGACGGTCGGGAGGTACATCCCGAGGCTTACGCACTGACAGCTGAGGGGCTCACTCTTTTCTCTCCTCCCCAGCAACCTTTTCAGCTCACCAGCAGGGTGAGGATCGAGCCTCAGAGCAACACGAGCTTGGAAGGGCTCTATATGAGTGATGGGATCTTCACCAGCCAATGCGAGGCTGAGGGCTTCCGTCGCATCACGTTTTATCCCGATCGGCCGGATGTGCTGAGCCGCTATCGGGTGCGCATTGAGGCCGATTTGGCCCAAGCCCCCGTGCTGCTCTCCAACGGAAACTGCCTGGCCCATGGCCTTCTCCCTGGTGACGAGGAAACTGCCAGGCGCCACTACGCGCTCTGGGAGGATCCATTTCCTAAGCCCTCTTACCTCTTTGCCCTAGTGGCTGGCCACCTGCAGGAGGTCGTCGACATCTTCTCTACCGCCTCGGGACGGCAGGTGCGCTTGCGGCTGCACGTCGAAAAGGGGGATGAGCCGTATACCGACCATGCGCTGCGCAGCCTGAAGCGAGCAATGGAATGGGAGGAAAAAGTGTATGGATTAGAATATGATCTCGATCAATACAATATTGTTGCTGTGCGCCATTTCAACATGGGCGCGATGGAGAACAAAAGCCTGAATCTCTTTAACTCAAAGCTTGTGCTCGCTGACAGCGAAACAGCGACTGACACAGAGCTGGAAAGGATTGAGAGTGTGATTGCCCATGAATATTTCCACAATTGGACAGGGAATCGCATCACCTGCCGCGACTGGTTCCAGCTTTCTTTAAAAGAGGGCCTGACGGTGTTCCGCGATCAATGCTTCAGCGCCGATCTCCACGGCCATTCCCATGTGCGCATCGAAACGGCCGCTCTACTTCGCAACAGTCAATTCAGGGAAGACGGCGGACCAACAGCCCACCCCATTCAGCCTGAACAATACGAAGCCATCGACAACTTTTACACCACAACCATTTACGAAAAAGGCGCTGAGGTGATCCGTGTTCTCCACACCTTGCTCGGAGAGCACACATTTATGCGCGGCATGGCGCTCTACGTGCAACGCCATGACGGCACGGCGGCGACCTGTGAGGATTTTGTACAAGCTCAACAAGATGCTGCGCATGCGAGCTGGAGCGCGGCTGGGGTGTCGCCCCTATTTGACTTTGGGCAGTTTCGGCATTGGTACCGGCAGGCGGGAACACCCACCCTCTCCATCCGGCGCCACTGGCACAAAGCCAGCGGCACGCTGGATCTCTTCATCGAGCAATCCACCCCTGCCACCCCCGGCCAGCCCGAAAAGGACCCCCTGGTGATTCCCCTGGCCGTGGGTTTGGTGGATCAGGCAGGTCATCCGTTGGCCATTCATCTGGCGGACGATGCCCCAGGGCATCCTCGGGGACCCGAGCCACCTGGGCACTGGGGATCGGCCACACGCTTGGTGGTGATCGATCAAGCGTCCCATCACTTGCAGCTGGTGGGTCTGCCACAGCAAGACCAACCGCCCGCCATTTCGTTGTTGCGCCATTTCTCGGCGCCCGTGAAGGTCAAGCTTGGCCGGCCCGCCCGCGAGCTCGTGCATCTTCTGGCCTGCGACAGCGATGCCTTTGCTCGCTGGGATGCCGGCCAAAGCCTCCTGCGACAGTGCGTGCTACGCCGGGCCCTTGGCTCCATCGACCATGGACTGGAGGAGGAGCTGATCGATGCCTTCCAGCGCATCCTCATCGACCCCTCGCTTTCCCAGGCCAGCCAGGCCCTGCTGCTCTCCCTGCCAGGGATGCAGGAGCTTGAAGAGGCCACCCATGAACCCGACCCCCCAGCCCTCTTTGCAGGGCTGCGCGCCCTGGAGCGACGCTTGGGCGAGGCCCTGGCCAATCCCTTGCAACAGGCCCTGGAGGACTGCCTGCCCGCCTGGAGCTTGAGCTGGCCCCAGGGAAGTGGGGCGAGATCCCTCACCAGCACCATCTGGCGCTGGCGGGTGGCGGCCGGTGACCCCGGCTGCATCGCCGCGGCCAAAGCCGCGGTGGAGGGCTCCTCGATGACGTTGGCGCGGGCAGGCCTGTGGGCCCTCCAGCCTCACCCCTTGCCCGAACGTCAGGCGGCCATTGAAGCCTTCTATCAACGGTGGCAGCACAAGCCTGTGATCCTGGATTCCTGGTTTGCGCTGGAGGCCGGAGCCCCCTTTCCGGATGGGTTGGCGAGGGTCTCCGCCCTGCTCTGCCATCCTCGCTTTGATCCCACCGCGCCAAACGCCATACGGGCTGTGCTGGGGGGCCTGGCGGGCAACGCCCCGGTCTTCCATGCCAGGGACGGATCGGGCTATCGCTTCCTGGCCGATCAGATCGCCCGGCTCGATCAGCGCAATCCGATCACCGCCTCCCGCCTGGCCAAGGTGTTCAGCCGTTGGCGCAGTTTTGGGCCCGAGCGGCGGGAGCAGATGGGGGCGGCGCTGCATCAGCTGGCCGCCGCCCCGCTCTCCGACAACACCCGGGAGGTTGTGGACGCCATCCTGAAGAAACACCCCGTGCCCTGACCGGTGCTTCTCTCCCCCTCCCGTCCAATCTGGAGCCTGCCGCGGCAGGAGGTTGTTGCGGCTCTGCAATCCACGGCGCAGGGGTTAACAGAGCAGGAAGCCGTCTCTCGGCTGGAGCGTTTTGGTGCGAACAAGCTGCCCCACTTAAAGCGAAGGCCTCTGCTCCTGCGCCTGGTGGACCAGATGCTCCATTTCATGGCGATTCTGCTCTGGGTGGCCGGCGCCCTGGCCTTTGCTGCTGGCACTCCCCAGCTGGGGTGGGCTATTTGGGGGGTGGTACTGATCAACGGCTGCTTCTCCTTCTGGCAGGAATTCCAGGCGGAGCGCACCCTCTCCACCCTGGCAAGTTCCTTGCCTCAGCAGGCACAAGTGTGGCGGGATGGGGTCTTGAAGCCTGTGGCGGTGGAGGCGCTGGTGCCAGGGGATCGGGTGCTGCTGGAGGAGGGGGATCGAGTGCCTGCGGACTGCAGGCTGATGCAGAGCTCGGCGCTGATGGTCGATCTCTCGGTGCTCACAGGGGAATCCCAACCGGTGCCGCGTCAGGTCGAGCCCTCTGTCGTGAAGGCGGGCCAAAGACCTCTTCCCGCCGCGGAGTGCGCCACTCTCCTGCTTGCCGGCACCACGGTGGCCAGCGGGAGAGGTGAAGCGTTGGTGTATGCCACCGGCCAGGAGACGGAATTCGGCCATGTCGCCCACCTCACAGCCTCCACCCGCCGTGGGATCAGCACTCTGGAGCAGCAGGTGGGGAAGATCGTGCACACCATCACCCTGGTGGCGATCAGCATGGGGCTGGTGGCCTTCGGGCTGAATCTGCTCCTGGTGGGGATGGGCCCCCTGGAGAGTTTGGTGTTTGCGGTGGGAATCCTGGTGGCCAACGTGCCGGAGGGACTCCTCCCCACCGTCACCTTGGCCCTGGCCATCAATGTGCGGCGCATGGCCCATCAACAGGCGCTGGTGCGCAGGCTCTCTGCAGTGGAGACCCTTGGCTCGGTGAGCGTGATCTGCAGCGACAAAACAGGCACGCTGACCTGCAACCGCATGGAACTGGAGGAGCTGTGGCTGCCGGAGGAAACGGCAGTAGGTCGCAACGTTCTACTGGGAGGCGCCAGCCTTTGCAACAACGCTCGCCGCACCGGCTCCACAATCTCGGGGGATCCCACCGAGGTGGCCCTGTTGAACGCGGCCGCCGGGGCGGGCCTGGATGTGGAGGCGCTGCGAGAGCGCCATCGCCGTCTGCTGGAAGTGCCCTTCGATTCCCACCGCCGCCGCATGACGGTGGTGGTGGACTGGCGCCCGGGGGTCGACGACCTGCCGCCCCTCGCTGACTCCCGCCACTGGGCCCTGACGAAAGGCGCCCCTCTGGAGATCCTGGCCCAGTGCAACGCCTGGCTGATCTCCAAAGGGGCGGTGCCCCTGCAGGCCGCCTCGCGGGAGCAGGTGCGACGCGCCAACGACGCCATGGCCGCCAAGGGCTACCGGGTGTTGGCCCTGGCCATGGCTCCGGCGGGGGAGAGCAGCAGCAGCAACGTCCTGGAGAGCAACCAAATTTTCGTTGGCCTGCTTGGCCTTTACGACCCCCCAAGGCCGGAGGTGCCTCAAGCCATCCACCAATGCAGGGAGGCGGGCATCAAGGTGACGATGGTGACAGGCGACTATGGCCTCACCGCCCAGGCGGTGGCCCAGCAGCTGGGGTTGCTGGAGCCCACCGGCCCTCCCGGGACGAGCCCAATGGCCGATCCGGTGCGCGTGATCGAGGGGGCCACCCTCAGCCAGATCAGTGATCTACAACTGCGCCAGATTCTCAAATACCGCCACCGGCTGGTGTTTGCCCGGGTCACCCCGGAGCAGAAGTTGCGTCTCGTTCAGGCCTACCGAGCGCTCGGGGAGGTGGTGGCGGTGACGGGAGATGGGGTGAACGATGCACCGGCCCTGCGGGCCGCAGACGTGGGCCTGGCCATGGGGCGCTCCGGCACGGACGTGGCCCGAGAAGCCGCCGACATTGTGTTGCTGGATGACAACTTCGCCACCATCATCGCCGCCATTCGCTACGGGCGATCTGTGGTGGCCAACATCAGCAAGTTCATCACCTACGTACTCGCCTCGAACGTGCCGGAAGTGGCTCCGTTTCTGGCGATGGTGGTGTTTCGCCTTCCGGCCGCCCTCACCGTGTTGCAGATCCTGGCGGTCGATCTGGGCACCGACCTTCTGCCTGCCCTGGGGCTGGGAAGCGATCCGCCGGAGCCATCGCTCATGCGACTCCCTCCCTCGCCACGCGAAAAACCTCTGCTGAACCGGTCGGTGATGGTGCGGGCCTACCTCGTGTTGGGGCTTACTGAGGCCGCCATCTCCATGGGGGGCTATTTGAAGGTGTGGAGAGACCATGGCGTGACCCTGCCCCAGCTGCGGGAGTTAGCTCCCCAATTGCTCCATCGCACCGGGACGCCCTGGCTGGAAGCCGTGCAGCAGCAGGCGAGCACCCTGGCCTTTGCCTTGATCGTGGCTGGTCAGATGGGGGCATTGCTGGCCTGCCGCAGCGACAGACTCCCCTTCTGGCGCCTGTTGCCTGTGCCCAACCCCCTGCTCTGGCTGGGGCTGATCAGTGAGCCACTGCTGGCCTGGGGGTTGATTCTGGTGCCAGCCTTGGCCGGAATCTTTGGCTTCCTGCCTTTGCAGCCTGGCGACTGGCCGCTCTTGGTGACAGCCCCATGCCTGGTGCTTCTGGCCGATACGGCCTTCAAGGCGGCCTCCCAGGCCAGATCCAGAGGTCTGCGACGGCGCCAGATCTGACATGCTGGCCCGGACCGCAACCCACGGCCATGCCCTTCGGCCTGCCCCCATTACGCCAACGGCCGACTGCGTTTTCGGGCTCCTGGCAGCCCCCCTCCGCCAGCTGGACCCATCCCCTGGGGGGAAGCTGGGAGCGCCCCTACACCGTGCGCTACGCCAGCAACCTGGATGACGGACCGAACCACGGCATGCCCCTGGGGGGATTGGGGGCCGGCTGCATCGGCAGGGCACCTGATGGGGCCTTCAATCTCTGGCATTTGGATGGGGGAGAGCACTGGTTTGGCGTGCTGCCGGATTGTCAGTTCGCCCTGTATGAAAGCGATGGGCAGAACAATCGGGCCCATGCCTTGGCAACAAAACCCGAGCGGGATGACAGCCGCCCATCCTCTGAGACGGCGCAATCCCAAACCCCCCTGGGCGCCTGGGATTGGTTGCCCGCAGGCACTGGCACCTACGCCGCCCGCTATCCCGTCAGCACAACCCGCTATCAGGGCGTTTTCAAGGCGGAGGTGGGCTGTGAGAGCTTCAGCCCGATCTTGCCGGGTGATTACCAGCGCAGCAGCTACCCAGTGGCGGTGTTTGTGTGGACGTTGCGCAACCCCACCACGGCTCCGCTGACCATCTCTTTGCTGCTCAGCTGGCGCAACACCTGCGGCTGGTTCACCAACACCGATCCTGCCGCTGAGGTGCACTTCCGCGATGACGGCAGCCCGGAACACAACTATGTGCCAGCCATCGGTCGCAGCGAAGGCCAGCGAAACAGATGGATCAGCCAACCAGGCCTCAAGGGGATTGTGCTGGAGGGGAGCGCTGGTTCTCTCCCCTCCAGCCTGCCGAAGGAAGGGGACGGTCAATGGTGCCTTGCGGTGCCGGATGAAGGATGTTTCGGGAGTCAGGCGGTAGAGATCTTCCGCTGCGGCCGTTGGAATCCCTGGGGAGAAGGGGAGGAGATCTGGGGGCCCTTTTCCAGGGATGGTTCCCTGCCGGAGAGCAACAATGATCGTCGCAGCGGCCGGAACGATCCGGCCAGCGCGGCCATCGCCGTGCGTTGTCGGCTTGAACCTGGCCAGAGCCTCACGCTGCCCATGGTGGTGGCCTGGGATCTGCCGGTAACGGCCTTCGCTTCCGGCTGCAGCGCCCTGCGCCGTTACACGGATTTCTTCGGTGCCGGCGGTGACCAGGCAGGTGCCATCGCCGCTGAAGCTCTGCGCGATTGGCCCCTTTGGCGCTCTCAGATCGAAGCCTGGCAGACCCCTGTGGTGGAGCGGAAGGATCTGCCGGAAGCACTGCGCATGGCCCTCTGCAATGAGCTCTACGACCTGGCTAGTGGCGGCACCCTCTGGACCGCCGCAACCCAGGAGGATCCCGTCGGACGCTTCGGGGTGCTGGAGTGCCTCGACTACGCCTGGTATGAAAGCCTGGATGTGCGGCTCTACGGCTCCTTTGCCCTGCTTCAGCTTTGGCCGGAGCTCGACAAAGCCGTGCTGCGCAGCTTCGCCCGTGCCATCCCGGCTGCCGATGCCACACCCCGGCCCATCGGTTGGTATTTCACCCAGGGCAGGGGGCGAGTGGAGGCCCCCCGCAAGGTGGCCGGCGCCACTCCCCACGATTTGGGGGCCCCCAACGAGCGGCCCTTCGACGCCACCAACTACACCGCCTACCAGGACTGCAACCTCTGGAAAGACCTGGCCAGCGACTTTGTGCTTCAGGTGTGGCGCACCTTCCAGCTTGCGCCCAACGGGGAGGATGTGGGTTTCCTGGCCCAGTGCTGGCCCGCTGCGGTGCAGTCCCTGCGCTATCTCAAAGGATTTGACGCCAATCAAGACGGCTTGCCGGACAACGGCGGAGCGCCGGATCAGACGTTTGATGATTGGCCCCTGAAGGGGGTGAGCGCTTACTGCGGGGCCCTCTGGATCGCGGCGCTAGAGGCGGCGTTGGCGATGGGCCAGCGCCTTCAGCTGGAGCTGGGTCTCGACACGGCGGGCGAACAGCGGGAATTGGGGCAATGGCTGGAGCAATCCAGAAGCAATTTCGACCGGCTGCTGTGGAACGGTGAGTATTACGCCATCGATGCCGAGAGTGGCACCCCAGTGGTGATGGCTGATCAGCTCTGTGGCGATTTCTACGCACGCCTCCTCGGGCTGCCGCCGGTGGTGGCTGAGGAGCGGGCACACTCGGCCCTGGGAGCGATCAAGGAAGCCTGTTTCGAGCGCTTTGAGGGCGGCCGTCTGGGGGTGGCCAACGGCCTGCGCCGTGATGGCACCCCCCTCGATCCCAAGGGCACCCACCCCCTGGAGGTGTGGACCGGCATCAACTTCGGCCTGGCGGCCTACTACAGGCTGATGGGGGAGACAAGCACCGCCCTGGCCATTGCCTCCGCCGTGGTGGAGCAGGTGTACGGGGGAGGGTTGCAATTCCGCACACCCGAAGCCATCACCGCCGCCCGCACCTTCCGGGCCTGCCATTACCTGCGCGCCATGGCGATCTGGGCTCTCTGGGCCACCCATACGGGCTGGCAGCCGATTCCCGGGGCCGATCGGCCTGCACTGGCTCGGCCATGAGCTCCCTGCTCCACCCCCTCCGCAGGGGCATTGCAGAGACCATCTGCCGCGCTCTCCTGATGCTGGTGCTCGGCTTGGTGCTCCAGGCCGCACCGGCGGCCGCCATGCTCCATGCCCACCCCGACTCCGACACTGGCACCGGCGTGGTGCGGAGCCTGGAAACCCTCCGCGATCTGGATTACCGCAGTTGGCAGGTGGTGGCCTACCGGCAAGGGCCAAAGGGAGGGGTTTTGCGTCTCCGGATCGTGGGCTATCCAGGGCGGGTGCGGCTGGATCACCCCACCCCGCTGCTGGCGAGCAGCGGCCGTCGGCTGTGGGAGCTGAGGGATGTGACATTGACCAACCCGAAATTGGTGAACGACGGCCGCGATGCCGCCGCCGAATTTGACCTGGCCCCCCTGCTGGAGGATCTCCAGAGCAACAGGCCCCTCCGGCTGGAATTGCCGGGGGTGTTCAGCGAACTTCCAATACCGCCTTATGTGGTGAAGGAATGGCGGCAACTGCCAGGCTGGGACGACCCTGACCCAGCGCCATGAGCGAATGGAGCCGGTGGATGGAGCGGGCCCTCCAGCTGGCAGAACTGGGGGCCGGCCGCACCAGCCCCAACCCGCTCGTGGGGGCCGTGGTGTTGGATGCGGACGGAGCGCTGGTGGGGGAGGGCTTCCATGCCAGGGCCGGCGAGCCCCATGCCGAGGTCGAAGCCCTGCGGCAGGCAGGAGATCGGGCCCGAGGCGGCACGCTGGTGGTGACCCTGGAGCCCTGTTGCCACCATGGGCGCACGCCCCCCTGCTGTGAAGCGGTGATCGCAGCGGGGCTCTCCCGAGTGGTGGTGGCTCTCACCGACCCTGATCCCCGCGTGGCCGGCGCAGGCTTGGCGCAGCTGCGGGCGGCGGGGCTGGAGGTGGTGGTAGGGGTGGGAGAAGAGCGGGCACGCGGCCAAAACCGTGCCTTTCTGCACCGTTGCCGGGAAGGGCGACCCCTTGGGCTGTTGAAGTGGGCGATGAGCCTGGATGGCCGCACGGCTTTGTCCAATGGGGAGAGCCAGTGGATCAGCGGCCCGGCCGCCCGCGAATGGGTTCATGGCCTGCGAGCCGTTTGTGATGCCGTGATCGTGGGGGGCGGCACGGTTCGGGCCGACAACCCTCGCCTCACGAGCCGGGGTAGACGCGAACCGGAGCCGCTGAGGGTGGTGCTGAGCCAGAGCCTGGATCTGCCCGGGCAAGCATCGCTGTGGAATCAAGAAATAGCACCCACCCTGGTGGCCCACGGGCCGCAAGCCAGTGCAGAGGCCTGCAGCCGCATCGATGCCCTTGGCATCGCCCGGCTCCCGCTGGAGCGCTGCAGCCCCCTGCCCCTCCTGGAGGAGTTGGCCAAGAGGGGCTGCAACCAGGTGCTCTGGGAGTGCGGCCCCGCGCTGGCCGCCGCGGCCCTGAGAGAGGGCTGCGTGCAGGAGGTGGCGGCAGTGATCGCCCCAAAATTGCTGGGCGGTGAACCAGCCCGCACGCCCCTCGCCGGTCTCGGCATCGAGAGCATGGAGCGGGTGTGGGCCCTCCCCGTCTCTGAAGTGACGTGGCTGGAGGGTGACCTGCTCTGGCGCACCGCAACGGCTGCCCCCAGGATGGACGAATGAGACTTGTGGAGGGACCACTGCAATTGCCTGTGCCACTGGCCGCCCCGTTGATGGCGGCTGTGGCGTGGTTTGGGCTGGGTCTGCTGGCCTCCCGCTTCCCGCAGGCCTCCACCGCCCGACTGCTGCTTCGGCGGGCACGGCTGAGCGTGGCGCTCACGCTGCTGGTGGCGGGCCTGATGGGATGGCTGCACGGCCGTCTCGAAGCGCTGGGCTGGGACTTGCCGAGCGATCCTGCAGGGGTGCGCGATGCCCTGCTCACCCTGGGGCTGATGTGGACCCTGCTGCGTCTCAAAACCAGCCTTTTGCAAAGGCTGACCCAAGACGACGGGTGGTGGCAGGCCCGGGGGGAACGGGAGCGGGCCTCTGCCCTGGATCTGATCGACAAAACGGTCACGGGCCTGGTGGCCCTGCTGGGGGGGCTGGCGGTGCTCAAACTCCTGGGCGTCTCCGCCGCTGTGCTTCTCACCGCCAGCGGCCTCGGGGCGGCGGCCTTGGGATTTGGGGCAAAAACCCTCGTGGAAAACCTTCTCAGTGGCTTGATGCTCTACATCAATCGCCCCTTTGCCGTGGGTGATCTGATTGAGCTACCGAGCCAGCGCTTGGCTGGCTCGGTGCAGGCAATCGGCCTGTTCAGCAGCGAGCTCCTCACACCTGATGGCGAGTTGTTGTATTTGCCCAATGGGCTCTTCACCCACTCCGCTGTGATCAATGGCAGTCGCCGGCCCCATCGACGGCTGATGCTTGAGCTAGGTGTGGAGGTGCCATCGCGGCCAAACGCGGAGGCCATCGTGGCTGGCCTGCTGGAGCGCTTGAGCAACCATCCCAAGGTGCTGAAGGATCTGCCCCAGCGGGCCTTTTTCAGTGGCGTGAAGGATGGGGCGCTGCAACTTCGACTGGAGTGCGCCTTGAGCAGTGATGTCGAAGCTTTTCACGCCGTGCGTCAGGAGCTGCTCCTCGAGGTTGGCGATCAGCTGGCTCGCCATGGCGGCAGGATCGCCGGGGACCCGCCGAACCGAGCGCCAAGCACAGAGACGCTGCTCAGCACTTCAACACGTTGAAGGGTGGATCCACCGCGCCAAGGGGATGGCCAAGCGATGTGTCGCGGTAGAACGCAACCTCAAATCAGTTCAGGATGGCGCGGATCGCCCTTGAAGGGTCCTTCCAGATCACTGGTGATCCAACCCCCGTAAAAGCCCCCCGGCTGGGGCACCACCCGCTCCCCATCCACCCAACAGCCATCCATGGCCCCGGGATAGAGGGCATACCAACCTGCTAGTGGAGCAAAGGCGGGGGTGGGCTCGGGGTACTGCCACACCACCCGATCCAGCACCCGGCCATCGGGGGCTACCACATCGAAATAACGGGCGATCCCCTTCCACTCGCAAAAGCTGCGTCCAGCGGCAGGTCGCAACAGGGAGAGATCGAAAGCCTCCGGCGGCAAGTAAAAGGTGGGTGGGTGGAAGGTTTCCAGCACCCGCAAGGAGCGGTGGGTCTCGGCTAGAAGCTGTCCCAGTGCCTCCACCCGAAGATGCCGTTCACAGGCCACCAGCGCCGGTGGCCGCGGATAGTCGGCCACCCGCTCTCGGCCGTGGCTCGGCGGAGTGTCCATGGGCTCAGCCGGGGATGAAGTGACGCAACCGGCGGGCCTCCTCCCCGGCACGCCGCTGCAGCTCCTCATCGCTGAGATCATCCTCAGCCCTCTGCTGGGCAGCGATCACGTCGCTTTCCTCGACGGCAAAGCCAGCGGAGCGAGCCAGGGCCAAAAAGGTTCCGAGATCCACTCCCTCGTGCAGCTTGGCGTGCAGCTCCGGCTGGCGGCGACTCTGGGCAAGGAAGGCATCGAGCTGCTCGAGGCTCACGGCATCACGGCAGAAGATCTTTTGTCTAGTCGATCCCCTGCATGGGTTGCAGGCTGCCCGGCTCCAACCGCACCGCCTCCCAGCCGGCCGGATCCCAGGGGCCCAGCAAGGGTTCGAGGGCGCGCAAAGCCGGCCCATCCACCGCCTCTAACCAAGCCT
>Ga0315899_10004749_pt1 | contig 14668 bp, 23 predicted proteins | sample LakEriMetagenome_2_FD_203518 | JGI IMG/M metagenome (GOLD analysis project Ga0315899, IMG submission 203518) | Freshwater fungal communities from buoy surface, Lake Erie, Ohio, United States - Buoy 4 MA112 | ecosystem: Environmental > Aquatic > Freshwater > Lake | place: USA: Lake Erie, Ohio... | reverse complement strand
TCCTATAAAGCAGAAAAGCCCCCGCTCTGGTTAGGGGAAGACCAGGACGGGGGTTTTCTATGTTCTATGGGGCTTGTAGCCCGTTTAAATAGGGTTTAGTTAGAGCCACGACCAAATTCTGTGGCTGATGGGTCTAACCACTTAAGAAGTGGTCCTGCAAGACCTGCTAGTGCTGCTGCACCTAGTTGCTTAGGGTCAGTAATTCCACTTACATACAATGCAACTGCTGCTGCTGCTGCTGCACGGAACCAAGATAGTGCTGCTTGCTTGAACTGTGGGTTCATTTATTGCTCCTTTATTTAGTATTGCTATGCACCCTACAACAGGTGCAAACTTCGGCACTGTATGCCTTTTTAGCAGGTATTGGCATCACCTTTGATACCACCTGATTAACAATCTTTGGTTGATTAAGCCACCAAAACCAAGGGCTTGTGTCCTTAGATAGTTCTGGCTTAATAGAAATATGAAGATGTTTATTGTGTGGGTTGGAACCTGTATAATTACGGTTGCCTTCTTTAGCACGAGGCTTTGACCAAATCTTTCCTTGGAAAATTAAATACTCAACTCGTGCATCTTCCTTTAACTTCTCAAATATCTCAGCGCAATCAATACCTTGCTTAGGGTCGTGTGTTAGGTCAACGGCAAGCCCTGTGTTGTGGTCTGAGTTAGGGCTGGCTTTTATATGAGCAGCACTTGGAAGCAATCCGTCTGAGGCTTTCTTCCGAAGTGGTTTCAATGCTGTTGCTTGGCGTAGCACGGCGAGCGCAGCAGGAGTTGCTTTATTAACTACGGGTTTCATTTACTATCCTCATCTTTCTTTTTACTTTTTAATCCATTGGCAGATACCAGTCCTGTTAATGTTCCAGTAAGAAATATAGTAAGGGTAGACACCAACTCTATAAAAGCAGCATCGTTAGGTGCTTGCTTCATTGGCTGTGTTACAAATACCAAAGCCCATAACAAAGCAAAAACTGAACCAGCAAATACAATTGCTAATATAATTCCGATAGTGACAATTAACCGAGCATGCAATTCTTCTGGACTAAATCTATTCCTTGCCATCAAACACCTCTGGTAATAAATCGGAGGAACATGTACCAGTTACTTTACATTGAGGAGGTTTGCACTCTGGCTTTTCCCAGTTTTCAAACTCTTGACATGGGTATCTAACCCAGCCTTGGTAACTGCAACCGCTAAGAGTTATTGCGAGAAAGAAGGATGCGATATATTTCTTCAACCTGTCGCTCCAATCTATCAATGGAATCTCGCAGACTTGAGCCACTGTTCGGGCGAAGTTCTTGTAAATAATTTTTAACCATCCACCGCACTGCTGCTGCAAGACTGCCTACTAAAGTTACAAGGGCTACTGCAAGTGCTGCCCAATCGGTAAGTGTCATTTTATACTGTCCTAATAGTTATCTCGAGTACTCCTCCAAAACCATCAAACCTTTTATCAGGCGGAGTCATACGGGTGAATGTGATTTGTTCAATAACTGCCTGCCGAGATTCGCCAGTAGTTAAGTCTTGCCAAGTGACTACGTCACCACTTTGTTCCAAGTCTTCTAATGTTTGAATTTTAGAAAAGGCTCTACCTTCATAACCAAACATAGAATTATATCTATCTGTTTCAATATCAAAACAGTAAACTGGAAAGCGCATCATGCGTTGACGTGGCGTAGCAATAGTAGCCTTTGCTTGGTAACCTTTAAAGATTGGACCTTTAGTATTGTCAGTTGCATCTCTAGTTAATATAAACTTATAAGCAAGATACTCTTGTGCTGTTTCTGGGCTAGATGTTGTTACTTCAATTGGGTCTACATCTGCACTATAAGCAAGGATTTCATACTCAGTACCAGCAGCAGTAACTGTTTCTAATGTTAAAGAACCATAATCAAAGTTACCACGACCTACTAAACGTTTAAAGTTTTTAGGTTCAAGGGTTCCATAACGAATGTTACCTGTAGTTATATATCCACTTGATATAAGATTTGCACCTTCAACATATGTATATCCAGCAATAGCCACTGTTCCAGTAGGAGATACGGCAGTAGATGATACGTTTGATGCAGTTTTTGCATAAGTAAATGTTGTTGATGTTGGTACATCTACTACTGTGTATTGACCATTGAATGTAGCGTCAACACCAGCCACCCAAATGACATTTCCAGCAGTTAAATTATGTGCAGTAGATGTAGTAAGTGTTGCTACATTTGAAGTTAATGCTTTATTAGACACTGCATACTCAGTTTTTGCAGCAGTACAAAAAGCAATTGTGTCTGTATTACCAAGGAAGGCTACGCCTGTGGTTGAGTGACCAGTTACTCCTGTGTAATAAAGGTCATTAGCATAGGCAAAACGTAAGTTTTCAATCTCAGCCCCAAGGTCTATACGAGAGATTCCTGGCTCTCCACCAACAGATGTGGCGCACCAAATGAATCTATCTCTACATGCAAAACCATAAACTGGTTGAGTTGTTTCAATAACTAAAGGACCATACTTAATTGAACCATCAGTATCAGATACATCTGCAATACGGACACCTTTGCTAGTGCCAATAGCCATGTAGCCACCATAGTATTTAATGGTATGAATAATTTCTCCTGCTGGCATTTCTGCAGCCACAACAGCAGAAGTTAAAGTAGGCAAAGCGCCAGCAGTTGATAAAGTAAATTTAAATATAGATGATTGAATGCCATTGTATCCAGAGATATATACCGCTGGTCCAGAGGATGTTATGCTTGTAAATATATAACCAGATGTTGGATGTGTATACAGTGCTGTAGGCAAAGAAGATGCTGAACTTGTAAATTCATATACTGCGTTATTAAAGCAAGCAATAATTCTTTCTTTTGCAAACTCCATTACTGCATTAGTAACAGTAGTTCCAGTTACATCAAACATTTTTGTACCAGCAGTTGATGAGTCAGCAGTTAATGCTTTTTTGTATACAGTTAGTTTAGTAGTACCACCAGATGTAACGTTGGTTACCCAATAGGCTGTTGTTCCATCATCACAAATGCCGTATACTTTGTAATCCGTTCCAGTATTATAATCAATAAAATGTGTTTCTGTACCAGCAGTACTAATTTTATCTACATCATATCCATCATGTAGCAATACACCATCAGTACTATTCCAACTAATTGGACGAATCTGTTGGAATGCACGACCATTAGAATCAATAGGGGCTGTAGTTATATGACTTGCAGTTACTTCATTAAGTAAAGTTACCTGTCCTTTGGTAAATACATCTACGCCCTTGCTATCTGCATAGCGGTTAAGCACAATTTCGCCAGATGTTGGGTCATAAAATTTAATGCCAGTCCCCTTATGAAAAGAAGACTGGCTACGAATCCACCAACCAGTAAGTGATTGCTCACCTGGTTCTTGTTGACTATCAAACTGTTCCTTTTTAAAGGGTGCTGTTTGACGGATGTATGGACGGTTGTCATTGATTGCATAAATAAATGGCACACCATTTAGCGCTACGTCATAGGCAATATCAGTGTTTTGCCAAATAGCATTTGATGCAACAACACCAATGTCAACTGCAATCGCTCTACTCGAACGACCTTCGGTAATATCACGACCAGCCACAATGCTCCTTTAAATAGAAAACCCCGCCTAAGCGGGGCTATTAATAATTATTATTACTTAAAGTACTGAATACTCAATCCAAGAAGTTGTTGCTTCATCCCATGTATATCGCTTGCCATCAGTTGGCATAGCAACTGGTGCTTCCCATAGGTATGTATCTTTATTTAAAGTCCAAGAAGGATATGGTTGTGGTGCAGCAAAGCCAACACCATCAAATGTATATCCGATACCTGCATAGTTTTTGTGAAGAGGCGTCTTACCATCTTTATGAACTCCACCAAAGGTATTATAAGAAGTTTGAACCCACTCACCACCTAAATTTTGTTCACACCAGTCTGGTCCGTCAGCCACAATCACTTGCGCAACAATTCCGTTTTCTATCTTTGCATAATGAGCCATTATTTATCCTTATCTTCTCCGTAGAGAGTTGCTGTATTTACTAATTTAACATCACGCTTTGTAACAATTCCGCCTTTTTCATCAAGTTGATTTTTGGCAGTTGTTTCATCATCTGTAATGATATGCACCAACATAACTACTTCATAACTGAAACATTTAGTTGGCTTTTCTTCTTTGATTTTTTTTACATTGTCTTTCATTTTATCCCCTTAGTTAAACTGCGTAACGAATAATAACAACACCTGAATCGCCTGGTCTATTGAAATCGCCGCCGCCACCAGTATTAACACCAGCAGCAGTTCCGCGTGTTCCGTTTGTGTTTCCTAAACCAGCACCACCACCAGCCCTTGCTATTGAACTACCTGTAATTGAAGATGAAACACCAACTCCGCCATTGCCACCAGTTACAGGTCCGCTACCAGTTGGGCTTGTTCCTGCCGCTCCAGCACCACCACCTCCACCGCCTTTATCATAACCATAGATAGCAGCGCCAGAAGCAGCACCATCATAACCTTGTCCAGTAGTGCCAGCACCACCATTGCCTGGGTCGGTGTAACTAGAGTTACCACCGCCACCAGAACCACCACTTGCACCAGCACGACCATCTGGAGAAGTGTTATTCCAACCACCACCTCCACCGCCTCCTGTTGATGTAATAGTTGTAAGACCACTACCAGAAATAGATGAATTAAATCCATTGTAAGTAGATGCAACTGCAACAGTTTGTGGATTTCTAGGACCACCAGCACCTACTGTTACTGTGTAAGCAGTTCCATTATTTAATGAAATTCTTGATTCGGCACTTGCTCCACGACCACTTGATTCACCGACAACAGATGAACGATAGCCACCTGCGCCACCACCCCCAACACCTCCGCCACCGCCACCTGCAATAACTAAGTACTCAACATTTGTGAGATTTTGGCTTGGAGTAAATGTTCCAGATTCATAAAATATGTGATACCAATAAACACCATTGGTGTTAATGTTTCCACCTGTTGCTTTAGCAGAAATTGTATTATTAGTGTAAAAAGTTCCTGATGAATTAAAAGTATGAATTGTATTGCCACCTGATGTAGTTACAGTTCCGCCGATTGCTCTTTGTGTAGTACCTGAGTAGCGAGCAATAACAATACCTGAGCCGCCGTTGCCACCTGTACCAACAGTGCTAGGTGTTGTATATCCACCACCACCACCTCCTGAACCAGTATTAGCAGTTGCGTTAGCGGCGGCTGTTGATGATGTGCTTCCATTACCACCACCAGCGCTTCCAGTTCCAGCAGTTCCACCATTGTATGTTCCACCACCACCGCCACCAGCGTAGGTAACAGATGAACCTGAAATTGCTACTGAAACACCTGCGCCACCATTACCAGCAGTATTTATGCTTCCATTACCTGCAACGCCAACAGCGCCAGCGCCACCGCCACCGCCTGCGGGGTCATTGCCGCCTACACCTGAACCTGCACCACCTGCATAACCTTGATTAGCCGTGCCAGCACCGCCAGCACTACCGTCTGAACCGCCACCACCTGAACCGCCAGTTGAACCAGTGGCTCCTGTTTGACCACCAGCACCACCGCCAGTAGAAGTAATTGTTGAAAATACAGAGTTAGCACCATTAGCACCATTAGCACCACCAGCACCAACGGTAACTATGTAGGCAGTGCCACTATTTAAAGTTAAAGCAGTTTCTAAAGAACCACCGCCACCAGTTGCAGTTACAGTTGAACGTAATCCACCAGCACCACCTCCACCAGCATAAGAATTTCCACCACCGCCACCGCCTGCAATAACAAGATAGTCAACAGTTAAAGATAATTGAGTAGAGCCATCCCAAAACTTGGAACTCTTAACGCCAGTAGAAATACTGGCTGTTGATAATTTACGAATTGCCATTGGCTATGCCTCCACTATATTTAACATTAAATTGCGTACCTTACTATAACAATACCTGAGCCACCGTTACCAGATGGTGCATTGTGGTTACCACCACCACCACCTGAACCTGTATTTACTGTACCTGAAATTGCTGCTGCTGCAGCGCTAGAGCCTTTACCTCCGCCACCAGAGCCACCATTGCCGCCAGCACCATTCCAACCAGAACCTCCGCCACCGCCTGCATAGTAGCCGCTAACACCAGTTGATGTTGCAGATGCCCAAGAAGAAACTGAATTAGAACCAACTCCACCTACACCAGCACCACCAGAACTTCCTGTGCCTGTTGCATTTCCTCCAGCACCACCTGCTCCACCTCCACCACCGCCAGCGCTATCGCTGTCAGTTGAATTAGCAGAACCTCCACCATATCCTTCTACTGGAGTATATCCACCAGCATTACCTGCAGAAGTTAAAGTAGATAAACTTTGAACTTTAGCGCCTGCTCCGCCACCTGAACCTCCTGTAGAACCTTGTGTATTTCCACTTCCAATTCCAGCAATACCACCGCCACCTCCACCAGTAGTAGAAAAACTATTAAATGAAGAATTGCTTCCATTATTTCCTTGTGTTGCTGTACTTGGTCCTACACCAGCACCACCTGCGCCTACAGTAACTGTATAGTTTTGTGCAGTAAGAGATTGTGATGTCGCTGTGCGGTATCCGCCAGCACCTGCACCACCTCCATAATAAATACCACCACCTGAGCCTCCACCAGCAACTACTAAGTAGTCAACAGTTAAAGATTCATTAGCAGTAAAAGTACCTGATGATGTAAATGTATGGTATTTGTAACCACCAGAAGTTGTTACTGTTCCACCAGTTGCTTTTTCAATAGTTGCTGACTGGTCCCAAAATTCGGTATACTTTGGCAACCCTTGTGCCACCGTTGATGTTTTAAATCTACTGATTGCCATAGTATTTTACTCCTAGTTTAATTAAGAAAGTTCTGAACCGAATGCTGAGAATGACATTGTTGCTGAAGATGCGTAAACTGTTACAACATCTGTAGTAGCAAGTGTAATTCCAAGCGTTAGTGCTGTTGTATCATTAGCAGCAATTGCTACATCGTATGCTACATAATGTTGAGCAGCCAATGTTGCGCCAGCGGGACGAACTGCAATACGGTATGTTCCAGCAGATGCTGCTTGGTTACATACAGTAATTGTAGATACTACCGCTGATGTTGATGATGGTACTGTGTATAGTGTTGTTGCGGTTGTAGCACTTGGGTTGGACTGTGCTAGAACCTTGTATGCTGTTGCCATTTATTTCCTCCTAGTTACATTCCACCCAGTAAAAATACTGTTGGTGTTGGGTCGGTTGTTATTGTTGCCCAGGAAGCAGATGTACCGTTAGTGGTCAAATACTTTCCTGAATTTCCTGTTTGTGAAGGCAAAGCATCTACGGTTGCCCATGATGCAGCACTTCCATTAGTTGTTAAATACTTGCCAGAGTGTGTGCTCTGAGTTGGAATTACATATACAGATGCGGTATCAAGGGCTACAGATACTGTGCCTGATGTTCCTCCACCTGATAATCCTGTTGAGGCTGTTACGCCTGAAATATCGCCTGCTTGGTTATCGGCATTGGTTCTTGCTTTTGACATTATGCTCCCATCAACATGAATGGATTAAAGCCAGCCTCTGCGGTAGCAGCCCACTTTAATCCTGAGGATTGTGTTGAATCCGCAGTAAGAACATAACCATTAGTTCCAACTGCTAATCTTCCAATTGTATCGCTTGCAGTTCCTACAAGTAAGTCACCTTTTGCATCTACAAGTGTTACTGTTAGAGCATTGGCAACGCTATATGGTGTCCAAGATAAAACCTCAGCCAAATCGTTAGCAGCAAGGGCTGGAGATAGTCCAGTAATAGTTGTTCCAGTAGATGCTGTGTAGTCAACATTGCGAACCAACAAAACACCATTTAGATATACCTGCTCATATCCAACTGTATAAGAAAGACTTACTGAGTTATCATCTGTTGAACTAAGTGTTGTTTCTCCGCCAGACATTGTCTTACTCCAGCGAGTAGATGATACTGCAGATGTAATTCCTTCCCATGCAGAAGTACCAGCATCCCATACCTGCATAGCACCAGTTGTGGTATTCCAATAAAGAGCACCAGCAACCAACGCATTGCCATCATTATCTGTAGATGGGGCAGATGCTTTTGCGCCTAAATAGCGGTCATCAAATGAATCATATGATGCAGCAGCAGCGGTAGCACTAGCGGCAGCAGCGGCTGCATCGGCAGCAACAGCAGTTCCAATTGCATCAGCATACGCTTTTGTAGCGGCATCTGTATTAACAGTTGGTGTACCTAGTCCTGTAATCTTGTTGGTTCCCATAGCAATAGCACCAGTCATGGTGCCACCTGCTAGTGGAAGCATTGTGTCTGCGTATGCCTTAGTTGCTGCATCTGTATTAGATGTAGGTGTTCCAAGACCAGTAACCTTATTTGTACCCATTGCAATATTGCCAGTCATAGTTCCACCAGCAAGTGCTAACTTAGTAGCAATAGAGTTTGTTACTGTTGTTGCAAAGTTGGCATCATCGCCAAGGGCTGCAGCCAATTCGTCAAGAGTATCAAGTGCACCAGGTGCTGCATTGATTACGTTATCTACTGCAGTCTTAACAAATGCAGTAGTAGCAACTTGAGTAGTATTTGTACCAGCAGATGCAGTAGGAGCAGCAGGTACACCTGTAAATGTAGGACTAGCAATTGGAGCATATGTGCTTGATGCTGTAGATGTGTTAAGTTTAGAATCAATTTGAGTCTGGATTGCTGAAGTTACGCCACCTAGATATCCAAGTTCAGTTGCAGATACTGTGGATGATGGAGCAATTTTTGTCCAATCAATTGCTGCAGATGAGTTTATATCAGCATTAACAATGGTGCTGTCAGCAATCATTGTAGATGTAACTGTACCTGTGTCTGCTGCAGTAATTGCAGTTCCAGAAATCTTAGTCTTATCAATAGCAGCAGATGCATTAATATCAGCATTGACAATAGTTCCATCTGCAATCATAGTTGAGGTAACAGTTCCAGTATCTCCTTGAGTTACCGCTGTTCCTGAAATCTTTGTAGAAGCAATGGCTGCAGATGCATTAATATCTGCGTTTACAATTGTGCCATCGGCTATCATTGTGCTTGTTACAGTTCCAGTATCGGCTGCCGTAATAGCAGTGCCTGTTATCTTTGCAGGCGCAATAGAACCAGCAAGCATTGTATTAGTTACTGTGCCTGTATCACCAGCGGTAATAGCAGTGCCTGAAATTTTTGTTTTATCTATAGCAGCACTAGAGTTAATATCAGCATTAACGATTGTCCCGTTAGCAATCATTGTGCTGGTTACTGTGCCAGTATCTGTAGTTTTAACTACATCGGCAATAGTAAGCCCGTGTGCTGTGGTTGTATTCTCAATGTGTGAGTTGGCTTCACGATAGTCACGACCAATTGCCATGTGGCGAACAACCGCACCAGCAGAGTGAGCCTGTCCAGTAGAACCATCAATACCACGGACAATTGTTAATGTATTAGTGCTTACCGCACTGACATCTACAATTTCTTCAAGCGCTGTATCTGGGTCAATAACTACTGTAAATAGTTCGCCAGCAGAGATGGTAATACCACCTAGCAAGCCTGAGCCAGAAACAACAGTAGCGCTTGTTCCTGATGATGTAAGAGCCGCTGACAATGTTGTCTGTTGTGAGCGGGATGAGTATTTGCGTGTTGTCATTTAGGTTCCTATCGGCGGGAGAAGTGAACTCTTGCAGGGTAATTCGTTTGCTGTGACTTTGTTTCTTCTTGAAGGCGCTGTACATATAAAGCATATAGTTGCTTAGTTGCTGTGCTAGAAGCACCGTATGGGCGTTTGCTATCTGTTTCATCAGCCTGAGGACTTGTCTGTGAAGCACGGGCTGGGTCAAGATATGTAAGCAAACGATATGAAGCACCAAGAACTACCACGTCACGAGTAGATTCTGGTAAACCAGTTGTTGTTGTATAAACATCTGAGTTGGTTGTGAATGGTACTGGGTTTGTAGCATAGACAACTTTTACTGTGCGACCAGCAATAGGGGCTTCGCCTAAAGTAATTGTTTGAACTATATCTGTTCCAGTTGTATATCCAAATGCTTCTGGATTAGCACTGGCATCAAAATCCCATCTACGCATTGGAATCCATTCTTTTGTTGGACCAATACTTTGCCAAGACACATAAAGAATATTACTAATATCTAGATTAGCAAATGCATAAGTAGATACTGCTGCATTAAAAGTAAAACTAGTTGTTTTAACAGCATACAAATTTGCGCCTAGTGCACGGATAGTATCGTTAATAGCACGCTTAACTACATGCCTTGGAAAGGTTGGGCTAATTATTACTCGTGCATCAGCAGCATGAGTGGCTGCAGTAGTGCCGTAAAATCCACGACCATAAGGAGCAATCGTTGCTGTATTGGCTACACGGTCATAACTATCCACATACATTAATTCTTCATCAATTTCAATAACACCCTTGCCAAGGTTTTCAGTAGTTGGCAATGTAAGAATTAGTGGAGAAGCGGATGTAGATGTAGTTGTAGTAACAGATGAACCAAGATAAGTTGAACGGTCTTGAGTAAATGTGTATCCAGATAGGTTAATTAAAACCTCATCAATCATATTGGCAAATGTAGTCATTAGGCGTTTATACTCCGTAACGCAGCAGGTGCTGCTAATCCAGTAGTCGAAGCAAGTTCATTGCAAATACCATCAATATCTTTAAATTTATCTCTAGTTCTAGCAGCCTCGGCTTTAATGTTAAGAGCACCTACAGTTGCAAGTCCAGTAGTGCCAGCCCAAGCATTGGCAGCACCTTGTTCGTCTAAACCAGTTGTGCCAGCAAGACGGTTAAGTTCTGCTGTAAGACTACTACCCGCTTTACCTAGTGCCATTGATTACTTCTTTCTGTGATGTTTTGGTAAAATAAGATTTGATTGCTTTTCTACTCCGCCAAAAAATGCGCCGTAGTAATGCTCATCAAATGAAAACCTTTTAATGTGTGGAACTGTTGCTCCAGTATCACACCAAACTTCTACCCCTGCCTTGCCACATAAGGCAAAGAAATAGATATCTTCACCTATAAATGTTTTTTCAGTTCCTGCTTCTGCAAACATAGCAACACCTGGAACTGCTTCAATAATTTTATCTACAATACTTCTATGCATTAAAACAAATCCCATGCCTGCTGCAGCAACCTGTATAAACTGGTCCTTAGGCAAAGGATGAATTGGTTTAATACCAATGGTTTCCCCAGACTCTACAAATTGAAATACTGTAGGCTCTGGAACCATTAGCGGTTCTTCTGGATTCTTAGTAGTAAAGTAAACACCAGTTACAATCGGGTGTTTGTCTTTATCTTTTTTATTCCATAATCTTAAAAATTTATCTGGGCTAATAACTACATCTGAGTCTACCCATAGTAGCCATTCGCTTTTATTCTGTTCATACCAATAACGAATAACATGTTCACGTTGTCTTGCTATCTGGTTGCCACCAGAACGGATAGTAGATTCAAACTTAACTCCTGATTCCAAGAGCACGTTTGCTACTCCGTGCATAAACTTTCCGTCTACATTACCGTTATCGCACCAAGCCAGTGAAACTGTTTCTTGCATTGTCCCCACCCTATCTATTTCTTTTTTGCTCTAGCGTTATCTACTAAATTTGGATATGGTCTGCCAGCCTTTTTAGCCATCGCTTTTGCTTTGGCTTTTTGTGCTAAAGTTAATGGAGTAGATTTTTTCTTTGGATTCTTTTTATCCCAAAATTCTTTCTTCATTACCATTTAACCTTATCTGCCCAATATGCAGCAGACATCTTGCCTTTGGCAATATTCTTTGCATGACGGGCTTTGAATGAACGTTGCCGTGCAGTTGGTTGTCTATCGCCAGTAACACCCTGTTGACCAAAACGAATTGTCTTAACCTTGTCACCTTCTTTAGCCACAACAACATGTGACTTCTTTGGATGATTAGGTGTGCGCTTTGGTTTATTAAAACCCGATACACCTGCTCGCTTTAATCGTGGGTCCATTGTTACCCCTTAACTTTCTTTAGTCTAGGATTTTTTTTCTTAGCAGCAGGGGAAGCCTTGCGGGCAGCCGAAGCAAGAATCGCACTTGCATTCTCCTTGCTGATTCCCTGCTTCTTCGCAATTCCCGCAGCAACTTTCTTGAACCCTGGATGCTTCTGTTTCATTAGCGTTGGCGTCCTTTAACATATTTACCGTTCTTATCAATTTGGTCGGATGAAGTACCCTTCTTCCCCTTTATGATTGCATTGATTGCTTCAACAACTTGGCGGTCTTGATTGTTGCCAGATGAGATAGCAGCACGCTTTGATGCGGCTTCATTGGCTGGACCACGGTTTTGATAATCAAACTGTGCGCCGAGTGAGGTGCCAATTGCAGTAGGAATATCTCTTGCTTCACGCAATGCGTTTCCTACATAGCCACCAACTCTTTGGATTGGACTTTTACGGGTAGCCATATTACTTCTTCTTACCCATTTTCTTCATGCCCTTTTTCATTTCCATCATCTTCTCAGATTTGGATTCCATCTTTTCGCCTGCCTTGTAAGCAGCCTTCTTTGCAGCAGCCTTACCTTTTGCTGTGTATGGGAACTTCTTTTTTCCTACCTGTGGCATTATATTTGTCCTATCTCTTTCATAACCTCGGCTACTTTATTGTTTATTTTTTCTGCTTTAGGCATAGTTTCCGAGTTGTATGCTGTGCCTAAAACTTCTGATGCTTCATGTGCTTGTTGAACATCTCTCATGGTAGTTCCTGCTGGACGCATACCTTGGTCTCTTGCATCTCTATAAGCCTGTAGTTCTGCATTCCATTTCTTATCTGGAATGTCTCTTTTAGCATCTCCAGCATTTACCTGAAGACCCATTACTTTGCATCCAAAACAATCGTCTAATGGTTCTGGATGTTCTTCCCAGTGATACGCCATCAATCCCCCTAGATTGCTGTGAAGTTTGCTTCTGTTACTCCAACTCCGCCTGCAATTAATGCAGCCTTAGTTGCTTCATTTACTGTGTGGTTATACCCACCACGATAAAACTCATCATAATCATCAAGAGAACTATCAATTGGATAGCGAACTTGTGTGTATGTTCCACCGCTTTTAGCAATGGAAATTCCTCTGTTGTCTTTGTAGAAATAATGTAAGCGGTGTCTACCAATTGGTCCTTCTCGGACTATTGGTGTTGTGAATATGTAATCTGCCATTGTTCTCCCTTAATGAACTTACTGATGAGGCTAGGTTTCCCTAGCCCCACCCGTCAATCAACTAAGCAATTGATGAACCTGATTCGATTCGATATAGAGCCTCTTCACGGTAGCGTGCAAAGCCAAGAACGCCATACCAACCCATTGGGCGATGACGCATCAACTTGTCAACTACTGGTCCGATTACTACATGTGGCTCTTCAGCAACTGCCTCAGCCAATGCTTGCTGTCCAGCAATAATTGTGCGGTAGTTACGTGCTGAAGAAGCACCATCGGTTGCATTGTAAAGACGTGCAGACTCTACGAAGTATGCACCTTCGTATGTTCCGATTTCTCCTGCCCAGATGCGGTCTTGTGCAGAACCGTATTGGTTAGGAAGAAGCCATCCTGCAGAGCCTGTCTCAGCACGAAGGTCGTGTGAAACTTCTGGGTGGATACCAGCCCAGTATAGGCTTCCCTTGCGAGCAATAGACTTGTTAGCACGCAACTTAGCAACAGCCTTGCGGATGTTTGCTGAAGATAGTGTTGCTGCTGCAGTAATTGTCGCAGTAGATGTTGCTGTTGAACCTGAGTAAATTACGTTGGTTCCTTGACGAAGTGTATTCATTGCAACCTGGTCGATAGAATCTGCAAGGTTGAACGCAATGATGTTTGCAATTGCAGGGTCTACATCGGCAAGTGAGAACAACTCAAGTGCACGAGTTACCAACACTGAGTTACCATACTCGTTAAGAGTAATAGTTACTGAGGTTGGTGTAGACATCGCTACTGCATCTGGGTCAGCATCTTCTGTGAGTGCTGAAGTTGCTGCTGAAAGGTCAACATAACGTTGTAGAACAACTGTTGAACCTGGGATTGATTGTTTTGCGGGACGCTTATCTGCGACAGAACGAATTAGGGGTTCTGAGCGGAGAGCGAACTCAAGAAGACGGTCATACGCCTTCTGGACTAGACCTGCTGCACCAGCGGTTCCTCCAAGAGAGGAAGACCCTGTAGATACGTAGGAGTTAGCCATTTTTTCACCTCCAAGTGAATTAGGAAACTATGATTAGTTTTGTGAGTTCAGGAAAGCAATCAACTCTTCCGCACTCTGTGCGTTATCAAGTCTTGCATTTAAATCCTGTGCTCGTTCAGGGGTCATAGCATTTTGAGTAATTACGTCTTGTTGACGTAGCGCCGCAAGGTCAATGTTTGTTTGCTCTTTATTCTGACCATTGTCAGATACTTGCAAGCCAAACAAGTCTGCGTTATCATCGAGCCAATTATTAACTGACTCCTCGTTAACGTCATCCAAATCCTTGAGGATTAGTCTTACTGCTTTTGCGTTGACGCCCTTCTTTTCTAGGACTTCTTTGACGGTTCTCTCACGCTGCACCTTGGATAAACCCTCAAGTTGCTCTGTAAGTTCTTTAATACGTTTCTCATCAGCACGCTTGGCTTTGCGTAACTTC
>Ga0315899_10004746_pt1 | contig 14669 bp, 16 predicted proteins | sample LakEriMetagenome_2_FD_203518 | JGI IMG/M metagenome (GOLD analysis project Ga0315899, IMG submission 203518) | Freshwater fungal communities from buoy surface, Lake Erie, Ohio, United States - Buoy 4 MA112 | ecosystem: Environmental > Aquatic > Freshwater > Lake | place: USA: Lake Erie, Ohio... | reverse complement strand
GTTTACTGCCGGCCAGTTGGGACCTAGAGTGGTGTTGCTGAACAGTGTGCCCTGATTCCAAATGAGGCGAAAAGTGCCGGGGGTGGTATCTTGCTCCAGCCACAGGTGAGGTTTGTCGGCGCGGTTGATCCACACCGTGAGCCGCGAGTAGTAGAGAGCCGTTAGACTTTCGAATCCCGAGTCGGTGCCGAAGATCAACCAAAGTGAACCGTCGCTCGCTGTTCGTGAGGAGAGCGGTTGGCCATGCTGATGCCTCGTCAGCAGAACGTAACTCGCGCTTCCATCATCAGGTTTGGCTATGTTGCCGATTACGGACATGTTGGAGCCGCCAACGGATTGGTTTCCCTTGTCGAGATTCATGCGCAGCCAACCCTCGCGTGGGTCGGCAACTGCCTGCGGTTCAAATGCCGCGGCTCCAGCCTTTATCGTGACGGCCTCCCCAGGCGCTCCTCCAACGCCCACGAGTCCTTCAGCGTACTTCGAGGCCAATTGGATCTCCATCGTAAGAATGACGGAGGTATCGGGCGGAAGTCCTGTGATCCGCTTCTTCCAGAACATGAACAGGTCGTCGCTGCGATTGATTCCCGATATGAAGAGAGCGGGGGATCCGCCTAAATTAGTGGGTCTTGCCTGCCATGAGTTGGTAAATTGATACTGAGAGGAATTCCCATTCTGAGGGTAGTCCGCGAAGCCTGCTGAGAAGCCGTGGTCAGACTGCGCAAAGTCAAAGTCCAGGCGTATCGCATCTGAGGCGCGCAACGCGATGGATGGCATGATCGCAAGTAATAGGAACGAGAACAAATGTTTCATTCTGGTAATTGGATTCTGACAGCGAACGATTTTTTTACGATATCCAGGGGAATCTGTAATTGCAATCGCGGCGTGGCAGCGGGCTGTAGAGCCTTTCAACTGAATGAAATTCAATGGATGTGATTGAGCGGCGGCCGTGATGTCCGGGCCGACTGGATTGGCAAGGGCTTCCAGGGGGGCGGGCATGGTTGATCATCTGGGTGGCGTCGGGGCGGGGCGTTCCCAGAGCGATGCTCTGGGCTGGTATGCGGCGTTCCTACAGAACGCGGGGGATTGGGTTGGTGGGGGACCCAGAGCGGTGCTCTGGGCTGGTATAGAGCGTTCCTACAGAACGCGGGGGTGGGTGGCGGAGGGGTTCCGGGGGCGATGGGTTGGGTGGGGAGGCGTTCCCGGAGCGGTGGGTTGGGTGGAATGAGGTGTCCCGATGGGATGCGGGGCAGTTCTGAGGCGGTTGTTGCGGGATGGGGTGCCGGTGGTTGGGACGGAACACGGTGGCGGACGGTGGTTTGTGAAATGTGAGGGTGATGCAGTTGGGGACGCATGCCCGTTGGGGTTGGGGATTTGTTGGTGTTGGGGACCCAGGGTAGGCCTGCGTGGGGCAGGCCAACCCTGGGCTGGGGGGCGCAATCCCGTTGGGATTGGGGGAGGGCCGTGCTAGCGTGGTGGATCGTGGTTTCCTCGGGCCGGGATGGTCTTCTTTTGGGAGAGGTCACAGGCAGGATGCCCGTGCCACTTTGGGGGCAAGGCCGGGATGGTCTTCTTTTGGGAGGGGTCACAGGCAGGATGCCCGTGCCACTTTGGGGTAGTTAGCGGCGGCCGTCGTACCAGATGTCGCAGGATTCGCGGCGTTTTAGGGTGCGGCCGCCGGTGAGGGCGGTTTTGAGCATGAACCAGAAGTGTGAGGCTGGGCTGCGGAAGGCGAGTTTGCGGGCGGAGGTGACGAGCGGGTGATTGGTGAGGAAGACGAAGTGCTGGTTCTGGCGTCGGGCAATTTTTTTGAGGCGGTCGCTGAGTTCGAGTTCTTCTGCGGCGAAAAAGTCGAGGCTGAAGCCGCCGGATTCGGTGAAGGCGTCGCGGCGGACGAAGAAGAAGGAGCCAGCGGCCCACTGTTTCCAGCGGGCGATCCGGTGCCATTGGCGGATGAAGAATTCGGCACCTGGGAGGGGTTGGTCCATGACGAGGGCGCAGCCGCCGAAGAGGACATCTGGTCGGGCGATGGTGGCGGCGAGGTCCTGCATGAGCGGGGCCGAGGGGGTGGAGTCGGCGTCGAGGAAGAGGAGCCATGAACCGGAGGCAGCGGCGGCGCCGGTGTTGCGGGCGCGGCTGATCTGGTTGACGGGTTCGAAGACGACGGTGGCTCCCGAGGCGCGGGCGACCTCGGCGGTGCGGTCGGTGGAATTGTTATCGCTGACGATGACCTCGTAGGTGAGGCCGAGAGAGGGGAAGGAAGCGCAGGCGGAGTGGAGGGCGAGGAGGGTGGCGGGGAGGAGTTTTTCCTCGTTCCATGCCGGAATGACGACGCTGAGGTGCATCAGGGTGTCAGGCGTGGGGCGGGGATGCGGTCGGTGGGGCAGGAGATGGCGGCGATGGCTTCCATGATGCGGTCGCTGACGATTTGGTAGTGGTCCTTGGAATCGGGGAGGGATTCGAGGTCGAAGCGGATGACTGGGCCGGCGACGACGGTGACGGTGGAGGTTTGGAAGCGTCCGGAGCCGTAGGGGAGGGCTTCGTGGGCTCCGAAGATGCGCATGGGGAGGACGGGGACTTTTGCTTTTGTGACGACGAGCCCGGTGCCGGGCTGGCCGCGCTGGAGATTGCCGTCGGTGGAGCGGGCGCCTTCTGGGAAGATGATGACGCGTTTTCCTTCTTTGAGGAGACGGATGATTGATTTGAGGCCTGTGAAGCCTGCGCGGTCCTGGTCGATGGGGACGACGTTGAGTTTGGGGAAGAGCCAGCGTGCGAAGGCGTTGGAGTAGAGGGATTTGCGGGCGAGGTAGTGGATGGGGTTGTCGAAGGAAGTGCCGACGAGGGGAGGGTCGAGGTAGCTGACGTGATTGGCGCAGATGAGTGCGGGGCCGTCTTCGATGAGGTGTTCCCGGCCGGAGACTTGGAGATCGAGAGCGGCGCGGCCGACGGTCTTGGCGAAATTGTAACTGAAATTGTGCACGAAACCCATGGGGTGGAGATACGCGGACGGTGCGGGTGCGCAACCGCGGGGCGGATTGGTGGGTTGGGGTTGGCGATGGGAAAAGACTGGCGTTCCGGGCGCGGGCGGTGAGAATTGGGGGAGTTCGACGGGATTGTGCGCGGACTTGAAACCAAACTGCCGATGAAGCTGAGAGACACGAGATTCAAGAATGCGGGCCCGTGGGGCGCGGTGCGGCTGGCGTTGGCGCTGGTGGGTGTCGGGTGCGGGGTGCGAGCGGAAGTGGTGGTGGGTGGATTGAGCGGGGCGCAGATGGAGGCGAAGGAGAGAGGGCAGGTGCTGATTGGGGAATTGAACTGTGTGGCGTGTCACGGGGAGGCTGGGGCGGCGGAGGCATTGAAGGCGCGGTCGAAGGTTGCGCCGAGATTGGCGGGTTTGGGTTCGCGGGTGGATCCCCGTTATGTGGAAGCGTATTTGAAGGATGTGCACGGGGTGAAGCCGGGGACGACGATGCCTGATGTGATGGCTGGGCTGGCTCCGGGGGAGAAGACGAAGCGGGCGAAGGCGCTGACGCATTTTCTGCTGTCGCTTGGGGAGCAGACCTTTGCGCCGGAGGCCCCTGATGCGGTGGCGGCGGTGGAGGGGAAGCGGTTGTTTCATGCGCGGGGGTGTGCGGCGTGCCATGCGCCGCGGGACGATGACGGGAAGGAATTGCCGATGGCCGGGGCGGTGCCGCTGGGGGCATTGGAGCGGAAGTACAGCTTCCGGAGTCTGGTGGGATTTCTGCGGGATCCGCATGCGGTGCGGCCGTCGGGGAGGATGCCGGAACTGGCGATGGATGGTCGGGATGTGGAGCGGATCGCCCATTTTTTGCTGAAGGACACCAGGGTGCCGGGCGGCCTGGTTTACACCTTGTATCGGGGTAAAGTGTGGGAGGGATTGAAGAGTGATGAAGTGAAGCCGGAGCGCGGGGGGCAGGTGGGTGATTTTTCGCTGAAGTCGTTGGGGGAAGTGCGGCATCACAGTGCGATTCGTTATGAGGGATGGATGACGGTGGCGACGCCTGGGAAGTACACGTTTCATCTGGTGATGAATGGCGGGAGCCTGCTGGTGGATGGGGCGGCGCTGGTGGAGGTGGGTCCGAGCGATCGGCGGGGCGTGCGGGAGTTGTCAGGGACGGTGGAATTGAAGGCGGGCGGGCACCGGGTGGAGCTGACGTATTTTCACACCGGGCATGAGCCGAAGTTTTCGTGCGAGATTGAAGGGCCGGGGATGGAGCGGCAGCCGGTGCCTGGGGCGATGCTGAGTGCGACGGAGAAGCCGGTGCCGGCGTTTGAGCCGCTGGTGGTTGATCCGGTGCTGGCGATGCGGGGGCGGGAGTTGTTCGGGGAGTCAGGGTGTGCGAATTGTCATGATGATGTGGGGGTGGAGGGGAAGCGGCGGGCGTCTTTGAATGGATTGGCGTCCGGGCGCGGGTGTCTGGGGGATGGAACGGGGGCGTGGCCGAAGTTTGATCTGAGTGCGGAGCAGCGGGAATGGATTGTGGCGGCGCTGCCGGAGGCGGAGGATGTGACGTTCAGTGACGAGCAGCGGGTTAATCAGACCATGGTGTCGTTGAATTGCCTTGCGTGTCATGAGCGGAGCGGACTGGGGAGTTTGTCGGCGGAGCGGCGGGCGATGTTCACGGGGACGCAGCCGTCGCTGGGGGATCAGGGTCGGGTGCCGCCGCCGTTGTCGCATGTCGGGGCGAAGCTGACGCCGGAGTGGCTGCGTGAGGTGTTAGTAAACGGGAAGCGCCAGCGGCCTTATCTGGACGCGGTGATGCCGAAGTTCGGGGAGCGGAATGTGGGGCATCTGGCGACGTTGTTCGGGAAGGTGGATCGGCTGGAGGACGCGGTGATTCCGAAGGTAGCGAACCTGCAGGAATCGAAGGCGGCCGGTTATGAGATGATGGGGGTGAGCGGGTTCGGGTGCATTGTGTGCCATGAGTACAACGGGCAGAAGACGGGGGAGCTGGCGGCATTGGATCTGGTGAATGTGACGAGCCGGCTCCAGAAGAACTGGTTTGGGCTTTATATGAGACAGCCGACGCGGTTTCATCCGACGGTGATCATGCCGAGTTACTGGCCGGACGGGGTGACGACGCGGCCGAACATTTTAGGGGGTGATACGGCGCAGCAGATTGAGGCGTTGTGGGCGTATCTGGAGGACGGGGGGAAGGCGAAGAAGCCGATGGGGTTGTCGCGGCAGTCTAACGAATTGCGGGTGAGTGATGTGACGGAGGTTTGCCGCGGGCAGAGTCCGATCGGGTATCGGGGGATAGCGGTGGGATATCCTGAGCGGATCAGTCTGGCGTTTGATTCCGGGGAGATGGCGTTGCGGCAGATCTGGAAGGGAGAGTTTGCGAGTGTGGATGCGGGGCATTTTCATCCACGGGGTGGGGATCAGGTGAGTTTTCCGCCGGGGATTCCGTTTCATCGGCTGGGGTCGATGGATGAGAGCTGGCCGTACAAGGGGAAGACGAATTATGGGTTTCCGCAGGATCAGGGGTATCAGTTCCGTGGGTATCAGCTGGACAAGGGGAGGCGGCCGGAGTTTTTCTATGAGTATGGGGGGGTGAAGGTGCGGGACTTTTTTGAGGATGTGAAGGATGGGGAAGGGAAGGCGTATTTCCGGCGGACGATGACGTTTGAGACGGCGGCGGCGGCGGAACCGTTTTATTTCCGTGCGGCGGCTGGGGAGACGGCGGTCGCGGAGGGTGAGCGAGCGTTCAAGGTGGGCAAGCTGTCGCTGCGGGTGACGAGCGAGCATGGCGGGGTGGTGCGGGATGGGTCGCCTGCGGAGGTGCTGCTGATGATGAAACTTCCGGCGGGCCGGACAACACTAACACTAGAATACAGATGGTAAGGTACAGCGGATATCCAGTTGTGATGGCGATGGTGCTGGCGGTTCCTGCGGGTGCCGAGGAAGACCTTGGGGCGATGTGGGGAACGGCGGCGGAGGAGGCGAAGTACTATCCGATTGTGGAGGTGGCGATCCCGCCGGGGGTGCCGATGCGGCCGGGGAGCTTCGAGGTGTTGCCGGACGGGCGGTTGGCGGTGGGGACGCGGCGCGGGGACATCTATTTTGTGAAGGGGGCGTTCGAGAGCCCGCCGGTGCCGGAGTTTCATCTGTTTGCGAGCGGGCAGGATGAGATTTTCGGGATGTCGTGGAAGGACGGGGCGATGACGGCGACGACGTGGGGTGAGGTGACGCGGATTGCGGATACGGATGGTGATGGAGTGGCGGACCGATATGAGGCGCTGACGAGCAACTGGGGGTATGCGGAGGGGCATGAGTTTGCGTTCGGGTCGAAGCATGATGCGGAGGGGAACATCTGGGTGGCGCTAGGGTTGAGTGGTTCGTATGAATCGCACAATCTGTTCCGCGGGTGGGCGGTGAAGGTGACGCCTGAGGGGAAGATGATTCCGGTGTGCAGTGGATTGCGGAGTCCTGGCGGGGTGGCGGCGAATGCGGAGGGGGCGATGTTTGTGATTGAGAGCCAGGGCCCTTGGAACGGGTGTTGTTCGCTGAAGCATCTGAAGCCTGGAGGGTTTCTGGGGCATCCTGCGAGTTACAACTGGTATCCGTATGCGGAGGGGATGAAGGCCCCGGCGCGGGAGCCGGCGAGTGATTCGCGGATGGGGATTGAGAAGAAGCGGGTGCCGGAGCTGGTGCCGCCGGCGGTGAAGTTTCCGTATATCAAGATGGGGCGGTCGATTTCCGGGTTCCGGCTGAATCAGACGGGCGGGAAGTTCGGGCCGTTTGAGAACCAGTTTTTTCTGGGGGATTATTCGCTGAGTGTGGTGATGCGGGCGAGCACGGAGCTGGTGAATGGGGTTTGGCAGGGGGCGTGTTATCCGTTCCGGGAGGGACTGGCGACGGGGATCATGAACGTGGAGTTTTCGCCGGGCGGGCAGCTGATGACGGGAGGGTTTACGACGAACAGCCAATGGCCGGTGCGGGGGACGACCCCGTTTGCGCTGCAGCGAATTGACTGGACTGGGGAAGTGCCGTTTGAGATCCGGGAGATCCGGATCCGGAAGGATGGGTTCAGGTTAGAGTTCACGAAGCCGGTGGATGCGGCGGTGGCGGCGAAGGTGGGGATTTACGGGATCACGACGTACACGCATGTTTACGATGCGGGGTACGGGAGTCCCGAGGTGGATCAGACGACGCCGAAGGTGCTGAAGGCGGAGGCGGCGGCGGACGGGATGTCGGTGGTGGTGCAACTGGACCGGGTGGTGGAGGATCACATTCATGATTTCGACCTGTCGGGGATGGTGGGTGCGGACGGGCGGAAGCTGCTGCATCACAAGGCGTACTACACGGTGAACGAAGTGCCGCGGGAATAGGGATGGGGAAGGAATTCTAACAATTAAATTGCTGACGATATGAAACTGATGCTGCTGATGGCTGGGATGCTGGTGACGGGGACGATTTGTGCGGAACCGCCGGCGGGTATGGAGAAGCCTGCGGGTGAGGGGTTGGGGAAGAACTGGGCGAGGACTGCTGCGGGTGAGAGGGCGCAGTGGTTGAGTTATGCCGGGGGAGAGGGGCCAGGGAAGGGGAAGCGGATAGTGCTGATTGCGGCGGATCAGGAGTACCGGAGCGAGCAATCGATGCCGATGATGGCGAAGATCCTGAGCACGCATCACGGATTTGACTGCGCGGTGCTGTTCGGGGTGAATGAGAAGGGGGAGGTTGATCCGACGATGCCGGTGTATCCCGAGAAAGGGAAAGAGTTCCGGGAGCATCATATTCCGGGGCTGGAGTTGTTGGAGGGGGCGGATTTTGTGGTATTTTTTCCGCGATTGCTGACCCTGCCGATGGGCGAGCGGGAGATGATTGTGAAGTACATTGATTCCGGGCGGCCGTTTATGTCGCTGCGGACGGGGAATCACGGGTTTCACGGGGCGTTGCCGTACAAGATCGGGGGGAAGCAAGTGGACTGGGGGAATGACGTGTTAGGTGGATCGTTCATGGGACACCATGGGAACTGGCATGCGGATTCGACGCGAGGGAATGTGGTGCCGGAGCAGAAGGATCATCCGATTCTGCGCGGGGTGAAGGACATCTGGGGGAACTCGGATGTTTACCGGACGTATCCCGAGGGCAAGAAGCTTCCGGAGGGATGCACGGCGCTGGTTTGGGGGCAGCCGTTGCTAGGGCGGCAGCCGGGTGATGCGCCGAATCCGGAGTTGGAGCCGTTGCCGGTGGCGTGGTACAAGTTGTGGAAGACGAGCGGGGGGAAGGATGCGCGGGTGTTTCAGTCGACGATGGGGAGCGGGCATGACCTGCTGAATCCGGGGCTGCGGCGGATGATCATCAATGCGATCTACTGGGGGTTGGGGATGGAGGCGGCGATTGATGGCGAGCGGAGTGTGGAGGTGGTGGGGAAGTATGAGCCGCTGGAGAGCGGGTTTGATTACGAAGCGATGGGCGTGGTGCCGAAGCCGGTGGCGGCGTACCGCTGAGCAGAGGCGTGAGAGAGGCAGGGTTTCACCCCATGGTGGTTGGGGTGGGGTGGGGTGATAGTGGGTGCATCCATGAAGACCCGCACCATTATTGCTTTTGCGCTGATTGTTATCGGCATTGCCGCCCTGTCGTACGAGGGCGTGCGTTGGTCCACGCGTGAGAAGGTGATTGATGCCGGGCCGCTGCAGGTGTCGGCGGAGCGATGGCATTCGATTCCGGTGCCGCCGTTTGTGGGAGTCCTTGTCCTTGTGGGTGGGGTCGTGCTGCTTTTCACCGGGCGAAAGTCCGTCTGACGCGTCGGGGCGAGGCCCGTCTAACTAAAAGAAATGACTATGCATATGAATTCCCAAACTATTGGCGACGAGATCGCCCGCCTGAGCGAGGCTGCGAAATCGCTGATTGAAGCCACATCGGAGATGGCAGGAGCTGGAGTGGAAGAGGCGCGGCAGCGATTGGCGGCGGCGTTTGCGAGCAGCCGGGCTTTTCGTGAGGAATTGAAGGAAGAGACCACGAAGTGTGCGGTGGCGGCCAATTCGGCGATGCACCTTCATCCATATAAGGCGATGGCGGTGGGCCTTGGGCTTGGGGCGTTGCTGGGTGCGCTGATGGCGGCGCGTTGCCGATGCCGTGCGAAATGAAACCGGGGACGACAACGGAGCGACAAGCTGCGAGTCCTGACGACTGCCAGCCGCTGCCAACGATGGCGGAGCGGCTGGCGGCGATGGGATCGAGCCGGGCGCTGCTGGCGGCGATTGAGTTAGGTGAGGTTCGTGATCTGGCGTTGCGACTGCTGATGCTGGTTATGGTGATGGGAGTGCTGCTGCTGCTGGCGGGATTGGGAATGGTGGTGGTGGCGGTGATGATTCTTGAGACCACGGCGACCTTGGCGGTGGTGGCGGGGATGACGGCGGTGTACGCGGTCGGGGCGTGGGTGTTGTACCGGAGGATTGTGAGACTGGTGCGGGGAGGCGGGTGGTTTGCGGAAAGCCGGGCGCAATGCAGGAAGGATGCGCTGTGGGTTTCACAGATGATTTCATGAAAGCTGCGGATGTGAGGAAGGCCTTGGTGGTGATCGAGTGTGACCTGCAGCGGGCGTCGCTGGCGGGGCACCTTGCGGGGGTGCGTGCGGCTGCGGTTGAAGCGCCGGGGGCGGGCGAGCGGGTGCTGGCGGTGATTACGGCGGCGGAGGCGGTGCTGGATTGTGCGGGGCCGCTGAGGAGCCTGGGTGGGGAGCGTGGTGGGGTGATGATGGCGCGGGTGCGGAGCGGACTGGTGGGTTTGCGGGTGGCGGTGATGGTGTGGGCGTCGTTCCGGCCGTTGCGGAAGGCGGATTGAGGCGGGGGAGAGAGGGACAGGGGAGCGCGTAGCGCGTTGAACCTTGCGTGTGGGGATGGGCGTGGTATGCGGGGAGGCATCAGAGCGTCAGAGAACCTGCTGCGATTGGCGGGGGTGGCGGCTGGTTGAGAACATGACGATGAACCAAGCGATGCGAGTGATTGTGACGGGGACCGGAGGTCGGTTAGGTGGAGCGGTGGCGCGGCATCTGAGACTGCGCGGGCATCGGGTGGTGGCGTGGGACCGGAAGGCGGTGGATCTTGTGGAGCCTGAGCGGATTGACGATCATTTCGGGGCGGCGGCTTACGATGCGGTGGTGCACTGTGCGGCGGCGACGTCGCTGGAGTGGTGTGAGTTGCATCCGGAGGAAGCGGCGGTGGTGAATGCGGATGCGGCGGGGCGGATTGCGGGGCATTGTCGGGCGCAGGGCGCGCGGATGGTGCAGGTGTCGACGGATTACGTGTATGACGGGGCGGTGCCGGGATTGAGGAAAGAGGAGGATCTGCTAGGTCCGTGCGGGGTTTATGCGAGGACGAAGCTGGCGGGCGAGCGGGCGGTGCTGGAGAGTGGGGCGCGGGTGGTGGTGGCGCGGGTGTCGTGGGTGTTCGGGCCGGACCGGCCGGCGTTTCCGGATCAATTGATTGAGCGGGCGCGGCGTGAGGAGACGTGTGCGGCGATTGGGGACAAGTGGTCGACCCCGTGTTACAGCGTGGATTTGGCGGAGCAGGTGGAGCGGTTGCTGGGGATGGAGGACGTGGAGGGCGTGTTCAATTTAGGGAACACGGGGGAGTGCACGTGGCAGGAGTACGGGCAGGCGGCGCTGGATGTGGCAGCGGAGATGGGGGTGGAGCTGCGGTGCCGGGCGGTGGGGGCGCAGAGACTTGCGGAGATGACAGGATTTCTTGCGCCGCGGCCGGTGCATACGGCGATGGACCTGACAAAACTGAAGGCGTTAGGGATTCCGGCGCGGCCGTGGCGGGAGGCGCTGCGGGAGTATGTGAGGACGTACTACGTGGCTGGCGGTCAGTCAGCGGAGTAGGATTTGCTGACGACCTTGCCATCGGCGAGGGAGACCGAGATGGTTTCGGAATTCGGTTCCGGCTGGCCTTCCGGGTTCATGAGGAAGCCGAGGGAGGAAGGGGAGGCGGAGATTCTGGGGGCGAGGCGCGGACCGTTCTGGGGGTAGCGCTGCTTGAGCTCGGCGATGACGGCTTCGGCGTGCATGCCTGGCTGGATGCTGGAGTAGAGCGAGCGGAACGTGCGGTAGCGGCTGTCGACCAGTCCTGGGAAGAGGACGAGGACGAGCATGGTGACGGGGATGAGGAGGAAGACGGCGGCGGCTCCTGTGAGCCAGCGGGAGGAAGGTTCCCGCCACCACCATGTGGCTGCCACGAGGCAGAGAACGGCTGCGGCGAGGGAGGCCGCGAGGACGGTATTGCCGTAGTGGTGGAACATGGTGGCGGCGGAAAGGTTAGGGTTTCAGGCGGGCGAGGCCGAAGGGATGGGATGGGTCAGTCGGTGACGGCTGGGTAGGCGAAGCTGACGTCGTCACCGTCCTTGAGTTTGACGGAGACCCGGCCGCCGGTGCGGGAGAGTTTGAGGCCCTTGTATTGTTCGCCGAAGGCTGGGGTGATGTCGAAGAGGAGTTCGGCGGCGACGAGTTGTTCGTAGGTGACTTCCTTGGCGGAAGGGTTGTCGATGAACCATGTCTGGGCGGCGAAGGCGACCTGCTGGAGGTTGCTGCGGACAGTTTTGTTAGGTGCGGCCGGGTCGTTGTCCGGGGTTTCTTCGGCTGCGTCTTCTGCGGGAGCGCCGCCGCGGGCGCGACCGAGGGCCTGGGCGACATTGGAATTGGCACCGAAGGCGGCGGCGGCGATGCCGAGCGGGACGGCGGCTGCCTGGACGAGCGTGTGCTTGTGATTTTCCATGGTGTTCGAGAGGAACAGCATGCCTTCGGGGACGTGGGAGTAGGTGCCGGCGATGCCCTGGTCCGGGGGAGTGGAGAGTTCGGAGGCGATTTTGGAGAATGCTTTGGCGAGGCCAGCGCCGGGGCCGTCGTTGGCGTCGGCGGTGGACTTCATGATCTCGGTGCTGAGACCGGACATGGTTTTGAGGAACTTGGCGCTCGCGTAGGTCATGCCGTTGGCTTCGGCGGGGAGGCCGGAGGTGGCCTTCTGGAAGTCAGGGCTGTCCTTGAGTTGGTCGGTGCCGGCGATGGCGGCGCGGGCGTAGTCGACGTGGGTGGTGAGGATGATTTTTTTGGATTTGACGTCGTGGTAGAGGGCCGGGCGGAAGTAGTCGAGTTCGCCGGGGAGGGCGTTGACGGGTTTGATGATGTTGAAGCCGTCGCCTTTTTCGACGGTGACGGAGTCGGTTTCACCGGCGAAGACGAGGAGGGCTTCCATGAGGAAGTCGAGCCCTTCGATGGAGACCATGGCATTGACGGCCGGGATGGCGACTGGGGCGCCGGGGATATTGAATTTGCGGTCGTCCTTGAGGGAGGCGGCGGTCATGACCTTGAGGTTGAGCTGTTCGATGACCTCGCCGGCGGTCATGTTGAGCGGGGGGATGGGGAAGTCGAGGAGCCCCTTGAATTGGGCGAGCATGTTTTCGTCGCCGCCTGCGGTGAGGACGGCTTCCATGGTTTCGCGGAGTGCGGAGAGGGTGAACTCGCCTTGATAGGCGATGTCTGCGTCTTTGGGTGCGAAGGAGGCGACTTCGACTGGGGCGGGTTTGTTTCCGAAGAGTTTGAGGAGCCCTTTACCGCCGCCTGGCATGACGAGGAGGGCGCGGTTGTGGAACATGTCAGGGCCGAGGGAGCGGGAGGAGAAGCCGAGGCCTTTGAGGCTGGTGAGGCCGAGGGCGTCGACGAGCGGGGCGGCCTTGAGGTTGTCGGGGATTTGGGTGGCGATGCCGTCCTTGCGAGCTGCGTCGAGGAGTTTGTCGCCGACGGCGGCGAGTTTGGCGAGATCGCCATCGAGGTCCATGAAGGAGAAGAAGAGACCGCCGATTTCGAGGTGTTTGGCGGCGGCGGCGAAGGAGGCAGGGCTGGAGCCTTCGGGGACTGGGGATTGGGCGCGGGCCGGGGAATGGGCGAGGAGGATGACGCTGGTGGCGGCGAGGACTGGGCGGCTGAGAGCGGCGGGGAATTTCAAGATCATGGGGGTGATTATACACCCGGCAGAATGAGCTTCCAGTGAAACTGTGTGGGGGCGGTCAGGGGGGCGGGGCGAGGCGGCGGGTGGTGTAATCCTGCTGGGAGACTGAGACCCCTTGGGCTTCGAGCATGGCGATGAGACTGTCTGGGCCGGAGAGGTGGCCTGCGCCGACGATGACGATGGATTCCTCGTCGCCGTCGAGGAGCTGGAGGATGCGGGGGAACCATGCCTTGTTGCGGTCGTCGATGAGGCGCTGGCGGAGGGAGGGGAAGTCTTTGAAGCCGTCGCGGAGGAGACGGTCGAGGGTGGCGGCGTCGCCTTCATGCCATGCGTTGGCGAGGAGGGTGATGCGCGTGGGGGCGGATTTGGCGTCGGCGATGGCTTGGCGGAGCATGAGGTCCTGATCCTTGGGGGAAAGACTGTCGAGGATGCCGAGACTCTGGCTGACGGATTCGAGGCCTTCGGCGGAGCGTTCGCCGAGACGGGCTGCGAGGTGGCGTTCGATGCCGCGGGCGACATTGAAGCCGAGCCTGTCGAGGGAAGTCATGCCGACGCGGAGGGAAGCCATCCATGGTTTCATGTGCTGGAAGGAATCCGGGGAGATGTTGGAGTCGGTGCACCATGCGAGGAAGTCGCGGCTGGTGTCGGGGGAGAGGGAAGGGAGGAGGGACTGGCCTGCGGGGAGGGAGGAGAGGGCGAGGGAGAGCTTCTGGGTTTCCGGGTCTTCGGTGGTGCCGGGTTTGAGTTCCATGACGACGCGGCGGGATTGGTCCCATGCTTTGCGCCATGGAGCTGGGAGGGGGTAATCGGATTCGCGGAGGATGTGGATGGAGCCGCAGAGCCAGACGGTGGATTTGCCGGGGCCGCGGGAGGCCTTCCAGACCATGGCTTTGGTGGAGCGTTCTGGGCCGAGGGGCGGGTCTGCGGGCGGGCGCTGGAGGAAGACGAAGGCCGCGGTGGCGGCGATGGTGAGGACGATGCCGGAAATCAAAAGGCGCATTGGCGTCTGGGGGGAAGTGGTTTATGGTGGGGTGCGGTGGCAGCAAGTGCCAGCGCAATTCCCCCAACGAGAACAAAGGTATGAGTCAATTCAGCAATGTGCAGATTGAGTTGCCGCGGCTGCCGCCGCGGCTTGGCCGGTGGGTCGGGTTGGGAATGATCGGGTTGCCGGTCCTGTTGTTCGCGATGAGCACGTGGTATGTGGTGCCTGCGGAGTCGGAGGCGGTGCGTTTGAGGTTCGGGCGGATTGTGGACAGCCGGATTCCGCCGGGGTTGCATTTCAAGATGCCGATGGGGATTGAGTCGGTGGATGTTATGCCGGTGCAGCGGCAGTTGAAGATGGAATTTGGTTATGGGACGACCGGGGCGACGAACACGCATCAGTCTGGCGGTGGTGGGAATGCGGAGATTGTGAAGAACATGGTGACTGGTGACCGGAATTCGGTGCATGTGGACTGGGTGGTGCAGTATCACATTGATGATCTGGTGGTGCATCTCTATCATACGCGGGATTCGCACGAAACGCTGCGGGATGCGGCGGAGGCGGTGATGCGGGAGATTGTGGGAGACAGGACAGTGGATGATGTGCTGACGCTGGGGCGGCAGGAGATTGAGATTGTGGCGCGGAAGCGGCTGCAGGAGCTGGCGAAGCTGTATGAGTTAGGGTTGAGTATTGATCAGGTGCAGTTGAAGGCGATCAATCC
>Ga0315899_10004745_pt1 | contig 14670 bp, 12 predicted proteins | sample LakEriMetagenome_2_FD_203518 | JGI IMG/M metagenome (GOLD analysis project Ga0315899, IMG submission 203518) | Freshwater fungal communities from buoy surface, Lake Erie, Ohio, United States - Buoy 4 MA112 | ecosystem: Environmental > Aquatic > Freshwater > Lake | place: USA: Lake Erie, Ohio... | reverse complement strand
ACTACCTGGCAGATAAGTTCCGCGGCGCTGTTTGGGAAGAAGTGCTAATTCACCTAATGGAATCGGTTCAAGTAATCTCTCTTTCCGCAACGGTTTCCAATGCTGAAGAGTTCGGGGAATGGCTGGGCGAAGTTCGCGGTGAAACAGATGTGATCGTTAGCGAACATCGTCCAATCCCGCTCTATCAGCACGTATTAATTAATTCAAACCTAGTTGATCTCTTTAGCCAACCCGGCAAGATAAACCCAGAGATCTTGGCCCTAGAACGTGAAGCGCTTCGTAAGGTCCGTATCCCTAGGAATCGCCGTGAGCAGTGGGGCGCGCAAGAGTCGCGACTTTCGCGGGCCGAGATAATCGAAAAGCTAAACCGAGAGAATCTGCTTCCTGCTATCACCTTTATCTTCTCTAGATTGGGTTGTGATGCGGCAGTGAAGCAGTGCCTCGCCGCCGGACTGAAGTTAACCAACACCGAAGAGCGAGCAGAGATTCTGGCAACCGCAGAGAGATTTACCGCCAATTTACCCGAAGAGGATCTCGAAGTACTGGGATATCGCGAATGGATAACAGCACTGGAACGTGGAATCGCCGCGCACCACGCTGGTTTATTGCCAAGTTTCAAAAGCGCAATCGAAGATCTCTTTCAACGAGGGTTGGTTAAAGCTGTATTTGCAACAGAGACTCTCGCTCTTGGAATTAATATGCCGGCAAGAACGGTGGTTTTAGAGAAGTTAACGAAGTGGAATGGTGAAGCGCATGTGCCAATCACGCCGGGGGAGTACACCCAACTAACTGGAAGAGCGGGACGTCGTGGAATTGATATTGAAGGAAATGCCGTTGTGCAATGGTCACCTACCGTTGATTCTGCGACTGCAGCTGGGTTGGCATCTACTAGAACTTATCCGTTACGTTCTTCATTCACGCCGACTTACAACATGGCGATCAATTTAATTGCACGTTTTGGAAGGGAAAGAGCTCATGGCAGCCTCGAATCATCATTTGCGCAGTTCCAGGCTGATCGCGCAGTGGTCAGTTTAGTTAGACAAATCAAGAAGAATGATCTTGCTCGAGAAGAGTTATTAGAGAGTGCTAAGTGCCATCTCGGTGACTTTGAGAGCTATGCAGCGTTGCGCTCAGAAGTAAAAGAATTGGAGAAGTTGCTATCAAAGCGAGATGGCCGGAAAACTTTTGATAGTCGCCAGCGTGCTCATATGGAAGGCGAGATCGATAATCTGAGACGTCAAGCGCGCAACCACGCCTGCCATCCTTGCAATGATCGCGAAACGCACGCTCGTTTTGCTGAACGTGCCGAAAGACTAGCTCGGGAATCAGATGGACTACGCGCTCGAGTGGAAAACAGAACCAACGTAATTGCTAAAACCTTCGATCGCATCTGTGATGTGCTCACACATCTTGGTTACATTGAAGGTGAGAAGCCACTTCCGCAAGGTCAAATCCTGGCGAAGATATATGCCGAGTCAGATTTACTGCTCACGGAATCGATTCGAGCTGGAATTCTGGATAACCTTTCGGCGCCGGAACTTCTTTCCGTTGCATCGTCCATGATCTTTCAATCTAGATCTCGCGATGATTACGCACCCAAGATGCCGCACCAGAACGTCGCCAATGCGCTAGCCGAGGTAACGCGTTTATGGGCGAAGCTGGAGGCGATTGAGAGTGATTTTGAAGTGAAGACTCAGAAGGAACCTGACTTTGGATTTGCTTACATCTCTTATCGATGGGCGCAAGGTAATTCACTCTCCAACGTTTTGAAGGGTAGCGATATGTCTGTCGGTGACTTCGTTCGCTCTGTGAAGCAGTTGATGGATCTTCTTATGCAGATTGCTGGGGCAAGTGAGCGCTTGCGCCCGATATGTCGTGAGGCGATAAAGCGTTTAGATCGTGGCGTGGTTTCCTATATGGTGGATGACTTATGACTTTGATGCTTCTCGATAGCGCCTCGCTTTGGTACCGCGCTTACTACGGAATGCCTGACACTATGTTGGCTCCGGATGGAACGCCAGTAAATGCTATCCGTGGTTATCTTGATATGACTGCGCGCTTGATAACTATGTACTCACCAAAACGAATAGTCGCCTGCATCGAAGGTGATTGGCGGCCATCCTGGCGAGTGGAGCTCTTTCCGAATTACAAAGCAAATCGTTTAGAAGAAGATGGTGAGGGAGAAGAAGAGCCTGATCTACTGACTCCACAAATTCCGATCCTCTTAGATTTATTGGACGAGTTCGGGATACCAATGGTGGGCGTGGATGATTATGAGGCCGATGATGTTATGGCGACCTTCGCCGTTCGGGAAAAGGGTCCGATCCGAATTGTCACAGGAGATCGCGATCTCTTTCAGTTAGTCGACGATAAACGTGATGTGAAGGTTGTGTACTTAGCGAAAGGCCTTTCGCAACACGATTTGGTCGATAAAGCCTGGGTCTCTCGCAAGTATTCGATCCCAGGAGATCGTTATGCGTTATTTGCAATGTTCCGTGGAGATCCCTCCGATGGTTTACCAGGCGTCAAGGGAATCGGCGAGAAAGGTGCGGCTTTGATAGCCAATCACTTTGCTGATGTGGATGAGGCGCTGCAAGGTGCTCACGATATGCACAAGGAGTTATCACCGGCGTTAGCGAAGAAGATCATCGCTGGCGCTGATTACTTAAAGATTGCTCCAACGTTAGTTAATTGTGCGCGAGATGTTGCACTGCCCAACCTTGATATATCTATGCCGAAAGCCCCCGCTGATCTATCAAAGATTTATGAGATGAAAGATCGTTATGGTCTGGGGGCTAGCGTAGATCGATTGATTTCGGCTCTTAAATGGTGACGATTGGATTAGCTGCATTCTTCGCGAGTGCAGCGTTCGCCCCAATTTCTATTTGGTCCTTAGGGATAATTGGATATTCTCTTCTGCTTAGAAAATTGTCGAAAACCGAAAAACCCATTTTCTATTCTTTTGCATTCGGGTTCATTTATAACGCGATAGTTCTGCATTGGTCAGGCAAGTTTGTAGGAGCGCTTCCGTGGTTGCTCTTAGCGCTACTGCAGGCGCTCTTCTACATCCTGGTTGGAGTGGTTGCAAAGCGATTTAAATCGATTTGGTTGACTTGCGGAGCGCTCCTGGCAATGGAGGAGTTGCGATCTGTATTTCCTTTTGGTGGTTTCGGGTGGACGAGAATTGGATTCGGACAGGTCGATTCTCCAGCTGCATCAATCTTGCCTTATGGGGGAGTACTCGCGCTCTCAGCGTTAACTCTCGTATTTGCGATGCTCTTGACGAAGATTAGATTTGGTAATTTTCTCAAGTTCGGCGCAATCCTAATTCTTCTGGCCATGCTTCCGGGTAATCCGCAGGGGAGTGGTTCGGTTAATTTGGTTGCGATTCAAGGAAATACTCCAAGCGTTGGTCTGGAGTTTAACTCTCGGGCACAGGCTGTCTTCAATTTACATCGTGATGCGACTTATAAGTATGTCAGCAAGGAATACGATGCAATTATTTGGCCGGAGAACGCCATAGATATCGATCCATCACTAAATCCTTCGGTCGCAAGAGATATAGCTGAATTAGTAGAACGAACTGGCTCACCACTGGTGGCTGGAGTTGTCCTGAAACGCGATGGCTCACCACTCAACGCCTCAGTTATGTACCAGAATGGCGGAACTGTGGCTAGCGCCTATATAAAACGCGGCTTAACGCCATTCGGAGAGTTTATGCCGCTACGCAAGATCGCCGAAGTTGTCTCTCCTTTTGCATCCTCGGTTACCGACTTTAAAAAGGGCGAAAATCTGCAGACTCATCGGATAAGCGATGCTGTAATAGGACCAGTAATTTGCTATGAAATAATCAACGATAATCTCGTGTCTGAGATGAGTGCGAATTCGCAAGCACTAATAGTTCAGACTAATAGCGCAACCTTCGCGGGAACCCCCGAAAGTCGACAACAGTTGGCCATAACCCGGATTCGCGCAATAGAGAATTCACGCAGCATCTTAAGCGTCTCGACAATAGGTATTACTGCATTTATTGATGAGAATGGCCAAGTGCTAAGTCAAACAGGCGAGAATGTACAAGCCGCTCTTTCTGGGATCCTATCTCTTAACGATGAAGAAACACTGGCAAATAAATGGGGGATAGAGCTAAAGATCTTTATCTTGCTTTTGTTCCTTTTCTTCGGCTATCGCACCAACCGTAAGAAGTTAAAATATGAATAAATACATAATCTTGATACCAACTTTTAATGAAGGAGAATCCATAGTTGGATTACTCCAGCAATTAGAAAAGTTTAGAGAACGCGAAAGATTGCCATTAGACCTTCTTCTTATTGATGATAATTCGCCAGATGGAACCGCTGAAATTGTCGATGATATGCAGCTATCTTGGGTTCAGATACTGCGTAGACCAAAGAAGTCTGGTCTTGGCGCTGCTTACCGTTCTGGTTTTTCTCAAGTTATGGCATCCAATACTTACTCGCATGTAATTACGATGGATGGAGATGGATCGCATCGCGTCGAAGATCTAAAATCGATGATTGCCGCGATCAAACCAGGAAAATCGATCGTTTTAGGAACGCGCTGGATATCAGGCGGTGGCGTGGTTAATTGGCCTAAATCTCGACAATTCCTTTCCAAGACAGGTACTCGTTACGCCAAATTCGCACTGAAGATGGAATCAAATGACCTCACCGGCGGATACCGAATCTATAGCTCTGAACTTCTAAACGCTTTAAATCTCAAGGATATGAAGGCAACTGGTTATTGTTTTCAGATAGAGATGGCGATGGCTGCAGATCTTGCCGGTGCAGTCGCGACTGAAGTTCCGATTACCTTTGTGGAGCGAGTAGATGGAGTATCTAAGATGACCAAAGCGATTGTTATTGAGGCTTTATTGCAGATTACCCGCTGGGGCTTATCTCGTAGGTTGAGGCCAAACGCCGATAAGTTACATTATGTTAAGTAATGTAAAATTAGAACAGGCCCGAGCCCGAAATGCCCTCTCCTAGCGGTACTCATCCATCGGTGTGCAGGCGCAGACTAAGTTGCGATCACCGTGCGCGCCATCAATACGTGAAACAGGCGGCCAGTACTTCATTCGAGAACCAATTGATTCACCAGGCACCAATCCGTCGTGTTTAACCGGATATCCACCCTTCTCGCGGGTGTATTCGCGGTTCCAGTCGCTGGTGACCACCGATAACGCTGTATGCGGCGCATTGCGTAGCGCAGAACCCTCAAGGCTCACCTTGCCGTCAATTATCTCTTGAATCTCAGCTCTAATTGCGATCATTGCATCGATAAAGCGATGAATTTCGGTTAGATCTTCCGACTCAGTTGGTTCAATCATTAGCGTGCCTGCGACAGGAAAGGACATCGTTGGCGCGTGGAATCCGTAATCCATCAGGCGCTTTGCTATGTCATCAACACTGACACCTGAATCTTTGGTAAGTCCGCGAATATCAAGGATGCACTCGTGAGCTACGCGATCATTAGCGCCGGTGTAAAGGATTGGATAAGAGCTCTTTAGGCGAGCGGCGATGTAATTGGCGGAGAGAATTGCAACTTGAGTTGAATGAGTTAGCCCTTCTCCCCCTAATAAACGTATATATGCCCAAGAGATCGGCAGAATACTCGCTGAACCATAGGGTGCAGCAGAGATCGGACCTGGTCCCGTTGCTGGCCCTGCTAACGCATCAAGCGGATGGTTCGGCAAGAACGGAGCTAGATGCGAGCGAACAATAACTGGTCCTACTCCTGGCCCTCCTCCCCCGTGTGGAATTGCAAATGTCTTATGCAGGTTTAAGTGAGAAACATCTGCGCCGAATTTTCCTGGTTGAGAAACACCAACAAGTGCGTTCAAGTTCGCGCCATCAACATAAACCTGACCACCAGCTTCGTGAATTAACGCGCAAATTTCAGAGACTGCGGTTTCAAAAACTCCGTGGGTTGATGGATAGGTAATCATCAGCGCTGCCAACGCGTTTCCGTGCTCAGCGATCTTCTCCTTGATATCTGCAACGGACACATTTCCATTTTCATCGCAATCAATTACGACTACTTGCATGCCCGCCATCACCGCTGAAGCAGCATTTGTTCCGTGGGCACTTGATGGGATTAAGCAGATATTTCTGCCTTGATCGCCACGCGAATCGTGATAATTACGAATGGCGAGCAGACCTGCGAATTCACCTTGGCTTCCTGCGTTTGGTTGTAAAGAGACTGCGTCATAACCGGTAATTGTTACCAACCATTTGGAGAGCTGATCAATCAGTTTCCTTGAACCAACGCTCTGCTCAATAGGAGCAAAAGGGTGCAGAGATGCAAACTCTGGCCAAGTAACCGCCTCCATTTCAGTGACCGAATTTAATTTCATCGTGCAAGACCCTAAAGGAATCATTGTGCGATCAAGCGCTAGATCCTTATCCGCGAGATTCCTTAAATATCGCATCATCGCCGTCTCGCTCTGATTTGAGTTAAAAACCGGATGAGTTAAATACTTGCTCTGTCGTAGGAATTTTTGCGGGATCGGATCTCGCGAAACCTCCTTAAGTCCCAGAATTTCAAGTACCTGAGCGAAGAGTTCCTCGGTAGTTTCCTCATCGAATGCCACGCGCACTTCGGTCTTGCTCACCTTTGCGAAGTTTATTCCTTTAGCTTGGGCGCGCTTATGAATCGTTTCAGCATCTTCAACAAAGACGTGAACGGTATCGAATACAACATCTTGGTGATTGCCTGCAGCCGCGTGCAACCTGGCGGCAAAACCATTTACTCTCTCCGCGATCTGTCGCAACCCAACCGGACCATGCCACATTGCATAGAAAGCGCTCATATTGGCGAGTAGAACTTGTGCAGTGCAGATATTCGATGTTGCTTTATCTCGTCGGATATGTTGCTCACGAGTTTGCAACGCTAAGCGAAAAGCTGGTTTTCCGGTCGCATCAATACTTTGGCCAACTAGACGACCCGGCATTGAACGTTCTAGACCGGATCGAACTGCGAGGAACCCTGCGTGCGGTCCACCGAAGCCCATTGGAACGCCAAAGCGTTGTGCAGTCCCAACTGCGATATCTGCACCCCACTCCCCTGGCGCCTTAAGCAAGGTGAGCGCAAGCAGGTCGGTCGCGGCGATTACTAACGCATCTCGAGAGTGTGCATATTCTGCAAAGCTGGTGTAATCAATAACTGTTCCAGTTGTATCTGGATATTGAAGTAGCGCTCCAAAGAATTCACCGTCGAAGCCATCTCGTACGACGTGACCCGAATCAACTTCTACGACTTTGATACCAAGTGGTTTAGCGCGAGTTAAAACCACCGCTTTAGTCTGCGGATGCACGTGCTCTTCAATAAGAAAAACTGCATCATCGCTCATCTTTGAGGCGCGACGTGCCAGAGTCATCGCCTCTGCCGCCGCTGTACTCTCGTCAAGCATTGAAGCATTTGAAATATCCAGAGCAGTCAATTCACAGATCATTGTTTGGAAAGCGAAGAGCGCTTCCAACCTTCCCTGTGAAATTTCAGGTTGGTATGGTGTGTATGCGGTGTACCACGCTGGATTCTCTAAGACATTTCGTTTGATTACATGCGGAACGATTGTTCCGTAATATCCGGTCCCGATTAAAGAACGGAAAACTTTATTCTCAGACGCTATCTCGCGCAGTTCTGCAATTACTTCAACTTCGCTTTTGGGAGCATCCAATGTTTCAGAGATTTGTTTTGCTATTCGAATATTCTCGGGAACAACGTCGCGGATAAAGGTTTCGATATCCTTGTAACCGAGCACAGAGAGCATCTGCGCCTCTTCTGCAGATTTGGGGCCGATATGGCGCGCAGCGAAACCACTACTTTCCTTATTCATCACCGCTCCCCAAATTAGTTAACCAAGGGAGGCCTTGGTTAATTGTGTAGGGGAAGAATAGGTGTATTAGGCGCCTTTCGCCTTTCGACGGAGTGAAAGCTCGTCGTTAACTTCGCCACCTGAAGGGTGAATAGTTTCGCCATTTAACTCGCCTTGTAGCGATGCTAATGAACCCTCAACCTCATGCCAAACCTTACCCACGGCGATGCCGAAAACTCCTTGACCACCTTGAAGTAAATCTACGATTTCATCAGCGCTGGCACATTCATAGATTGAAGCGCCATCGCTCATCAAAGTAATGCTCTCTAACTCAGTTACTCCCCTACTGCGCAAGTGCGTTACAGCTGTACGAATGTTTTGTAGCGAAATACCTGCATCGAGTAAACGTTTAACAATTTTCAAAACCAAAATATCGCGGAAACCATAAAGTCGTGCAGTTCCGGAACCACTTGCTGTACGAACACTCGGTTCAAGTAGACCGGTTCTTGCCCAATAATCTAATTGGCGATATGAAATTCCCGCCGCAGCACAAGCAGTTGCACCGCGATAGCCGATTTCATTCTGTTGATCTGGCGCAACTGGGGAGGTCACCTTTGCTCGATTCTCTTGGGGAAGGGCAATTCGAATGCCTTAAGGGTACGTTCAGAAATCCTTAGGAACAACGACCGACACGGGGCAAACCTCAAGTAGAGAGTGAGACTTCTCAGGCGCTAACCGGCAAAGTCTTCCGGGTTGATCTGGTCCAGGAACTCACGAAAGCGCTCCAGGTCGACATCTGAACCAGCGCCCTCCCCTGGGGTTCGATCACCGTCTACATCGCCAAGAAGGCGTTCCGGGATATCGATCCCAACTTCATCGAGCAGATCGGAATCGGCGAGGATATTGCTTTTGGTGCGAAGCGCGATCGCTATCGCATCGGATGGTCGTGCACTGATCTTGAGAGCCGTTCCATTCTCGCTCCGAATTTGAAGCTCTGCGTAAAAAATACCATCTTTGAGTTGAACGACCTGGACCGAGGTCAAGATCAGATCAGCGCTCTCCAGAATGTTGGCTATGAGATCGTGGGTCAAAGGTCGCTGCGCCACCATCCCTTGTTGCGCAAAGGCTATGGCGGTCGCTTCTACCGCACCTACCCAGATCGGAAGAAATCTTGATCCATCTACTTCTTTGAGCAAGACGATTGGTTGATTGGAAGGCATTTCAATGCGAACGCCAACAACTTCCATATTTACCATCATCTTGAAGATCCTACGCTTTGCGAGTTACGAGTGTTGATGTTGGCGGCTAGCGTGGGCGATTAAGACCGGCGCGAACCAGCGATGCGTGTAAGCGAACCGAGAGAGATGCGATCTGCTTTTGCACTTCTTCCGCCCGAGCTTTTGAGTCCGCGCTCTTCTGGCGATTGATCGGGGTAATAACTTGTTCAATTAATCCGATCTCACGATCTGCCGCTGATTTAAAGGAACGCAAGTGTCTCGGCTCAATTCCGAAGCTCGCCATTTCCGCAACTGCCGTAGCTACGGCAAGCGCATCATTATCGTAATGGCGGCCACGCAGTGCGATAAAGCCAAATGATTCGAGTTCAACTAGCTGTGCATCCTTCAAGCCGCTCGCCTTTAAAAGCTCTTCGCGAGAAAGACGGAGATCTGAACTAGCGCCGAAGGACTCCGGAGATGAGTCACCATCGATAGTCGCAAGTGTCGGACGAGGTGCTGCGACTCCCCCATTTGCCGCTGGCTCGAGGCCGCGATCTAGCGCCTCTAAATTCTCCTTAATTACGCGCAGTGGAAGATACTGATCGCGCTGCAGAAGTAATACATAACGGAGGCGATCCAGATCGGCGGCGGTGAACTTTCGGTAACCAGATGGTGTTCGCTGTGGCTCAATCAAACCCTCTGACTCTAAGAAGCGAATCTTCGAGATTGTTATATCTGAAAAATCTCCTCGCAACTTGGTAAGTACTTCACCGATGCTCAAATACGCGCGGGCTGGAACGCTCATTTACTTCTCCCCTAGTTAGTCTGAATTTACTTTGATTAATTTTTACGTGCTGAAATGAAAATAAGATGGAACTTTCCAATTTGAATCTCGTCACCACAGCGCAGCGGCGTTGATTTCAACGATTGGTTATTGATATAGGTGCCATTGAGACTGCCTTGATCAGTGAGTGTGAAACCTGAACCAGATCGATTGATTACAGCGTGTGATCGCGAGACAGTTATATCATCGAGAAATATCTCATTCTCGGGTGAACGCCCAATGGACACACTCTCTGTCGCAATTAAATAGCGCGCTCCCTTACTTGAACCACGATGGACGACAACCATCGCTTTATCGGGACCACCATTTAGAACTGCATCAATTGCTGATCTCTCTGAATCGGTGAGTGATGACAAGAGCGCAGATAAAGCGCTCTCGGGGGATGCATCAACTACCGACCTCAGCCCAAGGTGGAGGGTGCTAGTAAGTTCGTTATTTTCAGAAACGTTCTCCACAGCCGCTCTCCCTTCATTCAATCCTTGGACAGGTTCAACTTCTACCTGAGGCTGACATTAGGGTGAGAGCGGCGAGAAATCAAGCGGAAATTGGATGAGAAATCAGCGCAAAAGGAGTGGAAATTTACGCGGTAATTTGACGGTATTGCTCAGGCGATAGTAAGCCGACTGGCGGCGCTGCAACTTCAATCTCAGCCAACCAACCCGACCCGTAAGGCTCCGAGTTAATTGTTTCTGGCGCTTGACCTAGAGAGTCATTAATCGCAACGATCTTTCCTGTCACCGGTGCAAAAATTTCTGAGACGCTCTTGGTGGATTCAACTTCACCGCACACTTTATCTGCAGTAACGCTCTCTCCTACTTTCGGAAGTTGCACATAGACGATGTCGCCCAGCGCACCTTGTGCGTAATCAGTAATTCCCATACGAAAAACGTTAGGTGAAATCTCGCTTACCCATTCGTGTTCCTTGGTGTAATGCAAACCATCAGGTATGAGCGACATTGAATCTCCTAAACAATTGAAATCTACCGCGCCACTCTAATGGCGCGTACGCCAGTTAGGAAATAGGAAGCGCCGGTAAATAGGTAAAGCCCGATACCCCACCAAGTGAAACTCCAGGCGAAGATATACGCCAAGGTTCCGGTCCAGCCGGGATCTAACGCTAAGAGCAAGAAAGGAAATGCATATAAGAGATTAAAAGTTGCAGCTTTCCCTAGATAAGAAACCTTAAGTGGCGCTAGAGACTTTGCGGTCAGGGCAATCGTTAACAGACCAAGAATTAAATCTCTTCCGAGCAATAGAGCGATAACCCATAGCGGAATCGCATCGCGAAGAAAGAGCACGATCAAGGTCGCGAGAATGTATAAACGATCTATCGCTGGATCTGCGATCTCTCCGAAACGTGACTCCTGGCCCCAGGCACGAGCTAACTTTCCATCAAAGTAATCCGTTGCTCCGCCGATAGCCAGGGTCAGGATCGCCCAGCCATCTGCCTCCAAATGCAGAGCTAGGTAGATAAAGAGAGGAATCCCCAACGCCCGTAGGCCAGTTAAGGCGTTTGGGATATTGAGGAGCTTGCTCTTGGCCATTAATCGCGCTCTTTGACTCGGATCGCAACTTGGACAGGAGTGCCGGGAAAGCCAAACTCTTCGCGAAGCCGACGTTCAATGAAGCGACGATAAGAAGCCTCAATCCAGCCGCTTGAAAAGATAACGAATTTCGGAGGAGCGATACCAGCTTGTGTTGCATAGTAAATCTTTGGCTGCTTTCCACCTCGCACTGGTGGTGGCGTTGCACCGATAAGTGCGCCAAGGAAGGAGTTGAGTTTGGCGGTTGGGACACGTCGCTCCCAACTGTCGATCGCGGTACGAAGCGCCGGCGCTAACCGATCGCGGTGCCAACCAGTCTTGGCGGCGACATTTACACGTTGCGCCCATTCAACTTGATCCAAGTGTCGATCGATCTCTCGATCTAATTGATCGCGACGATCTTCATCAACTAGATCCCATTTATTCATAACAATCACCATAGCTTTTCCTGCCTCTTCAACCATGGTGATTACTCGTAGATCTTGTTCTGAGATCGGTATTGATGCATCGAGTACAACGACTGCACATTCGCATCTTTCCAAAGCAGCCTGCGTTCTTAAAGTTGCGTAATAATCTGTTCCGCTCGCCTGATTAGCGCGCTTACGTAAACCGGCAGTGTCGATAAAACGCCAGATCGATCCGCCGAATTCAATTAACTCGTCAACCGGGTCGCGCGTTGTACCCGCTACATCATCGACGATGGAACGATTCTCGCCAGCTAAGGCGTTGAGCAAACTTGATTTTCCAACATTGGGTCGACCAATCAAAGCAATTTTGCGATAACCATCTTGAGTTTGTGCGCCACCAACTTCGGGCATCTCAGAAACGATGTAATCCAGTAAATCTCCGCTGCCACGTCCGTGCAGTGCTGAAACAAACCTTGGTTCGCCTAAACCTAAATTCCAGAGCGCGTGTGCATCAGCTTCATCGACATCGCTATCGACCTTATTTGCAACTAAAACCATTGGTTTCTTCACTTTGCGCAGTTCCTGAACCAAGATGTCATCTTCATCAAGAGCGCCAACGTGAGCGTCGACAACGAAAGCTAGGACATCGGCTTCTTGCATCGCTAACTCTGCAGATGCGCTGACTTGAACAGAGATTCCATCAGGCTTAGATTCCCAACCGCCGGTATCCATAACAATGAATCTACGACCGCCCCATTCGCATTCATACTGAACGCGATCACGAGTAACACCGGGAGTATCTTCTACGATCGCTTCGCGGCGACCAATAAACCTATTGATCAACGTGGATTTTCCAACGTTTGGTCTTCCTAAGATCGCAACTATCGGCAACCCTAGTAAAGACCGTTCCTTTAGCAATTCCCAAATTCGATCTGCAGTCTCTTCCAAAGTTAAATCGGTTGAATCAATTAAAACGGCATCGATCGCTTTTGCCAATGGCGAAACGGTGCGTGTTGAATCGATTTGATCACGCGCTGCAAGGGATTGGCCAACATCGTTTACGATTGCATCCAACTCTGCTGATCTACGCTCAGCGCGCGCGGCGATATCTGCTTGCAAGTAGATCTTCAATGCGGCATCTGGAGCAACGACAGTGCCAATATCGCGACCCTCAACAACGATTCCACGATCAGCGCTTGCAATAAACTTGCGCTGTACAGTCAATAACTCAGAGCGAATTTCAGGGACCGCACTAAACTTACTAACAGCTTGCGTAACTGTTTCGGAACGGATCTCGGTATTTACGCAAACATCGCCAACATAGATTTCTGGGTTGTTGGGATTTGCAACGAATCGCAACGGGAATCTCTTAAGTGCAGCCAACACTTCTGCGGGGTCTTCAACGTTCTCACGTTGTGCAAGCCAAGTGACAGCGCGATACAAAGCACCGGTATCTAAATAACTCCACCCGGCGCGTTTGGCGATCGCTTTCGCGGTGCTCGACTTTCCTGCCCCGCTTGGTCCATCTATAGCCACGACGATCATTTACTTACATCCCATCGTTGCTTGCGCATATCAAGATTAATTTACGCAGTTCGTATTCTATCTCGGAGCGTGAACGTTCCATCCCGTTGCAATCAAGTGCTTGCTAAGAACTTCAGCGTCGCTCTTTGAGAGGGCGAGAGTTATTAGTCCAGTAAATTGCCCAGGCGAATGCTCAATAGTTAAATCTTCAATATTTACATTGGCAGCGGCGCACTCTGAAACCAAGGATGCCAACTGACCAGGTTTATCCTCAATTACGACGGGCAGATAGGTATATTCGCGGGCCGCTCCCCCGTGCTTTCCAGGAATCAACGCTCTTCCCTGGTTGCCCTTTTCAATGAACTTGGAGACCGAGCCACCAGATTGAAGCGCCGCAATTAAGGCGCTGAGATCGCTTTGTAGATTTATCAATAGCGGCACGACTTCGGCGGAATTGAGAGTGAAGATCTCATCCCACAACGCCGAGTTTGAAGCCGCGATTCGAGTTGTATCCCGAAGGCCTGCACCTGCTAAAGAAAGGGCAGCGCTATCTCCGGAAGATAACTGCGCGGCTAGAAGCGAGGCGACCGCCTGCGGTAGATGCGAAACTAACGCGACAGCTCTATCGTGGTCTTGCGCCTTCATCGCCACGGGAATCGCGCCAAGAGCTTCTATCAGCCAAAGGCCCGCTCTTATCAGCTCTGGATCAACAGGATCTCCTTCGAGATCAGTGGGAAGGTAGACCCAGGTTCGCGATTGGAAGAGATCAGCGCGAGCCGACTCAGCCCCACCAACTTCTCGTCCCGCCATCGGATGGGTAGCCAAAAAGTTACCCCCTGGAACCGAGGAGGTTGATACATCAAGTAAAGGTTTAGTTTTAACGCTACCGATATCTATAAATTTCGACGCTGGGTTGATAGCAAACTCACTCTCCAAGACCCCTGCAAGAGCGCTGCTCGGCATTGCGAGGATAGTTACATCCGAAATGGTGATCTCCGAAGATTTAATAAGGTCACGAGCCAAGCGTTGAGCCCGACTATCGCTATCGCGCATATCTACTTCAATGCCACGTGCCACCAGAGCGAGGCCGATTGAGGTTCCGATAAGCCCGGATCCGATGATTCGAGCGCTCTTAAAAGGCGGCTTTGGCTGTGAATTCTGGTCCATTTGTAGACAATTCTCGCTTATTGGGCGATATCTCTACGCAGGGATTTAGCCGCTCCGAGATAGATATGCGAGATTTCGCTCTTTGAAAGGTTCGATTCAACGTGTGCCATAACTCGAATAGTTCGTTCTAGCA
>Ga0315899_10004744_pt1 | contig 14670 bp, 15 predicted proteins | sample LakEriMetagenome_2_FD_203518 | JGI IMG/M metagenome (GOLD analysis project Ga0315899, IMG submission 203518) | Freshwater fungal communities from buoy surface, Lake Erie, Ohio, United States - Buoy 4 MA112 | ecosystem: Environmental > Aquatic > Freshwater > Lake | place: USA: Lake Erie, Ohio... | reverse complement strand
CTTCGCGATCCCGCTGGGGTGGCAGGCGGCGATCTGGCCCGCGCTGGCGGTGCTGCTGGCCGCGGCGATGATCCAGCCGGTAAAGGGCGGCGTCATCGCCCTGCAGTGGAGCCGGCGGATGGCCGGATTTTCCTGACCCTATTCGGGCTTGCGCAGGAAATTCAGCTCCATCGCCTCGCGCAGCGTGTCGTCGATCAGCCGGCGGCCTTCCGCGCCATGGGTGACGACGGTCGTGTCGGCCGTGGCGACGCAAACGCCCTTCTGAAAGCCGGCCGAACTGATCGTCCAGCTGGTCCGGCCGATATGGCCGATCGCGCAATGCACTTCGAACGGATAGGGGAAATGCGATTCCTCGATGAAGTTGAGGTTCACATTGGCCACCAGCCAGCGGACGCCCTGTTCCTGCGGATGCCGGCCCAGATGATGGTGGAAACGAATGCGCGCGGTTTCGAAGATGCCGGAAATCGCGACATTGTTGATATGGCCCATCGTGTCCAGATCCTGGAACCGGGTATCGATGCTGGTGACGAAGCGATAGGCTTCGGGTTGCAGCCGCCAGGATTCGGGTCTGGCCATGTCCTGTCTCCTGTAAAATAGTGCTCCGCTCTTACGCTGCCCGCGCGGCGATGCAATCGTGCCGCAAAAAATCGCGAAAGTGCGGCCATTTGGACACAGACGGCCGCCCGCCGCAACATTGCGTTTCACGCGGCGCAACTGGACTTGCCCAATCTCCGCGCATAGTTTCGCCCACGCCACGATCCCGGGGAACAACCGCCCATGCACCGTTACAGCCGCACTGCCATTGCCCTGCACTGGACCATTGCCGCCCTGCTCGCTTTCCAGCTGGCGGTCGGGTGGGGATTGGAGGGTCTGGGGGCGCGCGGTTTCCATCTCTATCAGTGGCACAAGTCGGTCGGCATCACGATCCTGGTGCTGACTCTCGTCCGCATCGCGGTACGCATGACGAAGCCGCGCCCGCCCAAGAGCGAGGGCGGCTGGCAGGGCATGCTGGCGAGCGCGGTGCATGTCGGCCTCTACGCCTTCATGCTGGGCGCGCCGCTGACCGGATGGGCGCTGGTGTCGACCGCCAGGGTGAAGGTGCCGACCTTGCTGTTCGGCGTGGCGCCCCTGCCCCACCTGCCGCTTCCCGCGAGCGTCCACGAGTTGGCGGAAAACAGCCATGGCCTGATCGCCTGGATCGGCGTCGCGCTGTTCCTGCTGCACGTCGCAGGCGCGCTGCGCCATCATGTGCTGATGCGCGATGGCCTCATCTGGCGGATGATCCCGGCCCGGTCTTCGGCGCTCCTCCTGCTGCTCCCGGCGCTGATGCTGATCGGTTTCGGGGTGGGGCGGGCGATCCTGCCGTCCGGCAAGGGCGCGCCCGCTGCTGCTGCCGCTGCGCCGGCCACGGCGGATAATGGCGCGGAAGCGGAGCCCCTGTCCAACATGACGAATATGGCCGCCGTCGAACCGGCCGACAATGCCGCCGCCAACGCAAGCGAGGCGGCGGCGCAGGAACCTGCCGGTCCGCCGCCGGCATGGACAGTGCAACCGGGCGGGCGCATCGGCTTTTCCGTCGGCAATGACGGCGAGACGATCAGCGGCAGCTTCGCGAAATGGACGGCGAAAATCGTCATGGACCCGGAGCATCCCGAAAGCGCGGACATGGCGGTGACGATCGACATGGCGTCGGCCAGCGTCGGCGATTCCTACAAGGACGGCATGTTGCCCGGCGACGAATTTTTCGGCACGGCCGCGCATCCCACCGCGACCTTCATTGCCAAGGGCGCGGAGGCGACCGGCCCTGGCCGCTATTGCGCGAACGGGACACTGACGCTGAAGGGCGTGTCGAAGCCGCAGACGATCCGCTTCACGCTGTCGGGCAAGGACGCGACCCGCAAGGTGTCGGGCAGCGCAACGATCGCGCGCGCCGCCTTCGGCGTCGGCAATGGCGACAGCAGCGCCGGGCTGGCCCCCCAGGTCGCGGTGACATTCTCCTTCACGGCCAAGCGCCAGCCCTGACTGGACAGACGGGGTTCATCCGGCGCAATCTATGCCGCAGCTTTTCAAGCTGAAAGAGGATCACCGACATGCGGCTTCCCGTCATGGCCGTGGCGGCATTCGCGATGACGCTCATGCCCGGTCCGGCATCGGCCCAGTCCTTCATGTTCGAAACCGGGACCACGCTGCTGGCCAAATGCCGCAACAAGGCGGCCGGTTATGACCTTGCCTGCACCGCCTATATCGTCGGCGTGGTGGACGGCATCCGCAAGGACATGTTCATCGGCCGCGCCCGCCCCGTGTGCTGGCCCGATCGCATGACCGCGGACGAGGCGCGCCACACCGCCGTCGCCTATCTGGAACGCTGGCCCGACCAGCGGTCCGGCCCGGCATCGGTGCTGGTCAGCGTGGCGCTCAACGAGCGATGGCCCTGCCAGAAATAGAGCCGCTCGATCAGGCTGATCGGGACAAATCATTGCGCGAAGCACGGGCAGGACCGCTACAAACTTGCCTTGCGACCCTCAAGAGCGTAGGTGCGCCCCCTATTTTCTGTTGTGAAGGAGACTCGACGTGGCGGCGAAGTGGACGCCGGAAAGCTGGCGGAGCCAAAAGGGCATCCAGATGCCCTTTTACAAGGACGCGGGGGCGCTTGCCTCGGTGGAAGCCCAGCTTGGCCAGTTTCCGCCGCTCGTCTTTGCAGGCGAGGCGCGCAACCTGAAGGCGGACCTGGCCAAGGTCGCGGCCGGCGAAGCCTTCCTGCTGCAGGGCGGCGATTGCGCCGAGAGCTTCGCCGAGTTCCACCCGAACAACATCCGCGACACGTTCCGCGTGCTGCTGCAGATGGCCGTAGTGCTGACCTTCGCGTCGAAGCTGCCGGTGGTGAAGGTCGGCCGCATGGCAGGCCAGTTCGCCAAGCCGCGATCGGCCGATACCGAGACGATCGGCGGCGTCGAACTGCCGAGCTATCGCGGCGACAATGTGAACGACATCGCCTTCACGGCGGAAGCGCGCGAGCCGGACCCGGAGCGGATGATCCGCGCCTACAACCAGTCGGCGGCGACGCTCAACCTGCTGCGCGCCTTTTCGACCGGCGGCTATGCCAGCCTCGACCGGGTGCATGGCTGGATGCTCGATTTCATGGGCCGCTCGCCCTGGGCCGCGAAGTTCGAGGCGATGGCCGACCAGATCGGCCAGGCGCTCGATTTCATGCGCGCCTGCGGCCTCGACGCCGACAGCGTGCCGCAACTGGGCGGAACGAGCTTCTACACCAGCCATGAAGCGCTGCTGCTGCCGTTCGAGCAGGCGCTGACCCGGCAGGACAGCCTGACCGGCGACTGGTACGACACGTCCGCGCACATGCTGTGGATCGGCGATCGCACGCGCTTTGAAGGCAGCGCCCATGTCGAATATCTGCGCGGCATCGGCAATCCGATCGGCATGAAGTGCGGCCCTTCGCTGGAGCCGGACGCGCTCATCCGCCTGCTCGACATACTCAACCCGTCGAGGGAAGCGGGGCGCATCACGCTCATCACCCGCTACGGCCATGACAAGATCGAGGCCGGCCTGCCAAAGCTCGTGCGCGCGGTGCTGCGCGAAGGGCATCCGGTGGTGTGGTCCTGCGACCCGATGCACGGCAACGTCATCAAGGCGGCGAACGGTTACAAGACCCGGCCGTTCGATCGCATCCTGGCCGAAGTGCGCGGCTTCTTCGCCGTCCACCGCGCCGAGGGCAGCTTCGGCGGCGGCATCCATGCGGAAATGACGGGGCAGAACGTCACCGAATGCACCGGCGGCGCCATCGCCATCACCGACGAAGGGCTGGCGGATCGGTACCACACCCATTGCGACCCGCGCCTCAACGCGGCGCAAAGCCTTGAACTGGCCTTCCTGCTCGCGGAGATGCTGAACGAGGAACTGAAGGAGCGCCGGGCCGCGGCCTGACGCTCTTTCCGTCAGGCCGGGAGGATCAGGCTCGCCTCCAGCCCGCCTTCGGGGCGGTTGGCGAGCCGAAGCTCGCCCTGATGTTCCGCCATGATCGCGCGGACGAGGGCAAGGCCCAGCCCAGCCCCGCCCGTCTCCCGATTGCGCGATCCTTCGAGGCGAGTGAAGGGCTCCAGCATTTCGGCCATCCGATCCTCCGCGATGCCGGGACCGTCATCGGCGACGGCGATGCGGATCGCGCTGCCTTCCCGGCTGACCGAGACATGCGCGCGCGCGCCATAGACGATGGCGTTTTCGATGAGGTTGCGCAGCGCGCGACGGATCTGCTGCGGCCGCACGAAGGCGACGGCGCGGTCGCTTTCGGCCAGGTCGACCGGCGATCCGAGTTCGATGAAATCCTCCACCACCGCGTCCGCCAGCGAGGAAAGATCGACCTTCTGCGCGCTTTCCGTGCTGCGCCCGGCCCGGGCGAGCGAGAGGATATCCTCCAGCATCCGGTTCATTTCCTCGATGGTCTGCGACATGCGGGCACGCTCGCCATCATCCTCCACCGATTCGGCGCGGACGCGCAGAGAGGCGAGCGGGGTGCGCAGGTCGTGGCCGATGGCGCCGAGCATCCGGTCCTTTTCGTCCAGCATCGCGATGATGCGCGCGCGCATGGCGTTGAACGCCATGGTGAGGTCGCGCACGTCGCCGGGGCCGCGCTCGTCCACCGGGTCGGCCGATCCGGTGCGGGCGAACTGCTGGGCCGAGCCAGTGAGCTGGCGCATCGGCCGGGCCATCCGCCGGCCGATCCAGACAAGCGGCGCGAGCACGATGATATAGAGGATCAGCGTCTGACCGATCAGCCAGGGGAGGAAGCGTGGCTGGCGATCGCCGCCGCGCGCCTGCGCGACGACCCAGCGGCCCGGTTCATATTCGACCGCCAGGGTGAACAGCGTGACCGGGCGATCCGCCGCCTGATCGCCATTGGCGCGCATCCGTATCCGTTCCCAGCGGCGCATCGGCAGGGGCCTGTCATCCTCCGCCGCGACGATGGAGCGAACGGTGAGGCCGATGTCGGAGAACATGTCGGCCGCGCGCCGTTCGATGTCGGGACGCGGCCTGCCGGGCAGCACCGGGCGGGTCCGGGCAAAGCGCACGGCGCGCCACTCGCGGCGCTCCTGCCGTTCTTGCCGGGCATCATCCCGCCCCGGCCGACGGTCGGCGCGGGCGTCGAGCGCATTGATGATGCGGTAAACGGCGGGCGCGGTCTGGCCGGTCAGCGCCACGCGGTTGCGCTCGCGCAGCAGCAGCGTGAAATTGATCGCCTGCGCGACGAACAGGCCGACAGCGACCATGAGGATGATCTGGCCGACCAGGCTTTGCTGCGGGAAACGCGGCGTCTTCATGATGGGCGCTTCACAGCTTGCGCACCTCGGCCGACAGCGTGTAGCCGCCGCCCCAGACGGTCTTGATGAGGGTCGGGCTCTTGGGATCCGGTTCGATCTTCTTGCGCAGGCGGCTGATCTGGTTGTCGATCGCGCGGTCGAAGGCGTTGGCTTCCCGCCCCTGGGTGATGTCGAGAAGCTGGTCGCGGCTCAACACCTGATTGGGCCGTGTGGCGAAGGCCAGCATCAGATTATATTCAGCGGTGGAAAGCGGCAGCGACACGCCCTCCGCATCCACCAGCATTCGTTCCTGCGTCTTGAGCAGCCAGCCGGCAAAGGCATAGGTCGCGCCGTCGGGCGCAGTGACACGCTGCCCGCCGGTCGCAACGCGGCGGAAGATCACCTTGATGCGGGCGACCAGCTCGCGCGGGGAAAAGGGCTTCAGCACATAATCGTCCGCGCCCATTTCAAGGCCGACGATGCGGTCCGTCTCCTCCGACCGGGCGGTCAGCAGGATGACGGGGATCTCGCTCGTCTCGCGGATGTGGCGGCACAGCGACAGGCCATCCTCACCCGGCATCATGATGTCGAGTATGACCAGATCGATCGCGTTGGCGTTGAGGCGCATGCGCGCCTCCGCCGCGCTTTCGACCGCGGTGACGCGAAAGCCGTTGCGCGACAGATAGTGCGCCAGCGGCTCGCGGATGGAACGCTCGTCATCGACGAGCAGGAGATGGGGTCGGTCGCTCATCACGCCTGTCTGTCATGGCTTGGGGACGGTTGGAAGGGCGAAGCAAGGTGGACGCTTCGCCCTTCCCGTTCGGCGGGCGGCAGGCGGGGCCAGGGGGGGAAGCACAGGGGAAAAGCCCCGCGCCGCCGCCGCGCCGGGACGCGGATCAGCCCTGCGGCGCCTGACGCCCGCGTCCCTGTCCACGCATCGCGCCGCGCGCCGCCTTCATCTCGTCGGCGGTGACGAAGCCGTCCTTGTTCGCGTCGAGCCGGTCGAACCGCTCGGTCGCGGCGGCGAGGAACTGCGCCTTGGTCACGACGCCGTCCTTGCCCGCGCCGGCCATCGGGCCGAAGCCGCCGGGGCCGCGATGGTGCCGGCCGCCGAAGCGCCGCCCGTCGGGCCCGCCCCGCTCGGCGCGCTCGTCGGCCCGCGCCTGATGCGCGGCGGTGAACTCCGCCTTGCTGATCTGGCCGTTATGGTCGGCGTCGAGCGCGGCGAAGCGCGCGTCGAGGCGCTGGGCGCGCTTGAGATCGCGATCCTTGGGCGTGAGCTGCCCGTCCTTGTCGACGTCCATGCGGGCGAAGCGGGCTTCGGCGGCGGCGGTCATTTCCGCCTTGCTGATCTTGCCGTCCTTGTCGGTGTCGACGAGCGCCATGATGCCGCCGCGACCGCGCGGGCCGCCTTCGGGGCCAGGCTGGGCATTAGCGAGGTGGGTCGCCGCAAGGCCGCCGACGAACAGCGATCCGGCCGCGACCGTGAACATGAAGTTGCGAAGCATGTCTGTGTCCTTCGTAATGGGTCATCGCGAACGGCAGTGCGCCGTCCTTGAAACCGCTTATGAAGGGCGAATGTCCCGCAACTTTGTCAGGCCGGACATGGATATGTCGCGAATTGTATCAGGATGGGCGGTCCCGGCAGGCCAGCCGGAGCGGGCGATTGGCCTGACGCAGGCCGTCAGCCACTTGGGTCGGTATCGGGAAAAGGCTGGAGCGGGTAGCGGGGATCGAACCCGCATCACAAGCTTGGAAGGCTAGTGCTCTACCATTGAGCTATACCCGCCCGGCAGCAACGCGCCCTGCCATCAACCAGGGGCGCTCGTCAACCGCCATTGCACGGCCCGCGTGAAGAACGCCCTTACCCCTTTCGCCCAAATCCTCTATCAGTCGCATATGGATAGCCCTTCGCTGCGCCAGCTGGACATTTTCGCGCAGATGGTAGCGGCGGGCGACGCCTCGCGCTGCGCGGCGGATCTGGGCATCGGGGTCGACCAGTTGCTGGCGGACATCGCCGCGCTGGAACTGAGGCTGGGCTATCGCCTGTTCGAGGAGCCGGCGATCGCCGCGCGGCTGACGCCGGCGGGGCGCAAGACGGCGCAGGCAATGCTCCAGATCGCGCAGGATCAGGACGCGGCCGCCGCCGACCCGCCGCCCGAAGCGGCACCGCTGCCGCTGGCGACGCCGTCCCGCTTGCCCGAGCCCGCAGGCCCCACGATCATGCTGGCCGCGCCCGCGCCGGTGTTCGGCCGGCTGCAGGAATCGCTGTCCGCCTTCGAGGCTGCGAACGAGGATGTCGCGATCGCGCTCGACCTTCATGTCCATGACGCGCGGGACGCGGCCGCCACGATCGCTGCCGGGCGCGCCGACATCGCCTATTTCTATGCGCTGGGCGATCCCGACGGGCTTCCGTCGCGCTATGGCTGGTCGGAGCCGCTCAACCTTTATATCGGGGCGTCCCATCCCCTTGCGCGGATGGACAGCGTCAGCCGGGCCGCGATGTCGGTCACGCCGATGATCGCGTTCGAGGAAGGCGGCGGGATGCGGCGGATCATCGACGCGGCGCTGGTACAGGGACGGGCGCAGATGGCCGCGCCCGCGCTGGAGAGCGACAATATGACCGACATACTGGCGGCGCTGCGCGGGGGGGCGGGCTGTTTCGCGGCCTTCGGCCCGCTGGCCCGCGACCTGGGCCGGATGAGCGGCATCCGCCGGCTCGCGCTCGACATGCCGCTGCCCGCGATAGACGTGCGGCAGGCGGTCGGACCGCGCGCGGCCGACAAGCCGGCCGTGGGCGCGCTCGCCGAATTCCTGTTCCTCTGACCTTGCGTCCCTCAGCGCCCCGGTGCAGGGCCGCTGCTGCCGCGCTGGATCAGCGTGAATTGCAGCGGTGGCGTCTGCTGCAGCCCGTCGGCCAGCGCGTCGATGACCGTGCGGCCCATATCCTCCAGCGGCTGGCGCATGGTGGTGAGCGGCGGCCAGGAGGTCAGGCTGGCGGTCGTGTCGTCGAAGCCCGTCACCGACAGCTCCTCCGGCACGCGCATCCCCATGCGATGCGCCAGAGTCAGCACGCCCAGAGCCATTTCGTCATTGGTCGCGAAAATGGCGGTGGGCGGATCGCCGCGGTTGAGCAGCGCCTCCCCGGCCTCCACGCCCGACGCGAAGTCGAACCGCCCTTCCACGAACAGGGCTGCGTCCTCCGGCAGTCCGGCCGCCGTCATCCCCTCGCGAAAACCTTCCACCCGGCGCAGCGCCGCCCGGTGGGTGGGAGGCGGGGTGATGACGCCGATGCGGCGGTGACCCAGCCCGACGAGATGATCGGCCATGGTGCGGCCCGCCGCATGCTCGGGCGTGTGGATGTTGAACCCCGCGCCTTCCTCCGACCCGGCGATCCGTGCGCAGGGCAATCCCATCTCCACCAGCCGTTGCAGCAGCCCCGCATCGTCCGACAGCGGCGGCACCAGCAGCACGCCGTCGGGCCGCAACGCCGCCACCAGCCGTTCGAGCACCTCGAACCGCTCCTCGCCGCCCAGCGAGATCGGCTCCACCACCAGATGATAGCCCAGTTCCCGGCACCGCCACGCCGCGCCGATCTGGATGCGGCTGACATAGCCGGGGGCAGGATTGTTGTAGAGGAATGCGATCATGAAGGACCGCCCGCCAGCCAGCCGCCGCGCCGACTGGTTGGGGCGATAGCCCAGCTGCTCGATCGCGCCCTGCACCCTCTCGCGCAATTCGTCGCTGACATTGGGCGCCTTGTTGACGACGCGGGACACCGTCTTGATCGAAACTTGAGCCAGGGCGGCGACGTCGTGGATGCTGGTCATGAACTTTCGCGCGGGCTGCAGGACGGATAGCGGACAATGGCGGCATGGCGCATGGCTTGGCAAGATGGCTGCGGAAAGTTTATCTGCATGCCCCGGAAGGAAGCGATCATGAATAACGTCGTCAACCTGCGGCAGGCGCGCAAGGCGAAGGCACGCGCCGACAAGGCCAGCCAGGCCCAGGTCAACCGCGCACGCTTCGGCCGGACCAAGGCGCAGCGTCAAATCGATGCCGCCGAAGAGCAGCGGCGCGCCGCCTTGTTGGAAGGCGCGAAGATTACAGGACAAGATGAAGGCGAAGATTAAGCGTTGTTCAGGAATATGACGCCTGTAAATATTTGGTTCATCTTGCAGGATGAACGATTGTTCATCTCAATCAACTGGCCGATAATTTACTGCGCCTCATCGTGATTGGCGGATGGTCATGGCGATAAATCGTCGGGACGATTGTTGTACTTCCGCTATGACTGGAAATATTCGCACCACCCGCCCCGCCAGGGCCGCGATTGCCGCTGTTCTGGCCATCACCGCAACCCCGCTGGTCGCGCAGGAGGCCATGCCGCCATCCGCGCCGGTCCCCGCAGCGCCGATGCCGACGCCGGTCGTCCCGCCGCCGGTGGCGAACGTGCCTGCCGCTGAGCCGGCTGCGACGCCGGCTGCGACCGACGCCGCGCCCACGGTCCAGTTCAAGCCGAGCCAGCCAGTCGTTCAATCGACCCCGCCGGTCGATGAACGCATCGCCGCCGCCCGCGCCGCGTCCGAAGCGGAAGCAACGCCCGCCGTCGCTCCGGTCCGCCGGGCCAATGCTGAGCCCGCCACCGCGCGCCCTGCCGCTGAACCGTCGACCCGGTCCGCTGCTCCCGCGCCGTCGGCTCCGGCAGAACGGCAGGCCACGCCCGTGGACGCAGCGCCGGCCGCCCCGGCGGTTGCCGCGGCCCAGCCAGCGGCGTCCACCCCTGCCCCGGCCGCTCCTGCCGCAGCCACCCCTGCCATGACGGCGAATAACGATGCGATGCTCTGGGGCATCGGTGGCGGCGCGCTGCTGCTGATCGGCATAGCCGGCGCCGCCCTTTCGCGCCGTCGCCGCCGTGACGATGCCGATGCGGTTCTGGCTGAACCGGCCGTCGCCGCGCAACCGGTGGCTGCGCTGGCCGCTACGGCGCCCGCTGCCCCCGCCGCGACCGCTGCCCCCGCCACAGCCCCGCTGCGTCCGGCCCCTGTCGCCTTTTCGCGCGGTGACGCGGATCTCGACGCCATGGTGGCCGCGCCGCCGAGCGCCGACAATCCCTTCCTCACCCGCGCCAAGCGCCTGCGCCGCGCGCGGCAACTGATCGCGCAGCGCGAAGCGGCCGCCGCGCCGGTGGCAGCGCCGCAGACCCCCTATGCAGAGCCTGTCGCCGCTGCATCGGTGGACCGCAGCCAGACCGTCTATCGGTTCGGCGGACAGGGCGCCTCGTCGCCCGGCTTCCTCAAGCCGCGCACCCGCTGATCTGTTCTGACTGCAAGAGGAAAGGGACGGAAGGCGCGCCAGCCTTCCGTCCCTTTTCGCATGCGACGCCTTTCTCGACGCGCTTGTTGCGCTTTCGACGCGTGCCTGTTACCGGCGCGCCGGTCCTATCGCGTCCGTTTTTCGAAGAGAGTCGCTCCCCGCCATGTCAGACAAGATCAACCGCATCGTCCTTGCCTTTTCGGGCGGCCTCGACACCAGCGTGATCCTGAAATGGCTGCAGCAGACCTATCAGTGCGAGGTCGTGACCTTCACCGCCGACCTGGGGCAGGGCGAGGAACTGGAGCCCGCCCGCGCCAAGGCGCAGCTGATGGGCGTCAAGGAAGAGCATATCTTCATCGACGACCTGCGCGAGGAATTCGTGCGCGACTATGTCTTCCCGATGATGCGCTCGAACGCGCTCTATGAAGGCCTCTATCTTCTCGGCACATCGATCGCCCGGCCGCTGATCGCCAAGCGCCAGATCGAGATCGCGCGGCAGGTCGGCGCGGACGCGGTGAGCCATGGCGCGACAGGCAAGGGCAATGACCAGGTCCGTTTCGAGCTGGGATATTACGGCCTTGCCCCCGACATCAAGGTGATCGCCCCGTGGCGCGAATGGGATCTGACCAGCCGCACCAAGCTGATCGAGTTCGCTGAACAGCACCAGATCCCGATCCCGCGCGACAAGCGCGGCGAAGCGCCCTTCTCAACCGACGCGAACATGCTGCACACCTCGTCCGAAGGGAAGGTCCTCGAAGATCCGTGGGAGGAGACCCCCGACTTCGTCTATTCGCGCACCGTGAACCCGGAGGACGCGCCCGACGCGCCCGAATATATCACCGTCGATTTCGAGCGCGGCGACGGCGTCGCGATCAACGGCGTGGGCATGAGCCCCGCGACCCTGCTCGAAACGCTCAACGACTATGGCCGCAAGCATGGCATCGGCCGGCTCGACCTCGTCGAAAACCGCTTCGTCGGCATGAAGTCGCGCGGCATGTACGAGACGCCGGGCGGCACCATCTACCACCTCGCCCATCGCGGCATCGAGCAACTGACGCTGGATCGCGGCGCGGCGCACCTGAAGGACGAACTCGCGCCGCGCTATGCCGAGCTGATCTACAACGGCTTCTGGTTCAGCCCGGAGCGCGAAATGCTGCAGGCGGCGATCGACCACAGCCAGGAAAAGGTGACCGGCACCGTCCGCCTGAAGCTCTACAAGGGCGGCGTCCATGTCGTCGGCCGCAAGTCGCCCAATTCGCTCTACAGCGAAAAGGTCGTGACGTTCGAGGATGACGCCGGCGCCTACGACCAGCGCGATGCGGCGGGCTTTATCAAGCTCAATGCCCTGCGGCTCCGCTTGCTGGGCCGGCGCGACCGCTGATCGGGAATTGGGCGGCGTCCCCGCGAAAGCGGGGACCATTCTCCCCGGATTCACGTCCTCCGGGCAGGCCCTAACCCAGATCATTGCAGATTGTGACATTATGGTTACAAGCGATCCATGCGCCAGATCGCTGCCCTGCCCTATACAACCGCCGCCGACGGATCGATGCAGATATTGCTCATCACCTCGCGCGACACGCGGCGCTGGGTGATCCCGAAGGGCAACCGCATCAAGGGCCTGTCCGGCCATCGCGCCGCCGAACTGGAAGCGTTCGAGGAAGCCGGAATCCACGGCATCGCCTGCCCCGCGCCGGTCGGCCGCTATCGGTACGACAAGAGGCGGCGAAGCGGCGGGGCGCGCGCGGCGACCGTCGAGGTTTTTCCCCTTGCAGTCACCCGCCACCTGACGCAATGGCCCGAACAGGGACAAAGGGAGTTGCGCTGGTTTTCCGTGGCCGATGCGGCCAAAGCGGTGGACGAGCCCGATCTCCAATCCATCATCGCGGGCTTCCGCGAACCGCCCGCTGATCCGGGCTGGCTCATCCGGTCGCTATTGGCGATCCGCGAATGGCAAAGGGAAAGGACCGGAATGCTGCGCTGGTTTCATGCGCTGATGCCCAAGCAAGGGCGATTCTTCGAGCAGTTCGAGGATCATGCCGCGACGCTGGTCGCAGGCGCGGACGCGCTGGCGCAATTGCTGAAGGGCGGGCCGGACATGGCCGCGCACATCCAGCGGATTTCCGACGAGGAACATCGCGCCGACGACATCATCCGCGACGTCCTGCTGGACGTTCGGCGCATCTTCGTGACGCCGTTCGATCGCAGCGCGATCACCGGCCTTATCGGCGTGATGGACGACGCCATCGACCAGATGAACCAGACCGCCAAGGCGATCGCCCTGTTCGAGGTCACGGAGTTCCCGGCGCAGATGCAGGATATGAGCGCGCTGATCGTGGAATGCGCGCGCATCACGGTAGAAGCGATGCCGCTGCTGCGATCGCTGAACCTCAACGCGACGCGGCTGCATGAACTGACCGAGCGGCTGGTCAAGCTGGAAGGCCATGCCGACCTTCTGCACGAGGCGGGGCTGAAGGCGCTCTACGCCAAGGCGCGGGCCGGCAACCCGATGGACTTCATTGTCGGCAATGAAATCTACAGCCATCTGGAAAAGGTGACCGACCGGTTCGAGGATGTCGCCAACGAGATTTCCGGCCTGGTCATCGATCACGCCTGATCGCGCCAAATCCTCAGCCCGTTCGCCCTGAGCAGGGATCGAGCGAAGTCGAAAGCCCCTGTCGACGGGTCGCGCATCGCTCGGTCCTCCGATACACCGCTTCGACCTTGCTCGGCGGACATTCAGGACGAACGGATTTTTGAAGGGCAGACGTTAGTTCATGGACCCCATCGCATTTCCCCTGCTGGTCGCGCTGATCGCGGTCGCGCTGGCCTTCGATTTCCTGAACGGGCTGCATGACGCGGCCAATTCGATCGCGACCATCGTGTCGACGCGGGTGCTCAAACCCCAATATGCCGTCGCCTGGGCCGCCTTCTTCAACTTCATCGCCTTCCTCTTCTTCGGCCTGCATGTCGCGACGACGGTGGGCAAGGGTATCGTGGACGCGGCGATCATCGACCCGCAGGTGATCTTCGGCGCGCTGATGGGCGCGATCAGCTGGAACCTCATCACCTGGGGGCTGGGCATCCCATCCTCGTCCAGCCATGCGCTGGTCGGCGGACTGCTGGGCGCGGGCATATCGAAGGCCGGGCTGTCGGCGGTCGTGTGGAACGGCGTGTTCATGACCAGCGCGGCCATCGTGGTATCGCCCGCCGTCGGCCTTTTCCTGGCGCTGATGCTGGTGCTGGTCATCAGCTGGATCTTCCGCCGCTTCACGCCGCAGGGCGCGGACCGGGTGTTCCGCAAGCTCCAGCTCGTCTCCGCCTCGCTCTATTCACTGGGCCATGGCGGCAACGACGCGCAAAAGACGATGGGGATCATTGCCGTACTGCTCTATTCGCAGGGGATGCTGGGCGGCGAGTTCCACGTGCCCTTCTGGATCGTCATCAGCTGCCAGGCGGCGATGGGCCTGGGCACGTTGCTGGGCGGGTGGAAAATCGTCCACACCATGGGATCGAAGATTACCCGGCTGACCCCGGCGCAGGGTTTCTGCGCAGAGACCGGCGGGGCGATCACGCTGTTCCTGGCGACCCATCTGGGCGTGCCGGTGTCCACCACCCACACCATTACCGGCGCGATCGTGGGCGTGGGCGCGTCCCGCCGCCTGTCGGCGGTGCGCTGGAACGTCGCGTCGAGCATCATCGTCGCCTGGGTCGTCACCCTGCCCGCCGCCGCCGCGATCGGCGCGCTCTTCTACGGACTGACGCGGCTGTTCTGACACGGAAAGAGGGCGCGGTCGGTTTCCCGCCGCGCCCTTCCCTCTCCCATGAAGCGGATCGTCAGGCCACGCGGCCGAGCCGATGATAGAGATTGGCATATTTGACGGATTCGGGCTGGTCCTGCACCTCGCGCAGATAATGGGCGATGGCGGTGCGGATGAGGCCGAAATCCTCCTGCGAAAAGACAGCCCGCGACCGGGCGGGCTCGGGGCGCTGCATCGTGTCGGTGGTCATGGCATGGTCCTTCCTGCGTTGTGCTGAAACAGGG